>Ga0081455_10003796_pt1 | contig 17248 bp, 15 predicted proteins | sample TabmetS3T2R1_FD_70207 | JGI IMG/M metagenome (GOLD analysis project Ga0081455, IMG submission 70207) | Tabebuia heterophylla rhizosphere microbial communities from the University of Puerto Rico - S3T2R1 | ecosystem: Host-associated > Plants > Roots > Rhizosphere ...
ATCGAGCCGATCGCGACGCACCGTTCGACGAGCCCAGTCGACGGTGACCGCGGGCACGTCCATCGCCCCGTAGATCGTGTCCGCGTCCGCGCGGAGCCCGGCTTCCGCGCCCTTCGCGAACGTGAGACCGATCGAGCGAGGCTTCCAGTCGACCTCGGGGTCCTGCCACGCGATCGGCTCCGGAACGCATCCCTGGAGGGCGCGACCGTCCGGACCCACCACGGCCGCCACCGCGGCCCGCATCTTCGAGGCCACGAAGGGATCGGGTCGCGCCACGAACTCGGGATAGATCGTCAGCCGCTCGCGCAGATCCTTCCCGCGACCGGACGTCGTGGCGGCGAGCGACCGGATCGTCGGCCACGGCTTCTCCGGGTTGACGTGATCGGGGGTCAGCGGAGAGACGCCGCCCCAGTCGTCGATCCCTGCGTCGAGGAGTCGTAGTCGTTGATCGGGATCGGACAGGTTCGGCGGAGCTTGCACGTGCATGCGCGGTCCCATGACGACACGGGTCGTCGCGACGGCCGCGAGGAACGTCTCAGCGTCCGGCTCTGGTGCGGCGTGCATCGCGGTGCCCGGCTTCGCGCGGAAGTTCTGCACGATGATCTCCTGCACGTGGCCGTAGCGCCGGTGGAGATCCCGCAACGCGAACAGGCTCTCGGCGAGCTCTCGCGACGTCTCACCGATGCCGACCAGCACGCCGCTCGTGAACGGCACGCCGATTCGCCCCGCATCCTCGATCGTTCGAAGGCGCACTTCGGGCACCTTGTCGGGGGAGCCAAAGTGCGGACCCCCCCGCCGCCCGAGCCGGTCGCTCGAGGTTTCGAGCATGATGCCCATCGACCCGCTGACGTGCTTGAGGCGCGCGATCTCCTGGTACGACATCACGCCCGGATTGAGATGTGGGAGCAGGCCCGTCTGCTCGATCACCTGGATCGCGAGCGCCCGCACGTAGTCGAGCGTCGAGGCGTAGCCGCGCGCGGCGAGCCAGTCGCGCGCCTGCCGGTACCGGACTTCGGGTCGATCGCCGAGCGTGAAGAGCGCTTCCTTGCAGCCCATCTTGCGACCCGCCTCGGCGATCGCGACGACCTCGTCGGGGGCGAGGAACGGGGCGTCGAGGTGAGCAGGCGGCTTCGCGAACGTGCAGTAATGGCAGTGGTCGCGACACAACATCGTGACGGGGAGGAACACCTTGCGCGAATACGTGACGACGTCTCCATGCCCGAGATCGCGCAAACGGGCGGCCAGGACCATCAAGCGCTCGAGCCCCGAGCCACGGGCATCCAGGAGCGCCGTGGTCTCGTCGATCGAGAGGGACTTCCCCGCCTCGGCGCGGGCGAGGGCCCGTCGGAGCTCGTGACCGGTCCCCTCGGGCATGCGCGCGAGCCTACTACGCTGTGTGTTCGATGAAGGTCGTGGCGCTGGCCGGCGGGATCGGCGGAGGGAAGTTCCTGCGTGGCCTCGTTCGAGCCGTCCCGGCGTCCGACGTGACGGTCATCGTCAACACCGGCGACGACGTCTGGATGCACGGGTTGCGCGTCTGTCCCGACCTCGATTCGGTGACGTATTGGTTGGGGGACGCGTTCGATCGGGAGCGCGGTTGGGGACGTCGGGACGAATCGTTCCGTGCGACCGAAGAGCTGCGGCTGCTCGATCCCGCGATCGCTTGGTTCGGATTGGGTGATCTCGATCTCGCGACGCACCTGTTCCGCACTCACCTGCTCGGTGAGGGCGCGACGCTCAGTGAGGTGTCGACGAGGGTCGCGGCACGCTTCGGGATCGGCGCGAGACTGCTCCCGATGAGCGACGATCCCGTGGCGACGCGGATCGACGCCGTCGCCGGCGGACGAGAGCTCGACCTGCACTTCCAGGAGTACTGGGTGCAGCGACACGGCCGCGACGACGTCAAGGGCATCCGGTTGGACGGCGTCGAACGCGCGCGCCCGGCCCCCGGCGTGCTCGAGGCGATCGCCGCGGCCGACGCCGTGGTGTTCGCGCCATCGAACCCCGTCGTCTCGATCGGCCCGATCCTCGCGATCGACGGGATCCGCGACGCGGTCGCCGGCCGCCGTCCGATCGCCGCCGGCGTCAGCGGGATCCTCGGCGGCGCTCCGCTCGCCGGCATGGCAGACCGGTTGATGCCGGCCGCAGGGATCGAGGTCTCGGCCGGCGGCGTGGCGATCGCCTATCGCGATGTCCTCAGCGGATGGGTGATCGACGAGCGGGATGCGGACCAGGCGGACCGGATCCGGACGCTCGACATGACCGTGCGCGTCATGGACACCGTGATGTTCGACGACGACGACGCGGAGCGCGTGGCGTCGGCCACCGTGGAGCTCGCGCTGGGGTGAGCGTCGAGGTCATCCCACTCGAAGGTATCCCCGAGATCCGTCCCGGCGACGACTTGGTCTCGGTGCTCGAGCCAAGCCTCCGCGGAGCCGGAGTGACCGGGGGCGACGTCGTCCTCGTCACCCAGAAGATCGTGTCGAAGGCGGAGGGGCGGATAACCTCCGCCGCCGATCGAGCGTCCGTGGTCGAGGCCGAGACCGTCCGGATGGTGGCCCGTCGCGACGACCTCGTGATCGCGCAAACCCGACACGGATTCGTCTGCGCGAACGCCGGTGTGGACGCGTCGAACGTGGAGGCCGGAACGCTCGCCCTGCTGCCCGAAGATCCGGACGCCTCCGCGGCCGGATTGCAGAGGGGGCTCGCGGACCGGCTCGGCATCGGTTCCGTCGGCGTCGTGGTGAGCGATACGTTCGGCCGCCCCTGGCGGACCGGCCTGGTCAACGTTGCGATCGGGTGCGCCGGCCTCCCGGCCCTCGTCGATCTGCGAGGACGCCCCGACGATCGCGGTCGGGCCCTCGAGGCGACGATCGTCGCGCTCGCCGACGAGGTGGCAGCCGCCGGCGGTTTGGTCATGGGGAAGGACGCACGGATCCCCGCCGCGATCGTTCGGGGCATCGAGCGGGCCGACGCGCCGGACGGAACCGCCACCGACCTGGTCCGTCCTCCCGACGAGGACCTGTTCCGAGAATCCCCGATGCAGGCGCTGCACGCACGGCGCACGATCCGTTCATTCGGGCAGGGCGCCGTCCCCCGAGCGGCGCTGGAAGCTGCCGTCCTCGCCGCGTGCACGGCCCCCGCCCCGCACCACACCCGGCCGTGGCGGTTCACCGTCCTCGAGTCCTCGCCGGCGAAGCGCACGCTGCTCGCCGCGACGGCCGAGGCATGGCGGGAGGACCTGCGTCGCGACGGCATCGACGACGACGTGATCGCTCGAAGGATCGCGCGCAGCGACGAGGTGCTGGGTCGAGCGCCGGTGCTGATCGTTCCGTGGCTCAGCACGTCGGGGGCACACGGCTATCCGGATGCGGAGCGCAGCCGCGCGGAACGAGAGATGTTCCTGCTGTCGGGGGGTGCGGCGATCCAGACCCTGCTCCTGGCGCTGCACGCGCAGGGCTTGGCGTCGTGCTGGATCAGCTCGACCCTGTTCTGCCAGGACGAGACCCGAGCGGCGCTCGGGATGGGCGATGAGTGGTCCGCGATGGGAACGGTCGCCTGCGGACGACCGCCGGACGGAGGGCTTCCGCCGCCGCGACCTCCGATCGACCTGGCGGAGGTCGCGGAGTTCTCGTGACGTTGGCATTTGGAGGGAGTTCCGTTGGGTACCCTTGCGCTTCGATGCCCGGCCACAGACAGGATCCCACGTGAGCAACCGATCCGGTGGCGACGGATCTCGTCGTCCGACCAAGGCGGAACGCAAGGAAGAGGCGCGTCTCGAGCGCGAGCGGATCCAGCGGCAGATGGCCGCTCGCAAGCGCAATCGGACCCTTGGACTCGTCGTGATCGCTTCGGCAGTCGCGATCGTGGTCGCGCTCGTGTTCATCACGCAGAACGGGGATTCGTCGGCGAGCGATCTCCCGACGCCCCAGTCCCTGCTGGACCAGGCGGCGAGCGAGGCCACGACGGCCGGGTGCGATCAGATCCAACAGGAGGGGTTCTACGGGGGCGTGAGCGACACGAAGAGCCCCGATTACGAGGACCAGGCCCACGTCGGTGAGGATCAGCGCTTCCCCGAGATGCCCCCGATCGACTCGTACCCGAGCCAGCCGCCGACGTCCGGGCCCCACGCCGGCATCCCACCGGGGCCGTTGCCGGGTGGCGCGTACGATTCGCCGCCTGACCTCGGACGAGCGATCCATTCACTGGAGCACGGCGGCACGATCATCTGGTACTCCCCGGATGTCTCCGGGCAGGCGGCCGCCACCATCGATCGGATCAAGGAGTTCTACGGGCAGACGGACGACGTCGGGCAGGACCGCGTGATCATCGCGCCGTACGACTACGACCAGGCCGGTGGGCAGCTGCCGAAGGGCACGCAGATGGCGCTCGTCTCGTGGCACAAGCTCCAGACCTGCGCCCAGCCGAACCTCGCCGTCGCGTTCGACTTCACCTCGCAATACTCGTTCCCGGCGATCATGGATCGGCAGTACCAGGGCGAGGCGCCCGAGCCGGGCGCGTCGATGTAGCGGGGCCGGTCGAGTCGATGGCCGCCAAGAAGAAGAAGCGTCGCCGGAACCGAGGCGGGGGGACGACACGATCGAGCCCATCCGTCGACCGGAGCCCGCGATCGTCCCAGCCCGCTCCGGCGAGGCGCGAGCGCAAGGAACGAGCGAGGGCGGCACGCGAAGCCGCGCGCAAGCGAGCCGCCAGGACCGCCGCGTTCCGGCGAGCGGCGCTGATCTCGGGTGTGGGGTTGGGCGTGTTCGCGGTCCTGTGGTGGTTCCAGCGGGCCGACGCTCCGCGTGACATCCCTGAAGCCGCGGTGCAGGCGGCCCAGGCTGCGGGGTGCAGCGGCATCGGAACACCCCTCGGCAGCGCACCGGGGAACCAACACGTTGCCTCGGGGACGACCATCACCTATGACCAGCACCCCGCAACGTCGGGCCAGCACTACGGCGATCAGGTCCTGCCGGTCTCCCCGGAGGTGTACACGGAACCGTTGTCGAGCGAGCCGGCGGCGGTGCACTTCCTGGAACACGCCGGCGTGATCCTCTACTACCGTGCGAACGGCTCCGACGCCCTCCCGCAGGACGTGATCGACTCGCTCGCGACCGTCGCCCGGGCCCGTCCGAACACGATCCTGGCGCCGTACCAGGATCTCCCCGAGGGCACGTCGCTGGCCATGACAGCATGGAACAAGCTCCAGACGTGTCCCTCGGGCGTCACCGCAGCGCAGGCGAAGACGATCGCCGACGGGTTCGCGCAGGCGTACGTGTGCAGCCGCAATGCACCGGAGCCCGGCGTCTCGGCCGATTGCTGAGCACTACGAGACGGAGCAACCCCCGGCGTCCGGGCACGTGATCGTGCCGTGCTGGAAGCTCGCCGTCGTGCCGCCGCTCCCGTCGCCGTGAACGCGGCTCGTCGGGAAGCCGAGCGAGCCGGTCGGACCACCGTGGTTCAGATAGGCCGTCAGGACCTTGCCCCACAGCGCGTGCGTTCCGGTCGATGCCTTCGCGTAGATCCGCCCACCATCGAACGTGGCTCGCTGGCCGACCGTGCCGCCGCCGGATCCGGTCACGGCGCGGACCTTGCCGTTCGGCAGCCCGAGGTGTCCACCGGTGCCGTGGACCGCCAGGTACTCGCGGTAGATCGATCCCTTGAGCCACACGGTGACGTCCGCACCGGCGTTGCGGTAGATGCCGCCCGTGTGGAAGCGCTGCCGGGAGCCGCCCGGCACGGAGGTGACCGACGACGTCGGGAGGCCGGGCCGGCACATCAGATCGTCGTAGCGCCGCCGGATCGGTCCCAGGACGTTCCTGTTCGTGTTGACCCACAGCCGATCGTCCCAGGCGGACAGCGCCGAGCGCAGCTCGGTGCCCGTGACGGTCGCCGATCCCGAGCCGCCCTTCACACGGGCGGAGATGATCCTGCCACCCGAGCCTCGCCGGATCCGCCGGAACGCGCGCACGGTGCCGATCCCGCCCGTGTACGGCGCCAGCCTGCTCGTCACCTCGCTCGCTGAGTAGGCTCGCTGCCAGTTCGTCCACGGGTTCAGGGACGTCCACTCTCCCGGGTCACATTCGGCCTTGAGGTACGGCACCGCATAGGCGGGGTTCCCCCCGTGCCAGACGTCTTCGACGCTGTCGGAGTGGCCACCGTCGGACGCGGCGAAGAAGGCCTGGATCACGTTCCCCCGGTAGGTGACGATCCGTCCGCGGGTGTCGTCCACGGCGTTGACCCACCGCCTGCCCATGGATCCGCTCTCCTTCGACGCCCCGACGTAGGTCTGGTCGTTGGCCCCGTCCGTCAGGTCGCAGTTGCATTCCTTCCGGATCGCGGAGTGCCGCACGGTGTAGGTGGCGAAGGTACGGGCGGCGACAGCCTGCGCCCGAAGTGCCTCGCGCGGCCAGGAACTCGGGACCTCGCCGATCCCGTACAGGTACTGCTCGAGCGCGATCGGCAGGATCACGCGTTCGCGGAGCCCGCCTCCGTGGCGATAGAGGTTGAACTCCAAGGACCCGCGCGCGTACGAGAAGCCCACGCCGTAGATCGCATCGGCCTCCGGGATGAACACGCGCGAGCCGGTGTCGGCATAGGTCGCGAACAGGTCGTAGCCCGAGCCGCCCCAGGTATGGCCGCCGACGAGCTTGTCACCTTGATCACGCACGGCGAACCCGCTCGCTTTGGGCCGCACGGTCCAGGTGCGACCGCCGGGGATCCGCCCCACCCGCCGCCCGTGTGCCGCGCCGACCCAGAGTCGAACCGGCCCCCCCTTGGCCCGGAGGTGGATCAGCGTGCGGTCATACGTCAAGCCGACCCGAAGGTGCTTGACCGGGCTGGCCGGCCGTTCGACCCGGGTGTTGCGGTAGAAGTGCGTCAGGATCCGCTGGTACGACCACCCCTGCAGGGCCAGCCCATATGCGCCCCATTGCGACATGCCCAGGCCGTGGCCGTAGCCCGATCCGTAGAACGTGAACCCCGTGCCTCGCTCGGCGCTCGAGATCGCCCCCGAGGGCGACCTGGAGAAGGGGTCGTCGGTCGCCCCGGGGACGGTCGTCCCCGGGCCCGATGCACGCGCGGCAGAGCCGGACAACACCAGGGCGAGCGAGAGCACGGTGGCGATCAGGGACGAGCGACGCATGCGGGATGACCCCCCGGTCAGGTTCGGCACGCTATCACATCGGTGCATCTCGCCCGCCCATTGAGCGACCTACGCCCGGGCGGTCCGGCCGACGTCAGTCCCGAGCGACCCGTGTTGCGGCGGAGACCTTCTCGTCTTCGAGCGCTCTCCCGTCGGGGACGACCACACCCGGCCCCAGCACGCACCCCCGCAGCGACGCGCCCCGCCCAACGCGCGCGCCGGCGCCGACGATCGACCTCACGATGCGAGCATCGTCCTCGATCGTCGCCCCCGGGTGCACCACGGCGTCGTCGAGCTCGGCGCCCGCTCCGATCTGCGCTCCGTCGTTGACCGCCACCCAGCGACCGAGCCGCGCGCGGAGGTCGACGTGCGCGTCAGTGGCGACCCAGGGAGCGGGATAGGCGACGCCGTGCACGTTCCCCTGGAACATGTCGAAATGCGCCTGCAGGTAGTGCTCGGGTGTCCCGAGATCCAGCCAATAGGCGTCGGAGCCGAACCCGAACACCGGCCGCCCGGCGCCGATGATCCCCGGGAAGATCTCCCGTTCGACCGACGCGGCCCGTCCGGGCGACCAGCCGTCCAGGGCCGCCGGATCCACCAGGTAGGTGCCCGCATTGATCTCCCCGGGGATCGCATCCTCTGGCTTCTCGCGGAACTCGCGCACACGGCCGTCGTCGTCGGTGACCACCAGACCGAACGCCCGGGCGTCCTCCACGTGATGGAGCGCGATCGAGACCGCGGCTCCGCGTTCCCGGTGTGACCGCAACATCGCCGAGAGGTCGAGGTCGGTGAGGATGTCGCCGTTGAGCGCGAAGAACGGTTCGTCCTCGACGAACGCGAGCGCGTTCACGATGGCGCCACCCGTGCCGAGCGGCTCGGTCTCCGTGATCCAGGTGATCGCCGGCTCGTCGTGCCGCGAGGCGATGAACGGGTGGAACGTCGCTTCGAGATAGGGGGACGACAAGACCACCTCGTGCACACCGTGACGGGCCAGGTGGTCGAGCACGTGGTCGAGGGAGCGTCGGTCCATCAGCGGCAGGAGTGGCTTGGGGGTCGTCTCCGTGAGGGGGCGCAGCCGGGTCCCCTCCCCGCCGACCAGCACGACGGCCTTCATCGGGCCGCGACCCTTCCGCGCAGCCATTCGAGCTCAGCGCGCAGCCGCAACGCGACCCACGCCAGCGGAAGCGTCGCGCGGCGCCACCCGGCCGCCCGGTGGAGGCGGTAGTAGCGGTAGATGCTGTTCGAGTGCGTCACGAGCACGCGGTGTCCTCTGCCCGTCGAGACGCCCACCTCGTGGACGATCTCCACGGCCGGCGTATACACGACGCTGCGGCCGACGGCGCGCAGGCGGGTGGCGAGGTCGAGCTCTTCGCCGTAGAGCGGGAAGCGCTCGTCGAGCCCGCCGACCTGGTCGAGGGCTTCGCGAGGCACCAGCATGCAGCATCCGCTCACCCAATCGACCTCGCGCGCGGTGGTTCGGTCCCAGCCATCGAGGTGGTATCGGCGCGTGAACCGGTTCCCCGGAGCCACGGTGCCGAGGAACGCGTGCCCGAGGGCGTCGGTGACGCTGGGGAAGGGCCGCCCGCTGGGGTAGATGGTCCCGTCGGAGTTGCGCACCAGCGGGCCGACGATCCCCGGTCTCGGGTGCGCCCGAGCGATCGCCACGAGATCCGCGAGCGTGCCTGCCCACCATTCGGTATCGGGATTCAGCAGGAGGATCCAGGGGGCCTTCGTTTCGCGGATGCCCTGGTTCCACGCAGGCGAGAGGAAGATGTTCGTGTGGTTCTCGATCAGACGAGCCCACGGATGCGCGGCAACCGCCCGCGTGTGTGAGCCGTCCCGCGAATCGTTGTCCACGATCAGCACGTCGGTCTCGATGTCGCCGCGATGCTCCGCGAGCGACCGCAGGCATCGTTCGAGGTAGTCGCCGGTGTCGTAGTTCACGATCACGACGGCCAGCTCCGCCGCACCCGGATCGGCTGGGCCGGCCACGCGACGGGGCGACGTCGACCTGGTCATGCGTGGGGCGTCTGAGCCACGAGCACGATGCCGGTGACGATGAACGCCACACCGGCCCACCGCAGCGGCGGGATCTGCTCGTGCAGGACGAAGCGATCGGCGAGCAGGATCAGGACGTACGTGAGGGACGCGAACGGGTACGCGAACGAGAGCGACGCCCGCGACAGGACCGCGAGCCACACGAACGCTGACAGTCCGAACAGGAACAGCCCCGCCCACACCGCCGGCGTCGAGATGACGTCGGTCAGCGAATGCGCGTTGAGCCGCAGCTCCCCGGTGTTCGCCGTGACCTCGTTCATGCCGTGCTTCAGCGTCAGCTGCGCGAGCGCCGCCAGCGCGACCGACATCAGGATCAGGCCGATCAACATCGTGCGGTTCCTTCCATGAGGGATCGTGGTGACGTGGGCGTCGTGGGCCTCAGGGTCGGTGACCGGCGGTTGCGGGTTCACAGATCCTCCACGGTGGCCTGGGGCTCCACCTCGAGCGCGGTGGAGATGCGGGCGTCCTCGGGCACCTGCAACAGGTACCGCTGCGTCTGGATGTGGTACGGGCTGCCGTCGAGCGACTCCAGCCCGATCGTGACGAAGTACTTGCCGCCGACCCAGTCCGAGGCGGGGATCCGGAACCGGATCCGCTTCTTGCCCTCGACGGGTCCGATCTCGACCCCCATCGCAGAGGTTCGACCTTCGATCACGACGTGGTTCGTGGCCGCCGAGAGTACCGCGAAGGAGGCGTCCAGATCCGGCACCCGCGCGGTCGCTTCGACGTCGACCGCGATCGTGAGGTCGGCGCCCGGCCACACGGTGCCGTTCGCGTCCCCCCCGGAGTCGAAGCTCACCGCCTTGATCTCTACGTCCCGAGACCCTTCCTCGGCCACGAAGTTAGGATCGCGGTTCGACAGGAGGCGATGCCGGAGCTCGCGAACCACGTCCGACGGTCGACCGTCCATCTGCAGGCGACCGTGATCCAGCATCACCGCCCGGTCGCAGACGTCGACCACCGTGTCGAGTGCGTGCGTGACCAGCACGATCGTGCGGCCATCCGCCTGGAACCGACGAACGCGATCGACGCAGCGCTGCTGGAACGCCTCGTCGCCGACCGCGAGCACCTCGTCGATCAGCAGTACCTCGGGGTCGACGTGCACGGCGACCGCGAAGCCGAGGCGCACGAGCATGCCCGACGAGAAGAACTTGACCTGGTTGTCCATGAAGTCCTCGAGCTCGGCGAACGCCACGATCTCGTCGTACACGCGGTCCGTGTCGCGGCGGCTGAGGCCCAGGAACGACGCGTTCAGGTACACGTTCTCCCGTCCCGTCAGTTCCGGGTGGAAGCCCGCCCCCAGCTCGAGCAGCGCCGCCATGCGTCCGCGCAGCCGGATGATGCCCGCCGTCGGCCGCAGGATGCCGGCGATGCATTTGAGCAGGGTCGTCTTCCCCGACCCGTTGTGGCCGATGAGGCCGATCGACGACCCCTGCGGGATGTCGAAGCTCACATCGCGGAGAGCCCAGAACTCCTCGGCCTTCGACCGTGTGACGAGCAGTCGCTGCTTCACACTGCTCGGTCGCTCCCGGTACAGGCGGAAGGACTTGGAAACGCCTCGGACGTCGATCGCGCTCGTCACAGCTCCTCCGCGAAGTCACCAGACATCCGGAAGAACAGCCGCCACGTGAGCGCGAGCACCGCGAGGCCGGCGACGAGGGTGATCCCGAGCACGCCGGCCTGCCACCCGATGCTCACGTCGGGCAGGACCTGTATCCCCTGCTGCACGGGATCGCCGTAGAGCGCCCGCTGGAACCCCAGGACGATCGGCGTGAGGGGGTTCAACAGGAAGACGTTCCAGAGCCCCGGCGTGCCTCGTCCCGTGAAGTACTGCTGCACGAGCCCCGCTTGATACACGATCGGCGTCATCCAGAACCACACCAGGAGCCCCAGGTTCAACAGGTGGCCGACATCGCGGTATCGGACGTTCAGGGCCGCAACCCAGAACACCAGGGCCGACGTGACGATCAACAGCGTGATGATCGACAACGGGTACAGCAACAGGGTTTCCGGTGCCAGCCCGTGCCCGGAGACGAGGATGAACAGCAGCAACACGATCGATTGCAGCACGAAGTCCACGATCGCCACGCCGACCGCCGACAGGGGCAGGATCTCGCGAGGGAACGCCACCTTCTTCACGAGGTTCGCGTTGTCGAGCACCGATCGTGACCCCTGCAGCAGGGCCGCTTGGAACAGGTTCCAGGCGAGCAGCCCCGAGAGCAGGAAGACCGGGAAGTCGGGGATCTGGTTGTGCAGGACCTTCACCACGAACGAGAACACGGCCAGGAACACGACGGGGTTCAGCACCGACCACACGGCACCCAGCACGGACGCCGTGTATTTGACCTTCAACTCCTTGCGGACGAGGTTCAGCAGGATCTCGCGATACGACCAGAGCTCGCGCAGGCGCGAGCGCATCCGGAGGCTGGGCGCCTCGGACGTTCGTTCGATGACATCGATCCCGACGATGGCAAGCTCCTGCGGTCGTGACGTGCCGGGATCCGTCGAGCGAGGGATCCGGGACGCGAAGCGCTGGTCAGCGCGGCGCGATGAGTGTAGCAACGGGGTCTGTCGTTCCCGTCGAGCGGCTATGGAGTTCGTGCGGAAAAGCCCTCCAACGCCCGCGCGTACTCCATGCCGAACCCTCGGGCCACCATGTCTTCGGTGATACCGACGTCGACCAGCGACTTCCCCCAGATCGCCATGGCCTTGCGGGCAGGATCTCGCACGAGCGCGAGCGTGCGCTCGATCGCCTGCTCGTAGCCGCGCGCCGTGGCGTCCTCCCTGCGACGTCGCTCGACGTGCGCAGCCGCCGCGCCGCCGATGCGAGCCCGGAGCTCACCGTCGTCGAGGAGTCCTCGGATCGTCTCGGTCAGCGCCACGGGATCCGGGGGTCCGGCCGCCACGCGCACGACGCAGTCGTCGGGGAGGTCGAGGTAGGTGCCCGTCGCGCTCACGATGGCGGGCCGTCCCACCTGCATCGCTCGCGCGAGCGATCCGCTCGACTCCCCGCGGTGCGGGAACCGCAGATCGACCACGACGTCGGCCGCCGCGATCCACGCCAGGAACTCCGCGTCAGGAACGTCGGGGTAGACGCGCACCCGATCGGTGCCCGACGAACCCACCACGGCCGCCACGTCGTATCCCTCGATCCGCCGTCCCACGATCGCGACCCGCGCGTCCTCGGCGAGACCCGCGGCAGCCGCCACGACGGCGTCGAGCCGCTTGGCTTCGTTCATGTCGCCGGGCGCGACCACGAGACGACGGATTCCGTCCGCCTCGAGCTGGGCCCGCAGCGCCCTGGCGCGCGCGGCAGCATCGGCGATCGCGCCCTCGGCCTCCACGATCGGATGCGGCACCACGAAGATCGGGGTCCGGCAGCCGGCTTCCTCGAGGTACCGCCGGCAGAATTCGGCGTGCACGACGATCCCGCGCGCACGCCGCGCCACGTGAGCCGCCCACGGCTCGCGGAGCGGTTCGTTGCGCACGATGTCGGGGGATGTGAGGCGTCCGGCCGACCTCGTGGCCTCCCGCGCCGCCATGTACCCGAGGGGGTCACCTGCCGTCTTCAGCCCGCGCACGAAATCATCGAGCGCGAGATCGTGGAGCACGATGAGGGCGTTCGTGAGGAATGCCGCCCGGTAGATCTCGAGATGGAACTCCACGTTGTTGCCGAGCTGGAAGATCCCCAGGTGGTACCCGGGGAACGCGATCGCGTCCTTCGGCTGGATCGGCCAGCGCACATCCAGGTCGTGGCGCTGCATGAACCCGATCCGCTGGAGCCCGTCCAACACGGCACGGTCGTACGTGGCGATGCCGGTGTCGGCCGGCGGCAGCGGACCGCAGAACACGAGCTCGCCGGCGGAACCCGGCCCTCCGCCGTGTTCGACCTGCACGCCGGACGAGCGCCCCGCGCGGCCCGCGCGACGCCCGGCGGTTCGCAGGCGCTCCCCGAGCTGCATCAGTCGAGCAACCTGGCGACGATGTCCGGCCAGCGCGGCACCTCGGCGCGGACCAGCTCATTGCCCGCGATCCCCATCCTGCGCGCTGCCGCCGGGTCGCCGTGCAGTCGGTCGAACGCAGCCGCGATCGCTCGCGGTTCGGGCGGGCTCACGATGCCCGTCTCGCCGTCGCGAACGAACTCGAGCGGTCCGCCGCTGTCGGTCAGGGTGACGACCGGGCGAGACGCGGCCAAACCCTCGACCGTCACGTAGCCGTAGTCCTCGTCGAACGGACCGAAGTAGACCGCGAGCGCGCTCAGGAACAGGTCCTCGAGTCGCTCATCCGACACCCCGATCTCGAACGACACTCGGTCCGCGACCCCGAGCCGCTGCGCCTGGTCGCGGAGTTGCTGCTCGTCGGGTCCCCGGCCCACCAGCACGAGCTTGACGGGCGACTTCACGTGACGCATCGCCTCGATCGCGAGGGACTGACGTTTCAACGATTCGAGCCGGCTCGGGTAGAACACGTGGTCGCCGTACGGTCCGGGCTCCCGGTCGAGGAGCCGCTCGCTCACGGCGGAGGGATGGTAGAGCGGTTCGCTCGGGATGCGAAGCGTCTCCCAGAGTCGCTCCTGGACGTTGCGAGAGTTCGTGAACACGCGCTTGGCCTCGCCGAGAGCGACGCGGTCGGCTTCCCACACCATGTCGCGCACCGCCGCCCCGTCGTCCTGCCGCTTCAGGTCGGCGAAGTCCGGGTGATCCCAGAGCTCGTACGCGGTGCGGTGTTGGTGGATCAGCCAGACGACCTTGCGCTCGTGCTGCGCGAGGTACGCCGGGAACTTCAAGCCGATGACCGCATCGACCTTCAGCCCGTTCGACTCGGTGATGTCGAAGCTGCGCCACACGGCCATCTGGTGCGCGAGCTGCGACGGCGGATACCACTTGCCCGCGATCTGCACGAGGTCGGCGTCGTGGCCGGCCGCGCGCAGCGCCTGGACGAGGGACCCCGCATGCGTCTCGGCCCCACCGCGCACGAACGCGGTCTGCGGATGCAGGACGGCGACCCTCACGACCGCCCCTCCGGTGAGACGGCCGGCCCCTCATGGTCCGATCCATCGGCGCCGGCGCCGGCGTCGCGCTCGGCCTTGAGCCGGTCCACCTCGGCCTCGAGCACCATGATCTTCTCCGCGAGGCTGGTGCTGAGCTCCGCGTGGTCGGCGATCAGCCGGTCGTAACGCCACGTGGCCGGGCGCATCACGCGCCAGAGCCGGTACTTCACCTGGCGCCGCCATCGCGAGGGCGAGGCCAGGTTGCCCTCCCCCATCGGGATCACGAGCGTCTCGTCCGTACGCAGCTGTGCGGCGAGGTCGTGCAGCCGGTCGCGCACCTCCGGCGTGTCCATGCGGCCGCGCGCCGCGGTGTCGCGCGCCCAGTACATCTCGCGCAGCAGGTCGGACCGCGGATCGTGGTCGCTCGCCGTCGGCGATGGATCGGCCGTCATCGCGGTCGAGGCTAGCACCCGTCTGTCACGGTTCCGTGCTGTTCCGCGCGCGCTCCCGACGGCTGGCGACCTCGATGATCCCCGCGTCACCAGACGTCGCCGGGACGCCAATCACACGTGATCGGGGCGTCGAGATCGAGGCCGGACGGTGTCGAGGGGGTTCGGCGGATCATCACGAGCCCGTCTTCCTCCGGCGTCCGGATGACCCCCCGCTCGGTCCGCACAGCCGTCGGACCCCGCCACCGCTCCCACCCGAGCCGCTCGTAAAAGCTGCGGATCCCGGTGTCGAGCGCCCCGAGCTCGCCCCGATCGATCACCGACGCCACCGCACCCATGACGTCGCTCGCGTAGCCGCGGCCCTGGAGCTCCGGCCACGTGGCGACGGCCTCCACGTACCCGGTCAGCAGCGCGTGCGCGCCCGTCTCCAGCGTCCTGACGACCACGGAGGCGTGCGACGCGATGCGTCCGTCGACCTCAGCCAGGATGTGCGTGCCACCGGTGGCGCTCCGCCAGTCGTCGTCGGAGAACTCACCGCCTTTGTTCGCCCATGCCGCGTCGAAGAGGGCCCGCAGGATCGCGACCTCTTCCGGCGTCAGCCGGCTGGTCGCCACCGACCTGAGCGTCGGGCGCATCAGGGCTCCGCGAAGATCGGGCCTTCGCAATCGGTACGGAGCGGCAGCGGCTCGGCCGACCTGGGTGCCTGCGAGAAGTCGAACGCCGAGAGCATCGGCGTCGCCGCACGGTCGCGATGCGTCAGCTTCGACATGCCCCAGTTGTCCTCGATGAACCGCAGCACGCTCGAGAACTCGCCGAGCTCGTGCGAGACCTTCCCATCGGCCGCGAACGGCGACAGCACGATCATGGGCACGCGGATGCCGAACCCGAAGTCGTCGACCTGCGGCGGCGGCGCGTGATCGTAGAAGCCGCCGTAGTCGTCCCAGGTCACGAAGATCGCCGTGTCCTGCCACATCGGCGATCGCATGATCGCGTCGATCACCTTCGTCGACCAGTTCTCGCCGTGGCAGAAGTTGTATTCAGGGTGCTCCGAGAGCTCGAAGCGCGGCGTGATCCACGTGACCGGCGGCAACTTGCCGGCCTCGATGTCGTCGACGACGCGGTCCACGGGGAAGATGTGCGAGCGCCAACGGGCGGGATGCTCGCGGTACCGACGGATCGCGCTGTAGGCGGACCAGATGTACCCCTTCTGATCCTCCTGGGCCGCGTAGTACGACCAGGGGATCCCGTGCCGATTCAGCAGATCGCCTTCGGTCAGGAAGTCGAAGCAGGGGGGGACCATCTTCGTCACGCCTTCGGAGTCGGTCACGGCGACGAGCTGCTGAGGGGGTGCGTCGCATCCGAACGTCAGCGAGCCGAGGCCCGGCTTGCGACGCGGGTTGTCGTGGGCGCCGCCGGACTGCGCGGCGATCGTGAACAGGTGGTTCGGGAACGACGGTCCTTGGGCCGACGCGAAGAAGTTGTCGAACAGCACGTTGTGTGACGCCCAGCGCCAGTAGTTGGGGAGTTGATCGCGATGCAATTGCGTGTAAGCCCATCGATCGGCGGGCGCCGATTGGTTGAACCCATCCATCTTGCCGTGATCCCACGCGGCGAGCGCGCACTCGTAGCAGTGCGGGATGTCTTCCCCCGTGGCCTGGTCGGTGCCGCGGGTCAACGGGCGTCGGACGCCGTGGTCCCACCCGAACCTCGTCCCGCGCGCTCCGGGGAACGTGCCGAACAGGTTGTCGAACGTCCGATTCTCCTTGATCAGGAACACGACGTGCTTGATCGGCCAGCGCGTCTGGAACTGCGTCGCATCCACGGTCTCGGCCGCCGACGGCGAGGTGACGACCGGCGACGGTGCCGTGGCGAGCGCCGGCGACGGCGAGGACACGAGCGGGTCGTCGACCCCGGAGCACGCTGCCAGGACGACCGCGGCCACGGCCGTGGCGAGCACGAGACGGCTCATGCCGCGTTCGCCGCCTCGAGCGCCGCCGCGAGCCCGTCGTCGAGTGATGGCATCGGCGCCACGCCGAGGTGCGCGAGGTACACGCTCATCAGCGCGGACGCCGCCGGCCTCGGGGCCACCAACCCAAGATCAGCCGCCCGCTGGGCGCTCACGCGCCCGGAGAGCCCGGCGAGGTCGCGGACCCGCGTCAGGACCTCGAACCAGGAGGCCTCCTCCGGGCCGCCCAGGTGGTACGTCCCGAAGCGGCCCGAGAGGGCCAGCGGCAGCAGGCGGTCCGCGACGTGTCCCACGAACGTGGGCGTTCCAACCCGATCCTGGATCCCCCCGACCTCCTCACCGGAGGCGAGCCGACGGATCGCCCCGCTGAGGTAGTCGAACCCGCCCCCGTAGACGTATCCGATCCGCACGACGAACGAGGCGGGCGTCGTCTCGCGCACGAAGCGCTCCCCAGCGAGCTTCGCCCGGCCGTAGACGGACAGCGGCGCCGGTCGGTCGGTCTCGTCGTAGGCGCTCCCCTTCGTCCCGTCGAAGACGTAGTCGGTCGAGACATGCACGACGATCGCGTCGCAGGCGCGGGCCGCGAGCGCGAGGTGATGCGGCCCCAGGGCATTGTCACGGAACGCGCGAGCGGGGTCGCG
>Ga0081455_10003797_pt1 | contig 17248 bp, 12 predicted proteins | sample TabmetS3T2R1_FD_70207 | JGI IMG/M metagenome (GOLD analysis project Ga0081455, IMG submission 70207) | Tabebuia heterophylla rhizosphere microbial communities from the University of Puerto Rico - S3T2R1 | ecosystem: Host-associated > Plants > Roots > Rhizosphere ...
CGGTGCGATCCGCTGTGGCCAGAACTCGCTGCCAATCTATTGCCTCGGTGTTCTCCTGGCGTTCGTCAGCCACACCGCGCTGTACGACATCTCGGACGGATTTGCGATGCAGATAGCGGTGAGTCTCGTTGGCATCGCGGCGATGATCGCGACTGCGACGCTGCTGAACTTGATCAGTATCAAGCCCAGGCAGCAATCAGCAACAGATAGCACCCTCCCGCGAGAAAGCCCGCGAACGAAGATGTCACATGCCATCGGCCCAGAATTGGCGGACGGTCGGCAGCGCGCCCGGATGAGCCGTGTTAAGGTAGAGGCAAGAATAGCCGCGTTTGGGACGGCGCAAGTTGACGAAGCCGAAAAGGCGGGTAGCTTTTTATAGCTCCGGGTCGCCCAAAAGGGCGCAGTAAGGACATTACCAAGGGCTTTGGTGACTTGGCGCCCAACCTCAACGGGGGCACTGCCAAACGCCCTAGCGGGGGCGTTGCAGGTTTACGTTGGCCGTCTCTTCGACGAGACAATCGCTTCCGAACGGGCGCGATACCTCAGACTTAGGTAGTTCCGCTAAGTTTCGCGTTTGCGAAGCAAGAACGGATCCACCACCTCAGCTAACTGGTTCGCCAATTGGGCGGCGGACAGCGTGGACTGCCTTTCGAGCGGTAACGAGCTATGGACCGCCGCTCCAGCGGCAAAGGCTGCTATCGCAATTGCAGCAAGATATTCGAGCCTCATGGCGATGGTTCCTCCATCGGCCCCACGAGCAAACCGCCAGCCTCAGAAATGGTTCCAGAGCGCTGTTTGACCCCAGCCCTGGCGGGACAAAGGCTTTCGAACTTGGGGCGACAAGCTCCGGAATGGGGGTGCCGGCGACATCCCGCGCTGGGAAAAGTTCGGCCCGCGCCGGAATTTCCCCGCGTCAGCGCCGATCAACTTGATTCACCGCGGCCTGCCCGGGTCGCTGGGGCGACCGGCATTGCTCGCGACCCTGTGACCTCCTTCACTGCGGAACGGATAGCATGTGCTATAAGAAACGCGACCAATGGGGCCGTCGTCCATGGGAAGCCAGGCACGGTACGGGGATTCGCTTCATCCGATGCAGAATGGCGTCGTGGGAGGCTCGCCGTGTTAAACGACTCCCGGTCCGTTCTTGATGATGGCGGCGAGCGCGCGACGCTTGCAATCGGACCGTTCCGATTGGATGTCGATACCGCCACTCTCTATCATGGCAACGATCCGCTACCCGTCGGCCGCCGCGCCGTCGCCTTGCTCAGCGCGCTGGCGAAACGTCAAGGCTTGGTGGTTTCCAAGGACGAATTGATCCAGGCCGCTTGGTCAAGCTTGGTCGTCGAAGAAAGCAATCTGTCGGTCCAGATTGCGGCGCTTCGCAAAGCGCTTGCAGCCGAGCCGGGCGGGGAGCGTTGGATCGAAACCCTACCGCGTCGCGGATATCGGTTCGTCGGCCCGACGAGTTGGCACCACAGCGCGACCGACGAAGAGAAAGTGCCGCCTGCCCAGGGCATCAGGCTGTTCCCCGGTGCAGACGGCGGCAGAAATCAGGAGGGATCAGCCATCGCCCGCCGGTCCCGCTGGCTCGTCGGGCGAAACGGTCCGCTGGCGACGCTGGACAAGGTCACGCAGCGAATGCTCGCCGGCGACAGACAGGTCGTCTTCATCACCGGCGAGGCTGGTATCGGCAAGACCTCGTTCATCGAGATGGCGATGGAGCAGCTTTCCCGATATCGCGTCGAGACCCTGTGCGGATTCTGCACCGAGCGTTTCGGCACCAACGAGGCATTTCTCCCGCTGATCGATTCGCTGACGACGCGTTGTCGCGGCCCGGACGGTTCGGCTGTCCTGGAGGTCGTGCGCGCCCATGCGCCGACCTGGCTGCTCCAGATGCCCGACTTTCTCGATGTGGCGGACCGCGTCGCGTTCCGGAATGAGGTATTCGGGGCGACACGAGAACGGATGTTGCGTGAGTTCTGCGATCTGGTCGAAGCGTTGAGTGTGGATCGCCCGTGGGTCCTCGTCATCGAGGATATGCATTGGAGCGACTTCCAGACGGTCGACGTCCTGTCGCGCTTCGCACACGGAGACCGCAAGGCTCAAGTGCTCGTTCTTGCCACCTATCGTGTTGGCGACAGCATCATGAGCGGACATCCGGTTCGCCGTCTGCATCAGGATTTGGAGATCCACGGGAGGTGCAGCGAGCTGCAACTCGATCGATTGTCCAAAACCGAGGTGGAGCACCACCTCGCCTTGCGTTTCCAGGACGAGAAGCTCGCTTTGGCGCTCTCCGGGCCGATGTTCGGGCGCACCCAGGGGCAGCCGCTGTTCATAGCCTCGCTTGTGGATTACCTGGTCAATCACGAGTCGATTGTGGAGATCGACGGCGCATGGCACCTCGGATCCGGATCCGCCCTATCCGAGGATGTCGTGCCAAGAGATCTGATCAATATGATCACACATCGGATTGATCGTCTGAGTGAGGTCGAACGGCAGCTGCTCGAGGTGGCCAGCGTAGCGGGGGGCGAATGTGCCGCAGCCCTCGTGGCCGCCGGACTATCGCGCGACACCGTGGAGACCGATGAAGTCCTGGAGCATCTTGCACGCAAGGATCACACGCTGGTGTCGTCGTCCGGCGTTTCTGAATGGCCCGACGGGACGTATTCTGGATCCTACGCTTTTCACCACATTCTCTATCAGAACGTTCTCTATAAACGGCTCACGCCGGCCCGGCGCCTCCAGATCCATCAGCGCATGGGCGAGCGTCTCGAGCAGGGATATGCGGGCCATACGGAAAATATTGCGGCTACGCTCGCGCTGCATTTCGAGCAGAGCCATGATTTCCCGCGTGCGCTGCGCTACCTCAGCCAGGCCGCAGAAAATTCCGCGAAACGCCTCGGTCACGAGGAGGCAACCAATCATCTGTCGCGCGCGCTCGGCATTCTAGATCGTCTGGGAACGACCGATCAGTACGGGCCGCGCATCAGCCTGTTGCGACAGCGGAGCTGGGCGCGACGCTCGGCGGGAGATCTCGCCGGCTCGGTTCGCGATCTTGAGGAGATGATTGCTTGCGCCGCGAACGTGGGGCAGCTTCGCCATGAGGTCAACGGGCTCCTGGCGGTGAGCCGATTCTGCCTTCATGCCGACCGCCGCCTGTGCCTTCGCGCTTCCAGCGAAGCGCTTGCCAAGAGTGAAGCGCTTGAGGATGACGCCTTCAAGGCTCTGGTGCAGGGCAGCAGTGCCAGCATCAATCTCTGGCTGAAAGGCTGGCAGGAGCAGGATGCAGCACTTTGCGAGAAAGCGTTGCAGGTAACGGCTGGCGCGCACGATCACGGCACGCTGATCCGGCGATACGGGATCGAGGGAATCCTCGAATGCTTGCGGTCACGCTACGAGGAATGCCGTCGTTCGGGAACCGATGGCAAGAAGCTCGCGCAGGAGGTCGGCGACATCTACATCTTTGTGCTCTTCAACGTGATGGAGTCGACCGCGCTGATCCATCTCGGCCAATGGCGGCGATTGCAGCGAGAGACCATTACCGCGCTGGCGCTGGCGGAAAGAAACGCTAACCGGCCGGCGATCGCCCTGTGTCGCCTCACGTCGGCGTGGCTCCACGTCGAGGCAATGGATTTTCATGGTGCCCGCGACCTCTGCGAGAGCGTCGACCAAGCGGTGCTTGAAGAAAATCCCTTCGCCTTCTTCTTTCAGCGAGCCGTTCTTGCGAAGGCGTTTGTCGGCCTGAACGAGCCGCAGCGTGCGCGCCAGCAGTTCGATGACGTCATGCAACGGCTGAATTCCGACGGCATCATGATGGATTACACGATCTACGCGCAGCTCCATCATTGTCTCTGCGAATACAGCCTTCAGGTCGGCGACATCGCACAGGCGCGGTCATCGGCGACAAAGCTGTACGAGTACGTCGCGCCGGCGCCCGATCGCAATCATCTGGCGCAGGCGCACGGGCTGCTCACCCGGGTTGCGCTCGCTGCGGGCGATTTGGAGGAGGCAAGGGCGGAGCTCTCGCGTGCCCTCTCAACTCTCGAAGACGCCGACATGCCGCTCGCTGCTTGGCGGGTCTATCGGGCGGGTGTGGAGGTCTGTGAGAGCCTTGGCAAGCCGGCTGAGGCGGCCAAGTACAGAGCTCGCTTCGAGGACGTCATACGAACCCTTGCCGGGAATTTCGAACCTGATGACCGATTGCGATCGTCATTGCTTGCCGCCCTCGATGCGCCGGGGGCGCGCTGAGCCAGCCGGCGCCGAGACGGTCGCTCGACGCTGCCACCAAAGTAGATGCAGTTATTCGTTCGCCAACAGATAGCAAAGCTAACTTGAGTTCGGCCCGCCTCCGTGTAACATCGCGGGACGCTTGCCATTGCCCATTACACAATGTCCATTTAGCGCACTGTGTCAGCCACAGGCATGTCGCCCGATCGGAGCAGGCCAGGAGCTTCCGTCATGCCGCCTATTTTGTCTTCTTCAGGGGCCCCCCGACCATCGCGTAACGACCACCTGCTGCGCGTCGGCGAGATGGCACTTCGTTTCGGCGCGGAGGCGTATGGCCAATGGTGGACAATAGCCAGTCGCAGTTGGGGATACGAGGTCGACCGTCTAGTGCGGGGCGCGATGGCATCCGCGCCGCCGGAGGCGTTGCTGCGGAACATGGTCAGCGGCTACGTGAATTGCCTGGGCGAGTTGGCGGCGATAGCGCCGTCGATTGCCGAAAAGGCGGCGATGGAATTGACGCGGCGATCCGATGCTAGTCCGGAGCCCTACCTCAGTGACGTGGATGCCGGGCCTGAACCGAATGGAGAGATTTTCGAGGTAGACGGCAAGCCGTTCGCGATGCCGGCGCGGGTTCTGGACGCTTCGCAGGGATGGGCGATGTTTTTCGTGGACACCGAGGCGGCCAACCGTTCGCTTGGCGCGGCTCGCGATATCCTGTCAGCGTTCGATGCCGGCGGCGGGCGGACGCCGCTCATGATTGTCGGAGTGGACTATCGCAACAGCGATTTTGGCGTTTATCCGGAGTTCGTTGTTGCGTTGACGGTGACCGTGAAGGACGATCCCGCAAGGCAGCTGTTCACCCATTACTTGGCGATTGTCGTCACGCAGGAGTTCACCAAAGAGGCCGCCCGCATAGTTTGGGGGCTAGAAAAGATCGTCTCCCCCAAGCTCGCGGTTCGTTACGCCGCGGACAACGTGCTGTTCGGCCTTGCGAACACGAAGGGTAGGGCGTTGTCGATCCGATTTCCTCGATTCGGCGATGCACGGTCTTTCGATCTGCCGACCTTCTCCATCTCTCAACGTGGAGGGCGTACTTGTTGGGCGATGACAACAAAAAGCGGCAACGGAGAGGGAACGCAGATCGGCGGCTCGGTGGTACTTGAATTGGGCAAGTCGGGAGACGGCTTGTGTCTGTGTGCCGACGGCAAGTCGGCTTGTGTGTGCGAGATGCTGCGCAGTTTCGGCATCGCCGACAGGTTGCCAGCCGCGAATGGCTGGACGGAGCGGCAGACCGCGATTTACGGTCCGGCACGGCTATTGGATTTTCGTCGATGAGTTGCAGCGTCCAAAGATCATCCGTTGGGAAAAATCCGGGAGAAATTTGAGCGCATCATTGAATCCGCCATTGAGACTGCCTTTGCGGCAAAGGCCGCAGGGCGCAGAGCCGCCGCGAGCGCCGCGGGAAGAAACGCCGGATAGGAATCCGGCTGGATGATATCGATCGGAGCGCCAATCTTGTGCTTGCGGCGCAATGCCTCGGCCGCCAACAGTCCGCTGACCACGGCTCCTTCTACCGTGACGACATCGACGAAGGTCTGGCAGAAATCGCCGGCCAGAAAGAGGTTGGGAATCTCACAAACCGCCTTTGGGCGAGAGTCCCAGCTGCCGACCTGATTGACGAAAAGTTCTTCGCCGACATTGGTTTGAACATGGCAGCGGGTGTAGTCCACATCATCAAGCTTGAAGTCGAGGAAGCGTTGCAATTCCTTGAGCATTATTTCCCGAATGACTTCTTTCGGATAATCGGCGATCAAGTCGGCATTTGAGGAGATGACGTTAAGCGCGGTGCCTCCTCCCTCGGGCCATTCCTTCCAGACCTGCGAAATGTCGAGCAGACTTAGGTTGTATTTCGAGCCCAGAAGTAGCGTAATGCTTTTGGTCAAGCCTGGGATCCTGCACTTGAAATACGCATCAAGGGAGATCATGGGCTCCGATCGCAGCTCGCGAACCGTTTCAAGCTTGGGTGCGCAAGCCGCGACCTCCGGGCTAACGAGGCGACCGAGCGGGCCTGGCGGTACGGCGAGCACCAGATCACCGGGAACGTTGACCTCCCACGTTTTGCTTGGCTTCGGATCGACGTTGCGGTCGGTGGTCGGCTCCTTCGGCATCTCGCCGAGTGTCAATTCGCGCACCTCGCCATCCGTCAGGTGAAGGCTTTCGACCCGCGCCCGGTATTGAATCTCGAAGCGGCGCCCAAGAGCCTTGGCTCGCGCTTCGAGGTGTCGTCTCCACGGCTCGAAGATTCCGTCGTTGGTGTTCTGCGTGAGTAGCCACAAGGACGGAGTCGGGTTGCGATAGCCATACTTTACCAGGCTCTGATAGCTTCGCGCCGAGGAAAGGTAACTTGGCGAGGCAAAGGCCTCCGCCAAGGTGCGGGCGGAGGCTGTTAAGGAACCTTCGGTGCTGTAGCCCCTTGATCGAAAGAAATTGCTGACCGAGGTTTGCTCCAGCACAGCCCCTGACATCGATTGCGTGCCGATGAGGTCGAGCAGTGAATACGCCGAGAGGAATTGGTCCGCAGGGGACGCGACGCCGTTCAGCATATTGGTCAGAATTGTCGCGGGCGATCCGGGATTGGTCAGATACGGCCGCGTCTGCTTGTCTCCCGGAAAGCGGCAGCCGATGACAGTGCTTGGTATGAACTTGTCGACGGCGCCGATCTCCGCCATGAACTGCCAGAAATTATTGTACCAGTTCAGGTACATGTGGTAGCAATGCTCGTGCGGGTCGGGTTTGTCGCTGTCTCTATGAGCGCCGAGCTTGCCGCCAAGAAAGTTGTTCTGCTCATATAATGTTATGTCAAAGCCCTGCTCCATGAGCCGGGTGGCTGCGGAGATACCGGCCAAACCAGAGCCGACAATTATTACTTCTGGCATCTCGCCCTCGAGTTGCGCTGAATAATATCAGGATTGTCGCCTCTCGTTGATTGCAAATCAATGGAATACTACCGGATGCAGGCAAACTATCGGACAATCTTCACCGAAATGCTTCTGGCCCAATCGGCCGCGGCGGGCGCGCTAGCCGATGTCGCTGGCCGCTATGCCCAGCTAATGGGACAGGCATATCAGGAAGCACTCATGACGCTTGCAGCGGAAACGCGGCCCAAAGGCGGGGCTGCCGGGTCGGCGCATCCGGTCGATGAGGCCGGCATTCCCGGAGCATCTCGGCCGGGGGTGGCGAACGTCTGTCGCGCCCTCGCTGGCCTACCGCGGATCTCAATGATGGAATTTCTTTCACGATATGACAGTTTGCGTGGACGGCGCACCATGGTTCGGGATTGATCGGCGTCTGCATTTGCCGGGAAATGAAGTGCTGGTTGTGCTCCGAAACCGCGCACGCCACTCAGCACGGCGCAGGGCGGGTGACAGCGCCGTGCACAGGTTTTCAAAATGTCAAAGGGAGAAGGCATGTCTGGTTCTGGTCCCGGTCGATCGGTGCACGACCCTCTCACCGGCATGTTCATGGCAATGCGTGACGCCTGGTTGGCGGGTGCTGGGCTTCGGGAAAACATGACGGTGCAATCCGAGGCCGGCAATCCGGGGACGGGCTTGCTCGGGGCAACGCTGCTGGGACCCATGATCGGTATGCTCAGCGCGATGGCTGATCTGGCCACTGCCAATCTCCAGCGGAGCGCCGAGGGGCCGATTGGTTCGCCGCCGGGCGGCCGGGAGAATTCGGTCTTCACTGATTTCGCGCTGCCAATGGGCCACGCAATGACGATCGCCGCGAACAGGTCGGCCGTTTACTGGTTCGGGCTGGCTCAAATATTCGAAAGTCATCAAGCGAGGTTGGCGCAGGTCGTTGCCATCAACGCGGTCAACGGCCGTGTGTCGGGATCTGAGCGCCTCCTTGCCGCCGATGAATTGCGTGCATTGCTACGTGAGGTGGGGGACCTGGCTGTCAGGGAGGCGCGAATTTTGCAGAGCGAGTTGAGCAATTTGGATGAGAGCTTGGCGCAGAATTTTCAAGAGCCAGACCTGTCTGGATCCTACCGCAGGCGCTGGCGCAGTAAAATCTAGGGCGGCGCGTTTCAAACATGCAAGAGCAAACGACAAAATCTGTCATTGCGCGACTTGGTTTCGAGACGGAGATGGCTGTCTTGCGCGAGCGCATTGCACGCTGGATTGACGGCTGCAGCGAGGAGTTACGCGAAGCGCTTGAATGGCAATTCCTGACTGGATCAAAATACTTTCGTCCGCTGACGATCTTTTCCTGTTATCGGGCAGTGCGCGAAGGGCCGATCCCCGAACAGATCATGCAATCGGCTCTGGTGATCGAGCTGTTTCACAATGTTTCTTTGATCATTGACGACATCGTTGATCGTTCCCCGACGCGGCGCGGTCGGGCCACCATGCACACCAAGTTCGGCGAACTATCGGCTTTGATGACTTCGGGCTACATCGTGGCGGAGGGCTATCTGCAGCTGAAGGATGACCTAACAGGCATTGCATTGTTTTCGGAACTGTTGAAACGATTAGGCGTGGCCGAATGCTTGCAGTGGCGGCTTCGTCGTCAACCGCTGGGAGTTGAGGACTGGCGCAAGATCGCCGGAGAGGACACCGGCTCGATGTTCGAGGTGTGTGCCTGCCTGGGCGATCGGTCGGGCAGGCTGCGAACTTTTGGTGGCCTGCTGGGGCTGCTCTATCACGGTTGCGACGATGTTGGCGATGTGAAGGGGCTGGCCGCACTCGGAGGCGGCGGAGAGGAGGACTTGCGAGATGGCATCCTTACGCTACCTGCAGCGCTGGCAATTCGTGATCCCGCAGCGGCAAAGCTGTTTTGCGACCCGGAGGGCGGCAATCTGGCAGAGCTGGGCAGGCACTTCGTCGCCAAGCTGCCCGAAGCAGAAGCTTATCTCGACCAGATCGCCGAGGAGGGGCGAACCGAGGCACGATCGTTCGCTGTTGATCCCGCCCCCTTGATCGCGCTGATCGAGCAAACCCGGCAATTGAGCCGCTACTAGCCAGCGATTTCTGGTGTAAGGTCACCAAAGTGGAGCTGAAGAAACGAGCTTAACATAGCGCGCACAACTTTGGATCGACGCTGCCCAGAGGGCGCCGAGGTGCAGCGTCGCGGCGATCAGAGCGAGCAAGTGCGCTAGGCTATCAGGGTTTTGGGACATGCAAGCTCAGCAAAGTCTGGACGTCGGAGCGTGGCTTGAAGAGCTTGGGCTTGGCCAATACCGGGCCCTTTTTTCCGATCAGGCGATCGACAGCGATGTTCTGCCTGACCTGACAGACGACGATCTGGTGCATCTTGGTGTACCGCTGGGGCACCGCAAAAAGATTCTTAAGGCCATCGACGACCTTCTCGGGCGGGAAACGACCGAACAGCACGCGCGCAGCAAACTTGTGCGGACGTGGCCTGACGCTGAGAGACGACAGTTAACCGTGCTGATCTGCGACATGGTCGAGTCGACGGACCTTGCCTCCAAGCTGGACCCTGAAGAGCTTCGCAAGGTGATGGGCGTCTATCTCGATGCGTGCGTGAATGCTGTGACCTCCCTTGGCGGTTTCATTGCCAGATACACCGGAGACGGAATCGTCGCCTATTTTGGCTATCCGGCCGCCTTGGAAGATGCCGCGGAACGGGCTGTCCGCGCGGGCTTGGAACTTGGGCAGGTTGTACCAAATCTGGCCCCGCTACCAGATGTAACGTTGCATGTGCGAACAGGTATCGCGACAGGTCTTGTTGTCGTTGGTGACCTTCTGGGTGAGGGGGCGGCCAGGGAAGAAGCGGTTGTCGGCGAAACCCCGGCGCTGGCCGCACGGCTGCAGAGTCTTGCTCCCCCCGACGGCGTAGCTATTGCCGGCAGCACGCGCCGGTTGGTCGAGGGCATGTTCGAGCTTGAATTTCTCGGCATGTGCGACTTGAAGGGTCTGCCCGGCCTAAGACCTGTATGGCGCGCGCTGCATGAGGCAGCGGCCGAAAGCCGTTTCGATGCTACACACCCCGCCGATCTGACAGAAGTGGTTGGCCGGGAGGATGAGCTGTCGCTGTTGCTTGGGCGATGGCGGACCGCGTGCGAAGGCGAGCGTCAGTTGGTCCTGCTGACGGGCGAAGCAGGAATCGGAAAGTCGCGATTATGCATGGCCCTTGCGAGCCGGATTGCAGCAGAGAGCCATTTCATCATTCGCCTGCAGTGCTCGCCATTCCATACCGTTAGTGCGCTGCATCCGATCTTCACCTATTTTGAACGCGTGGCCGGACTGACGCTCGGCATGGAGCCTGAGGAGAAACTGAATCGATTGATTGCTGAGATGCAGAAGTCCGGGAATGTGGCGCCCGAGACGATAGCGCTTTTTGCAGACCTGCTGTCGATACCCATTGGCGATCGTTTGCCCCGACACGAGGGGGCACCCGAGCAGTTGAAGAGCCTGACACTTGATGCTCTGGACGATTGGGTCGTGAACCTGTCGCGGTTGAAGCCAGTATTATGGATACTGGAAGATGCGCACTGGATTGATCCGACAACGGTCGAGGCAATCAGCCGCGGCTTGGGCCGGACAAACAGCGCTCGCATCCTGGCCGTAATAACGCACCGGCCGGAATTTCATCCCCCGTGGACCGGCCGTAGCCAGGTTGCTTCGTTCAGCCTCAATCGGCTGAGCCGACGGCAGTCGTACGAGTTGGTCCGACGGGTGGCGGGGAAGGATCTAGCCGATGCACTTGTTGAGCAAATCGTCTCCAAGGCGGACGGCATGCCTTTGTTCATCGAGGAATTGACGAAGGTCGTAATGGACTCCGGCCCGTATGAGGCGAGTACCGGTTCCTATGACGACAAGCGGGGATCTGGTGAGTCGATGATACCGGTAACGCTACAGGACTCATTGCTTGCCCGTCTTGACCGGCTGACAGAGAGCAAATCCGTTGCGCAAATTGGTGCGGTAATCGGGCGAGAGTTTTCATTCGAACTGTTGGCTGCGGTGGTGCCATCAAAACCCAAGGAACTTGAAGCTGCTTTGACACTGCTTGAGGCGGCGGACCTGATCAGCGCGCGAGGAAATCCACCGGAGGTGATCTACACATTCAAGCATGGCCTCGTGCAGGAGGCTGCCTACTCGACGTTGCTCATCAGTCGGCGCCAGAAGCTACACAAACGCATCGCCGAGACGTTGCAGAACAACTCTGCCCAGATAGCGGAGGCGCAACCGGAATTATTGGCGCACCATTTCACCGAAGCGGGCCTCATCTCGCAAGCGATTGATTGGTGGGCCCGCGCCGCTTCGCGGTCGGCAGGCAGATACAACAACATTGAAGCGGTCAGCCAGTTTCACCGCGCTTTGGGGCTACTCACGCACCTTGCGGACGATTCATTGACCCAACGCCGGGAGTTTGAACTCAGGATCGCCATGATCGAACCGCTCTACGCGACGAGTGGTTATTCCGGGACGGAGGTCGAACAGAACTACGCCCGGTTGCTCGAACTTGGTCAGGACCTCGGAGAAACGCAGCAATTGCTGCGGATCTTGTGGGGCCGGGCCGGCGGCGCTCTCGTACGGTGCGACTTTCCGCGCACTCTTGAGTACGTGGGGAGTTTTCTCGAACTGGCGCGCCGGGCCGAGGACGGGACATCGGCGGCACAAGGGGTTCGGATCAAGGCAATGATTGCGCTGGCGAGCGGCGAACTGGTCACGGCGCGCGAGCGGTTCCTGGAAGTGATGGAGGAGTTTGAGCGCGAAGGCTCGGCGACGACGCTCGGTAACTATCTGACGATTCCGCGTCCAACGACCTTGGCACAGTATTCGATCGCCGCACAACAACTCGGCCGTCTCGACGAGGCAGAGGAACTGTGCGCGCGCAGTTTGCATGAAGCTCGTGAACGCGGACACCACTTGACGAGCTGCTATGTGATCTATCATTGCGCGATGAAGTCAATGGTTGAGCAGAATCCTGTCGCGGTCTTCTCGCTCGCTGAAGAGCTTGTCGAGATCATGAGCCGGCATCATGTTTTCTACTGGGAATGTTTTACGGAGGCGCTTCTAGGTTGGGCTTCGGCCATAACGGGCGCGTTGGATATCGGCTTGGCACGACTGCAGCGCAGCCGGGAAATCCGAGATCGGGTGCAAACCAGGATCTGGCTTCCCTATTTCCTGATCAGCGAAGCCGATATCCTGATGCAGAACCAGAGAAACGATGAGGCTATCGCCTTGCTGGATCGAGCGGCGGCGGAGGCAGATGCAACTGGGCAGCGTTACAGCGAGGCGGAGGAATTTCGCGTACGAGCCTGCGCCAGACTCTCCCAGGGCGCGTCGCTTGCTGAGGTCGAGGCTTTGTTCCGACGCGGATTGGAAACGGCACAAAGGCAGAATGCGAGACTTTTCGAATTGCGGACCGCGACAAGTCTGGCGCAGGTCTGGCGGGATGCCGGACGAATTGACAGCGCGCGCACGCTGCTCTCGGCGAGGTATGGTGGGTTCACGAATGGCCACGGCACTACGGATCTGCAAAAGGCTCGCTCGGTGTTGGAGAGCATAAGCTAGTTCTCACAGCAGATGGTTGTCATTCATCTGGAAACGGTCGCTATGACCTCACCGATGATGTCCGGTCATTGTGAATAGAGAGGACGGGATCTGGGGCCCTCCGGCGCCCCGCCAGACGCATCCCTGATAGGAACGTCCGCGGCATTGTCGAAGATGTTGCCAGGCTGTGAAGTACATTACATTCCTGTGTTCTTGGCCTGGGCTAAGATGGCGAAGGCTTCTTACGTTGAAGGAGGCATCCGATGTTCGCGACAATCAAATGGAACTCCCGATACAACGCTCGCGAATGGGTGATGATGGCTGGGGCGCTCGTCGTCCAACTCAGCGCACTGAATGCAAATCGACAGAAGGGTGAAAGCAAACCAAGGCGGCCACTCTGGAAACACTTCGACGACACCCATCATTGGGACCCAACCGCGGAGGAATGGGTCCCCAACCATGATCGGTGAGCGTGCAACGCGGCAGGCCGAATTCCGAGGCTTCAAGATCCTTTCACTGACGGGCTGTCGAGAGGTGCGGTCGTGCCCGCTGAGACTCACGAATTGAGGACGAGGGTCTAGCTGACGAAGCCAGCGCGCTTTCGCTGTTCAAGCTGGTCAGCGCCGGTCAACAGGCCGATCAGCTCCTGGGCCTGTTGGGGATGGGCCGCGGTGGTTGTGATGCCCGCCGTGTACATGGTTGCGAGTTCGCAGCCCGGCGGCAGCGAGCCGGACAGGGTTACGCCCTTGGTGCTGATGATCTCGGTCGACTGCGTGCACCCGATTGGACGCCGCGCCCCTGACGCCGCCAGTTCGCGCATCGCGGTCGCGCCATTCGGAAATATCCTGAGGCGATCGGCAACCTGATCGCTGATGCCGAGCTGCTGCAGAACATCTGCGACATGAATTCCGGCCGTCGAGGCCTTGGTATCGGGCACGAAGATCGCATCAGACGCCAGCAAGGCTTCGCGCAAGCCCGCGGCATCCCTGACGGTGACGCGGGGATCGTCGATGCGGACGGCGAGGGCGGTTTCGACCAGGCCGACGTTGGCGATCGAAGCGGCGACGATCAGCTTCTCCTCCGCCAGCTTGGCGAGCAGCGCCGCGGTCAGGATAATGATGTCGGCGGGAGCGCCCTTGCGCAGTTTGTCAGCCATGAGGCCGACCGCGCCAAACTCACCCGCGATATCGAATCCGGTTTGCGCTTTGAAAGCCTGCGTCAGGCTTCCGACGAGGCCTTGCGCCGCGCCGCCGCTCAGGATGTTCAATCTGTTCATGAGGTCAATTCCATCGCGGCGATGATCCTGTCGCGCGTGATCGGCAGGTCGCGCACCCGCACGCCAAGCGCATCGAACACCGCGTTGGCGATGGCGGCCGTGACCGGGCCGTGGGCGGCCTCGCCGGCGCCGACGGGGTCGATATCCGGACGCTGGATCAGTTCGACCTCGACATCGGGCACCTCGCTGAAGCGCAGGATCGGATATTCCATCCAACCAGCGCTGGTGATGCGTTGCCGGTCGAAGCGCACGCGCTCCTTCAGCACCCAGCTCGTGGCTTGAATGGCGCCGCCCTCGATCTGGTTGATGACGCCGTCGGGATTGATGGCCTCGCCGACATCGACCGCCAGCGTCAGCTTCCTGACGGTAATCTCCTCGGCGCCCTCGATCTCGGCGATCGCGGCGCAATAGGCGCCGGTGTTCTTGTAGCGGCCGAAGCCGATGCCGTACCCAATGCCGGGCTGCTTCTCCGGCTTCCACTTCGCGCGCCTGGCTACAGCCCGAATGACGTCCTTGGCCCGCTCGTCCCGCAAGTGACGCAGCCGGAACGCGAGCGGATCTTCGCCGCGCTCGGCGGCGATTTCATCGAGGATCGATTCGATCGCAAACACATTGCCCTGCCCACCCAGCGTCCGCAGCGCCGACGTGCGAATGGGCATCGTCGTCAGGCGATGGCTTTCAATGCGCCATGACGGAAAATCATAGAGCGGGATCGAGTTGCGATCGCCGCCGCCGCCGTTGGCCTGCGGCGGATTGGTCGAGATCATCCGCGGAAACGGTTTCTCCAGTTCGAACGCCGCCAATAGCGCGGGCTGTGCCGCGCGGCCCGGCCGCGCCGCGTGACCGTTGCTCCAGATCGAATGCCGCCACGCGAGGATTTCCCCCTGCGCATCAAGGTCCGCTTCAATCTCGATGGCCATTGCCGCGCCAAAGGGGGCATCCGACATCTCGCCCTGGCGCGACCACTGAACCCGCACCGGACGGCCGCCAACGGCCCTGGCGAGCAGTACGGCGTCCAGGGCGACGTCGTCGGCGGCGTTGTGGCCGTAGCAACCGGCGCCTTCCATATGCTCGACGGTGATGTTCTCGACCGGCAGTTTGAGAACCAGCGCCAGATCGGCGCGCAGGAGATAGACGCCCTGGCTGTGAGTCCAGACATGAACGCGGTCGCCGTCCCACTGCGCCATCGCACAGGACGGTGCGATCGACGCATGGGCAATATAGGGACGGGTATATTGCCGCCGGATGGTTCGCGCCGCAGTAGCGGACGACATCGCGGTTTTCGTGTCGATGACCGTCAATTCCGATGGCTGCGCTTTCAGGAATGAAGCCAGATCGTTTTCATCGGGGAGGGGGTCGCCGTCGGACCAAACGGCCCCCTTGCGCAAGGCTCGAACGGCCAGCTCCGCGCCGTGCTCGGTTTCGCTGACGACACCCGCGAAACTGCCATCGCGCACGATGGCGACAAGGCCGGCCACCGCGCGGGCACCATCTTCGCTCGATTCCGAAAGCTTCGCGCGCGCGTTCTCAGGCCGCAGCACGCGGCCATGCAGCATGCCCGCCAACGTCTGATCGTGGATGAATCGCGGCCGGCCAAATACCTTGTCGGGAATGTCGATTCGCTGGGTCGAGCTTCCGGCCAGCGCGCGCCGCGTTGCGATCTTTGGCGTCACGCCTGATGTAGCGTCGCGATCGAGCGAGACCTCGTCGGCCAGTTCCCAATAGCTGGTCCTGACATTGCCGGGGCCGGAAATGGTGCCATCCTCGATTTCGAGCGCATCGATATCGACCCCGAGCCGCTCTGCCGCCTGCTGTAGAAATATCCGGCGTACCTCGGCGCAGGCATGACGCAACGCGCGGCCCGATTGCTGAATGGAGAGGCTGCCCGAGGTGACACCCTCGTTGGGGCTGGCGACAGTCGACGCCCGGATCATCTGCACGCGCGACAGGTCGATATCGAGTTCATCGGCGGCGATCTGCGCCAGCGCCGTCACGATGCCTTGCCCGATCTCCACCTTGCCCGGCGAGACCGTTACCTGCCCGGCGCTCGAGAATTTCAGCCACGACGACAGTTTCGGATTGGCCGCGAGGCTTGCCGGCAATGCGGGCTGAGACGGAGCGGGGGCCTGCTGGTTCATCCTGCCGCCATTTCTTCCGCTGCGCGCAGCACCGCCCGCACCATGCGATTATGCGAACCGCAACGGCATAGATTGCCGTCAAGCGCTTCCTTCACCTCCCGGCTGGTCGGTGACGGATTTCGTTTCAGCAGCGCCGCTGCGCTCATCAGAATGCCGGAGACACAATAGCCGCATTGCAATGCCTGCTCGGCGATGAAGGCGCGTTGCAGCGGATGCGGCTGCTCGCTCGTTCCCAACCCTTCGATGGTCGTGACATCCTTGTCCGCTACCGACCACAGCGGTGTATCGCAGGCCGACACCGCGCGATCTCCGACGATCACATTGCAGGCGCCGCACTCACCCGCGCCGCAGCCGAAATGCGGTCCGGTCACGCCGAGTTGCCCGCGCAGAATATCCAGCAAGGACCGGTCGGGATCGGCGTCGACCTCGGTCTCGACGCCGTTGAGGCGGAATCGAACGCTCGGCATCACGGGCGAACCTTCTCTCGCGGTTTCTTATTGCGGTTGCTTGTCGAATTTCTTGACGACTTCCGCCCACTTGACGATATCGCCGCGGAGGAATTTGTCGAATTCGCCTGACGTCATTGACATGGGGACGACGCCTTGCTGGGACCATAGTTTTATTATGTCAGGTCGCTTCACGATGTCGTTTACGGCGGCGTTGATCTTGTCAATGATCGGCTTGGGCGTGCCCGCGGGCGCCATCAAGCCGAGCCAGATGGTGGCCTCATAGCCGGGAATGCCGGCCTCGATCGCCGTCGGCGCGCTGGGCAGCACGGTAGAACGCGTCTGGCCCGTCGTGGCCAGCGCGCGCACCTGATTCTCCGCGACATTGGGCGCCATCGCCGGAACGGCGTCGATCATCATCTGAACCTGGCCGCCGATTACGCCGCTGCGCGCCTCGCCGCTGTTGCGGTAGGGCACGTGCACGAGATCGATGCCGGCCATGGCTTTGAACAGTTCGCCCGCCATGTGATACGGCGTGCCTTGGCCTGATGAGGCGTAGTTCAGTTTGCCAGGTTGCGATTTGGCGAGTGCAACGAATTCCTGCAGCGTCTTCGCCTGCACGGAAGGGTGAACGACGAT
>Ga0081455_10003798_pt1 | contig 17238 bp, 13 predicted proteins | sample TabmetS3T2R1_FD_70207 | JGI IMG/M metagenome (GOLD analysis project Ga0081455, IMG submission 70207) | Tabebuia heterophylla rhizosphere microbial communities from the University of Puerto Rico - S3T2R1 | ecosystem: Host-associated > Plants > Roots > Rhizosphere ...
CGCCGTCGCCATCGACCGGCGGGTGGCGGCGGGCGAGGACCCGGGGCCGCTCGCGGGCGTGCCGATCGCGCTCAAGGACAACATCTGCACCGAAGGCATCCCCACCACCTGCTCGTCGCACATCCTCGAGGGGTGGCGGCCGCCCTACGACGCCACCGTGGTCGAGCGGCTGGCCGATGCGGGCGCCATCGTCATCGGCAAGACCAACCTCGACGAGTTCGCCATGGGCAGCTCCACCGAGAACTCGGCTTTCGGTCCCACCCGCAACCCGCACGACGCGAGCAGGGTCCCGGGCGGGTCGTCGGGGGGCTCGGCCGCCGCCGTCGCCGCCGGCTTCGCCGGATTGGGGCTCGGGTCCGACACCGGGGGGTCGATCCGCCAGCCGGCGGCGTTGTGTGGGGTCGTGGGCATGAAGCCCACCTACGGGCGGGTGTCCCGCTACGGACTCGTGGCCTTCGCCAGCTCGCTCGACCAGATCGGACCGCTCAGTCGCAATGTGGCGGATGCCGCCCTGCTCTATCAGGCCATCGCCGGCCACGACCCGCGCGACGCCACATCGATCCCCGAGCCGGTGGGGGACGTGAGTGCCGGCCTGGCCGAAGGAGTCGCAGGGATGCGGGTCGGCGTGGTGACGGAGCTGTGCGAGGCGGAAGGCATCCAGGCCGACGTGATTGGCCGGGTGCGCCAGGCGATCGATGCCCTCGAGGGTGCGGGCGCCAAGGTCGAGGAGGTCTCCGTGCCGGCGGTCGTCTACGGGCTGACCGCCTACTACCTGATCAACCCCGCCGAGGCGTCGAGCAACCTGGCGCGGTACGACGGCGTGCGCTACGGCCTTCGCGTGGACGCGCCGACGACCGGCGAGATGTACGACCGCACCCGCACGGCTGGCTTCGGGGCCGAGGTCGAGCGGCGCATCATGCTCGGCACCTACGCGCTGTCCGCCGGCTACTACGACGCCTTCTACGGCAAGGCGCAGCGGGTGCGCACGCTCATCATCAGAGATTTCGATGCGGCGTACGAGCGCTTCGACGTGCTGGTCGGTCCCACCGCGCCGTCGACCGCGTTCCCGTTCGGAGCCAAGACCGCCGACCCGCTGACCATGTACCTGAACGACGTGTGCACGATCCCCTCCAACCTCTCGGGCCACCCCGCCATCTCGATCCCCTTCGGAACCGGGGACGACGGTCTGCCGGTGGGGGTGCAGGTGATGGCGCCAGCGCTGGGCGAGGCGGCGATGTTCCGCGCCGCGGCGGCGGTCGAGGCGGCGGCGCCAAGTGGTGAGGAGGACGGGTGAGCACCGCCGACACCACCGACACCGCGGCGACCGCCACGGCCTGGGAGACGGTCATCGGGCTCGAGGTCCACGCCGAGCTCGCCACCCGGACCAAGCTCTTCTGCGGCTGCCCCAACCGGTTCGGCGACGAGCCCAACACGAACGTGTGCCCGGTGTGCCTCGGGCTCCCGGGTTCGCTGCCCGTCCTCAACGAGCAGGCGGTCACCCTGGCCATGCGGCTCGGTCGCGCCCTGCGCTGCGAGGTTCGCAGGTCGATCTTCGCCCGGAAGAACTACTTCTATCCGGACATGCCGAAGAACTACCAGATCAGCCAGTACGACCTACCCATCAACGTCGAGGGCCGGCTGGAGCTGCCGAACTCCCGCGCGATCGTCGGGATCGAACGCGCACACATCGAGGAGGACACCGGCAAGTCGACGCACGTCGGCGGCGGGGGCCGCATCCACGACGCCGGCTACAGCCTGGTCGACTACAACCGGGCCGGCGTCCCGCTGCTCGAGATCGTGTCGAAGCCCGACCTGCGGTCGGCCGACGACGCCCGGGCCTACGTCTCCGAGCTCCGCGCCATCCTGCTCGCCACCGGCGCCTCCGACGCCAAGATGGAGGAGGGTTCCCTGCGCGTCGACGCCAACGTCTCCATCCACCGCCCCGGCGAGCCCTTCGGGACCCGCTGCGAGATCAAGAACCTCAACTCGCTCCGCTCCCTGGGCCGCGCCATCGAGTACGAGGCCCGCCGGCAGATCGAGCTGCTCGAGTCCGGTGAGCCGGTCCGCCAGGAGACTCGGCACTGGGACGAGGACGAGGGCCGTACCGGCACGTTGCGGACCAAGGAGGAGGCGGAGGACTACCGCTACTTCCCCGAGCCGGACCTGGTCCCGCTCGATCCGAGCGACGAGTGGATCGCGCGCGTCGATGCCGAGCTGCCCGTCCTGCCCGCCGAGCGCCGCAGGGCGCTGGCGGACGCGGCCGGGGTCGCGCCCAACACCCCGGCCGTCGCCATCGCCGTCGAGCGCCGGCTCGATGGCCTCGCCCTCGCCGCGATCGCAGCGGGCGGCAGTCCGGCGCGCGTGCTCACCCATGTGGAGCACAACCTGGCCGTCGAGGGCGCCGAGGCGTTGGATCCGTCCGGGCTGGCGGCGCTGGTGTCGATGGAGACCGCGGGCGAGCTCACCGCCAGCCAGGCCAAGGCGGTGCTGGCGGAGATGGTGGCCACCGGCGACGACCCCGCCGCCATCGCCAAGGCCAAGGGCTACGAGGCCATGGGCGCCGACCAGCTCGCCGCCGCGGTCGACCAGGCCATCGCCGCCAACCCTGACCAGTGGTCCCGCTTGGTGGAGGGCGAGGCCAAGCTCATGAGCTTCTTCGTCGGCGAGGTCATGAAGGCCACCAAGGGCCAGGCCGACGGCAAGGCGGTGACCGCGCTGCTGCGGGAGCGTGCGGAGGCTGCCGGGTGAACGAATCGTCGTTCTGGTTGTAGCCATACGGTCATATGCCGCACCGCTACAACCAGTTCGCGATTGCATGAGAGGTGGTCGCCCGTGACCTGGAAGGCGAGGCTGATCGACCCCGGCGAGGTGCCGGCGACCATCGACCTCACCGCCCTGGCGTTCGCCGTGGGCCCGCGGGCGACCGAGACCTACCGCAGGCAGGCGGGACTGGTGCTCGAGCCGGACCGAGTGTTCGTGGTCGAGGACGGCGACGTGCTCGCGGGTACCGCGGCGTGCTTCTCGCTGGCGGTCGCGCTCCCCGGTGGCGGGACGCTGCCGCTCGCCGGCGTGGCCGAGGTGGGCGTGTCGCCCGTCTACCGGCGGCGCGGGATCCTGCGCACGCTCATGGAGGCCGTGCACGATCAGGCCCTCGACCGCGGCGAGCCGATCGCCGGCTTGACGGCCAGCGAGGGCACGATCTACCGGCGCTTCGGCTACGGCGCGGCCACGCGGTTCCACTCGCTCTCGATCGACCGGCCTAGCGCCGCTGAGGTCGAGTCGCCCGTGGCTGACGCCTCCGCCGCGCCGGCCGCCGCCGCCGGCGCGGGCGGGATCCGCCTGCTGTCCGAGGCCGAGGCGCGCCCGGTGCTGCCGGCGGTGTGGGACCGCTACTGGCGCCACGTGCCGGGCGAGGTGGCAAGACCGGCCGGCTGGTGGGAGATGCTGGCGCTGGACCCCGACGAGGATCGTGACGGCGCCAGCGCCCGCTTCATCGCCGTGCACGACGACGCCCGCGGGGTCCCCGACGGGTTCGTCATCTATCGGATCAAGCGGGGATGGGGCAGCGGCCGCCCCCTGCCCCACGAGCTGACCGTCGACTCCGTCGCCGCGGTCGACGACGGCATCGTCACAGCGCTGCTGCGCTTCGTGCTGGGCGTCGACCTGGTCGGCACCGTCGAATGGCCCGCGGCGCCGCTCGACCTGCCGTTCCGCTGGCGACTCGCCAATCCGCGGGCGGTGCGGGTGACGCGTGAGCACGATCACCTGTGGTTGAGGCCGTTCGATGTCGCGGCCTGCCTGGCGGGCCGGCGCTACGCCGTCGAGGGCGGGTGCGTCCTGGAGGTGATCGACCCCGTCCTCCCGGCGCTAGGCGGACGGTTCCGGCTCGAGGGCGGCCCCGAGGGAGCGACCTGCCGGCGCACCGACGCGGAGCCCGACCTGGTCGCCGGTGTCGCCGACCTGGGTGGCCCGCTGCTGGGCGGCGTGTCCTGGTCGACGCTCCATCGCGCCGGTCTGGTCGACGAGCGCACGCCGAGGGCCGTGACGCGTGCCGACGGCATGTTCCGGCCCGACCGGGCGCCGTACTGCTCGACCGACTTCTGAGGCGCCCGGGGGTCAGCCGCCCGACACCGCCGGCATGACCGCCACCTCGACCCCAGCGGCCAACGGCGTGTCCTGCTCGGACAGGTCGCGGACGTTGTCGTTGCCCAGGAACAGGTTGACGTGCCGGCGCAGGCGGCGTTGCTCGTCGCGAATCCGCCGCTCGAGGTCGGGATGCGTGACCGCGAGGTGGTCGAGCAGGCCGCCGATCGTCCGCCTGTCGCCCAGCTCGGTCAGGTCGACGTCGACGCCCGAGCTCCCTCCCGCGTAGGTCCGGAGGCTTGCCGGCACCCGCAGGTGCACCGCGGCGTCAGCCGGGGTCACGGCAGCTGGGCCGCCCTCACCACCAGCACGTCGGGCAGGTGGCGGACGATCGACGTCCACGACGCCCCCTCGTCGGCGCTGGCAAACACCTCGCCTGAGCGGGTGCCGAAGTACACACCGGCGGGGTCGGCGTCGTCGGTGCACAGCGCGTCACGCAGCACGCTCACGTACGAGTGCTGCTGGGGCAGCCCGTCGGCGAGCGGCTGCCAGCTCTCTCCGGCGTCGGTGGTGCGGTAGATGCGGCTCCGGTCCTCCGGCGGCATCCGGTGGGCGTCCTTGACCAGGGGATAGACGTACGCCGTGCCCGCTCGGTGGGGATGTGCGGCAACCGGGAAGCCGAAGTCGGCGGGCAGGGTTTCGCCGATCGCGGTCCACGTGGCGCCGAAGTCGTCGCTGCGGTAGACGCCGCCGTGGTTCTGGAGGAACAGCTGGTCCGGCCGGTCCCGCTGGCCGTCGAACTTGTGGACGCACTGGCCGAACTCGGGGTGCGGGTTGGGGTCGTGCCAAGCGTCGATCCCGGTGTTCGAGGCCTCCCACGACGCGCCGCCGTCGTCGGTCCGGTACACGCCCGCCGCCGAGACGCCGACGAGCATGCGGTCGGGGTCGGTGGCATGGGGCATGACCGTGTGCAGGCACAGGCCGCCCCCGCCCGGCATCCACCGTTCCCGGTGCGGGTGGTCCCACAGGCTCTCCACCAGCGAGAACGTCTCGCCGCCGTCATCGGAGCGGAACAGGGCTGCGGGCTCGACACCCGCCCACACCCGGCCGGGCTGGTCGGCTCCCGCCGGACGGAGCTGCCACGTCCGCACCAGGGCCTCGCCGGTGTCGGTGGGGAAGCGGATGGCACCGCCCTCGGTCTCCTGCCACGACGCGCCGAAGTCGTCCGACCGGAACACCGAGGGGCCCCAGTGCTCGCTGTCCGCACCCGCCAGCAGGCGCGGCAAGCCGCCCCCGACAGCGGGCCGGGGATCGATCGCCGCGGCGTAGACGGCGTTCGTCGCGAAGTGCGGCCCGTCCAGCGACCAGGACAGGCGGTCGTAGCTACGGGCGAGGAAGAGCCCCTTGCGCGTGCCGATCATCAGCAGCGTGGTCATGGTCACCCCCGGATAGGCGCTCTCCGGAATGTAGACCGGCGGGTGCGGCATGTTCCCGCTTCGTCAGCGGGGTGCGCCGAGGACGACCCAACGGTCGGAGGCGAACCGGGCAAGCAGCGTCGATGCCCGGGTTGCCATCAACAGTCCCAGCGAGGCCCACAGCCAGCCCGCCGCCGGCGTCGAGGGCGAGCACCAGCAACGCCGCCGGGATGAACACGGCGGCGGCGATGATCATCGCCTCAGCCAGGAACCGCATGTCGCCGGCCCCGATCAGGACGCCGTCGAGCACGAAGGCCACGGCGTTCACCGGCTGGAGGGCCGCGACCCACAGGAGCAGGAAGGTCGCCAGCGCCAGCACCTCGGCGTCGTCGGTGAACAGATGGGGCAGCACGGTCCGCAGGACCGCAACCACGAGGCCGATCAGCGCCCCCAGCGCCACGCCCCATTCGATCATCCGCCTGCCGGCGGCCCGTGCGCCCGGGGCGTCGCCGGCCCCGAGCGCCCGGCCGACCATGGCCTGGCCGGCGATGGCGATGGCGTCGAGGCCCAGGGCGAGGAAGTTCCAGATCTCGAAGGCGATGACGTGGGCGGCGACGTCGACCGAGCCCAGGCGTGCCGCCACCGCAGTGGCGACCACCAGCGCCGCCCGCAGCGCCGCCGTCCGCACCAACAGGTCGCCGCCCACGCGGGCCAGCGCCGCCAGGCTGGCGGGATGGGGTGCCCGGTCGGCGCCATGCCGACGCGCCGCCCGCCCCACATGGCGCACGTACACGGCGGCACCCCCGACCTGGGCCAGCACGGTTGCCAGTGCCGAGGCACCGATGCCCTGGCCGAGGCCGTAGATGAGCGTGACCTCGATCACCAGGTTCGCGGCCGCGGTGCCGATCGCCACCAGCAGGGGCGTGCGGGTGTCCTGCAGGCCACGGAGATAGCCGGCGCCCGCCAACACCAGCAGCATCGCGGGAACCCCGAAGAGGCTGATCCTCAGGTACACAAGGGCGTTGGTGCGGACGGCGCCCTCGGCACCCATCCAGCTGACCAGTTGGCCGCTGAGCCCCAGACCGATCACGATCACGCCCAGCCCGATGAACAGCGCCAGCCACATCGACTGCACCGCTTGGTGCGCCGCCTCCCGCTCATCGCCCGCCCCGAGCAGCCTGCTCACTGCCGCGGTGGTGCCGTAGGCGAGGAAGATGAAGACGGCGTACAGGGTCAGCAACACGCTCGACGCCACCGCCAGCCCGGCGAGCTGCGGGGTGCCCAGGTGGCCGACGACGGCGGTGTCCGTGAGGACGTAGAGGGGCTCGGCGATGAGCGCGCCGAACGCCGGGATGGCCAGCCGGGCGATCTCCCGGTCGAGCGGGCTTCGGGCCGGCGGCCGGCGCCAAAGCGTCTGGCTGCGAGCCACCCCGCTAGTGTGCCGACGCCCATGCGACGGATGGCCACGAATTGGACGCGCCGCCGGTTCCTGATCGGCTCGGGCGCCACGGCCGGGGCCGTGGTCCTCGGGGGCGCCGCCTGCTCGTCGTCCGACGGCGCGGGCGACGATGCGGTCGACGACGCCGCCGACGATGCCGGCGACGACGCACAGGGGGACGAGATGTCAGCCGACGGCGTGGTGAGCCTGAGCGACGTGCCCACGGAGGGGACGATCTTCGGGTGGATCAGTGAGGTCTTCGACCAGGGGATCCGGCGGCCCGGCTATCCGGCCGACGAGTGGGCCGAGGGATGGACCGCCGACCGGTTCCGCAGCATCGGGCTCGACAAAGTGCGGCTGGAGCCCATCACCGTCACCCGCTGGGAGCCGACGGACTGGTCGCTGGAGGTCATCGGGCCCGGCGGCGAGGCGACCGACATCGACTGCTTTCCAGTGCCGTTCTCGGCCCCGGTCGAGGGCCTCGAGGTCGACCTGGCCGCCTACGACCAGGCCAGCGCCGCCAACGTGCGGGGCAAGGCGGTGCTGTTCGACGTTCCGCTGATCCGCATCCCGGCCGACCTGCTGGCCACGGCCGGCAGCGCACCGGCGGATCCCTCGGGCCGGATCATCGACCCCGACGGCAGCCTGACCGGCGCGCAGCACATCGTCCCCTTCGGTGCCCAGTTCCAGGAGGTCATGGAACCGTCGGTCGAGGCCGGCGCCGCGGCCTTCATCGGGACGCTCACCGACTACCCGGGCGACTCCTACAACTACTTCGTGCCCTACGACGCCATTGCCCGCCCGATCCCCGGCGTGTGGGTGAACGGCACCGACGGTGCCTGGCTGCGAGAGCAGCTGGCCCGCGGACCCGTGCGGATGCGGCTCACCGTCGCCTCCACGCGTGAGGACGTCGAGTCGCACAACGTCGTGGGCGAGCTGGAAGGTGCCGACGACGAGACGGTGATGATCGGCTCGCACCACGATGGCCCCTGGGCATCGGCGGTAGAGGACGGCAGCGGCATCTCGCTCGTCCTGGCTCAGGCGACCTACTGGGCCGCCCAGCCGGTCGAGCGTCGACCGCACCGGCTCGTGTTCCTCCTGCAGGGCGGGCACATGTCGGGTGGCGCCGGGCTCCACGGCTACATCGAGGCCCACCGCGCCGAGCTGGCGCAGGTGGTGCTGGAGGTCCACCTCGAGCACGCCGCCCTCGAGTTCGCAGATCGGGACGGTGCCGTCGTTCCGACCGGGCAGCCGGTGCCGCGATGGTTCTTCACCAGCCGCATCCCGACCCTGGAGGCGGCCGTCGCCGACGCCCTGGCGACCGAGGGGCTCGGCCGGTCGATGATCCTCGCCCCCGACGCGTTCGGCGAGCAGCCGCCCACCGACGGCGCCTTCTACCACCGCGAGGGCGTGCCGGTGATGAACTTCCTGACCGCGCCCTTCTACCTGTTCGATGCGATGGACACGCTCGACAAGATCGATCGCGACAACCTGGTTCCGCTCACCCGGGCCACGATCCGGATCATCGAGTCCACCCGCGGGGTGAGCGCCGCGGAGATGCGTGCCGGCGTCGTGCCAACCTGAACTTGCGCCGAGTTCGGGGGATCGCGGGCCTACGCTGCCGGCATGAGCGAGCGTCCCGTCGGGCGAGAGAGCGAGCGAGGCCCGAGCGGCCCGGCCGAAGGCCAAGAGCGGGGAACACCGAGCGAGCGTCCGTCGAGGGTGCCGGGGAAACAGCGAGAGTGCGAGCGAGGCCCGAGCGGCCCGGCCGAAGGCCAAGAGCGGGGAACACCGAGCGAGCGTCGCGTCGACATCAAGCACCGCAGCCGCGAGGTCACCGACGGGTTCGAGCGGGCGCCGGCCCGGGCCATGCTGCGGGCGATCGGCATGACCGACGACGACTGGGACAAGCCGCAGGTGGGCGTCTCCTCCTCGTGGAACGAGGTCACGCCCTGCAACATGCCGCTCGACCGGCTGGCAAAGCGGTCCAAGGACGGCGTGCGGGCCGCGGGTGGGTTCCCCATCGAGTTCACCACCATCGCCGTGAGCGACGGCATCTCGATGGGTCACGAGGGGATGCACGCGTCGCTCGTCTCGCGCGAGGTCATCGCCGATTCCGTCGAGACGGTGATGCACGCCGAGCGGATGGATGCCCTGGTCACCCTCGCCGGCTGCGACAAGTCGCTGCCCGGCATGCTGATGGCCGCGGCCCGGCTCAACGTGCCGTCGGTGTTCGTCTACGGCGGGTCGATCCTGCCGGGCCAGCACAACGGACAGGCGCTCGACATCGTCAGCGTGTTCGAGGCCGTCGGCGCGCATGCGGCCGCCACGCTCGACGACGCCGGGCTAGCCGCCATCGAGCGCAACGCGTGCCCGACCGAAGGATCGTGCGCCGGGATGTTCACCGCCAACACCATGGCGTCGGCCGCCGAGGCGCTGGGGATGTCGCTGCCGGGCTCGTCCTCGGCCCCCGCCGTCGACCGGCGGCGCGACGAGATCGCCTACGCCTCGGGCGAGGCGGTGGTGCGGCTACTGGAGGCGGGCATCCGGCCTCGCCAGATCATGACCAGGCCGGCGTTCGAGAACGCCATCGCCGTGGTCATGGCCCTGGGCGGATCCACCAATGCCGTGCTCCATCTTCTGGCGATCGCCACCGAAGCGAGGGTCGACCTGGCGTTAAACGACTTCAACCGCGTGGCGGCCCGGGTGCCGCACATTGCCGACACCCGGCCGGCCGGCAAATACCACATGAGCGACGTCGATCGGATCGGCGGTGTCCCGGTCGTGATGCGGCACCTGCTGGAGGCCGGACTGCTGCACGGCGACTGCCTCACGGTCACCGGGCGCACGGTCGCCGAGAACCTGGCGGAGATCGATCCCCCCGGGCCCGACGGCGACGTGATCCACCCCCTCTCCGACCCCATCCACGCCATGGGCGGCATCGCCGTCCTCAGCGGCTCGCTCGCGCCCAAGGGATCCGTGGTCAAGGTCGCCGGCATCAGCGCCGACCGGTTCGAGGGCACCGCCCGGGTGTTCGACGGCGAGGACGGGGCGATGGATGCAATCCTCGCCGGCGCCATCGAGCCAGGCACGGTGGTCGTCATCCGCTACGAAGGGCCCAAGGGCGGACCGGGGATGCGCGAGATGCTGGCGGTCACCGGCGCCATGAAGGGCGCGGGCCGCGGGGGAGACTGCGCGCTGGTGACCGACGGACGCTTCTCGGGCGGCACCCACGGGTTCTGCGTCGGACACGTGGCCCCGGAGGCCACCGACGGCGGCCCCATCGCGCTCGTCGCCGACGGCGATCGGATCGTCATCGACGTCCCCTGCAAGACGATCGACCTGGCTGTGGATGACACCGAGCTGGCGCGCCGCCGCGCCGAGTGGAAGCTCCCGGAGCCCCGCTACACGTCGGGCGTCCTGGCGAAGTACGCGCGCCTGGCCGCGGGTGCGGAGCGCGGCGCCATCACCGAAGCCTGACGCCGGTCCTACGCTGGGGGTCCTGAGCGAGCGCCGTCGAGAGTGACGGGGAAACAAGGTGAGAGCGAGCGTGGCCCGAGCGGCTCTGCCGCAGGCCAAGAGCGGAGAGCAATGGCGTCGACCGAGCAACCCCGGTGGCGGGGGATCAACCACCTCGCCCTCATCACGACCGACATGGATCGGACCGTTCGCTTCTACCAGGGGGTGCTCGGCGCCAAGCTCGTCGCCACCATCGGTACGCCCGCGTTCCGGCACTACTTCTTCGAGTTCGGGCCGGAGCTGACCGTCGCCTTCTTCGAGTACCGCGACGCTGACATCGAGCCGTTCGCCAAGCCAGCGGGCGTGCCCGACCGGCGCGCCATCCAGTTCGACCACGTGTCCTTCAACCTGCCCGACGAGCACGCCCTCGAGGTCCTGCAGCGCCGGCTGAAGGAGCACGGCTGCGAGGTCACCGAGGTGGTCGACCACGAGATCATGCGCTCGATCTACTTCACGGACCCCGACGGGATCGCGCTCGAGGCCTCGTGGTGGGTGGTCGACGCCACCGGGCGGGACCCCGACTACGCCGACGAGCAGCTCTTCGGTGACTCGGACCCGGTCCTGGCCGTGCGGGAGCTCGCCGCCCACGGCGAGGTGTCCACGACGCCGACGACCCGCCTCGTGAACCCCGACGACGAGGTCCGCGACCCCGCCTAGTCCCGAGGCAACGCGAACCGGGTGTAGCGGTGCGGCACATGACCGCACACCTACACGCAGAATGGATCTCCGATCCGCCTTGCTCCAGATCTGCGCGCCGTGCGAAGCTGGTCAGCCGATGCACGCGTACCGCCTCCTCGTAATCCTCACGTAGCGCACGCCGGCCCCACCGCGTGCGCTCTCACGACCTCCCACCGGGAGGTCGTTTCAGTTTTCGTCGACCTCCGCCACCCACTCGCCACACCCGACAGGAGCACACCGCCATGCAACTCAACGGCGGACAAGCGTTGATCAAGGCCCTCGAGATGGAGGGCGTCGAGGTCATGTTCGGCCTGCCGGGCGGCGCCATCCTCCCGGTCTACGACCCGATCATCGACAGCCCCATCCGCCACATCCTCGTGCGCCACGAGCAGGGCGCCGGGCACATGGCCGAGGGATTCGCGCACGCCACGGGCCGGCCGGGCGTGTGCATGGTGACCTCCGGGCCGGCCGCGACCAACGTCGTCACCCCCCTGTGCGATGCGTTCATGGACTCGGTCCCGATGGTGTGCATCACCGGCCAGGTGCCGTTCGCCGCCATCGGCACCGACGCCTTCCAGGAGTGCGACACGGTCGGCATCACCCGGTCGGTGACCAAGCACAACGAGCTGATCACGCAGGCGCAGGACATCCCGCTCGTGGTTCGCCAGGCGTTCCACCTCGCCACCACCGGCCGGCCCGGGCCCGTGCTCATCGACGTCCCCAAGGACATCGTCGACCCCATGAACCCCAGGTCGGCGATGGAGTGGTACTGGCCGAGCGACGACGACGTGGCGGCGAGCCTGCCGGGCTACCGGCCGACCACCAAGGGTCACCCGAAGATGATCCGCCAAGCCGCCGACCTGATCGTGCAGGCCCGCCGGCCGGTCATCTACGCCGGCGGCGGCATCCTCAAGGCCCGCGCCGCCGAGGCGCTCCGCGAGCTCGCCGAGCTGTGCGACATCCCTGTGGTGACCACCCTCATGGCCCGGGGCGCGTTCCCCGACGACCATCGGCTGTGCCTGGGCATGCCCGGCATGCACGGCAACTACACGGCGGTGACCTCGATGCAGCAGAGCGACCTGCTCATCGCACTCGGCAGCCGGTTCGACGACCGCGTGACCGGCAAGGTCGACGGCTTCGCACCCGACGCCAAAGTGATCCACGTCGACGTCGATCCCGCTGAGCTGGGCAAGGTTCGGCGACCCGACGTCCCGATCGTGGGGGACTGCCGCCTGGTCATCGAGGAGCTGGTGACGGCCGTGCGCACCCTGCTCGACGGCGGGGTGGCGTTCCCCGACCGCTCGGCGTGGAAGCAGACCATCTCCGGCTGGCAGGAGAACTACCCGCTCACCTACCAGCAGTCCGAGCCCGGAGAGGCGCTCAAGCCCCAGTTCGTGCTCGAGCGGCTGCGCGACAGCACGCCCGACGACACGATCGTCGCCGCCGGCGTGGGGCAGCATCAGATGTGGACCAGCCAGTACTGGCGCTTCAACCATCCCTACAGCTGGGTCAACTCCGGGGGCCTCGGCACCATGGGCTTCGCCGTGCCCGCGGCCATCGGCGCCAAGGTGGGGCGTCCGGACCGCACGGTGTGGGCGGTGGACGGCGATGGCTGCTTCCAGATGACCGCCCAGGAACTGGTGACGGCGACCGCCGAGCGCATCCCGGTCAAGGTCGCGATCCTCAACAACGCTTACCTCGGCATGGTCCGCCAGTGGCAGGAGATGTTCTACGACGAGCGCTACAGCGAGGTGTACCTGTCGCCCGACCTGCCCGACTACAAGCTCTGGGCCGAGGCCATGGGCTGCGTGGGGATGCGCGTCGAGTCGCCCGAGGAGGTCGACGCCGCCATCCAGAAGGCCAACGAGATCGACGACCGGCCGGTCGTGATCGACTTTCGCACCGACAGCCGCGAGAAGGTGTATCCGATGGTGCCGGCCGGCAAGTCCAACGACGACATCATCGTCGACCCCGCCCACGGCGAAGGAGGCCGGTAATGGGTTCGTCATCGCTGCCCGGCGCCGACTTCCGCCACCACACTCTCGTGGTGCTGGTGGAGAACAAGGCCGGCGTGCTGGCCCGGGTCTCGGGGCTGTTCGCCCGTCGCGGCTACAACATCTACTCGCTGGCGGTGGCGCCCACCGACGACGAGCGCTTCAGCCGCATCACGATCGTCGTCGACGTCGAGTCGGCGTCCCTGGAGCAGATCACGAAGCAGCTGTTCAAGCTCGTCAACGTCGTCAAGATCTCGGAGCTGGATCCCCGCGAGTCGGTCGAACGGGAGCTGATGCTCGCCACGGTGCGGGCCGACGCCGCCGGGCGCAGCCAGGTCGTGGAGCTGGTGAGGCTGTTCGACGGCCGCATCGTCGACGTCGGCCACGACGAGCTGACGGTGAGCCTCGACGGCGAGCCCGGCCGGCTCGACGACCTCGAGGAGCTGCTGCGCCCGTACGGCATCGTCGAGCTCCAGCGGACCGGCCGCGTCGCGCTGCCCAAGCTCGAGCACCTCGCCCCCAACCTCCGTCCCGTGCGCCGTACCGCGTGAGCCTGGACGGTCACTACCGAGAGAGGAACCACCCGATGGCCAACGTCTACTACGAGAAGGACGCCGACCGGTCCCTGATCGCGGATCGCCGGGTGGCGGTGATCGGCTACGGCTCCCAGGGGCATGCGCACGCCCTCAACCTCAAGGATTCGGGCATCGACGTGCGCGTCGGCCTGCGCGACGGCTCGTCGTCGGTGGCCAAGGCGGAGGCGGCCGGGCTCACGGTCCGGTCGATCGCCGACGCCGTGGCGGAGTCCGACCTGGTGATGCTCCTCGGCCCCGACACCGAGCACAAGGCGATCTTCTCCCAGCACATCGCCCCGCACCTCGCCGACGGCGACGCCCTGTTCGTGGCCCACGGGTTCAGCGTGCGCTTCGGCCAGGTGGAGGCGCCGCCGGGCGTGGACGTCGCCCTGGTCGCCCCCAAGGGCCCCGGCCACCTGGTGCGCCGCACCTACACCGAGGGCGGCGGCGTGCCCTGCCTGATAGCGGTCGCACAGGACGCCTCCGGTCGCGCCCACGGCCTGGCCCTGGCCTACGCCGACGCCATCGGTGGCGCGCGTGCCGGCGTGCTCGAGACGACGTTCGAGGAGGAGACCGAGACCGACCTGTTCGGCGAGCAGGTGGTGCTGTGTGGCGGGCTCACCGCGCTCGTGCAGGCGGGCTTCGAGACGTTGGTGGAGGCCGGCTACCAGCCCGAGTCCGCCTACTTCGAGTGCCTCCACGAGCTGAAGCTCATCGTCGACCTCATGTACGAGCAGGGCATCGCCGGCATGCGCTACTCCGTGAGCGACACGGCCGAGTACGGCGACCTGACCCGCGGCCCCCGGGTGATCAACGACGCGGTGCGCGCCGAGATGCGCACCATCCTCGACGAGATCCAGACGGGCCGCTTCGCCGAGGAGTGGATCGCCGAGTCCGAGTCGGGCAGGCCCAACTTCTCGGCGCTGCGCCAGGCCGGCCGGGACCACCCGATCGAGAAGGTGGGGGCCGAGCTCCGGGCGATGATGCCCTGGATCTCGGCGGGCAAGCAGCGGGTCGAGGACGCGTCCGGGGGCGGCTGAGGCCGATCGACCCTCAATCCGCGATGTCGCGCTCCGCCACGACGTGGGTGGGCGTCACCCGGATGAGGAGCTCCCCAGGAACGGCGTTGCGGGCGCCAAAGGCCTCGGCCCGCTCCGCGCCCATGTAGCGGCCCCCCAGGCGGGTGGCCCAGTGTCGGAGCTGCTCGAGGTCGTCGGTCCACGTGGCGTCACCCTCGATGGCCACGAACGAGTACGGGGCCTGGTCGTCCTGCACGCACAGCGCCACCCTGCCCGTGCGCCGGATGGCGTAGCCCTTCACGGTGCTGGCACCCGTGGTGAAGACGATCGTGCCGTCATCGTCGATGTCGTACCAGACGGGTGCGGCGTGCGGGCGCCCGTCCTTCCGGGTTGTGGCCAGCACCGCAGGCCGCACCTGGGACCGCAGGAAGGCCCGCCATTCGGCCTCGTCCATGCGCGCGTAGGGCATGGACGAGCAGACTATGGCGCGGCGCTGAACGCCTCGACCATCCGGGCCCGCCAAGCCCGCAGCTCGGGATCGTGGGTGTCGTCGGGCGACTTGCCGAGTCGGACGACGATCAGGTCGAGCGGCGGGCAGATCATCAGCGACTGGCCCTCGTAGCCGTTGGCGGTGAAGGTTCCTAGCTCGTCGCCGACCGACCACCAGTGTGCGCCGTGCCAGCGATCGCCTTCCTCGTCCCGGGACCGGGCGCGGCGCCCGTGGTCGACCCAGCCCTCCGGCAGCACCCGCCTGCCGTCCCACACGCCGTCGCGCAGGTACAACAACCCGAACCGCAGGTAGTCCTGCGCCGTGGCGTACAGGAACGAGGAGCCCACGAACGTGCCGGCGTCGTCGAAGCGGGCTCGGGTCGACCGCATGCCGAGCGGCGCGAACAGGCCGTCCCGGAGGAACCGCTCATAGGGGGCGCCGGGACCAACCGTTCGGGCCACGATGCCGGAGACGACAAGCGACGTCCCGGACGAGTAGTTGAAGAAGGTGCCCGGCTCGTGGGCGAGCGGGTGGTCGGCGGCGAAGCGCGCCATGTCGGACTGGGCGTCGCCGAACAGCATCCGGATGACGTCCGAGCCCTCGATGTCCTCGTAGTCCTCGGCGAAGTCGAGGCCGTCGCGCATGGTGAGCAGGTCGTCCAGCGTGATGGCATGGCGGGGATCGGCCGGGTCAGCCCACTCCGGGACCGGTGCCCCAACGCGGAGCGCCAGCCGGCCCTCGCCCACCAGGACACCCACAGCTGCGTGCAGCACCGACTTGGCCATCGACCACGACAGCAGCTGGGTGGTGGGGACGACCGGCTCGTTGGGGCGATCCCAGTGTTCGAGCTCGTTGCCGTAGCGCTCGGCAAGCAGCGTCCCGCCCTGGACGACGGCGACGGCGTAGGTGGTGCCGAAGCGCGCGGAGTCGCCCGTGATCTCATCGAGCAGGGCCGACATCCGATCGGCGACGCGGGTCGGGGGGTCGGCGGTGGGCCACACGTCGGTCGGCCACGGCACACCGGCAGGCTGCGGCGGGAGCGGTACCAGCGAAGCCCGGGTCGGGTGGGTTACGGGATCGGTCATGGGGCGGTGTGTCCTAGCAAGGGGTGACGGGTTCGGGCGTTCGGATGTGACGGTTTGCGGTGATTCGGGACGCCGGTTCGGGTGGTGGCGGGTCGGCGGTGCGGGGCCCGGCGAACTGCGCTCACATCGTCTCGACGAAGCTGACCTCGCCCTCGCCCCGAAGCACGTTCTTGAGCAGCTTGCCGGAGGCGTTGCGGGGCAGCGGCTCGCTGCGCAGCTCCACGTGGGCCGGCACCTTGAAGTCGGCCAGCTCCGCGGCGACCCAGCGGCGCACGTCGTCGGCTGTCAGCGACTCGCCCTCCGCTCCGGGCTCCACCTGCACGACGGCCTTGACCTCCTCGCCGAGCTCGGCGTGGGGCACCCCGATGACCGCGGCGTCGGCGATCGCAGCGTGGTCGACGAGCCGGTTCTCGATCTCGACGCAGTAGATGTTCTCGCCGCCCCGGATGATCATGTCCTTCTTGCGGTCGGTGATGGTGAGGTAGCCCTCGTCGTCGATGTGGCCGATGTCCCCGGTGTGGAGGAACCCGTCGCCGTCGATGGCCTCGGCGGTCGCCTCGGGCTTGTTCCAGTACCCCTTCATGAGGATCGGGCCCCGGACGCACACCTCGCCGGTCTCGCCTACGGCCAACACCTCGCCGGCGGCGTCCATGATCCGCAGCTCCACGGTCGGCACCGGGGGGCCCACCGAGTGCGGCTTGCGCTTGGCGTCGGCGCCGCTGATGACCGTCGCCACCGACGAGGTCTCGGTGAGCCCGTAGGCGTTGGACGTCGAACGCACGTTGGGGAACGTCTCGGCCACCTTGCGCTGAAGCTCGTCGGCCGATGGCGAGCCGCCGAACGCCACGGTCGTGATGCTGGACGTGTCGTAGTCGTGGCGGCCCGGGTGCTCGCACACCCGCCACACCATCCTGGGCACGGTGGCCCACACGGTGATTCGGT
>Ga0081455_10003799_pt1 | contig 17228 bp, 17 predicted proteins | sample TabmetS3T2R1_FD_70207 | JGI IMG/M metagenome (GOLD analysis project Ga0081455, IMG submission 70207) | Tabebuia heterophylla rhizosphere microbial communities from the University of Puerto Rico - S3T2R1 | ecosystem: Host-associated > Plants > Roots > Rhizosphere ...
GTCCGATCTTGGTCAGGAGCGAACGTCCCGGTGCCTCTAGCGACGCCAGCGCTTCTCCGCTGAACTTCCCGGCGTGTTGCTTCGACCAATCATTGTCCGTGATCTAACTCACATAACGATCTGCCCGCGCGGACTAGTTTGCCGCGGTATCCTCGGGGGAGATTTCCCATGCGCTTATTTGCATTGATTGCCGCCTTCACGCTCGTCGCCGTTGCCGCGCACGCCGAAGGCCGCAGCCTGTCGCTGAACGGTGTTGACCAGAAACTGCCGGGCTCGCTCGGCAAGGCCGCTGAAACGCCGAAGATCGTGGAAGCCCCGCTGCCGCTGGATCCGCCCAAGCCGCCGGCTCCGCCGCCAGCCGTCTCGGCTCCGGCGGTTCCGGCTCCAGCAGTTGCAGCCCCGGCTCCAACTGTTGCAACGCCCGCAATCGCCGCGCCCGCGCCGGCGGTTGAAGCGCCGAAGACGGAAACGCCGGCCTATGTGCAGCGGCCATCGGTCGTCGGCACCAAGCCTGCCGACAGCAAGGAAGGCCAGGTGACGTTCGACGAGAGCAAGCCTGCGCCTCCTGCGTCCGCCGCGCCTGCAACGACGGCCGCGCCGGAGAAATCGAAACAGGCGAAAGCCGACAAGCCCAGGCGCACGCGCGCACATTGGGACGAGGCGCGCATCATGCGCGAGATCTCACGCTACAGCGGCTACGCCGGGATGATCGGCGGCTGGTGAGCGCGTCCGAAAACGAAACGCCCCGGATCATCTCCGGGGCGTTTTGTTTTGTGCTGTGAGCTCCGGCTAATCTGTCACCGTCTGCACGACGGCGCCGACCGGGCGGCTCGAGATCTGCGGCAGCTTCTGGTTCTTCACCATCATCGCGTCGTATTCGGGCAGCGTATCGAACGGCGTCTTGGCCTTCATGTGCACGACCTTGTAGCCGCCGGCCTTCAGGCGGGCCAGCAGCGTGGGCAGCGCCTCGCCGGTCAGCTTCTGGAAGTCGTGCATCAGGATGATGCCCTTGCCGAGCTTGTCGACCTTGGTCATCACGGTGTTGATGATCTGGTCGGTGTTGCTCGAGCGGAAATCGAAAGAATCAAGATCGGTCGAGAACATCGCGACATTGCGCGTGCCCAGATAGGCCATCGCCGCCGCATTGTGCTGCAGCTGCGGGAAACGGAAGAACGGCGCAGGTGGCTGGCCCAGCGCCATCTTCACCGCGCTAAAGCCTTTTTCGAGCTCGTCCTTGACCTGCTGCTCCGTCATCTTCTTGTTGTTGAGATTAACGTGCGAGAAGGTGTGCGTGCCCACGGTGTGACCCGCCGCCAGCACCTGCCGCAATATTTCCGGGTGATAGGTCGCGTGCTTGCCGACCGAGAAGAAGAGGCCCTTGGTGCATTCGTCGGCGAGCGCCTTCAGCACGGCAGCCGTATTGTTCGGCCACGGGCCGTCGTCGAAGGTCAGCACCACTTCCTTGTCCCCGAGGAAGTCGAGCTGCTTGAAATGCTCGAAGCCGAAACCGGGACCGCCGGACGTGTCGATCACTACGGTGCGGGCAACGCCGAGTGCGTTCGGATTGGCGCAGGCCGGTTTCTGTTGCACCGGTGTGACTGGCGCGGGAGCGGGAGCCGGTTTGGTGAGCGAAGCCGTGACCTGCACGTCATCCTTCGCTGCTGGCCTTGCAGCCGGAGGCAGCGGCTCGGGCTTGCGGGCTGCGATGGTTTGCGGAGCCGCTATTTCGGCGCGCGGCGAGGAAGTCCAGGACCACACTCCGGCGATCACGACCGCCGCCACAAGACTGGCCAGCATCAGGCCCAACGCATTACGCATCGCTAAAATCCTACTGACCTTTTCCAGACGCGTTTTCTTCACGCGAACCGGTACCCACCCCCATCAAGCGCGGGCAGGCTTTCGCTCGAAACGCTCCAATCCCGTAACGGTGCATTAATGCGAACGAGGTCTTAACGCCCCACCAACGAATGGCCGGTTGGCGAAGGAAATTTGGTCGCAGGGGCGCGAAACCGGTGTCAGGGTCCGCCGTACTTCCAATACGACAGTAGTATCAATGACTTGCCTGTGTGATCTGCTCTGTGACGGGTATCACGGTGCCGGGAACGCGGTCGGGGCAAAGTGACACCAACAGCCAACGCGGCCCCATGGAGGGGCCAACAGGAGCCGACCATGACCGCCACCTTCACCAAGACCCTGCGCAAGGCCGTTCTCACCTTGACCATTGCCGCCTCTCTGGCGGCGATGACCTCGACCCAGACCTTTGCCTACAGCGCGGAAGCCCAGCAGCAGTGCACCGGCGACGCGTTCCGGCTGTGCAGCAGCGAGATTCCGAACATTCCGAAGATCACCGCCTGCATGTACAAGCACCGCGCCGATCTTTCGCCCGGCTGCCGCGCCGTGATGGACCGCGATCTCGCGGCCCAGAAGACGCGGAAGGTTTCCGAGAACTGATCCTTATCTGAAAGGTCGGCTTCGATGCGGTGCAGGATAAAATGCCTGCGCCGCATCGGCGCGTTTGTTCCTGTCAAACCGCGAGATAAATGCGTTGCCGCAGGGGTCGGCGGGTTCTAGAACGCCTCTATCGCACGCTATGAAGGCGTAACATCATGACCAGACTTCTCTTTGCGATTGCGTTTGTTCTGATCGCTGCCTCCAGCGCCTCGGCGCAACAGCGGCCGGGCCAGGATGCCTGCGGGCGCGACGCCCAGCGCTTCTGCCGAGCTCATCTCAATGACGGTGACCAGGTCGTGCTCTCCTGCCTGCAGCAGAATCGCGCGAAGCTGACCAAGGCCTGTCAGCAGACCTTGGCCGCGAACGGGCAGTAGAACCTTCACCTGACGTTCCGGGGCATGCGAAGCATGAACCCGGAACCTCGAGATTCCGGGTTCGATGCTGACGCATCGCCCCGGAATGACAGCGAACTCCTTACGTGCTGCTCCCCGCCGCCTGCGCGACCACGGGCAGCACTTCCTCGGCGGCGCGGTCGGGCGTGTCTTCCTTCCAGCGCACCGAGCCGAACGGCCGCTCCAGCATGCGCCGCACCCGCACCGGCTCCGGCCCGAGATGGAAGGCGATCGCCTGCTGATGCAGTTCGCGCTCCGACTGCGTGGCGCGGTTGCGCTGGCGCAAATAATCGAGCCAGGTCGGGCAGTGATAGCGCTCGGTCCACAGCTCGGGATCGGCGATGTCGCGCGCGATCGACCAGCCATAAGCACCGTTGCGCTGGCGGCTGAGCTGCACCTCCTGCATCACATTGTGGAACGCCCGCGCATTGTCCGTCGCGACGCGGTACTCGATCTCCACCACCAGCGGGCCGCTTCGCCCCGTGAGCGACAGTTTTACCTCGGGATCGGCAAGCAACTCCGCAGCCGGCTCGTTGCGCGCGCCGATCGGCGGCATGCGAAGCCATAGTCCCAGCAGCGGCGACAGGAACATCAGCCCGGCGGAAGTCAGCAGCGCGATCTCGACCCCGGCATAGTCGGTGAGATGGCCCCAGAACCAGCTGCCGACCGCGATGCCGCCAGCGATCCCGGCCTGGAATGCCGCGAGCGAGCGGCCGGCGACCCAGCGCGGCGCCGAAAGCTGCACGCCGATATTGAACAGCGCGACCGCAAGCATCCACGCCGCGCCGGCAACCACCAGCGCCGCTGCCGTCAGCACCGGCTCCTTGCTCAGCGCCACCGCCGTGATCGCGCCCGCCATCGACAGCGCGCAAGTGCGGATCGCACTCTCGCCATTCAGGCGCTTGCGCACCTCGGCGATATTGAGTGCGCCGATCACCGCGCCCATGCCGAAGGCGCCGAGCATGATGCCGTACATCTGCGCGCCGCCATGCAGGAGATCGCGCACGATCAGCGGCATCAGCGCCGAGACCGAGCCGCCGATGATGCCGGTGACGAGCGTACGCGTCAGCACGATCTTGATCGAGGGCGAATTGGTGATGTAGCGCACGCCGGACACCATGGCGCGGTTGAGCCGCTCGCGCGGCAGCCGTGACGGCTCGCTGACGCGATTCCAAAGGAACAGCACGATCAGCAGCGGCACATACATCACGGCATTGACGGCGAACGCCGCGACTGCGCCGAAAGTCGCCACAACGACGCCGCCGATGGCGGGACCAAAGCTGCGCGCGATGTTGAAGCTGATGCCGTTGAGCGCCACGGCCGCGGGAAGGCTTTCCGGCGGCACCTGCTCGCTGACCGAGGATTGCCAGGCCGGGCCCATCAGCGCCATGCCGGTGCCGACGACGAAGCAGAACGCCAGCAAAATATTGGGCGTGATCAGGCCGAGCCACGCGAGAGTGGTCAGCGCGGTGGCGCCGACCAGCGAGATCGACAGCGCCACCATGGTGACGATGCGCCGGTCATGCATGTCGGCGATGGCGCCGGCCGGCATCGAGATCAGCATGATCGGCAGCATCAGCGCGGTCTGTACCAGCGCGACCTTGTCGGCGGAAGACGCCATCTGCGTCATCGCCCAAGCCGCACCGACGCCCTGGATCAGGAGGCCGAGATTGGAGAGCAGGCTGGCGAGCCAGATGCGGCGGAAGACGGAATATTTGAGCGGCGCGGTGATGCTGTGATCGGCGATCGTGCGTTGCGGCGATTCAGTCATATCCCGTTCCGTTTGACTTGCTAATGGCAGGCCGCGGGGCCGCCGGCACAAGAGATGCCCGCGAAAGCGCGTGCCTGTCCAGTGCCTAAGAAAGCTTTCCGCGTTCTTTCGGGCTCGTTAAACTGCTGAAAACAAAGGGGAGATCACAAGATGGGGATTTCGCGGCGGCGGCTGCTCTGGGCCGCGGGAACCATGCCCCTGTGGGCTGGCAATCTCCAAGCTCCGGCCTTGGCCCAGACCGCCGCGACCGGCGCGGCGGCCTCGGAAATTCCGCCGATCCTGTTCGCCCACGGCAATGGCGACCACGCCGCGTTGTGGATCACGACGCTGTGGCGGATGGAATCCAACGGGGTGCCGCGCGAGCGGATGCTGGCGATCAACTTCACCGATCCCCTGGCGCGCGGCGACGATGCGGTGGCGCAGGAGAATCGCTCCTCGACGGCGGACCAGCGCCGCGAGCTTTCCGAGGCGATCAAGGAGCTGAAGCAGCGCACCGGCGCATCGCGCATCGCGCTGGTCGGCAATTCGCGCGGCGGCAATTCGATCCGCAACGTCATCAGGAATGGCGGCGGCGCCGACGTCAGCCATGCCGTGCTGTGTGGCGCCCTCAATCACGGCGCGTTCGACTGGGAAGACAATCCCGGCAACGAGTTCAATGGCCGCAGTCCTTTCCTGCGCGAGCTGAACGCAGGCGAGAGCGAGGTGACGCCGGGCACAGCGTTCCTGACGCTGCGCAGCGACGGCATGGACAAATATGCGCAAGCCGACGGCCGTTTTGTCGGCAGGCCCGGTGTGCCGACCAATGTCACCAATGATGGACCGGCGCTGAGGGGCGCCACCAATCTCTTGCTGGGCACCATCGACCACCGCGAGACCGCGTTTCATCCGCGCGCCTTCCGCGAGATCTACAAATTCATCGCCGGCCGCGAGCCGTCGCGCATCGAGATCGTGCCGGAAGCCGAGGTGAGGTTGAGCGGCCTCGTCACGGCAACTCCCGGCGGCGTCCAGACCAATCGACCAGTGGGCGGCGCCACGGTGGAGATCTATCATGTGTCGCCGGATACCGGCGAGCGCACGGGCGGGCCAATCCACTCCTCGCAGACTACCGCGGACGGGCGCTGGGGGCCGGCGAAGGTTGATCCGAGCTGGTATCTCGAGATGGTGCTGACCTCGCCGGGCGCGCCGATCACCCATTTCTACCGCTCGCCCTTTCCGCGCTCCTCCGATGTCGTGCATCTGCGCGCCGCCAAGCCGCCGGGATCAGCGGAAGCCGGCGCCGGCAGCGTCGTCATCCTGACGCGGCCGCGCGGCTATTTCGGCCTGCCCCGCGACGTCGTGCTGTTCGACGGCAAGGAACCCGCCGACGTGAAGCCGGGCGTGCCGACCGATTCGACTTCCACGCTGCGGCTTTCCGCCGGCGATGTCGGGCGGCCGGTGGTGGCCATCTTCAATCAGGAGCGGATCGTGGCGCGGACCTGGCCGGCCTCGGAAAACCGGATTGTGATGGCGGAGTTGACTTACTAGCCTGTTGCGGCCAAAGGCGGCGTTTGAAGCGCCGGGACCGCGGACCTACATAGGGGGTAGACCCTGAGCCCCAGCGAGGCACCATGAGCATAGCCGAAGTTTTCGACCTGCCGCTCACCCGCGCTCCCCTGGTGCCGCCAGCCCCGCCGCGCGCACCGGATGACATGACGGCGTTCGGCCGCATCCGGACCATGCGCGTGAACCCGATCCAGACCTGGGGAAGGCGCGCCTACGAAGAAGACGTCGTCCAGGGCCGCTTCATCGGCCGCAGCAGCTTCATTCTCAATACGCCCGATGCCATCAAGCATGTGCTGGTCGACAACTACGAGAACTATTCCCGCACGCCCGCTGGCATCCGCGTGCTGCGCCCCATTCTGGGCCGTGGCGTCCTGATCGCGGAAGGTCGCGCCTGGAAGCACCAGCGGCGCACACTGGCGCCGGCCTTTACACCGCGCGCGGTCAACACGCTGATCCCGCATATGGTCGGTGCGATCGACGAGACCATGGCCAAACTCAAGGCCGCGAGCAACGCGCCGGTCGATTTGCGCGAGGTGATGCAGCGCATGACGCTGGAGATCGCCGGCCGCACCATGTTCTCCTTCGGCATGGATAAGCACGGTGCCGCCTTGCGCGATTTCGTCATGGAGTATGGCGAGCGGCTGGCGCGGCCGCACTTCCTCGATCTGCTGCTGCCGCTGAACTGGCCCAGTCCGCAGGATGTCTCACGCGCCCGCTTCCGCAAGCGCTGGACAAAATTCGTAGGCATGTTGATGGCGGAACGCCGCGCCGCCGGCAAGAAGGAGGGTGCGCCACCGCGCGACCTGTTCGACCTGATGGGCGAGGCGCGCGACCCCGAGACCGGACAAGCGTTCAACGACGAGCAGCTCGGCGACGAAGTCGCAACCATGATCCTCGCCGGCCACGAGACGACCGCGACAGCGCTGTTCTGGTCGCTCTATCTGCTCGCGCTCGATCCCGCCACGCAGGAGCAGGTGGCGGCGGAAGCGCGCGAAGCCATCGCCAATGGCGGGCTCGAGCTTGACCGGCTGAAATTCACCCGCGCCGTGCTTGATGAAACCATGCGACTTTATCCGCCGGCCTTTTTGATCGCGCGTGCGGCGGCCGGTCCCGATGTCGTCGCCGGTCTTCCCGTGCGCAGGGGTGACGTGATCCTGATCTCGCCATGGCTGCTGCATCGGCACGAAAAGCTCTGGCAGGATCCCAGCGCCTTTATTCCGTCGCGCTTCATGGCGCAGGCCACTCCGCCCGACCGCTTCGCCTATCTGCCGTTCGGCGTCGGCCCGCGCATTTGCATCGGCGCGCATTTCGCACTGGTTGAGGCGACGCTGGCATTGGCCGAAATCATCGGCACCTTCCGCGTCACGCTGCTCGACAAGGCGCCGGTGATGCCGGTCGGCGTTGTCACTACGCAGCCCGATCGCTCGCCGATGTTCGCGATCTCACCGCGTTGAGATCATCGAGGTCAATGTCATGAGCGAAACCCAGGCCTTGTTTTCAGTGCTGAAGCAGACCGCTGATGCCGACGTCGTCGAGGCGATCAAGGATCTGGTCGAGAAGGGCGAAGATCGCGCGCTCAACCGCATCAACCTGCTCGATTTCTCGCGCAAGACCGGTCTCGATGAGGAGAAGGTGGTTTCCGGCTTTCTGCATGCCTCGCGGCTCGGCATATTCGACCTCGGCTGGAACGTGCTCTGTCCCGGCTGCGGCGGCGTGCTCGACGCCCATGCCACGCTGAAGTCGCTGCGCCCTGATGACTACAATTGCGCGCTGTGTGCCGCGGGCTATGAAGCCTCCGTTGACGAGCTGGTCGAGGTCGCCTTCACCGTCAGTCCGCGCATCCGCCGCATCGGCGCCCACGATCCGAATTCCCTGCCGATCTGGGAATATTACCGCCAGATCTTCTGGAGCTCGGGCGTTGATGTCGACGAGCAATCGTTCACCCGCCTGACCGAGGAGGTGACGCTGGAGGCCATCGAGCTGCCGGCCGGCGAGAAGGCGGTGCTGTCGCTGCAATTGCCGAAGCAGTTCATCATCGTGTTCGAGCCGGTGACGCATGCAGCGCACTTCATTGACGTGCAGGGCGAGCCGACCAGGGATCGACAGCAGCTTTCCATGGTGTTCAACAAGGTGCACGCGCCAACCGGAACGACCGTGATGCGCCCCGGTCCGCTGCGCCTCACCCTCGAAAATCAGTCCGACGTTCGCGTCCTGCCCGGCGTGTGGATCGCGGGCGACGCGATGCATGACATGATCGGCAAGCGCAAGCCGATCCTCACCGCCAAGCGCATCCTTTCCAACCAGACGTTCCGCGACCTCTACAAGGCCGATAATCTCAACATCGACCAGCGGCTGAAGATCACCTCGCTGACCTTCCTGTTCACCGATTTGAAGGGCTCGACCGCGCTCTATGAGCGGGTCGGCGATCTCGCCGCCTTCGATCTGGTGCGCGCGCATTTCCATGCGCTGCTGGAGATCATCGCCGCGGAGAAGGGCGCCGTGGTGAAGACCATCGGCGACGCCGTGATGGCCACCTTCATCCGCCCCGAGCATGCGCTGCAAGCGGGCTTGCGCATGCGCTCGGCAATGAAGGAGCTCAACAAGAAGCGCGGCACCGAAGACCTGATCGTCAAGATCGGCCTGCATGAAGGGCCGTGTCTTGCAGTGATGCTCAACGAGCGCCAGGACTATTTTGGCCAGACCGTGAACGTCGCCGCACGGGTGCAGAGCCTCTCGACCAATCAGGAGATTCACCTTACCCAGCCGGTGATTGGCGCGCCTGAAGTCGCCGCCATCATCGAGCGTGAGTCGATCAAGCCAATCCGCAAGGAAGCTGCGCTGCGCGGCATCGCCGACAAGATGGTAGTATACGAGATACCGTAAGGATTGTTGGCGCCGAACTCTCCACACCGTCATGCCCGGGACAAGCCCGGGCATGACGACGGGAGATTGCCGAAAGGTAATGCATAAGCTTCATCGATCACCGATTGCGCGTGCCCGAGTTCCAGCCCATATATGGACCCAAGCAGCCTCACCGATTTCGACAGAGAGATTTGATGCTGGACGGACTTCGTCAATTCATCACCGAGATTGTTTCTCCCAACGTTGAGCAGCGCGTTTTCGACGAGACCGATTACCGTCTCGCCGCAACGGCGTTGCTCATCCACATCGTCTCGCTCGACGGCGAGCCCACGGCGGTCGAGAGGCGCAAGCTGCACAGCCTGATCGAGACCAGCTTCAAGCTCGATCCCGGCACCGCCGACCAGCTGATCGCGTCCGCTACCCGCGCCGAGAGCGACGCGGTCGATCTCTATCGTTTCACCAGCGTGATCATGCGCGAGGTCGACGAGGAGGGGCGCCGCCGCATCGTCGAGATGATGTGGGAAATGGTATTCGCCGACGGCAAGGTCACCGAATTCGAGGACAATGTGCTGTGGCGCGCCGCCGACCTGCTCGGCATTTCCGGACGCGACCGCATCGATATCAAGCACCGGGTCCAGGAGCGACAGGCGGCGCGCGCCAAAGGCGACAAGGACAGCGCCGGCGCGGCCGTCTGACCGCCGGCCGGCAGGTCGCGCCCTGCCTATCCCTACATGACAAAAATTTGACATGGTCGGGCGGGACAAGCTGCCGCGAAATGCTGCACTTCGCTACCTCCCGCGCAGCATTGCCGATACCGCCATGCGGCAAGCGGCTTGCTCGCCCTTTCCGCCTATGGTCTTGTCCGCCGCGAACGCGACCCTTCTGCAAATTTTCAATAAGAGTTTTGGATATTGACCGAGCGTGTGACGCTGATTACGGGGGCCTCGGCGGGCATCGGCTCCGAGCTGGCGCGCGTCTTCGCGGCGAAGGGCCACCGCGTGGCGCTGGCGGCCCGGCGCGCCGACCGTCTCAATCAACTTGCCGGCGAAATCGTCGCGGCCGGCGGCGCGCAGCCGATCGTCATTCCCTGCGATCTCGAGCAGGCGGACGCCTGCGACACGATCCAGGGCGCATTGGCGACGGCCGGAGTCGAGCTCGAATATCTCGTCAACAATGCCGGCTTTGGCGTTTTCGGCCGTGCGGTCAAGCGCGACCGCAACGACCAGCTGGGCATGATCACGGTCAATATCCGCGCGCTGACCGATCTGACGCTGCGCTTTGCCGATCAGCTGATTCGCAATCGCGGCGGCATTCTCAACATCGGTTCGATCGCGGGATTCCTGCCCGGGCCGGGTATGGCGGTCTACTATGCCTCCAAGGCCTACGTGCTCTCTTTCAGCGAAGCAATGCGTCGCGAGCTCGCACCGCAGGGCGTGCGCGTCACCGTGGTGTGCCCCGGTCCGGTGCCGACCGAATTCCAGGTCCGCGCGGGGTTCTCGCCCGGCTTCGACTCGGCAATCCTGAACGTCTCGGCCGCCGATGTGGCGCGGCAGGGTTATGAAGGCCTGATGGCCAACAAACGGGCAGTGCTGCCCGGCCTCGGCATCAAGCTCGTGCCGTTCCTGCTGCGGCTGTTTCCCCGTTCGTTCATTCTGGCGGCGGTCGGGACTTTCCAGCTCCGAAACCGCTGAAATCGGCTGAAATCAGCTCCCTTCCCATCACTGGCCCGTGATTTGCTTGGATTTTTCCGGGTGTGACCGAACTCACCTCAAATTAACGAGCACTTAGATACGATTTCGGTTGAGCGTCACCTGAAGCAAGGACCATGTCTTTTCGGCCGACCATGATGAGCGCCAATGTCCTGCCCTTTCCGGGGCGAGCGACACGCGCCGTCGAGCCGGATGCCGACGCCTTGCTTCCGGTTCTCGTCGTCCTGCATCAGGAGACCTCCACCCCCGGCCGCGTCGGCAATGCGCTGCGCGCGCTCGGCCACCGGCTCGACATCCGCCGCCCGCGTTTCGGCGACGCGCTGCCGGAGACGCTGGATCAGCATGCCGGCGCCGTATACTTCGGCGGGCCGATGAGCGCCAACGATCCCGACGAGTACGTCCGCCGCGAGATCGACTGGATCGAAGTCCCCCTGCGCGAGCAGCGGCCGTTCCTCGGTATTTGCTTGGGCGCACAGATGCTCGCCATGCAGCTTGGTGCAAAGGTCGCGCCGCATCCGCAAGGCGTCACCCAGATCGGCTATTATCCGATCCGTCCGACCGCAGCGGGCGAGGCCGCGTGCCCGAACTGGCCGGATCGTGTCTATCACTGGCATCGCGAAGGCTTTGAGCTGCCTGCCGGCGCCGAGCTGCTCGCCGAAGGCGATGACTTTCCAGTGCAGGCATTTCAGAGCGGCCACGCCTTCGGCTTCCAGTTCCATCCCGACGTCACCTACGCGATGATGCATTGCTGGACCACGCGCGGCTACGACCGCATGGACTCGCCGGGCGCGCAGGCGCGGCACCAGCATTTTGCCGATCGCGCAGTCTATGATGTCGCCGAGCGCGCGTGGCTGAAGCAGTTCATCGATAGCTGGCTCGCCCGCATGCCGCATCTGGCGCTGGCGCAGGCCGCGGAATAATCCGCGCGGCAAAATATCCGCGGCGCGCAAGGCGGCTTGCTAAATCCGGAGGTGTGCTAGTGTCGCTCCCAAAAGAAAATGGGAGGCGGCATGACGCGCGAGGAATTCGCAAAACTCCTGAGCGATTTCACGCTATCCGCTGAGAGTGGCGACGGCGCGCGCTTCGCGCAGAATTTTGCCGAAGACGGCGTCTATCACGATTACATCTACGGTCCGCATACGGGCCGCGCCGATATCGCGCATATGATGCAGAACCTGTTTCACCGCGATGCCACCGATTATCGCTGGGAAATGTTCGATCCCGTCTTCGACGGCGGCATGGGTTATGCCTGGTCGCTCTCAAGCTTCACCTCAACCATCCCGCAGTTCAAGGGCCGGCGCGTCGTCATCGACGGCATGAGCCGCTTTATCGTGCGCGACGGGTTGATCGCGGAGTACCGCGAATCCGTCAATGGCGGCGTTGCGATGTCGCAGCTCGGCGTCGAGCCGGAGCGGATGGCGAAGGTGTTTCGGCGCTGGACCGGCTGGCTCTCCGAGCGGCCGGAGACGCAAGACTATCTGGCACGGGAGAAGGGCTCGCGCGCAAGGAAACCCTGAACCAATGATGATGCGCCGCCGGCCGATGCGGCGAGCAAGGGAGACGACATGAGCTATCAACACATCCTCTATGAGGCCAAGGACAAGATCGCGACCATCACGCTGAACCGGCCCGATCGCATGAATGCGTGGACGCCGATCATGGAGCGCGATGTGCGCCAAGCGATGGAGACGGCGGCCGCCGACGACAATGTTCGCGTGATCGTGCTCACCGGTGCTGGCCGCGCCTTCTGCGCCGGCGCCGACATGGAAGCGCTGAAGGTGCTCGATCCCGACGATATCCGCCGCGCGGCTACCCTTCCGCCCTTCGACATGAACCGTGGGCCGGACTGGCAGACGCGCTACGGCTACTATCCGTCGATTGGAAAGCCTGTTATCGGCATGCTCAATGGCGCCACCGCCGGCATTGGCCTGGTGCACGCGCTCTATTGCGATCTGCGCTTTGCCGCCGACAACACCGTGTTCACGACCGCCTTCTCCCGCCGCGGCCTGATCGCCGAGCACGGCATCAGCTGGATGCTGCCGCGCATCGTCGGCCACGCCAATGCGCTGGACCTCCTGATGTCGTCGCGCCGCGTCACCAGCGAGGAGGCGCTGCGCATTGGCCTCGTCAACCGGCTCTATCCGCCGGAGCAACTGGCCGAGCAGACCTATGCCTATGCGCGCGATCTCGCCGATTTCGTCTCACCCAGTGCGATCGCCGTGATCAAGCGACAGCTCTACGACGTGCCGTTCCAGACGCTGGCGGAAGCAACCATCGACGCCAACCGCGAGATGGTGATTGCGCTAAGAGGGAGCGATTTCAGGGAGGGCGTGGCGAGCTTTATCGAGAAGCGGCCGCCACGGTTTACGGGAAAGTGAGGGATGTTCGGATAGAGCCCGTCTTCGCCCGTTGGGCTTCGCCGGGCACCACGCTTCGTCCTTCGGGCTCTGCGCGGCTGCGCCACGCGTAGCCCGAAGGGCGAAGCGTGGTGGAGCCAGGCGGGATCGAACCGCCGACCTCGTCATTGCGAACGACGCGCTCTCCCAGCTGAGCTATGGCCCCGTCGCGACCGTCCCGAAAGACGGCCGACAATCGGGCCATTTACCTGCTGTGCACAGCCCAAGTCAAGAACGGCAAATCCGCGGCTTTCCGCATTATTTTGCCCGGAACTTCCCTTGTTTGCGGAAGCATGAACCGATATTTAGCAGGCATCACACCTCGCGAGCCTCCCCCGCCATGCGCGCCGTCCTCGACATCGTCCTGATTGTGCTTGACCTCTATGTCTGGCTCTTGATCGCCTCCGCCATCCTTTCCTGGCTGATCGCCTTCAACGTCGTGAACACCCGCAACCAGTTCGTCGCGGCGGTATCCGAGTTCCTGTATCGGATCACCGAACCGGTGCTGCGGCCGATTCGCTCCTTCATCCCGGCGTTCGGCGGGCTTGATATCTCGCCGATCATCGCGATCCTGATCATCATGTTCATCCAGCGGGTGATCACCTATTACGTCTATCCCAACGTCGTCTGAGCGGGTCATTGGCTGATCCCTGGCGTTACTCAACCGAGGGCATCAGCATCGCCTTGCGCGTGACGCCGCGCGGCGGCCGCGACGACATCGACGGCATCGAGACGCTCAGTGACGGCCGTCCGGTGGTGAGGGTCCGCGTCCGCGCCATCGCCGAAGGCGGGGCAGCCAACAAGGCGGTGACGGAATTGCTGGCCAAGGCGCTGCGCGTGCCGAAGGCGCGTGTGAAGTTGTTGTCCGGCACAACCTCGCGCTTGAAGCAGGTCGCGGTCGATGGCGACCCCAAATCGCTTGGGGAAGCCATGCGCGTGCTGACCGCCCAACGTTCTGAACAGAAGGATTGAGATGACGGCCCGCATCATCGATGGAAAGGTCATTGCGTCCGAGCTTCGTGCCCGCGTCGCCGAGGAGGTGGCGCGGGTGAAGCGTGAGCACTCCCTCACGCCGGGACTGGCGGTCGTGCTGGTCGGCAACGATGCCGCCAGCGAAGTCTATGTCCGCAACAAGCACACGCAGACGCAAGGAGCCGGCATGGCCTCCTTCGATCACAAGCTGCCGGCCGATGTGCCGCAGGCGGATCTGCTGGCGCTGATCGCAAAGCTCAACCGCGATCCCGCAGTGCACGGCATTCTGGTGCAATTGCCGCTGCCGAAATCGATCCACACGGAAACTGTCATCAACGCCATCGATCCCGCCAAGGACGTCGATGGTCTGCATCCGGCCAATGCCGGGCGCTTGGCAGCCGGCTTTGCCGCGCTGTCGCCCTGCACGCCGCTCGGCTGCATCATCCTGACCAAGAGCGTGCATCCCTCGCTCGAGGGCATGAACGCCATCGTGATCGGCCGCTCCAATCTGGTCGGCCGTCCGCTGCTGCAGTTGCTTCTGAATGAGAATGCCACGGTGACGATCGCGCATTCGCGCTCGCGCGATCTGCCAAAGCTCTGCGCCCGCGCTGATCTGGTCTATGCCGCCGTCGGCAAGCCCGAGATGATTCGCGGCGACTGGCTCAAGCCTGGCGCCACCGTGATCGACGTCGGCATCAACCGCATCCCGACGGCGGAAGGCAAAACGAAACTGATCGGCGACGTCGCCTTCCAGGAAGCGCTCAATGTCGCCGGCGCCATCACGCCGGTGCCCGGCGGCGTCGGCCAGATGACGGTGGCGTGCCTTCTGGTGAATACGCTGCGCGCGGCCTGTGCCATCCACAAGCTGCCCGCGCCCGGGGTGTGAGGCACTGTCATTCCGGGATGGTCCGAAGGACCAGACCCGGAATCTCGAGATTCTCACATGCGCAAGCGCGCACCATAGTTCGATGCTGACGCATCGCCCCGGAATGACGACTTCGTCGTCACCCCGCCGCGTTCTCCAGCAGCCGCCGATAAAACCGGATCATGTCGGCATAGCCTTCGATGGACAGCCGCTCATTGGTGCCGTGAAAGCGCTTGAGGTCCTCGCCGTTGGCGCGCACCGGCGAGAAGCGGAAAATCTTGTCGGTCACGCCGACATAGTGCCGTGAGTCGGTCGCGGCGACCATCAACCCGGGCGCGACGATTACGTCCGGAAAGATCTCGCGGATGGTGCGGTTGAGCATCTGGTAGGACGGGTTCGAGGTGCCCGTCACCGGCGGCGGATCGGTATTGCCGGGGAACGGCTTTATCGAGATACGATCGTTCCTGATGGTGTCGCGCACGTGCTCGGTGACGCTCGCTTGGGTGTCGCCGGGGATCAGGCGAAAATTGACGGTTGCCTCGGCATGGCCGGGCAGCACATTGTCCTTGTCGCCGGCGTTGAAGATGGTGAGCGCCGTGGTGGTGCGGACGGTCGCCTCCGTCGGCCCGCTCTTGGCGAATTCGCGCAATAGCAGCGGCCTGAACAGCCAGAGATTCGACAGCGCCACGCGGTTGATGCCGCCCATCTCCGGCGCCAGCGTGGCGAACATTTCCGCGACCGTGCCGCGGATCTGCAGCGGCAGGCGATGATCCTCCAGCCGCGCCAGCGCGGCTGCCATCATGCCGATCGCTGTGTCGCGCGGCGGCATCGAGGAATGGCCGGGCGTGGCGACCGCATTGAGCACCAGCGTCGCGTAGCCCTTTTCAGCGACTCCGATCAGCGCCGCCGGCCTGTCGAGGCCCTTGATGAGGCCGTCGGTGATCAGCAGGCCCTCGTCGAGGACGAAATCAAGTTTCACGCCGCGCGAGGCGAGCAGCGCAGCGATGTTCTTTGCGCCGCTTGTGCCTGCGGTCTCTTCATCATGGCCGAAGGCGAAATAGATGGTCCGCTTCGGCTTGAAGCCGGTCTTCACCAGGATCTCGGCCGCCTCAAGCATGGAATAGAGGTTGCCTTTGTCGTCCCAGGAACCGCGGCCCCAGACAAAACCGTCGGAGATGACGCCGTCATAGGGCGGATGCTGCCAATCCTTGTCGGTGCCGGGTGCAACGGGCACCACGTCCTGATGCGCGAGCAAGCCGATCGGCTGCGTCTTCGAGTCGGAACCCTCCCAGGTGTAGAGCAGGCTGTAATCGGCGACGATTTCGCGCTTGGCTGCGGCATGAAACGCCGGAAAGCTCTTCTCGATATGCGCCTGCATGCCGCGCAGTGCATCAGCATGCTGCTCTGGCTTTTCGTAGCTTGAAATCGTGCGGAAGCGGATCGCCTCCGCCAGCCGCGCCGCTGCTCCCTGTGCATCCACCGGCGCTTTCGCAACAGCCGCGACCTGCAGCTGCCGCGAGCCATGACTGATGACGTTGAACGCCAGCACGGCTGCGATCGCAACAATCGCGGCGATCAGCACGAGCAGGGCGTTGCGGATGATTCGGATGAGGCGTCGCATGCAAGGCTCTCTCCCTCATGGTGAGGAGCGCGACTTCGCGCGTCTCGAACCATGAGGCCAACAGTTTGTCACCGTCCGGGCCTCATCCTTCGAGACGCCCGCAGGTGCGGGCTCCTCAGGATGAGGAGTTAGGATCTATTTCTTCTTCGCCCGCTCGATGCCTTCCATGATCAGCTGGTGCGCCTCCGCGGCGTCGCCCCATTTCAGCACCTTCACCCATTTGCCTTTCTCGAGATCCTTGTAGTGCTCGAAGAAATGCTGGATCTGCTGCACCGTGATGTCGGGCAGATCGCTGAAATTCCTGATCTTGTCGTAGCGCTGCGTAAGCTTGGACGAAGGCACGGCGATGATCTTCTCGTCGCCGCCGGCTTCGTCCTCCATCAGGAGCACGCCGACCGGGCGAACGCTCATGACCGCGCCCGGCACGATGGCGCGGGTGTTGACGATCAGGACGTCGCAGGGGTCGCCATCGCCGGAGAGCGTGTGCGGGATGAAGCCGTAATTGCCGGGATAACGCATCGGCGTGTAGAGGAAACGGTCGACCACCAGCGTGCCGGCTTCCTTGTCCATCTCGTATTTGATCGGCTCGCCGCCGACCGGGGCTTCAATGATGACATTGACGTCGTGCGGCGGATTCTTTCCGATCG
>Ga0081455_10003800_pt1 | contig 17227 bp, 12 predicted proteins | sample TabmetS3T2R1_FD_70207 | JGI IMG/M metagenome (GOLD analysis project Ga0081455, IMG submission 70207) | Tabebuia heterophylla rhizosphere microbial communities from the University of Puerto Rico - S3T2R1 | ecosystem: Host-associated > Plants > Roots > Rhizosphere ...
CGACATGTCGATCGGGCTCGAGTCGTCGCGGACGTTGATCTGGAAGGCGGCATGCAGCGCGCCCCCCGGCGGCTTCCCCGATGCCGTGCTCGCGGCACGCGCCAAAATTCTTGCTGCCGAGACGGCGATCAAGGTGACGAACGACGCTTTACAGATCTGGGGTGCTGCCGGCTATTCCCGCGACAACCCGCTCGAGCGATACCTGCGGGACGCGCGCATGTTCACGATCGCGGGCGGCACCGCCCAAGTGCTGCGCACGCTGGTCGCATCCTCCATTCTCGGTCGCAAACTGCCTCAGACCCGGGATGGGTATCTGACGGTGGGCCAAGTCGGCGCGCCGGAGATGCGTCGCGACAAGCGATCGGCGTCTGCGCGCGCCGGCGGGAATTGAGGATCGAGAGCTTGGCGCTCAAGCCCTTTCAACGCTTGGCTCTTAACCATTAAGCACTTAAGGGACGCGGGGCTTACGGATGTCCCCGAGGATGTGCGCCGAGGAAGAACGCCATGGCAGCCGCCGACCTTCCCGGGAACGATGAAGAACGCGCGGAAGCGGCGCTGATTGCTGCCGCCGGGAAGATCCTGCGCAGCGGCCATCGCGAGGTGCCGGACGATTTCGTCGCCGCGCTGTTCGCTCACGCGGTCCCCGAAGACCTCATGCGTTACGATCCGCGCCAACTCGCCGAACTGGCTGCGGATGCCTGGACGCTGCTTGCCGTGCGCAAGCCCGGCGTGCCGAAGGTTCGCCTCGAGACGCCGGAGTTGCCCGGCCACGAGCGGCTCCGCGCCGATTCGGTACTCGAAATCGTCAACGATGACATGCCGTTCCTGGTGGATTCGGTCCTCGCCGAACTCGCCGAGCGCGGCATCGACGTCCGCTTCGTCGTGCATCCTGTGCTGACGGTGGAACGCGACGATACCGGTCGCCTCACCGCCTTCAAGGGCCCGAAGGCCGCCGCCGGGTCGCTGCGCGAAAGCGTCATCTACATTCATATCGAGCGTATCGACGAAGAAGCGCGCCGCGCGGAGATCGTCGAGGCAATCGAGCAGGTGCTCGCCGATGTGCGCGTTTGTGTTCACGATTGGCGAGCAATGATCGCGCGCGTGGGCGAAGTGATCGCCGAGCTCAAGGCCAATCCGCCGCCATTGCCGGCAGCGGAGATCGCCGAGGCCATTGCCTTCCTGGAATGGCTCGTCGACAACAATTTCACCTTCCTCGGTATTCGCAACTATAGGTTCACGGCCGCGCAGGACGCGCTTGAACCCGTCTTCGACAGCGGGCTCGGGATCTTGCGTTCCCGCGATATGATGCTACTGCGCCGCTGGAACGAGCCCCTCGTCATCACGCCGCAGATGCGAGCGCTGCTCAAGCAGCCGACGCTGCTCATCGTCACCAAGGCCACAGTGCGCTCGCGCGTGCATCGGCGCGTGTATATGGACTATGTAGGGGTGAAGCGCTTCGATCGCGGCGCCAAGCTCGTCGGCGAGTTCCGCATCGCCGGGCTGTTCACATCCACTGCCTATACGCGCTCGATCCGATCGATCCCGTACTTGCGTCGTAAGGTGGATGCGGTCATGAGGCGTGCCGGCTTCGATCCGGACGGGCACTCCGGCAAGGCGCTGGCCAACGTGCTCGAAAATTACCCGCGCGATGAACTGTTTCAGCTCGACGAGGATACGCTCTACCAGTTCGCGCTGGTGGTGCTGCAGCTCGACGAGCGACCGCGCGTGCGGGTATTACCGCGGCGCGACCGCTTCGATCGCTTCGTCTCGATCCTGGTGTACGTGCCGCGCGAGCGCTACGGCAGCGCCGTGCGCAAGGCGATCGGAGATTATCTTGCCGACGCCTACAAGGGTCGCGTGAGCGCGTTCCATCCGTTCTTCCCGGAGGGACAGCTCGTTCGCGTCCACTTCATCATCGCGCTTTCGCCGGGCGCCGAGGCGCCGAATCCGGATCGCCCCACCCTCGAGCGCGCAGTCGAGGCGATCGTGCGCACCTGGGTCGACGAGCTCGGCGAGGAACTGGCGCGCAACTACGATGCGCCGAGGGCGCGCACGCTGTTCAAGCGTTACCGCGACGCCTTCTCGGAGGGCTATCGGGAGAACTATCCGCCTACCACGGCGCTCGCCGATATCCGGATCATCGAAGGGCTCTCGCCGAGCCGCCCGCTCGGCGTCGACTTTCATCGGCGTGCCTTCGACGCAAGCCACTGCGTTGGACTGAAGGTATGGAGCTACAGCCGGCCGATCCCGCTTTCCGAGCGCGTCCCTGTGCTCGAGAACATGGGTTTCAAGGTGGTTGACGAGCGCACCTATCAGATCGCTCGCGGTGCCAAAGACGCAGCGCAACATGATGGTCAAGGGGATGCGCCATCCCAAGCGCTGCCCGAGTCCGACGTCTGGTTTCACGACATGGTGCTCGAGGGCGCCGACGGCCGCGCGGTCGATCTCGAGGCGCGCAAGCATGGTCTCGAGGCGGCATTCCTGGTGGTGATGCGCGGTAGCGCAGAGAACGACGGCTATAATGCGCTCGTGCTGACCGCAGGATTGATGTGGCGCGACGTGGCGCTCATTCGCACGATCTCGCGCTTTCTGCGGCAAATCCGTGTGCCCTATTCCCAGGGCTACATGGGGGCAACTCTGATCAAGCATGAATCGATCGCCGCCGATCTCATTCGCCTGTTCGCTGCCCGCTTCGACCCGCGCCTCCATATCTCGGCGGACGAGCGCAAGGCGCGCGAGGCCAGGATCGCAGGCCGCATCGAATCTGCGCTCAGAGGAGTCGAAAGTCTCGACGAGGACCGTATCCTGCGCCGCTTCGTCAATGCGATCACCGCCGCGCTTCGCACCAATTTCTACCAGATCGACGCCAATGGCCAGCCAAAGCAGCTCATCGCCCTCAAGTTCGCGAGTCGCGCGCTTGATGCCTTGCCGCTGCCGCGACCGCGCTATGAGATCTTCGTGTATTCGCCTCGCGTTGAAGGTCTGCACCTGCGATTCGGCAAGGTCGCGCGTGGCGGCATCCGCTGGTCGGACCGGCCGCAAGACTTCCGCACCGAAATTCTCGGCTTGGCCAAGGCGCAACAAGTCAAGAACGCGGTCATCGTTCCGGTTGGCGCCAAAGGCGGCTTCGTGCCGAAGTTCGTGCTCAAGGGAGGAACGCGAGACGTCGTACAGGCCGAGGGAATGGCCGCCTACAAGCTGTTCATTTCAACTTTGCTCGACATCACCGATAATCTTGCCGACGAGGCGGTGATTGCGCCCGATAATGTCGTGCGTCATGACGACGACGACCCCTATCTGGTCGTCGCCGCCGACAAGGGCACGGCAACCTTCTCCGATCTCGCCAATTCCATCGCCCGCGAGCATCGCTTCTGGCTCGACGATGCCTTCGCCTCGGGCGGCTCTGCCGGCTACGACCACAAGAAGATGGGCATCACCGCCCGCGGCGCCTGGGAATCGGTCAAGCGCCACTTCCGCGAGATGGACGTCGACATTGCCAAGACGCCGTTCACGGTCATCGGTGTCGGCGATATGTCGGGCGACGTGTTCGGCAATGCCATGCTGCGGGCGCCAACCATCAAGCTCGTCGCCGCTTTCGATCATCGCGACATTTTCATCGACCCGGAACCGAATCCGGAAACAAGCTACGGCGAGCGCCGACGTCTGTTCGGCCTGCCGCGCTCGAGCTGGCAGGATTACGATCGTAGCCTCGTCTCCAAAGGAGGCGGCGTGTTTTCTCGCGCGACGAAGGAGATCACGCTCTCGCCCGAGGCGCGCTCCGCGCTAGGCTTCGCAGCGGAAAAGGCAACGCCGGACGATGTGATTAAGGCCATACTGAAGGCGCCGGTCGATCTCCTCTTCTTCGGCGGGATCGGTACTTTTGTGCGCGCCTCGTCGGAGGCGGACGATGCGGTCGGCGATCGCGGCAATGACGCGGTCCGCGTCACCGGCGCCGAGATCCGCGCCAAGGTGATCGGCGAGGGTGCCAACCTCGGCATGACCCAGCGCGGCCGGATCGAGGCATCACTGCGCGGCATCAGGCTCAACACTGACGCTATCGACAATTCGGCCGGCGTGAACACCTCCGACGTCGAGGTCAACATCAAGATCGCGCTGGCGCGGCCGATGCGTGACGGACGGCTCTCGCGCGACACGCGCGACGCGCTCTTGGGCGACATGACCGACGACGTGGCCGCGCTCGTCCTGCGCAACAATTATCTGCAGACGCTCGCGATCTCGCTTGCCGAGCAGCGGGGGCTCGAGGATCTCGGCTTCGAGCAGCGGCTGATGCAAACACTGGAGCGGGAGGGTGAGCTCGACCGCGCTGTAGAATTCCTGCCCGACGATGTGGAGATCGCCGAGCGTCGACGGCACTCGCATGCTTTGACGCGGCCCGAGCTTTCGGTGCTACTCGCCTACGCCAAGCTCGCGCTCAACCACGAGCTCGTGCAATCGACCGTGCCGGACGATCCCTATCTCGGCCGCGAGCTCGGCCGCTATTTTCCCAAATCTATCGCGGACAGGTTCCCCGATGCGCTCGAGCAGCATCGGCTGCGGCGCGAGATCATCGCCACTCAACTCGCCAATTCCATGATCAATCGCGGCGGTCCCTCGCTCTTGGTCCGCATCGGCGATCAGACCGGCGCATCGGCGGCGCAGATTGCCGCCGCGTTTGCCGCGGTGCGCGACAGCTACGGCATGACCGTGCTCAACTCCGAGATTGACGCGCTCGATAACCAAATTTCCGGCCGCCTGCAGATCGAGCTCTATCTCGGGGTTCAGGATCTGTTGCTCGACCGGCTAGTCTGGTTTCTGCGGAATGTCGATCTCGCGCAGGGGCTGGCCGCAATCGTCGCGCACTATCGCGAAGGGATTGCCGCGGTCGAGGCCGCGTTCGACGCCGCGCTGCCGCAGGCGGCCGCCGCCGCGCGAAACGCGCGTGAGGCCGAACTGCGCAAGCAAGGCGTGCCGCAGGCGTTGGCGCGCCGCCTCGCAACGCTGCCCGCGCTCGTGGCGGCACCCGACATCGTCATGGTCGCCGACCGCACCCGGCGCGGCATTGCCGAGGTCGCGGCGACGTATTTCGCGGCTGCCGCATTCTTTCGTTTGGATCACATCACCAATGGCGCGCGCGCAATCATCATTTCCGACTATTTCGATCGCCTGGCGCTCGATCGCGCGCTCGATTCCATTGGCGATGCCGAGCGGCGGCTCACCGCCGCCATGCTGGGCAGCGGCGAGGCCGGACCTGCGGCAGTGGAGGGCTGGGTCACCCCGCGCAGAGCCGAGGTCGATCGCATTCGCATGGCCGTCAACGAGATCGCCAGTTCCGGGCTGACCTTGTCCAAGCTTTCGGTGGCAGCGAGCCTGCTGGGAGATTTGGCGAAGAATTGACGCGCGCTGCGTTGCTATTGTCAGCGGTTCAATGCCTGAAATGCCGCGTGCCCGTGAATACCATCGCGACACCACGGTCGTCGGCGGCCTTGATCACCTCGTCATCGCGCACTGATCCGCCGGGCTGGATCACGGCGGTGGCGCCCGCTTCGATCGCGACCACAAGCCCGTCGGCGAAGGGAAAGAAGGCATCCGACGCCACAACCGATCCTTGGGTCAGCGGCGCCGAAAGACCAGCCGCGGCGGCGGCGTCCTCGGCCTTGCGCGCAGCGATCCGGGCAGAATCAATCCGGCTCATTTGGCCGGCGCCGATGCCGACCGCGGCGCAATCCTTGGCATAGACGATCGTGTTCGATTTCACGTGCTTGGCGATACGGAAAGCGAAGGCGAGGTCCTTCAGCTCGGCGTTCGTTGGCGCGCGCTTGGTCACGACGTTGAGCATCATGTCGTCGACAACCGCATTATCCCGGGACTGCACGAGCAAGCCGCCGGCAACTGATTTCACCAGCATGCCTGCCGCCCGCGGATCAGGCAGGGCGCCGGCGATCAGCAAGCGAAGGTTCTTTTTCGCGCCGACAATGGCGATAGCCTCGTCGCTCGCTTCCGGGGCGATGATCACTTCGGTGAAGATGTCCGTAATGGCCTGCGCCGCTTCCGCGTCAAGCTTCCGGTTCACCGCCACGATCCCGCCGAAGGCCGACACGGGATCGCAGGCCAGCGCCTTGCGATAAGCCTCGATGAGAGTCGCGCCCTCGGCGGCGCCGCAAGGATTGGCGTGCTTGACGATGACGCAGGCAGCCGTGCGTTGGGGGTCGAATTCGGCGACGCACTCGTATGCCGCGTCGGTATCATTGATGTTGTTGTAGGAGAGCTTTTTGCCTTGCACCTGCCGCGCGGTGGCGACGCCGGGCCGCAGCTCGCTCGTGCGATAGAACGCTGCCGACTGATGTGGGTTTTCGCCGTAGCGCAGCGGCTCGAGGAGATGCCCGCCGATCGCGCGGAACGCCGGCGCCGCATCCAATAGCTGATCCGCGAACCAATTGGCGATCGCCGCGTCATAGACCGCGGTGCGCGCATAGGCCTTGGCGGCAAGCTTGCGGCGTAGCGCGAGCGTGGTGGCCCCACCGTGCTCTCTGAGCTCCGCCAGCACGACCGCATAGTCGCTCGGATCGACCACGACCGCCACGTCGGCGTGGTTCTTGGCGGCGGCGCGGATCATGGCGGGGCCGCCGATGTCGATGTTTTCGATGCAAGTCGCAAAATCGGCGCCCTGCGCGACCGTTGCTTCGAACGGATAAAGGCTGACGACGAGGAGATCGATCGGCTGAATGCCATGCGAGCGCATGGCGGCGGCGTGCTCCTCATTGTCGCGCATGGCCAGCAGGCCGCCGTGCACTTTGGGGTGAAGCGTCTTCACCCGGCCATCCATCATTTCGGGGAAACCCGTCAGTTCGGAAATGTCGAGCACGGAAAGCCCCGCGTCCGCCAGCGCTTTGCGGGTGCCGCCGGTCGAGATCAACTCAATTTTTTCTTCCGTCAGCGCACGCGCAAAGTCAACGATGCCCGATTTGTCGGAAGTGGAGATCAGAGCGCGGCAGACGCGGCGGAGGCGATCGGTCATGATCGAGTAGCGGGTATCACAGCGAAAGTAACATTCAAAGCTGGACGCGTCGCGATCACAGCGGCAGTCGCGGTTCGTCGTCGCGGCCGCGCCGGGCCGCGCCCGACCCGGTCTGCGCGGTGTGGGATGCGAACGTCCAACGCACTCTCGGCACGTTGCGCGCGCGACCATAAATGACGAGCTGCACGGTGCGGCGCGGTCCATCCGGGCCGGCGAGATAGACGCTCTCTTCCACCTCGACGCGGTCCCCGTAGGCGCTGAAGGTCCACACTTCTTTGTTGGGCATCGCCAGCATGGCGCCGTGGCCCTCGGACAGCCGGCTGGCCTTGACCGTTGGATGCAGATGGAAGCGTATGGCGAAGTGATCGCGATCGGCCGGCACCAGCTCGCCGCGTGCCGGCGTGAACGAATCCTCCCCATCGAGCCTGCGCCCGTCGCCCGAGAGCATAAGCACGCGCTCATGGACGACATTGAAGATGGCGGCGTATCCGTCATGCGACGTACGCAGCACGGTGCCGCCCCCTTGGTCCTCGCGCTCGATGGCCACCTGGCGCGGCCCAGCAATCATGGGCGTTCCATACAGCATGCGCCGGACGGGACCGGCCTCGATAAAGCGGCATGATGACGTATCGTTGAGGGTGACGGTGGAATGCGCTGCGGTGGTGCGCGCGACTTGCCGCCAGCCTTCACGACTTGCCACTGGCAATCCGCAATTAACGACGATGCGGTTCTGCTTCGACGAGAGCTCGAATGAGAGGCAGCCGGCGTGCGCTTGCTGGCTTACCGCCATCGGCGGCGGATGGCCAGCATCGATCAAGACCAGCGTGCCCGCGCTCTCCAGACGCTGGTAACCGGAGTGGGGCGCGTTCGCGAGCGGCGCGCCGCGTGCGTCGTCGTAGGCGAGAATGGTGGTGATGAGATCGGTGGGAGTCGGACCCATGCCGTTGAAGAGTGCGAAGTTGCCGTCGCCATGCCGGAAGAAGCGCAGCATCGGCATCATGCGATCGATGGCATTGAGCAGCGCTGGCGGCGGCACGACATTGCGGGCGGTGAACGCGGTCCGCAACGGCAAGAGGTCGACCAGCAATTCGACGAGCGCACCTGGATTGCGGCTGATATGGCCGCCGTCGGGCAGGATCTGACGCGCCAACTCGTCGGAAAGCCGCTTGGTGGCGGCGCGGATATGACGGTGCTGGCGCGCCATGCACAACGCGGCATAGCTGAGCGCGATCGCGGCCTGCAAGCGCGGCACGCCGTCGCGCGTTTGCGAGGCTGTGTGACGCAGATGGCGGACTTGCCGCGTCAGACTGCGCAGGAACCGGCGATAGAAGTGGACGTCGGCGTCGTCGAGCAGCAGCGGCGCTTGGCTGAGCCACGAGATAATTCGCCGCGCGACCACCTCGGAACGCCAACCGATGCGGTCTTGGGAACTGTTGAGCGTGATCCACTCGTCCACCAGCGCGCGCGCATTGGCGCGGCTGATGCCGGAGCCGGCGGCGCGCAAGTGGCGTAACCAGCCGAAGCCGAAGAGCGCAGCCGCCCAGTCCTCGGACGGCGGTGAGAGTTCGAAGGGAGAGCGGGAATCGCAGGTAATGACCTTGCCCGCAAACGCAAAGCGGCCGGCGTAGATTTCGCTTGCCCGGGTTGCATCGCTGGTTCGCAGATCTTGCGGCGCGATGACGATGCGGTCCGACTTTCCGAAAGAAAACGGCCAGTTGACGATCGGATACGCCGCGACGCGGCTGGTGAGCCTGCCAAGAAGGCCACGGGCCAGGACCACCGACAATCTCGTGCCTTCCGCGACCGAAACGCGCGACATCGAGGCGCTGGCTCCCCTTCCAGTGCGGGCGGCGCCCGCGGCGGCAACATAGCGAAGGGTGTGGCAACGGCCAACCGCGGATAAGCCCTTCAAATCCTTTGCAGACGGGCGGCGTAGAAGCCGTCCAGGCCGGCCATGCGCGAATCAGGGTCCGGGAGGTGGCAGGGCAGGGTCCGCAGGTCGCCGTCCGCCGTCAGCCATTCGCTGTGGCCGTGGACTTCACCCGCCGAGATCGGCCGGCGGAGGAGGCTCGGTGTGTGACTAAGCAGATCGCGGACGATCTCGATTCCTTCCTCCGGTTCGAGCGAGCAACTGCAGTAGAGCAGCGTGCCACCCGGCTTGGTCAGCTGCACCGCCCGTTCCACAAGGCGACGCTGCAGGGCTGCGAGTGCAGTGATGTCGGACGCGCGCTTGAGCCAGGGGATGTCGGGATGGCGGCGGATGGTCCCCGTCGACGAGCAGGGCGCATCGAGGAGGACGGCATCGAACGGCCCGGCCTGCCATTCGGTGGCGTCGGCAGTGCGGGTTTCTGCCGTGAGCTGCAGCCGGGTGAGGTTCTGCCGCAGCCGCTCGAGTCTGTCCGGCGCGCGGTCGATCGCGACGACGCGGGCGCCGGCGGCCGCCAGCTGAGCGGTCTTGCCGCCCGGCGCGGCGCATAGATCGGCGACGGCAAGCCCACGCACGTCGCTGAGAAGCTTCGCCGGCAGTGCCGCGGCAGCGTCTTGGACCCACCAGGCGCCGTCGCCGTAGCCCGGCAGTTGCGCGATGGGTCCATGCACGATCGCGCGCACCGACCCCGTCGGGAGCACGCGTCCGCCGAACACGTTCGCCCAATGCTCCGGGTCGTTCCTGACCGTCAGATCGAGCGCCGGCTCGTGCGAGTTGGCGACGGCGATGGCGCGGGCGGTCTCTGCTCCATAATGCTTTTCCCAGCGCGCCATCAGCCACTGCGGCGTATCGAGCGCGCCGCTGTCGACGGTGCTGAGGAGTTGTGCGCCCTCGCGAGTGACGCGCCGGAGCACCGCGTTGACGAGGCCGGCATAGCGCGCCGCGCGGCGGTCGGCCTGCACCAGGCGCACCGCGAGGTCGACAGCCGCGTGGTCCGGTACTTCGAGCCAGAGGATTTGCGCCGCGCCGAGAAGCAAGGCAGTTTCGACCCGCGGCGCGTCGGCGGGAAGTTTTAGCCATTGAGCGAGGAGATGGCGCAGCGTGCCCAGCCTGCGCAGCACCGTGGCCACCAAGCTACGCACCAACGCGCGGTCGCGAGGGGTAAGCGTTCCGAAATCGGGGTGTGCCGCCCGTTCCTCCAGCTCGTCGTCGAGCGGGCGGCGGCGGCGCAGCACGCCCTCGAGAATGTCGGCAGCGATGCGCCGTGCGGCCAAGCCGGGTACATCAACGCCGGGATCGGGACGGGCCATGCCCGTCATTTGGCACGAAATGGCCGGAGGCAGCGAGGCCGAGGGTATCAGCCCCAGGGGCCGCGGTTTTCTCCGCGGCCACCCGCCCTGCCCCACGGGCTTGCCCAACGCCTGGGATAGGCGGGCGCGGTCGGTCGCGTCCAGCCGCTGGAGCCGATTTCCGACGCCAATCGTTGCAGCGCGGCGATGCGGTTCTCGGTCGAAGGGTGGGTGGAGAACAGGTTATCCATCCCCTGGCCGGTCAGCGGATTGACGATGAAAAGATGCGCCGTCGCCGGGGCGCGCTCGGCGGTGGGGTTTACGACCGCCTCCGCACTGGCGGAAATCTTCGCCAGCGCGGAGGCGAGTGCGTCCGGACGCCCGCTGATACGGGCGCCGAGTTCGTCCGCGGCGTATTCCCGTGTGCGGCTGATCGCCATCTGCACGAGCATGGCGGCGATCGGCGCGAGAATCACCATCGCGAGGCTGCCGATGACGCCGGGGCCGCTGTTGCTGTCGCGATGTCCGCCGAAAAAGAATCCAAACTGCGCCAACATGGAAATTGCGCCGGCGATGGTCGCGGTGATCGTCATCGTCAGGGTGTCGCGATTTCGGATATGGGCGAGCTCGTGGGCGATCACGCCGGCCACTTCTTCCCGCGAGAGCATTTGCAACAATCCGGTCGTCACCGCTACTGCCGCATGCTCGGGGTTGCGTCCGGTTGCAAACGCGTTGGACTGCGGATTGTCCATGAGATAGACGCGCGGCATAGGTAGGCCGGCGCCGCGGGCAAGATCCTGCACGAGGTGCACGAGATCGGGCGCGGTGCTCTCGTCGACCTCCTGGGCGTCGTGCATCGCCAGCACGAGCTTGTCGGCATTCCAGTAGCTCGCAAGATTCATTGCGGCGGCGACAATGAGCGCGATCACGGCGCCGCTCCCGCCACCGATCAGATAACCGACTCCCATGAAGAGGGCCGTCAGTCCCGCCAGCAGAATGGCGGTACGCAGATAGTTCATGGTCGCGTCCTCGCTGGAACCTGGGGCGCCGCCTCTTCGCGGCGGACCTCCGGCTCGTCATTGCGCCATAAAATGTTGGGTCGCTCCTGGCGGCTCGCCAGAGGCCCGCTTCGCTGTGCCGCACGGCGGGTCTTGATCTTGGGGCCGCCGGGAGCACATTGAATCTATGGTCGAAATGAAACCGAAGCCCGCGTCGGGCGCTTCGCCCAAAAGGCCGGTTTCGCCGGCGGCGCAGCGAGCGCTCGCCGAGGCCGCGGCCCGCCGCGCCGAGCGCGACCGCGCGGCTGCGCAACGGCCGCCGGAGGTTGGCCGCAGCGGCAAACTCGATCCCGTCCGTTACGGGGACTGGGAGATCAAGGGCATCGCCACCGACTTTTGAGTGCGTTGCAAAGTAGTACCCTTCGACGCGCCCGAGCAGTTCACCGACCGCTCAGATCGTGCCGCCAAGACGCAAAGCATCGATGCACAGCCGCATCAATTCGGATGCGCCGGTATAATCAAAGAATGAACCGACTCAAATCTGCGTTCTTGGCCAGATCGCCGATGTGCTTATGCACATAGGCGGCGTCGATCGCCACCGTATCGCCGGAGTGGTCGGGGGCTGCAAACGAGATCTCGTCGAGCACGCGCTCCATCACCGTCTGCAGCCGCCGCGCACCGATATTCTCGACGCTCGAATTGACGGCGACCGCCACGTCGGCGATGGCGTCGATCGCGTCGGCGGTGAATTCGAGCTTTACTCCTTCGGTCGCCAGCAGCGCGACGTATTGCTTGATCAGCGACACCTCGGTCTCCGTGAGAATGCGCCGGAAGTCGTCGCGGCTGAGCGGGGAGAGCTCGACCCGAATCGGCAGCCGCCCCTGCAGCTCGGGCAGCAGATCCGACGGCTTCGAGAGATGGAACGCGCCGGATGCGATGAACAGGATATGATCCGTCTTCACCGTCCCGTGCTTGGTCGAGACGGTCGTTCCCTCGATCAGCGGCAGCAGGTCGCGCTGCACCCCCTCGCGCGACACGTCGGCGCCCACCCGTCCCTCCCGGCCGGCGATCTTGTCGATCTCATCCAGGAACACGATGCCGTTCTGCTCGACCGCCTTGATCGATTCCATCATTAACTGGTCGTTGTCGAGAAGCTTGTCCGATTCCTCGTTGATCAAGATGTCGTAGGACTCCACGACGGTGACACGACGGGTCTTGCTGCGTCCACCCGCGAGCTTGCCGAAGATGTCGCCAATCGAGATTGCGCCCATTTGCGCGCCAGGCATGCCGGGAATTTCGAACAGCGGTATGCCGCCGCCGGCCGCCTGCACCTCGATCTCGATTTCCTTGTCGTTGAGCTCGCCGGCGCGCAGCCTTTTGCGGAAGGTGTCCTTGGTCGAGGCGCTGGCATGCTCGCCGACGAGCGCGTCCACCACTCGATCCTCGGCGGCGAGCTGCGCACGCGCGCGCACGTCCTTTCGCTTTCTGTCCCGCGTCTGCGTGATCGCGACTTCCACGAGGTCGCGCACGATCTGCTCGACGTCGCGCCCGACATAGCCGACCTCGGTGAACTTGGTTGCTTCGACCTTGATGAACGGCGCCCCGGCGAGCCTGGCGAGCCGCCGGGAAATCTCCGTCTTGCCGACGCCGGTCGGACCGATCATCAGGATGTTCTTGGGCAGGACCTCTTCGCGCAGCTTCTCGTCGAGCTGCAGGCGCCGCCAGCGATTACGCAGCGCAATGGCCACCGCTCGTTTGGCATCGGTCTGGCCGATGATGAAGCGATCGAGCTCGGAAACGATCTCGCGGGGGGAAAAGTCGCTCATTGAAGGTCTTATTTGGCCCTTGTCGCCGGCTGGTGCAATGGCGCCGGCGCCCACTCGGCTCGGAGGGCAATGCAAGCGTCATCGCGTTCGAAGTGAAATTGTCCCGCTGTGGTGTTTCGCTTAGTCGGCGACCATCTCTGTCATGCCGAGATCGCCCTTGACCGCATCATAGCTTCTCGATCGTGAGATTGCGGTTGGTATAGACGCAGATGTCCGCGGCGATCTCCATCGACTTGCGCACGATCGCCTCGGCATCGAGTGGACCGTCCATCATCGCGCGGGCCGCGGCGAGCGCGTAATTGCCGCCCGAGCCGATGCCCATCACGCCGGCCTCGGGCTCGAGCACGTCGCCGGTGCCGGTCAGCACCAGCGATACCTGCGTGTCGGCGACGATCATCATGGCCTCGAGTCGCCGCAGATACCTGTCGGTGCGCCAGTCCTTGGCGAGTTCGACCGCAGCACGGGTGAGTTGCCTCGGATATTGCTCGAGCTTTGCTTCGAGCCGCTCGAACAGTGTGAAGGCGTCCGCGGTGGCACCGGCAAAACCGCCGATCACGTCGCCCTTGCCCAGACGCCGCACCTTCTTGGCGTTGGCCTTGACGATCGTCTGCCCGATCGAAACCTGCCCATCGCCCCCGATCACCACGCTGCCGCCCTTGCGGACAGTGAGGATGGTGGTGCCGTGCCAGAGGTCGGGCGAGACAGGCTGCATGCGCAAATCCGGAAGCTGCATTTAAACATTCTGCAATGGGTGCGCAAATGCCGGCGCCGCTGGAGTGGCGAAGGCGGCCAACCCCTGATAAAAGGCGCGCGGCTCAGAACGACGAGACGCATTCATGCGCAAGGGCTCGGTCAAGCGCAGCACCAAGGAAACCGACGTCGAGGTCGCAGTCGATCTTGACGGGACGGGAGCGGCGTCGATCTCCACCGGTATCGGGTTTCTCGACCACATGCTCGACCTTTTGGCGCGTCACTCGCGTATCGACCTGATGGTGCGAGCCAAAGGTGACCTGCATATCGATCATCATCACACCACCGAGGACGTCGGAATCGCGCTCGGGCAGGCGGTGAGGCAGGCGCTCGGCGACATGAAAGGCATCACGCGTTACGCCGACGTTCATGTGCCCATGGATGAGGCGCTCACGCGCGTGGCGCTGGACATTTCCGGCCGGCCGCTTCTGGTGTTCAAGGCCGAGTTCGTGCGCGACAAGGTCGGCAGCTTCGATACCGAGTTGGTGCAGGAGTGGTTCCAGGCATTCGCGGTGAACAGCGGGGTCACGCTGCACGTGGCGACGCTCTATGGCACCAATGATCATCACATCGCCGAATCCTGCTTCAAAGGTCTGGCGCGGGCATTGCGCGCCGCAGTCGCCATCGATGCGCGTGCAGCCAACGAAGTGCCTTCGACCAAAGGTACGCTCGGCGGCTGAAAGGCATGAGATCATGTCCGTTTACACTGTGTATGAGCCGCCGCTGAAAGCGCACGAATCCGTGCCGAATCCCGAGCGCTTCGTGTTCGTGCGGGACGGCTTCTCGTTCTGGGCGTTCCTGCTGGCGCCGCTGTGGATGCTCCGATATCGGCTGTGGCTGGCATTCATCGGCTACGTCATCGTCGCCGTCGCGCTCCTCGTCGCATTGTGGTTGATTGGCGCATCGGCAATGGTCACAACCATCGCCGTCGCGCTCCTGTCGCTTCTCGTCGGCTTCGAGGCGGCGACGTTGCGTCGTTTCACGCTGTCGCGCCGCGGCTGGAGGAATGTCGGCATCGTGGTCGGCGATGATCTCGAATCTGCGGAACGGCGATTCTTCGATGCATGGGTCGGTAAAGCTTGGATCGATAGGCCCTCCGGCAATGCCGAGCTGCGGACGTCGTCGCAGGCTTCAGGCGTGCCCGTTTCGCGGCGGACGGCATCGGAAGTCGTTGGCCTCTTTCCCCAACCCGGAGCGCCGCGATGACCGTCGCGATTATCGACTACGGGTCCGGCAATTTGCATTCGGCGGCGAAAGCGTTCGAGCGCGCGGCGCGCGAGGACGGATTGGGAGAATCAATCGTGGTGACGCGCGACCCCGAGAAGGTTGCCCGCGCCGATCGCGTGGTGCTGCCGGGCGTCGGCGCCTTCGCCGATTGCCGGCGCGGGCTCGATGCCCTCGACGGCATGGTGGAGGCGCTCAACGAGAGCGTGCGCGGGCGCGGCCGTCCCTTCCTCGGCATTTGCGTCGGCATGCAACTCATGGCCGAGCGCGGCCGCGAATACGAAGTGACGCGCGGACTGGGCTGGATCCCGGGCGACGTCGAGCGGATCGTGCCTACGGACGCTGATCTGAAGATCCCGCATATGGGGTGGAACACGCTCGATGCGCGCCGGCCGCATCCGGTGCTCGACGGAATTGCCCTCGGCCCGCAGGGTCTGCACGCATATTTCGTGCATTCATTCCAGCTCACGCCGACCGTGCGTTCCGATCTCATCGCCGAGGCGGAGTACGGCGGTCCGCTGACGGCCGTCGTCGGCCGCGACAGCATGGTCGGCACGCAGTTCCACCCGGAAAAGAGCCAGCGGCTCGGCTTGCGGCTGCTCGCCAACTTCATGAAATGGAAGCCGTGATGCGACGGCTGGTTTGCTCGTTGCGGGCGCGCGTGATGGACGCGCTCCATTGATGGCAAACCCGTGCCGGCAGGCGCCGGCAGCAACCAAACGAGTCCTGTGGTGATTCTTTTCCCCGCCATCGACCTCAAGGACGGTGCTTGCGTGCGGCTCGAGCAGGGCGACATGGGCCGCGCGACGGTGTTTCACCGCGATCCGGCAGCGCAGGCGCAAGCGTTCGAGGCACTGGGGTTCGAATATCTGCATGTCGTCGACCTCGACGGGGCGTTCGCGGGCAGGCCCGTCAACGTGGCCGCGGTCGAGCGTATCATCGCAGCGACCAAGATGCCCCTTCAGCTCGGCGGCGGTATTCGCAACATCGCCAGCATCGAGTCCTGGCTCGACAAAGGCGTCGCTCGCGTGATCATCGGCACCGCCGCGGTGCGTGAGCCGGCGCTGGTCACCGAGGCGGCCAGGCTCTATCCGGGCCGCCTCGCGGTCGCGCTCGATGCCCGCGACGGCATGGTGGCCGTCGCGGGATGGGCCCAAGCGTCGGAGCTTAGCGCCCTCGAGATTGCGAGACGCTTCGAGGACGCGGGGATTGCGGCCTTGATCTATACCGATATCGCACGCGACGGCATGCTTACCGGGCTCAACCTCGAGGCGACCATCGCGCTCGCCGATGCGGTTCGTATCCCGGTCATCGCGTCCGGGGGACTTGCCTCCATTGCGGACGTGGCGGCCCTCTTGGAGCCGCGGGCCAGAAAGCTCGCTGGCGCCATTGCCGGCCGCGCGCTCTACGATGGACGGCTCGATCCGGCCGAGGCGCTGCGGCTCATCCGCTCGGTGCGAGCAACCACGTGACGACATGTTCAAGGTTCGCGTCATCCCGTGTCTCGACGTCAAGGACGGCCGCGTCGTCAAGGGCGTGAAATTCCTCGACCTGCGTGATGCCGGCGATCCAGTGGCGGCGGCGATCGCTTATGATGCAGCCGGTGCCGACGAGCTCACGTTTCTCGACATCACCGCCAGTCACGAGAACCGCGACATCATTCTCGACGTGGTGCGACGCACGGCCGAGGCCTGCTTCATGCCGCTCACCGTCGGCGGCGGCGTGCGTACGATCGAGGACATCCGCAAACTGTTGGCTTCCGGCGCCGACAAAGTTTCGATCAATACCGCGGCGGTCGCCCGGCGTGCCTTCGTCAAGGAGGCGGCGGAAAAATTCGGGGACCAGTGCATTGTGGTCGCGATCGATGCCAAGCGCGTGTCGAAGCCGGGCGAGAGCGAGCGCTGGGAAATCTTCACCCATGGCGGCCGCAATCCGACCGGGCTCGATGCGGTCGACTATGCGCGCGAGGTGGCAGCGCTCGGCGCCGGCGAAATCCTGCTCACCTCCATGGACCGCGACGGCACCAAGCAGGGGTTCGACATCGCCTTCACCCGCGCGGTGGCCGACGCGGTGCCGGTGCCGGTGATCGCCTCGGGCGGCGTCGGCGCGTTGGAGCACCTTGTCGAGGGTATCCGCGACGGCCATGCCTCGGCGGTGCTCGCAGCCTCGATCTTCCATTTCGGCGAGCACACCGTCTC
>Ga0081455_10003801_pt1 | contig 17227 bp, 17 predicted proteins | sample TabmetS3T2R1_FD_70207 | JGI IMG/M metagenome (GOLD analysis project Ga0081455, IMG submission 70207) | Tabebuia heterophylla rhizosphere microbial communities from the University of Puerto Rico - S3T2R1 | ecosystem: Host-associated > Plants > Roots > Rhizosphere ...
CGTCGTGTGCCGTGATCACGGTGTAGCCCGAGTGCTCGAGCCGGAACACGATCAGCTCGAGGATGTCTTCTTCGTCGTCTGCGCAGAGGACCACCGGCTGTTCTCGGTCGGCTCCGTCCGTCACGTGGTCACCTCCTCGGTGGAATCGCCGACAGCCGCCGGCTCCGACAGCGGCAGGTCGACGGTGAACGTCGTTCCGACGCCCACGCTGCTGTGGAAAGCAATCGTCCCCCCGTGTGCTTCGACGATCGTCTTCGCGATCGACAGACCAAGGCCGGTCCCCTGGATGTTCTGGGCTGTCGACGCGCGGAAGAAGCGCTCGAAGAGACGCGGGGCCTCGTCCTCCGGAACGCCCACGCCCGTGTCCCTCACCTCCAGGTGCGTGGTTTGTCCCGACGCCGCTACCGTCACGAAGACGTCGCCGCCCTCCGGGGTGAACTTGACCGCGTTCGAGAGCAGGTTGTCGACCACCTGCGTGAGCCTCGAGGCGTCGGCCCAGACCTGGCAAGCGGCACTCGAGGTCTGGAGATGGATCTCCTCCTGCTTCTTCTCTGCCGCCGGGCGGATCGACTCCACCCGTTCCGTGACGAGCTCAGCGATGTCGACGAATGCTCGGTCGAGCTTGAAGCGACCGCTGTCGAGGCGCGACATGAAGAGGATGTCGTCGATGAGCTCGGTGAGCCGATGGGCGTTGCGATCCACGATCTCGAGGAAATGCTGCTGCTCTTCGTTGACCTCGCCGACCTCGCCGTCGAGCAGGATCTCGAGGTAGCCGAGCATCGACGTCAACGGGGTGCGCAGCTCGTGCGAGACACCGCTGACGAAGAGGTCCTTCATCTTGTCGAGCTCGCGAAGCTCCTCGTTCGTGCGCGCGAGCGTTTCGGCGGTCTGGCGTTCGGCTTCGAAGAGCCGGGCATGCACGATCGCCATCGCCGCCCGATCTGCCGCCAGGTGCAGAAGCTCGACGTCATCGTCGGTGAACGTGCGCGGAGTCAGCGAGCCGACGTGAAGTACCCCCACGACCTTGCCGGGGGTGAGCAGCGGCACGTAGCAGAGCGACTTGACGCGCATGTCGTACACCGCCGAGCTGAGGCCGGTTGCGCCTTCCACGTCGGCGATCACTGCGGGCCTCCCGGCGGCCGCCGCCAGGCCGACGACGCCTTCGCCGACCGGGATGCAAAGGCGGTCGATCAGCTCGTCGACCCCGTCTCCGACGCCGGCCCGGACGACGAGCTCTTCCGAGTCTTCGTCCACCAGAAAGAGAATGCAGGTATCGGCTGCGAGGAGCTCGCGGATCCGCGGCAGCAAGACGCTCAATAGGTCCTGCAACTCCGTATGCGCGAGCGCGATGTCGGTCACGATCTGCAGGCGTTCCTGGCGGCTGCGCGTGAGCAGACCGGCTTCGTACTGGCGAGCGTTCTCGATCGCCACCGCCGCCTGTTCGGCGAGGAGCGAGACCAGCTCTTCGTCCTCTTCGTCGAAGTCGGCGCCGCCCTTCTTCTCGGTGAGGTAGAGGTTGCCGTAGGCGACGCCTTGGAGCAGGATCGGCGTGCCGAGGAACGTCCGCATCGGCGGGTGGTTGGGCGGGAAGCCCACCGAGCGGGGGTCGTGGCCGAGATCGTGCAGACGCAGCGTCCGCGCGTCGCGGATCAGCACGCCGAGGATGCCGAGACCGCGTGGAAGGTGCCCGATCGCCGCGTGCGTCTCGGCGTCGACACCGGTTGTCACGAATTTCTCGAGGCCTGTGCCGGTCGGGTCGATGACCCCGAGCGCGGCATAGCGTGCGTCAGTCACGCGCGCTGCAGCCTCCACGATGCGCTGCAGGACGGCGTCCAGCGACAACTCGGAACTGATCGCGATGCCGGTCTCGAGCAGCGTCCTCAGCCGGTCCGGCTTCTCAGTCGCGGACACCAGTTGAGATCGTGGCAGATGCGCGGCCGAAGACAACAGCTATTGCCGACGGTCGTACGGAGTCGCCATGAGCCGCAAGGACAGCTTCCCCAAGCGCCATCCCGTGTGGACGGTGGTCCTGACCCTGTCGGCAGTGGTGGGCGCGCTCGTGGCCATCGGCGCCCTCGGCGGCGGCGAGAGGTCTGCGACCGAGGCGGTTGGCTCGGCGCCGACGACGTCCCCGACGCGCGCGCCGAGCACGACGACCGAAGCGGACACGGCGACGCGACCGCCGACCACGACACGTCCCGAAGCGCCCCCGCCCGCGGCTATCGGCAGCGCCCGCCGCGCGCTGGCGGCATTGGCGGTCAAGGGGCGCGCGCCGAAGACCGGCTACAGCCGCGAGCAGTTCGGTCACGGCTGGTCGACCGTCAATGGCTGTGACACGCGCGATCGCATGCTGCGCCGCGACCTGACACGCAGGGTTTTCGCCGCCGGTGACACCTGCGCGGTTCAGCGCGGGCAGCTCAACGACCCCTACACCGCCGCGGCGATCACCTTCGTGCGCGGCGGCGGCTCCGATGTCGAGATCGACCACGTCGTCGCCCTCGGTGACGCATGGCAGAAGGGCGCCCAACCGTGGTCCCGCGCGCGTCGCGTGCAGTTCGCCAACGATCCGTTGAATCTGCTCTCGGTCGACGGGAGCGCGAACCGCCAGAAGGGCGACGGGGATGCGGCGACCTGGCTACCGCGCAACAAGGCGTTTCGCTGCCGCTACGTGGCCAGGCAGGTCGCGGTCAAGCGCAAGTACGACGCCTGGGTCACCCGAGCCGAGCACGACGCGATCGCGCGGGTCCTGGCGAGCTGCCCGCGCCAGCCACTGCCGCGCAGCGGACTGCAGCGCGTGCACATCGTCCCCACCCACAGGGCGCCCGAGCGCCCAGCGCCAGAGGCGACGCCCGCGCCGTCGGGCCGCGGCCGTGTGTTTGCCAATTGCGACGCCGTGCGGGCGGCCGGGCTCGCGCCACTGCGACGCGGCACGCCCGAGTACGACGCCAACCGGCACCTCGACCGCGACGGCGACGGCGTCGCATGCGAGTAGCCGCGCCGGACCGGGCGTCAGCATCCGGCCGGACTACCCGCCCTGCGTCAGGAGCGAGCGGCCACGTCGGTCTCGCCGGTCATCAGGCGGCACGGCGGAACCGCCGGGACCTGGATGCCGACGAGCTCGTCGATGAGCGCGAGGGCCCGGCCGTGGCCGCCGTCGCTCGTGCAGAGTCGTTTCGCCAGGTGGTCGAAGCATCCGGAGATGTTGCTCGAGGGGTCGAGGGAGCACATGGTGCGGGTGATCCAGCGCACCGGCTTTGGTCGTGCGCGTGGGCGAAGATCGGCGAGTTCGCGTTCGCAGCGGGCGAGTCGTGCGCGCTCGGTGGCGTGCGTGCTGCGTGTGCCGACGACCTGGGCGGCGCAGCGGTAGAGGTCCTGGCGGCGGGTGTCGTCGATGGCGTCGTTGTAGGCGCGAAGGAACGCGGCGATGACACGCGAGACAGACTTGGGGTGGTCGTTGAAGCGTTCGCCGGCGAGCATCGAGGCAAGCTCCATGACGCACACGCCGTCGGCCCTCGAGACGTGACTTCCGCGCGAGAGGCGGACGGTCTGGTGACTGATCACTTGAGGGGCTGACATGGTGCTCATAATTGTTCCCGCGCGGACCTCGGCGGCAGCGTCATTCGGTCTGCGCAGCGACCGAAGCCGCGGGCACCGGGTACCGCCCCAGCATGAGAATCGTGATCCTCGGCGCGTCCGGCAACGTCGGCACCGCTGTCCTGCGGGCCCTCGAACATGAGCCGCGCGTGGAGGAGGTCGTTGCGGTCGCGCGGCGGCCGCCGGCGACATGGTCATCGGCGAAGACGGCGTGGCAGGCGCTGGACATCGCGGCCGACCCGCTCGACGGGCTGTTCGACGGTGCGGACGTCGTCGTGCACCTCGCCTGGTTGATCCAGCCCGCGCGCGACCAGGAGCGCTGTCACGCAGTCAACGTCGGTGGCTCCGAGCGCGTGTTCGACGCGGTCGCGCGCGCCGGCGTGCCCGCGCTCGTCTACGCGTCGTCGGTCGGCGCCTACTCGCGCGGACCGAAGGACCGCCTCGTCGACGAGTCGTGGCCGACGGCCGGCACGCCCACGTCCTTCTACGGGCGCCACAAGGCCGCCGTCGAGCGGTTGCTGGACCGCTTCGAGGGCGAGCACCCCGAACACCGCGTGGTCCGCCTGCGGCCCGGCCTGATCTTCCAGCACGGCGCGGGGTCGGAGATCCGGCGTCTGTTCGCGGGGCCGTTCCTGCCAAGCGCGCTGGTCGCGCCGAAGCGCATCCCCGTCGTCCCCCGTCATCCGCGCCTGCGCTTCCAGGCCGTGCACGCCGACGACGTCGCCGACGCCTATCGGCGCGCGATCGTGGGCGACGCGCGCGGCGCGTTCAACATCGCCGCCGACCCGGTCCTCGACGGCGAGCAGCTCGGCCGGTTGCTCGACGCGCGGCCCCTCCCGGTGCCTGCGCCGGCGCTGCGAGCGGCCGCGGCCGCCGCGTTTCACCTTCGTGTCACGCCGACGCCGCCCGGGTGGGTCGACATGGCGCTCGCCGTGCCGCTGATGGACACCGCGCGCGCCCGCGAGGTGCTCGGCTGGCGGCCGCACCACAGCGCCGGAGACGCGCTCCTGCAGTTGCTCGACGGGATGCGGACGGGTGCGGGCCTGCCGACGCCGACACTCGAGCCGGACGGCGGACTCGCCGCGCGGGCGCGCGAGGTGCTCAGCGGCGTCGGCGCGCGTCAGTAGTAGCGGCTAGGGCTGGAAGACGACCTTGAAGGCGCCGTCGCTCTTCTTCTGGAAGGTCTCGTAGGCCTCCGGCGCCTCGGCGAGCGGCACGTGGTGGGAGGCGAAGCTCTCGACGCCGAGCGGATCGTCGTCGCCCTCGAGCAGCGGCATGATGTCGTCGGTCCACCGCCGGACGTTGGCCTGACCCATCCGCACCGTCAGCTGCTTGTCGAACATCTGCAGCATGTTGAGGGGGTCGGCGGTGCCGCCGTAGACGCCCGACAGCGAGATCGTGCCGCCGCGGCGGACCGTCTCGACGGCGAGGTTGAGGGCACTGAGGCGATCGATGCCGCCGACCTCCATGAACTTGCGCGCGATGGCGTCGGGCATCGCGCCGACCAGCGTCTGCGCGAACTTCGCCGCGGGCGCGCCATGCGCCTCCATGCCGACCGCGTCGATGACCGAATCGGGTCCGCGCCCGCCGGTCAGCTCTCGCACGGCGCCGGCGACGTCGTCGGTGGCGCCGACGTCGATCGTGCGCACGCCGTGTGACTCGGCGCGCCGCAAGCGCTCGGGCACGAGGTCGAGACCGATGATCGTCTCGGCGCCGCGCTGCTGGGCGATGCGGCACGCCATCTCGCCGATCGGGCCAAGGCCGATCACCGCCACGCTCCCGCCGTCGGGGATCTGGGCGTATTCGACGGCTTGCCAGGCGGTGGGGAGGACGTCGGAGAGGAACAGGAAGCGGTCGTCCGGCGGCCCCTCGGGCACCCTGATCGGCCCGTAGTGGGCCTGCGGCACGCGCAGGAACTCCGCTTGCCCGCCGGGCACCTGGCCATAGAGCTTCGTGTAGCCGAAGAGCGCGGCGCCCATCCCCTCGTCGCGCACCTGGGTGGTCTCGCACTGGCTCTGCAATCCGTGCTCGCACATGAGGCAGCGCCCGCAGGAGATGTTGAACGGCACCACCACGCGGTCGCCCACGCTCAGGTGCTCGGAGGCCTCGGGGCCGACCGCCTCGACGACGCCCATCGGCTCGTGGCCGAGCACGTCGCCCTGGTCGAGGAACGGGCCGAGGACCTCGTAGAGGTGCAGGTCCGAGCCGCACAGGCCGGTCGATGTGACGCGGATGATCGCGTCCGTGGGCTGCTCGATCGCGGGATCCGCGACGTTGTCGATGCGGACGTCGCGCCGTCCGTGCCAGGTGAGTGCCTTCATGTCGGGCGGCGGTACCCGGCGACCCCCGGGGGCACGCGCCCGGCCCCCAGCAGCCGTCAGCTAGCGCATGTCCTTGACGATGTACCTGCGGTTACGGCCCAGCACGACGGCGATCTCTGTCTTTCCAATCCGGTTGAGATATCCGATCGCCCATTCGAGCTGGTCCAGCGCCGCGGTGGCGGCCTCCCGATATGCGTCGATCTCATGGTCCAGCGCGCGTTCCCGCTCCGTCTCGTTCGCTCCCATGACTGGCCTCCCTCGTCGTTATCGGCTGCGCTTGCGCCGCGCCGCTTGCCGGCGACCGCCGCCGAGGCCGAGTGCCTCGCCGGCCGCCTCGATCGCGCCCTTGGTCATCGCCTTGGCCATGTCGTGGGGCGCATCCCTTACGAGCTCGGGAACGCCCCGAGCCCGTTCGCCGCTGATGTCCAGGCGATTGACGGCGTGCGCGAAGCGCAGGTAGGTGTCGACGCTGGCAACAACGATCCGGGCGTCGACGGTCAAGAGCTCGATTCCGGCCAAGGACACGCGGACGAATGCGTCGACCACGAGCCCCTTGTCGAGGATGACGTCGATGACATCGGCCAAGCCGCTGGGACGTGGCCGCTGCAAGTACCCAGCGGGTATCGGCTGCGCCGTCGACATCTCCGTCGCCCCTCCTTGGTGGCGAGAATCCCCTCTTCGTGGCTGTCCCCGGAATCCCGGCGGTGACAACGTCGGCGGCGCGCCAACCTTCGGACCTGCCGGTGGCTGCCGCGAGGGAGCGGTGGAGTCTCAGGCGCGGCGCGCTGCCCGCTCCGGGACGCGGTAGGCGCGAGCCGGATGCGGCTGCGCGGCGCGGTGTAGCGCGTAGCGTCGGCGCAACGGTTGCAGATACCAGCACCACAGCGAGGTCGCTGCGGCCACGGCGCCGACCACGCCCGCTTCGGGCCGCCCGAGGACGACATCGGCGATGAACAACATGGCGCCGACCATCGCGAGCGCCACGCAGATCAGCCCGGCGATCGCATACCGGTTGGCCATCCGCACGATGTGCTCCTTGTCGCCACACCGAAAGAGGATTCGATGATGGGATCCCGGCGCGATCAGCAGCATCGCGGCTGCGCCCGCGGCCGCCAGGGTCGCGAAGTACAGAAGCTTCTTGTCCTCTGTGAGGGATCCGAAGCGCGCCGTGAACGGCACCATCAGCAGAAACCCGAAGAGGACCTGCACGCCGGTCTGCGCGACGCGGACCTCCTGCAGGAGCTCGGCCAGGTGACGATCGCAGCGCTGAAGCGCCGTTTCGTTGCGTTCGGATAGCGGGGGCGATAGCCGAGACATCTCTGCGTCCTACCCGGCCCTGCAACCGGGCGACCGTTGGCGAACCGCGAGCTCGTGCGGTTGGTTTCCAACCGCACGGCGCGATCCGCAGTGTTCGCCCGCGCAGGCCCGGGGAAGCGGCGAGCATGGACACGCCTAGGCATGCAGGCCGCGAGCGGGGCACCGACAACGAGCGATTGCGCGAGGAGAGGCACCTCTTCGAGCGCCTTCGCGACCCGCAGGATCCGGTGAATCGCGACATGCTCGTCGAACGATTCCTTCCGTTGGCGCGCAGCCTCGCCGGTCGCTATGTACGGCACGAAGAGCCGTTCGACGACATCTTTCAGGTCGCGTGCGTGGGGCTGGTCAAGGCCGTCGACGGATACGACGTCACCCGCGGCCGCGCGTTCTCCTCGTACGCCGTGCCGACCATCGTCGGTGAGATCAAGCGCTACTACCGCGACCGCACATGGTCGGTCCACGTCCCACGCGACCTGCAGGAGCTCACGCTCAGGGTCGGTCGCGCCGCGGGCGAGCTCGAGCGTGCGCTGATGCGCAAGCCGACGGTTCGCGAACTCGGAGAGGAGCTCAAGCTCAGCGACGAGGACGTCTTGGAGGCGCTGCAGGCGCGGCGCGCGCAGCGCAGCGACTCGCTCGACGCGCCCGCGCCGACCCCGGACGGCGACGAGTCTGCCCGGACCGTCCGCGAGACGATCGGCACCCAGGAGCCCGGGTATGCGCGCGCCGAGCGCCGAGCGGCGCTTCGCCAGATGACGCGCGGGCTCACGCCGCGCGAGCGGCTCATCCTGCATCTGCGGTTCGAGCACGACCTGACGCAGAAGCAGATCGGCTCGCACGTCGGCATCAGCCAGATGCAGGTCTCACGCGTGCTGCGCCAGGCGATCAAGAGGCTGAGCGCCTGTGCGGAGCACGCTCGCGCGGCGTGACCGACGCGTGGTCCTCGCGCGGCCTCATGAGCTCCGCGCGGCCCGGGTTACCGGTCAGTGCAGCGGCTTGCCGCCGGTCGCGCCGACGACCTCGCCGCTGATGTACTGGGAGTCCTCGGTCGCGAGGAACACGTAGATCGGGGCCAGCTCGCCCGGCTGGCCCGGCCGGCCAAGGGGCGTGTCCGCCCCGAACTGCGCGTTCTTCTCCGCAGGGAAGCTCATCGTGACGAGCGGCGTCCAGATCGGCCCGGGCGCGACCGCGTTGACCCGGATGCCGCGGTCGGCGACTTCCTGCGCGAGGCCCTTGGTGAATGTGGAGATCGCGCCCTTCGTGGCGGCGTAGTGCAGGAGCTGCGGGCTCGGCTGCGCGGCCTGGATCGAGGTCGTGTTCACGATCGTCGAGCCCGCCTGCATCCTGGGCACGGCGGCCTGACAGAGGTGGAACATCGCGACGACGTTCGTTCGGAACACGAAGTCGATCTCCTCGGGCGGGATGTCGAGGAAGGACTCGTACGCCATCTGGTAGCCGGCGTTGTTGATGAGCACGTCGAGGCCGCCGAGCTCATCGATGGCGCGCTCGACCAGCGCGAACGCGTGCCGGCGGCCGCCGAGGTCGCCCGGGATGGTGAGGCACCTGCGGCCCGCGTCCTCGACGAGCCTCTTGGTCTCCGCGGCGTCCTCGTGCTCACTCAGGTATGAGCACAGGACGTCGGCACCCTCGCGCGCGAAGGCGAGCGAGACGGCGCGGCCGATTCCGGAGTCGCCTCCGGTGACGATCGCGACCTTGTCTTTGAGCCGACCGTGACCGACGTAGGTCTCCTCGCCGTGATCCGCGAGCGGCCGCATCTCGGCCTCGTGGCCGAGCGGTTCCTGCTCCTGCTCGGGGAAGGGCGGCTCGGGCTCTGCGTGCGTGGGGTGCTGATTGGCCATGGCGCCGCACTTCCCGCAATGGGTGATCCGTTCACGCGGAGTAGCATCGGTCGTGCCCCGATCCACCGTGGGGTGAACTAATGCACGACCTCGACTCGGCGAGGCTCCGCTGTTCGCAAACTGCGGAGCGCTTCGCACGGGCGCTCGAAATCCACGAGAGCACCGCGCGCCTCCTGCGCGACACCGGTCGCGAAGCGGCCGCGCGACGCGTGGACCGTCTGGCAGCCGTTGCCCGCGACCGGATCGACCAGCCGGCGGCGATGTCGCGGATGTACGCGTTGGCGCTGAGGGTGCGCCGCGCGTCGGAGCTTGACGAGGTGCTCGATCAAGCGCTGGACGGGGCGATCACCTTCCTTGCCGCGGACTTCGGGAGCATCCAACTCGCTCACCCGCGGACCAAGGTGCTGCGGCTCGTGTCCCAGCGCGGTTTCGGCGACGACTTCATCGACCATTTCGCCGTCGTCCGCAACATGCAGGCCGTTTGCGGCCTGGCTGCCCGGACGGGCACGCACTCAGTGATCGCCGACGTAGAGACGGATCCGGGCTTCGGTCCCCACCGGGCGATCGCAGCCGCATCGGGGTTCCGGGCGGTCCTGTCCGTACCCCTGATCGACGACGCGGGCGCGCTTCGCGGCGTCATCTCGACGCACTTTCGCCGCCCTCACTGCCCGGCCGACCACGAGCTCCGCCTGATCGACGCCTACGCGCGACTGGTCGCGGACGAGATCGCCTCGCGCAGCGCTTAGCGGATCTCGCCCGGGAGGCCAAAGCCGCGCATCACGCTGCGATCCGCGAAGCGGGTGAACGCGGAGATCCGCTCGCCGGCGAGCTCGAGCACGATCATTCCGGCGGCGTGTGCGATCCCGGTCTCGGGGTCGAGGCGGTAGCACCCGAACGCCGGCTGGGTGTTGGCGCGGGTGGGAACGAGGCGGTGGCGTCCGGCCCCGGGTCGATGCCAGCCGGCCCGCATGAACGCGCGGATCGCGTCTCGGCCCTGGTACTCGACCGTCGCCGGCGGCATGGTCAGCCACGCATCGTCGGTGAGCAGCGCGACGACGCCCTCCACGTCATTGGCCTCGAACGCCTCCGCGAACCGGCGCGCGAGCTCGCGCTCTTCCCACGAGTCCGGCGGCGGCGGCGGGTCGGCCGCGTGCCGGTCGTCGATCGCCGCCCTCGCGCGCTTGAGCGCGCCTTTGACCGCGTCCTCACTCGTGTCGAGCATGCGCGCCACCTCGCTCGCGTGAAACCCGAGGACGTCGCGAAGGACCAGCGTCGCGCGCTGCCGCGGCGGGAGCCGCTGCAACGCGGCGATGAACGCGAGCTCGACGGTCTCCTTCGTCTCGTATCGCGCATGCGGGCCGGGGGCGGCGTCGATGATGCCGTCGAGCAAGAGGTCGGGGTACGGCTCGAGCCAGGTCGGCTCGGTGACGCGCGTGGGCTCCGGCAGCTGGAAGGCGAACGCTCTCGCCGCCGGTGGTCGGCGCCCGGCGTCGCGGAGCGCGTTCAGGCAGCGGTTGGTCGCGATCCGGTAGAGCCAGTTGCGCAGCGACGCGCGGCGCTCGAAGCGATCGAGCCCGCGCCAGGCCGCCAGCAGCGTCTCCTGGACCATGTCCTCAGCGTCCTGCAGCGAGCCGAGGATCCGGTAGCAGTGCAGCTGAAGCTCGCGCCGGTAGGGGTCGGTGAGCTGCCGGAATGACTCCTGCTCGCCGTTCGCCGCCCGCTCCAGCAGGGCGTCCGTCATCGCTCGATCCTTCCATCTGGAGCTCCTTGTGTCGCCATCAGCATTGAGACACCACGCGGCTCGGAAAGGGGTCGCGACCCGCTCCCGGGACGGTCGGTGTCTCAGCCGGCATGGCTCTTCACTCCGAAAAGCGCCCGAGCCCGCAGTGGACCTTGGTCCTGGCCGGACTCGGCGTGTTCATGACCTGCCTCGACAACCTCGTCGTCTCGACCGCGTTGCCGGTCGTGAAGACCGACCTGCACGCGAGCCTGTCGAGCCTCGAGTGGACGGTGAACGCGTACCTGCTGTCGTTCGCCTGTCTGCTGCTGACCGGCAGCGCGCTCGGCGACCGGTTCGGGAGACGGCGGATGTACGCGGTCGGCATCGCGATCTTCACAGTCGCTTCGGCGGCCGCCGCGCTCGCGCCGAGCGTCGGTGTGCTGATCGTCGCCCGGGTCGCGCAGGGGGCCGGCGCCGCGATCGTGTTCCCGCTCACGCTGACCCTGATCAGCGAGGCGTTCGCGCCTGAGGCGCGCGGCGCCGCGATCGGGATCTGGGCCGGGATCGCCGGTCTCGCCGTCGCAGGCGGTCCTGTGGTCGGCGGCGCGATCGTCACCGCCGCCGACTGGCACTGGATCTTCTGGCTCAACGTCCCGGTCGGCATCGTCGTCGTGCCGCTGTCGCTGGCGCGGATGAGCGAGAGCTACGGGCCGCGCCCCAAGCTCGACATCCCCGGGGTCGCCCTCGCCGCGACGGCGGCGCTGGGTGTCACCTGGGGGATGGTGCGGGCGAACGCGGTCGGCTGGGCAAGCGTCGAGGTGGTCGCGTCGCTGCTCGCCGGCGCGGTGCTCGGGGTGGCGTTCATCGTGTGGGAGCGCCGTACCTCGAACCCGGTCATCCACCTCGGCCTGTTCAAGGCGCCCGGGTTCGCGGGCGCGAACGTCGCCAGCTTCTTCATGAACGCCTCGACGTTCGGCGCGATGTTCATGATGACCCAGTTCCTGCAGCTCGCGCTCGGGCACTCCGCGCTCGTCGCCGGCGTGTGGCTGCTGCCGTGGACCGCCGCGCCGATGCTGATCATGCCGCTCGCGGGGAAGTTCGCCGGCCGCTTTGGCGAACGCACGTTCATGGTCGCCGGCCTCGCGCTGCAGGCGATCGGGATCGGGTGGGTCGCCGCGATCGCGGCACCGGGAATGGCCTACCCCGAGCTGGGCGTCGCGCTCGCGGTTGCGGGCCTCGGGATCTCGCTCGTGTTCCCGGTGGTGGCGAACGTCGTGCTCGGCTCGGTGCCGCCCGAGGAGGCCGGGATCGCGTCGGGCACCAACAGCAGCATGCGCGAGCTGGGCGGCGTCTTCGGCGTGGCGCTCCTCGCGGCGGTCTTCTCGAGACACGGCGTCTACAGCTCACCCGAGGCGTTCGTGGGCAGCCTGGGCACCGCCCTGTGGGTGGGCGCCGGGCTGTCGGCCGTCGGGATCGCGGGCGCGATGTTCACGCCCGGGCACGTGCGCCGCCTGCACGAAACGTCGCAGCCGGCCGTCGCCATCGCGGGCGATGCCGCATGATGCGCGACCCATGGGAGTGGCGACCGACCTGTCGCCGGCGCGGATCGCGGCGGCACCCGAGAGCATCGACCCCGCCTTCCTGAAGACTCCGCAGTTCGTCGACGAGCAGCTCTCCGCTGTGTTGGGGCGCGAGGTTGTCGTCAAGAACGAGACCACGACACCGATCGGCAGCTTCAAGGGGCGCGGCGCGTGGCTGCTTGCAGACGAACTCGATCCGGCGCGAACGTGGGTGTGCTCGACCGCGGGCAACTTCGGACAGGGGCTGGCCTTCGCCGCCCGCGCCCGCGGTGCGACCGTCGAGGCCTTCATAGCGGCAGATGTTGGGGCAGCGAAGGTCGCGGGCATGCGGGCGCTTGGCGCGCGCGTCCACGTCGCCGAGGAGCCCGGACGCGCTGCGCGCGAGCACGCGGTTGCGCCCGACCGGCTGCTCGTGGTCGACGGGCTCTACCCGTCCATGGCCGAAGGCGCCGGGACGATCGGCGTCGAGCTCGACGCTTCCGCTCCCTTCGCGTTGGCCGTCGTGCAGGTCGGCGACGGAGCCCTCATCTCCGGCATCGGCTGCTGGCTGAAGTCCGTCCATCCGGAGACGCGCGTCGTCGGCGTATGTGCGAGCGGCGCCCCGGCGATGGCGCGGAGCTTCGCGGCGGGCCACGTCGTCTCCACTCCCGGCACGAACACGATCGCGACCGCACTCGCGATCTCGGAGCCACTGCCCGAATCGCTCGCGCGCGTCATGGCGCTCGCCGACGAGATCGTGCTCGTGGACGACGATGACCTGCGCCGCGCCCAGCGGCTGATTCGCGAGACGCTCGACATCTCGGTCGAGGCCGCGGGCGCGGCGGGCGTGGCGGCGCTGGCGCGGCACGGCGCGGAGTTGCCGCCGGGCCGGGCGGCGGTGATCCTCACCGGGGCTGCCGCGGCGTGAAATCCACCGCCAGGGGAGTTCATAGGATTCGGCGCCTATGAGCCGGAACGCGGGGCCGCTGCACGGGGTGCGGGTCGTCGAGATCGCAAGCATCGGCCCGGGGCCGTTCGCCGCGATGCTCTTGGCAGACCTCGGCGCCGACGTCATTCGCATCGAGCGCCTCGGCGCAGCCCAGCTCCCGTTGGCGGCCGGGTCGTGGAACGTCATGCACCGCGGACGCAGGTCGGCCGCCGTCGACCTCAAGCAGCCCGAAGGCCGCGACCTCGTGCTGGCGCTCTGCGAGTCGGCCGACGCGCTCATCGAGGGCTTCCGGCCCGGCGTGATGGAGCGTCTCGGGCTCGGGCCCGACGAGGCGATGGCACGCAACCCGCGGCTCGTCTACGGCCGGATGACGGGCTACGGCCAGGACGGGCCGATGGCCTCGGTGGCCGGCCACGACATCAACTACATCGCTCTCGCCGGGGTTCTCGACGCCTTCCGGCGCCAGGGCGAGCGCCCGATGTTCCCGCTCAACCTGGTCGCCGACTTCGGCGGCGGCGGGATGTCGTTGGCCTTCGGCGTGGTCTGCGCGCTGCTCGAGGCCCGCGGCTCCGGCCACGGTCAGGTCGTCGACGCGGCGATGGTCGACGGCACGGCCGTGCTGTCGACGCTCATCCACGCCCTGCGCGGTGGCGGGATGTGGAACGACGAGCCGGGCACCAACTGGCTCGACTCCGGCGCGCACTTCTACGAGGTCTATACGACCGCCGACGGCGGGCACATGGCCGTCGGCGCGCTCGAGCCGCAGTTCTACGCCGAGCTGCTGCGCCTCCTCGAGCTCGATCCGGAGCAGTTCCCGCAATGGGACACCGCGCGCTGGCGCGAGCTCAAGCAGCGCTTCGCCGAGATCTTCCGCTCGCGCACGCGCGACGAGTGGGCGGCGGTGTTCGAGCACGCGGACGCCTGCGTGACACCCGTGCTCGCCTTGCACGAAGCCCCCGAGCATCCGCACAACGTCGCCCGCGGCACGTTCGTCGAGCACGAGGGCCGCGTGCAGCCGGCGCCCGCGCCGCGCTTCTCGCGCACGCCGGCATCGCTGTCGCTGCCGGCCCGCGAGCCGGGGGCCGACACCGAGGACGCGCTCGCCGACTGGGGCATCACGCAAACGCTGCGCGAACGGCTGCGCGGCGAGGGCGTGATCGGCTGATCGGGCAGAATGCGCAACGATCGCCTCTCAGCCACCCCCACCAGACGACACCGAGCAGCCGCGCCAGGCCGGTCCCGTGGCGTTCAGCCGCATGGCCGGCTCTTCGATCGCGGGACGCGACGCGGCGGGGTGGATCACCGACTTCCTCAACGCCGCGTACTACCGCCGCCCCGTCGACGACCGCCACGTCGACGACCTGCGGCTGGCGTTCTGCATCCTCACCACCTACTGGTACGACAAGGCGCCGCGACGGCGGCTGCGGGTGACCGACCTGCCGGCGTTCCACCGCGCGTTCGGCGGACGGCGGTTCGACACCGGGCAGTCCGCCCGCGGCCTTCTCCACCGGGCGCAGCTGATCGACGGCGGCGCCCATCTCCTCGGCGATTGGTTCCCCGACGCATACGACGACGCGAACCGGCGCGGATGGGGCATCGCGTTCGCAACGCCCGAAGCGCGCGCGGCGTACGAACCGGGGCTGCGCCTCGCGCTCGCGAACCTCGGCCCGCTCACGCCCGAGCACGCGCCGCCGGAGGGGCAGACCTGGCACACCTACCCGCCGGTCGAGATGCCTTCGATCGAGGCGACCGTCGCGCTGCTCCTGCGTCCCGAGACGTGGCCGGACTACGCCAGCGAGATCGGGCGCTTCACGCCGCTGCGCTCGTGCGGCCTGCTCGGCCAGACGTTCGAGATCGAGGTCGCCGCCGGCACCGCGTCGGGCCGCCCCGTCTTCACGCGCGGGTACGTCACGGTGACGCGGCTCGTCACGCCGGACGGACCGGAAGAGCTGAGCGCGTACTTCGCGGAGTTGGAGGACGGTCTTGCGCGCTACGGCGAGGGCGAGCCGCGCGCCGTTCCGGAGGGCGGCACGCCGATCGCCGGCTTCGACCTCACCACGCACGCCGGCCATTTCATGGGCGCCGGGCACAACCGGCTCGTCCTCTTCGAGCACGAGGGACGCGCGTACGCGCGCGCGGCCGGGACGTGGGACCCGATGCCGTGGTTCCTGGAGCGCGCGTACCGGATCGCGGGAAGCGATGCGCAGCACGCGTTCTGGGGCATGGGCGAGGCTGTGGAGCGCAGCATGCTGCACCAGCTCGCCATCGCCGCGGCGCGATGAGCGGCGCCGTCGTCATCGGCGCCGGGCCGAACGGCCTCGCCGCCGCGATCCGGCTCGCCGAGGCGGGCCGCGAGGTCACGGTCTTCGAGGCGCAGGACCGCCCCGGCGGCGCCGTGCGCACCGAGGAGCTGACGCTGCCCGGCTTCCGGCACGACACGTTCTCGTCGGTCTATCCCGCCGCGGCCGCGTCGCCCGTCTTCGGCCGTCTGCCGCTCGATCGCTTTGGCCTGCGGTGGATCCATCCGGGCGCGTGTTACGCGCACCCGTTCGACGACGGCACCGCGGTCGCGCTCTATCGGGACGTCGAGTCGACGGCGGCGAGCCTCGGCGCCGACGGCGGGGCGTGGCGCGAGTTCGTCAAGCCGTTTCTCGACCGCTTCGACGCCGTCCGCGCGACGATGCTCTCCGGCTTTCCGCCGATCGCCGGCTCGCTCAAGCTGGCCGGCGCGCTCGGCCCGGCCGATCTCGCGCGCTTCGTGCAGCTCATCCCCGGCAGCGCGCGCGGACTGGGGGAGCGGCTGTTCGACCTTCCGACGTCGCGCGCGTGGCTGTACAGCTCGGCCGGGCACGGGGACACGCCGCCCGACAAGCCCGGCAGCGCGATCGCCGCCTTCTACCTCAACCTCATGGGTCACGCGGTCGGCTGGCCGTCGCCGGAGGGGGGTGCCCAGCGCCTCACGGACGCGCTCGTCGGCTACCTGGAGTCGCGCGGCGGCGTCGTGCGCTGCTCGTCGCCGGTGTCGCGCGTGGCGGTCGAGCAGGGCCGCGTGACCGGCGTCGAGGACGTCGCGGCCGACATCGTGATCGCGGACGTGATGCCGCACGCGCTGGCGGCCATCGCGGACCTGCCGCCGACCTATCGGAGGCCGCTGGGCCGCTACCGCTACGGACCCGCGACGCTGAAGGTCGACTGGGCGCTCGACGACACGATTCCCTGGCGCGCGCCCGAGGTCCGCGCAGCGGGGACCGTCCACGTGGGCGGCGCCGAGGACGAGGTCGTCGAGGCGATGCACGCCACCACGCTGCCCGAGCGGCCGTTCCTGCTGCTCGGCCAGCAGAGCGTCGCCGACTCGTCGCGCGCGCCGGCGGGCAAGCACACCGCGTGGGCGTACACGCACGGCCCGAACCGCGGGATCGACTGGGCGGCCGAGCAGGACCGCCACGTCGACCGGGTGGAGGCCCAGGTCGAGCGCTTCGCGCCAGGGTTCCGCGAGCGCATCCTGGCCCGCCACGTGCTCGGACCGGCGGACCTCCAGGCGCGCGACGCCAACCTCGTCGCCGGGGACGTGGGCGGCGGCAGCTACCGGCTCGACCAGGTCGTGCTGCGCCCGGTCCCGGCGCTCTCGCCGTACCGGACGCCGGTCACGGGCCTCTACCTCGGCAGCGCGGCCGCGTTCCCGGGCGGCGCCGTCCACGGCGTGCCCGGAGACGCCGCGGCGCGCGCCGCGCTCGCGGACCAGGGGCGGGTGCGCAACGCGCTGCTGGCGCCCCGCCGGCTGCTCACGCGCGCTCAGCGCGTCGGCTCCTAGTGCGTGCGCGTTCACTACGCTCGCCGTGATGGAAGCACGCGTGCGGGCAGCCGCGCCGGTGGGCCGGCGCGTCGGCGTCGCCGGTGCGCTCGCATGTCCG
>Ga0081455_10003802_pt1 | contig 17227 bp, 16 predicted proteins | sample TabmetS3T2R1_FD_70207 | JGI IMG/M metagenome (GOLD analysis project Ga0081455, IMG submission 70207) | Tabebuia heterophylla rhizosphere microbial communities from the University of Puerto Rico - S3T2R1 | ecosystem: Host-associated > Plants > Roots > Rhizosphere ...
TGAAACGACCCACTACATTCTTCCGCCGCACTAGCGGCGCCTTGAATTTAGCCGCGCGTTTTAACGCGCGGTACGGACGTGAATCAACATCCGCGTCGCGTCAGCGACGGTTGAACCGATTGGCGCGCCAGGCGCCATTCAACCGTCGCTGACGCGACGCGGATATCATTTTGCGATCCCCTCCCGTGGGTTTAAAACCCACGGCTAAACTCAAAGCGCCGCTAGCGCGGCGGGAGCGTAGAAGATTTATTTATGGCGTTCTGAATTCATGACTGAGTGAATGGCTGCTTATTCTTGAGCGTCTCGGTCGTGTTTTCGGTGACGCTGAACGGCATGGCCTTTTCGGCTTCTTTAATACGATTTGTAGTCGGTTCGACATCCGACGCGTTCTGCGCTGACTGCAATGCCGATGCGGAAGCTGCGACCAGATTTGGCGCCGGTTGTGGGTGGGAGGAGACCTTCTTTTCAGGCGCAACCTCTTTGTCGAAGAAGATTCGCATAAACATCTGCGTCAATCGCATCCAAAAGAGACTGACGACCAGAGAGATGCTGAGAGTGAACAACATCCCCGGAGTTGCGCCAATTGCCATCCCGGCGACGAGTCCGACGAGGGATCCTAGAAATATAATCGTCGCGCCGAGAGTCAATCCGCGCTGGCGTGGCGACAGCTGCGAAAACAGAATCATCGCGCTGAATAACAGCCCAAGCACAAACAGGAAACCGGAAATCTCGGAAAATCTGGCGCCAGGGAACGCCATTGACGCCAGGATCGCCTTGAGCGCGCCTAAGAGCATTAATCCTGCGCCGAGATTGATGTCCCACTGCCGCAATGGATAGAACTTCTTCTCTTCTTCGGCGTCATTCTTTGCCGTCTCAGTCACGATAAACTCTTTCATCGCGCCGACAGGGAAACGGCAGTGGGTGCAGAATCGAATGCGATCAGAAGCGATTTCAGCGCTGCATTGTGGACAGAACATCTCAGCCTCCCAAATATCAACGCGCGTTAAGTTTCAACGAATGGCGACATTTAAGATAACGACCTGGCGGAAGAAAAGTTTAACCGAGGACTTTAAGCGCATTCAAGATTAGCCTTGATCTCGCCCCACACGACCTTCCACGTTCCCCGACTTCCGGCCAAGTCGCCCAACACGTATTAGAGGACGGCGATTTTTACCTCTGTGATCTTCCCATGAGCTGTATGCGGAATTCCACATTGGGATGGCTCGGATATCCTCTGTAATCCTCCAATGAACCGCAGGTGGAACCCCACATTGAGATAACGTGGCGGCGGCTCTGACGCCAGACAACCTCGGCTGACTAATATTCGCGGCGTAAGGAGGAATTTTTACGATGAAATCTATGATCCTATCTCGCCCGTGTTCAATGTTTCTTAGGCTGAGCATGACCTTCTTGATCAGCGCAGCGATTACCCTTCAGACCGGTCCCGGCGCCGCCAACTCGATTCTGGCCAAATCGTTGGAACCAAAGGCTAATTCCAACTCGGGTCCGACCGCCCGTCCCGAACCGACCAAACCCGTGCCCGTCGCTTATCGCTCCGTTGTCATCAAAGGAGAAGAAGGGCGGAAATATCTCTCGCAATTGAGGTCTGAGATCGGGGAGGAAAAAATGGCGGCTTTGCTCAAGCTGAACCGGCTCGACGCCCAACATCTTCGCTCAGGCGTTACGCTTGTTATCCCGGAACAGGTTGACGAATTGACCTCTCTCTCTCCGTTTCCAAGTAAGGTGGAGACTGTCCGCGATATTCCAAAGTTAATCCTCGTTTCGCTCCGCGTCCAGGCCTTCGGCGCCTATGAGTATGGCGATCTTGTGCGCTGGGGCCCGACCAGCAGCGGAAAGAAAGCGTCGCCAACGCCGGCGGGAGTCTATCACACCAACTGGAAATCGAAGGCGACACGCAGTTCCATCAATGATGAGTGGCTGCTGCCCTGGTATTTTAATCTCGACAACCAGAGTGGAATTTCCTTCCACCAATATGACCTGCCCGGATATCCCGCCAGTCACGGTTGTCTCAGACTGCTCGAGGATGACGCCGCCTGGATTTATGGTTGGGCCGACCAATGGACCCTTTCCACCGATCGCCGCCGTGTCGAGGCCTACGGTACGCCGGTGATCGTCTTCGGCAAATATGATTATGGAAAGCAGGCGCCCTGGAAACATCTAGCGACGGATTACAGCGCAGCGAGTGTGACCGGAAGTGAGATGGAGGAAGCGATCCGGCCTGATCTTCCGATCATTTGAGAAAGGGCTTACGTGAATTGACGCCGGCGATGGCGAATGCTGTCGGCCAAGGGTGAAACGACCAACTGCGTTCCCCCGCCGCGCTAGCGGCGCCTGAGTTTAGACGTGGGTTTCAACCCACGGGAGGGAATCGCACAATGATCTCCGCGTCGCGTCAGCGACGGTTGAATGGCGCCTTGAGCGTCATTCGTGTTCAACCGTCGCTGACGCGACGCGGATGTTGCTTTACGCCCGTACCGCGCGTTAAAACGCGCGGCTAAATTCAAGGCGCCGCTAGCGCGGCGGGAGCGCGGAGGTTTGCCACTCCGAATTGTGGGCAGAACATACCGGCCTCCGGTAAATCAACCGCGCGTCAAAGTCTCGCCGAATGGCGACGTTTAAGATAACGAGCCGGCGAGGGAAAAACTCCATCAAGGATTGTAAGCCCGTTCGAGATTGGCCTTGATCTCGTCGAGCGTGAACCAGGCCGGTTTGAATCGCTGCTTCGAGTACAAGTCGGCCTGGTCGAAGTAATGCTTCGACTTCGGGTCGGCGCTCTGGCCGAATTGGAGCAGCGACATGGCGCGCGGCTTCGGGCCGAATTCGACCACGCTGACGAAGGAATGGCCGACGATGCCGTAGCGGCGCTTCTGCCCCATGGCCACTGGCGAGTAGAAGTTAAAGACGATGCCGATCGGATCGCCGGGGCCGCCCGCCACTGGGAGGCTCGGCTTGTCGTCGCTGAACGGCTCCTGATTGCCGCTGGTGTGAACGCGCTGGATGCGGTTGATCTCGCCCCACGCCACCTTCCACGTCCCCCAACTCTTGGCTATGTCGCCCAAGACGTATTCGAGGACGGCGATTTTCGGATAAGGATTGTCTTTGGTCATCGTCTGCGCTTGTGGCTGAAGCGAGGTGTAGAACCAGAGCGTAAAGACGGTCATGGGGACGGAATCTATCGCGCTGACGCCGTTCCACGACTTCAGCGCGGCGACGGCCTCGGCTGTCTTTTCGGCCCGCGCCGCGTCCTGAGTCTTCAGCTTCTCCCACTCGGCGACTAGGGGCGGAATTTGCGTTTCGGACTCGATCACGCGCGTGTCGAACGCCGCCTTCGCCAAATCGTCGAAGGAGAATTTGGCCTTTTCGCCCAGCACGCGGCGCGAAATCCGCGAGCGCGCGTTGTCGTTCTCGCCGATCATGTACTTCGGGAACTTCGGGGCCTCGGGATTGCCTTTGCCTTCTTCGGTGGCGAGGAATGGCGTGGCGTTGCAGTTCTGCGCCCAGCCCGAGGGCGGATTGAAGACCTGCGGCAGCTCGTCAATCGTGTGATAGCCCTGCCATTCCGCGCCAGGATCGCTGCCGTCGACCGGCTTCAGCCAGTCGTATTTCTGATCGCGTTTGGGGACCGCGCCGTTATAGAAGTACCAGATGTTGCCTTCACGGTCGGCGTACATCGTATTGAACATCGGCACGTCGAGGCGCGCCATCGCCTGGCGAAATTCCTTGAAGTTTCGCGCCTTGCTCATCAGATATCTCTGCTCGATCCCGCCAAAGCTTTCGAATTTAGCCATCCGCACAGTCAACGGCGCGCCGTCGCGCACCGCGACGACTGGGCCGTGGTGGGTCTTACGGAATTTGAACGTCCGCGTCTCGACGCCTTTATCGGTTTTGACTTTGACCGTATCCGTCCATTCGGTCGCCGCGCGATAGCCATTGCCGTACTTGTAATTCAAAGGATTCTTCGGGTCGTCAAACTTCTCGGCCCAGACGTCGACGATGTCGGGGGCGTTGACGGTGTGGCTCCAACCCAGATTGTCGTTGTGACCGAGCGAAGGGAACGGCGAGCCGGGGAAGGACGCGCCCGCCATATTCCAGCCGCTCTCGCTGTGGACGTGACCTTCAATCCATTGGCCGGGGCCGAAGAACGGCTGGTGAGGATTGATGAAAAGCATCGCATGACCTGACGCGCTCTTCGACGGGGCAATCGCCCAGGTGTTCGATCCAATCTGGCCAGCGCCCCATGCCTCTTCCGCTTTATCATTGATCGCTGTGTCAGACTGCATCGGTAATGAGCTTGTCATGCCATTCGCTTTAACTTCCTGAACCGCCGTGCGAATCTCGGCGTCGCGGATGCCCGCGCGGCGATAGATGAAGAGCTGATATTGCGCGAACCGTCCGAACGCGAGCAGATGCCAGGGCTCGAACTTGGTAATGAGTCGCGGCTTGACCTGCGGGTGCTTTTCGAGGAAGTAATTCAGCCCGTCGGCCGTCGCCTGGCAGATCTCCTTCATCTGCGGGCTCAACTTCGTGTATTCGGCCTGCGAAATCTTGACTATTTCGAGCGCGCGGTTGGTCAAATCGGCGTTGAGCGACTGTTCGCCGTAAACCTCCGACGCTCGGCCCAGGGCTTGAATGTAGCTGTCTTCGATCTGCCAGAAGTTGTCTTCGGCCTGGGCGTAAATGAATCCGAAGATGACGCTCGCGTCGGTCGGGCCGTAAACGTGCGGCGCGCCCCAGTTGTCGCGGTAGATGGTGACCGAGCGGGCTATTTTTTCGAATGCGGTATTTTGCGCGGCCGCGCCTCGGGAAAGCGGGGCTTGGGTCACGAGCGTGAGGAGTAACGCGGCGAAAGCCGCCATACGGATCAAGGCGCCTTTTTTCATTCCTCTGGTCCTCCGATTTGTGTTATGGATTTCGAGAAAAAAGTTTCAGCCACTATTCCGGGTTTCAGATGTTATGAAGACGGTTAGCCACTGCAGGGCGCCGCAGGGCACAGAGGTGGTTCACCATTTCTCTGTGATCTGCGGCGCCCTGCGGTGGCTATTCGTACCGGATGAAAACTGCCGTAATGAACGAGTTATTCAAGCGGCGGCGCTCTTTTCTTTTTCGTCGAGCTTGCCGATCTGTCCGTTCCACGGCGGGATGACAAGGGTCACGTTGCCCGAGGCCTTTAGCTGGCAGGCCAGCCGGATCGGTGAGTCTTTATCGCCGGTGAAGCCCTCGTAACCGAAATAACGCCAGCGGTCGATCTCGCGCGCGTTCGGCGGCGAAATCTTGCTGGTGTCCGACAGCACGCCGACCCAGCACGAGCCGCACGAGGCCGAGCGGCATTCGACTGGAATCGGCCCTTCGCCCGGCATGGCGCGCGAATCCTGAGCGGTGTGATCGCCTTTGTAGCTGCGACCTGCCATCGTCACATCCTGCTGGTTGAGGACTTTGAACGAACAACCGGGAGTCTGCTCGCAGAAGTTGACGGCGAACATTTTGTTGACCGATCGGAATATTCCCATCAATCCCTGTTTGTCATCCTTCGCCCGCTGTTCGACGATCTTATCCGCCGATTTGTTCCAGTCCTTGCCGTACTTGCCGGGCGCGGCGGGTCGTCTGAACAAATCAAGCCCGACCTGTTGCAGCGAGCCGAACGCGACCGCGACGATGCCTACGAGTAAGGGTTCGGGCGCGTTGACGTTCTCCGCGACCATTCGCGCGACCTCGCGTATTTGATCGGCGAAAGGCGCAGTCGAATTGGCGGTCACGGCGTGTTCGGCGACCGCGCGCTTCACATCGGGCCAGTAACGGTGGCCGTACATAAACTCCGCCGACGAATCGACCTGGTCGGCCAAACTGTACTTGCCTTTGAGAAGCAGTCTTCTCGCCGTCTCCGCCGGTTCGGGCGAATCGGCCAACGCCCGGTGGAGTTTGACCGGGAAGAATGCGAACCAGATGCGCGTGGCCCGGCTGTCGACTGGATGAATCGCCCACTGCAATTCATCGACGACCTTTTTCCAGTCGGCGTCGTCGAGCCGATATAGGAAAGACAGAAAAGTGTTCTGAGTATCTGACATCAGTTGACTTCCTAATTTCGAGATTGTGAACTGACCTTCGAGAGTGGTTCGAGAAGGCAAAGATAGCGGCAACACCCTTCATTTTCAATAGAAGTTTAACGCCCGGACCCACGCGATCGCTCCGGCGATCAAGAGCAGAGCGGCGATGACCGCGCGCGGCGAGCGGCGCCTGTCCCACAACGCCGCCGCGATGGCGAAGAGCCAGAATAGCGCGAACTCCCAACGGATGACGCGCAATCCGCGACCCGTCATTAATCCGGCGGCGGACATCGGCGAAACGGGAATCGGACGCCACGGCAGAAAATATCGAGTATTGTCGAAAGGCGCGAAGAAGGCCACGCCCAGCCCTCCGTTCGTCATCGCGTCGAACAGCCCGTGAGACGCCGTGATCGCCGCGAAGAAGATCGCGAGCTTCAGGAATGAATGGCCCCACTTTCCGCGAACGGCCAGAGCCGCCGCCGCCACTCCGACCAGTGCGGCGAAGAGCAATGAATGGGTGAAGCCTCGATGCCCAAACGGATGCGCATACGGAATCCATGGCGTCAACAGCGCATCTGCGTCCGGTAGGACCGGAAGCAGAATTGACGCGAACAGTAGCCGGCGGTCTGGCGCCGAGCCGAAGGCCGGCCTCATCGCCGTGAACCCTATCGCCCCGTGTGTGAATATAGTTGGCATAATGATCAAAAAGCACGAAAATCCGCTCCAGGATCTTATGAATAGGACCTATAGGACTTACAGGTCCTATCCGCGACGCCCGTGAGGAATTTTTTGCAAGAGGTAAACATGTTGAAGAAGACCACTCCATTCGGCGATCTGGAAATATTCGACGCTCACGCGCATTTCTTCTCCCATAAATTTTTCGAGACGCTCGCAGGGCAATCCCCGCAACTAGGCCGTGAGCCGAACGCCATCGAGCGTCTCGGCGCCATGACCGGTTGGACAATGCCGCCGCGCGACCCGTCTGAACTGGCGGCGATCTGGGCGTCGGAATTAGACCGTCACGGCGTCTCCGGCGCTTTGATGATCGCCAGCGTCCCGGGCGACGAAGAGTCTGTCTCCTCGGCGGCGGCGGCCTTCCCGGATCGAATCGCGGGAGCGTTTATGTTCGACCCGACGAAGCCTGACGCCGAATCGCGCGCCCGCCGGGCGTTCGACGATCTGGGATTGCGCGTTGTCTGCCTGTTTCCGGCGATGCATCATTACTCGATGACCGAGAACGAAGGCGTCCGCGCCGTGGCCGCCCTTGCGAACGAGAGGGCTGGAACCGCCGTCTTCGTTCACTGCGGCGCGCTCTCGGTGGGCGTGCGTAAGAAGCTCGGATTGCCGAGCCTTTTCGATATGCGCAGGTCGAACCCGCTGGAAATTTACAGGCTCGCGGCGGAGTTCTCAAAAACGAAATTCATCATCCCGCATTTCGGCGCGGGGATGTTCCGCGAGACGATGATGCTGGCCGACCTCTGCCCGAACGTTTACGTTGACACTTCGAGTACGAACAAGTGGATGAAATACGAGGCCGCCCCAGTGGATCTGCCGACGGTCTTCAAACGCGCGCTCGACGTGGTGGGCGGCGACCGATTGCTCTTCGGCACGGATTCGTCGTTCTTCCCGCGCGGTTGGGTCGCAAGCCTGTTTGACGCGCAGATCGACGCTTTAAGCCGGATCGGCGCGAGCGAAGAACAGGCGCGGGCGATCTTCGGAGGCTCCGTCAGGCGCCTGCTCAATTTCGAATGAGGCGCCGCCTTGATGGTCGAGGATCGAGGGTAGAGGATCACCTCATGTGCGATGATGCGATCTTCTATCTTCGATCCTCGATCCTCGATCCTCGATCCTCTGGCGCCTCCTCATTGTTTGCGAAATGAATAGAGGCGCGCGGGGCGGTGCGCCACGTCAGAGCGGGATTCGTTGAGTTCGATGATCTGGCCCTGCGCCAAAATCTTTTTGCGGAAATTGCGCTTGTCGACCGGGCGCTGCAGGATGATCTCGTAAACGCGCTGCAATTCGGAGAGCGTGAATTTCTTCGGCAGCAATTCATAGCCGACGGTCGTCCATTCGATCTTGTTTCTCAGCCTCCAGACCGCGGTGTCGAGAATCCTCGCGTGATCGAAGGCCAGCTTCGGCGCGTCGAAGACGGAGTGCCATTGCGCTTCGGCCGCGTCGGAGGCCGCGACGATCCGCTGGCGCTCGGCGTCGACGAGGGCGAAGTAGGATACGCTGATCACCCGCCCGCGCGGGTCGCGCTTCGGCTCGCCGAATGTGTAAAGTTGTTCCAGGTAGACGTTCGTTACGCCGACCTCCTCTTTCAATTCGCGGGCGGCGGCCCGTTCCAGCGACTCATCGATCTCAACGAAGCCGCCGGGCAAAGCCCATCGCCCTTTGAACGGCTCTTGCCCGCGCCTGATCAGCAGGACTTTCAGATCGTCTTCGGCGATGGTGAAGATCACTAAATCGACTGTGACTGAGGGGCGCGGGTAATCATTGAGTTTGCTCATTCGCCAGGTCTTCTCCTTACCAATTCTCGAATCCCGAATCTCAAATGAGCTTCATCAATACTTCATCAGTCGTTGTGAATTCAACTCCCGCGGCGCGCATTTCGTCGATTGTGCGCGAAGTCGTGTCTCCGTCGACGCCGCGGACCGCGTCTTCGACGAGCAGAACATGGGCGCCCGCCTCGGCCAGCCCGAGCGCGCAGGCCCGCACGCAGTAGTCGGTGGCGACGCCGAAGACGGCGCATGATTCGCCATTGAAAGCGCCCCTCCGCCGCAATTCTTCCAGCCACCGGTTGGAGAAAAGGTCGAAAACCTTCTTTTTGACGACGTAATGCGTGGCGGGCCGGATTTGGGCCTGCGGGTCGGCCGCGGCGTCTACCGCGATCTCCCGGCGCGGCAGCGAGGGCAGTTCGGCGAAGACCCGTTCCGCCCCCGGCGAGCCGTCGATGCAATGCGGCGGGAATATCTCGAACTCCGGGTCGCCGGGCTCGTGCGCGCAGCGCGAGGAGATTGTCGTCACTTTGCGGTCGCCGGCCTCGCGCAGCAGCCGACCGATGTTCTGACGTATCGCCTCGGCGCCGGGCACGTAGAGCGCGCCCGTCGAATCCATAAAATCTCGTTGGGTGTCTACGTCAAAGAAAATCATCTACTTCACCTCGCTTTCGGATCAGTACACGGAGCTGTAGCGAGCGGGGCGTCTGACAACCCACTCGCTATTGCTCGCGACTCCGATCGGAGAATTTTTTGAACGTCTCGTAATCGTCGAGCGTGAATAGTACGAAAACGACCAGCTCGATGGAGCTGTCGGGATGTTCCGCGCCGTAATCACGCGCCGCCGAGATCATCGCCTCCGCGCATCTGTCAACTGGGAAACGCGCCACTCCCGTCGCCAGCGCGGGGAAGGCGATCGATTTCAACCGCAGTTCTTCTGCGCGGCGCAGACTGGCGACCGTCGCGCTGCGAATGATCTCGGCGCTCGACTCGGCGCCAGGGTCTTTCGGTACCATGCGATCTTCGGCCCGGTACCCCATTGCCGCCGCGTGAATGACGTATTTATTCGGCAGAGCCCCCGCCGTAGTGACGGCGGCCTCGCCCAAACGGATCGGGGCCTGTCGCCGGCCTTCTTCGTCAATGACCGCGCCGCCTTTGCGCAGGATCGCGCCTGCGACCCCTGACCCCAGCGCGAGGTCGGTGTTCGCTGCGTTGACGATCGCGTCAATGTCGTGTTGATCAGTAATGTCTCCTTGCCTGATTTTGATTCTCATATCTGTTTTTCAACCTCTCTCTGCAAAGCCACCCTGCTTCGCTCCAACTCATCACTATACCGGACAGGGTATGGCTGCGCCTCGATCAATCTCTTGTGCGGCTCAGGCAAGCAGGCCAGTTGCCGCCGCGCGCGTTCCTGGGCTTCTTGCAGGCCGGGGAGAGGCGCGGCGAGCCGGCCATCATGCATCACAAGAGTGAGCAATGGCGCGCCCGGCAAATCGGTCTCATCCGCCCTGGCGATGACGTCGCCGGCGAACGAGCCGTCGCCCGTGGTTGCCCGCCAGACCTGTTTGCAATACGGATAGGTCGCTTTGTCGCGGCTCAATTTCATCTTCGGCGTCACCCGTCCGTCGAATTCGATTTCGACGAGCTTGTAAACGCCCCCGAGCGCGGGCGCGTCGCGCGAGGTCGAAAGGTCGGTGCCGACGCCGAAAAGGTCGATCGGCGCTCCGGCCGCGATCAATTCGGCTATTTTGAATTCGTTAAGGTCGCCGCTGGCGAAAATCTTCGTCCGCCGCATCCCCGCCTCGTCCAATATAGCCCTCACCCGCTTCGATAATTCAACCAAATCGCCGCTATCCAGTCGCACGCCCCGCAACTCCGGCCCGAATTCGGTCGCCAACCGCGCCGCGCCGATCGTGTCGTAAGTGTCAAGCAACAGCGTGGAGCTCTCGGGGAAAACCTTGAAGTAAGCGCGGAAGGCATCGATCTCGTGATCGAAGGCCATCGTGAATGAGTGGGCGGCGGTGCCGTAAACCGGGAGGCCGAACATCTTGCCCGTCTCAACGTTAGACGTTCCCACGCAGCCGCCGATGAAGGCCGCGCGAGCCGCATAGACCCCCGCGCCGAAGCCATGAGCGCGCCGCGTCCCGAATTCGACTATTCCGCGGCCTTGCGCCGCCTCGACGATGCGGGCGGCCTTGGTCGCTATCAGGGTTTGAAAATTGATCGTCGAGAGCAGATAGGTCTCGACGATCTGAGCTTCGATCAGCGGCGCGGTCACCCGCAATAAAGGCTCGCCCGCGAACGCCACAGTCCCTTCGGGCATCGCCCACACGTCGCCGGTGAAGCGGAAGTCGCGCAAATTGTCGAAGAATTCCGCCGGGACATGACTGAACACGGGCAGCCCTCGCAGATACTCGATCTCGCCGGCCGAAAAACTCAGGCCCCGCAGGTAATCTAGCGCCTGCTCGAGGCCCGCGACGATCAGGTATGAACGCCCCTCGGGAAGTTTGCGCGTGAACAGTTCGAAACTGGCGCGCTCGCGGCGCCCGCTGGCGTGATAGGCCGCGGCCATCGTCAATTGATAAAGGTCCGTCGCCAGACCTGAAAAACCGGGATTGTCGAGATTCGCTTCCATCGCCCCTCACTGGTCATCAGAGACAATCTTAGTGTATCAAGTACACTAAGTCTACGCGGCGAAGGGCGGTCTGTCAACGAAAATAATGGGACAGGCTCTATATGCCCGGCGCACCAGGGTTCGGATTGAGGCGCCGCAGGGCACAGAGCATAAAAAAACCAAGCCGCCGCCCTCTGTGATCTCTGTGGCCTGCGGTGGCCATTTCTTGCTGCGCTGGCTAGAACCGGCGCCTGAATGTGAACTTTCACCCCGACGCCTGCGTAAGCTATCATCGTAGACGCAAAACAGACGCACAGTGGAGGGATTTCCGATGAGTAACAGCATATTCGATCAACTGCGCGACGCGGCGCGCCGCGCCGCGAAAGACCTGGACGAACGCTTCGATCTGAAGAACAAGGTCGAACAAGGGATCGACACGGCGGGCGACGTGGCGCGGAAGGCCGAGGCTAAGATCAACGAGGCGACGGGCGCCGCGCGCGAACGGCTAGATAAGTTTGACGAACAATACAAGGTTACTGAGAACCTGCGTGATAAAGCGGCCAAGGCTGAAGACGCGGCGCGTGATGTCTTCGGCGCCGCTCAAAGCTACTATCACCGCGCTGAACAGGCTTACAACCTGAGCGCGAGCGGCGCGCGAGTCGTCGAAGCCGCGCTCGGCGGCGTCGAGAAAGCCCGCGCCTGGATCAAAGAAAATCCGGGCAAAACCGCGGTAGTGACGTTTTCAATGATCGCCGGCGTGCGAATGGGATCGGCGCTGCCGAGTCTCGGCGTGACGATCCTGGGCGCGGGCGCGACCAACAATTGGTTCTTTCACAGCGCGCTCCCCATAGTCGGCCTTCGCAAATTGACTGAAAAATACAACGACTACCTTAAAGAACAGGAGAAAATGCTCGCGGAAGGCAAGCTCGACGAGGCCGAACGTGGTCGCATAGAGTTCCAGCGCAACCTGACAAAATACGTCGGCGCGCCCCTGCTCGGGACGTTCAGTGTCGCGGCGGGAGCGTCGCTCATCGGCGCGGCTTTTTCAGGCGCGACCGTCACCGGGTTTCCGGTCAGCCTGATACTCGGCGCCAATCCCTTGCTGAATGGAATCTGGTTATTCGCCAACGGCGTGGTCTGCATCAGCGAGGGGTACAAATTCTTTATGATCGCGCTCGCCGACCAGGAAGAGGTCCAACGCGTCGTGCGGGAGATCAAGGGGTTGCTGCCGGCTTGATTCAGAAGAGGTGAAGGGGTGAGGGGGGAGAGGGTGAAGGGATGAACTGCATCCGAGCATTCTTACCCCTTCACCCCTTCACCCCTTCACCCCTTCACCCTCTCACCCCTTCTCTCCCTCTCACTCATGGGGCCAGTCTTGAGATTCGCCATTCGTTGTCGCGCAAGGTGTAGAGAATTCTGTCGTGCAAGCGGCTCTCGCGCCCCTGCCAGAACTCGATCCTTTCAGGTTTTACGCGAAAGCCTCCCCAGAACGGCGGGCAATTGATCGGAATGTCTTTAAATCGCGCCTCGATCTCGTCCACTCTGCGTTCAAGCTCCTCCCTGTCGCTGATCTCCTCGCTTTGCGGCGATGCCCATGCGCCTATCTGGCTGCCGCGAGGGCGGGTCTGAAAATATTCTTCCGATTCTTCGGGCGACGCCTTCTCAACCACTCCCTCGATTCTGACCTGACGGTGAAGCGTGTGCCAATAAAACGTCAGGGCCACATGGGGATTGCTCATCATCTCGCGGCTCTTGCGGCTCTCGTAATTTGTGAAGAAGACGAAACCGCTCTCGTCGCAGCCCTTCAAGAGCACGACGCGCGCGGCCACGCGCCCATCGGGCGTCGCGGTCGAAAGCGTCATGGCTTCGGCGTCGGGTTGCTCGGAGCGCACGGCTTCATCGAACCACTTTTTAAACTGAGTGACCGGGTCGCCGGCCACCTGGCTTTCATTGAAGGGTTGAGAGACGTATTCGTGGCGCAGATGCGCTATCTGGCGAGATATATTTTTCATGCGTTGCGGAGCCGGTAGGACGCAAAAGCGAATGCGGCGGTGTCAAAACTGATCTTCAGTGTTGAACCGCCGCATCCGCATGGTTGTCGTTCATATTCAGTAACGATTACCGCGTCCGCCCCGATCACGGTTAAATCCACCACGTCCGCCGCCGCCGCCGCCGAATCCGCGCCCGCCGCCGCCGCGCGGCGCGCGATCCTCCCTAGGACGGGCCTCGTTGACGGTCAAAGCTCGTCCATCAATCTCGCGGCCGTTTAGGGTCGCGATCGCCGCCTCCGCCGCCTCGCGCGAGTCCATCTCGACAAAAGCGAACCCGCGTGAACGGCCCGTGTCACGGTCTGTTACCAGATTGGTTGATTCGACTACGCCGATCTGCCTGAACATCTCCTCCACCTCCGCCTCCGATATGCTAAAAGGCAGATTACCTACATACAATCTGACTGCCATAGGTTTTCCTCAAACTTAACGAAGCAGGCTGGCGGCGGAAACGGTCTCCGGCTAACGCTATCGTCACTCAGCAAGCAAACAAGAACGGGCAAACTGACAAGACAACTGGCAGAGCTGCTTCTAGGATTATCACTTCCTGCTCTCTAATCACCGATTGCGCAAGCCGAATACTGCCTGACGGCGCATCACCGTTGATGCTAGTGAGTAGGCGTCGCTGGAAACGACCCACCCAGGGAATTCAAAAAGCGTAAGCCCGAAAACTTTCCGGAAGCTTACGTCACTGGACTCGATTTGGAAGTGGGGATATTTCCATCGCGCGCATAATACCACAGCAACGCCGCCACGGACCAAAACAAAAAAAAACGCCGTATATCAGCAAGTAGCCGAATGCACGGTCAACATCTTGCTTACGCGGGGCGCCGTTCATACCTCCGGCGCTATTTAAAGCAGGTTAAACCCCTCCTGGCTGAACCCGACGCGGTCCGCCCCCATCCGCTCGCGCAAGGCTTCCAGCAAAGGCAAGTGCGCGTCGCCTTTCAACCAACCCCCGTAACCGAGCGATTGCAGCAATTGCGGCATCCCGAGTTCGGCGCTCCGCCTCCCTCCCGCGCCGTCGCCGTCGATCAGCGTGTCAACCACGGCGCGAGAGGCGCGCGCCGCGATCAGTTCGGCGAAGATTTCCGGGTCGCAAGGCAGGACGGGGCTGATCGCGGCCTGCGTCTTCAATCCGGCGCGGGTCAATCGATCCAGCGTCGCCAGGCGGCGTTCAACGGACGGCGACGCGGGGGTGATCTGTCGCCGCACTTCCTCGCGGTTGGTTTCAATTGTGAAGCTGACGGCGACGCGCGAGCCGAGCCGCACGAGCGCTTCAATGTCGCGTTCGATCAGGGGCGAGCGCGTCTGCACGACCAGAAATCCGAAATCGCCGCTCCCCGCGAACACTTCGAGAATCCCGCGCGTGAGTTTCAGCCGCGCCTCGGCGCCCTGATATGGATCGGTCGCCGTGCTCATGAAAATCCGCAATTCCCCAAACGTCCCTTTGCGCTTCGCGGCTTCCAAATCGCGCTTCAACAATTCGGGCGCGTTGACCTTCGCCTTCACCCACTCGCCCCAGGGACGGCCTGAAAATCTCTGGACGGGCATCGCGCGCACGTAGCAATACGGACACGAGTTCTTGCCGAACGCGCAGCCCTGATAGGCGTTGAGCGAATGCGTGTAGGTGGCCAGGAAGCCGCCCGTCGGGTTGAGGATTGATTTGGATTGAATCTCTTCGACCATTTTGATCTTCTTGATCGGGGAAAAGCGCGGTAGTACTATCGCCCGCGTTCGATTGTAACATCGTCAAATCAATCCTCGAATCAACGCCGCGAGCGGTAGTGAGCGTGGCCTTGATCAGTGGGCCTGTTGATGGGGACACGCTCGCTACCGCCCGCGGCGTTGATTCATACAAATAAAAGATGCTCAATAAATGGTGGAAGGCGTCCCTGGTATTCGTCGCCGCGGTCATAATCGTGACCGTAGCCGCATTTCAGATCAGCAAGTCCAGAACGTTTCAGTTCTTCGGGGAGATCATTTCGCGCGTAAACACGCGGCAGAAGGTCGTAGCCCTGACTTTCGACGACGGCCCGACTCCCGGCGTGACCGACGAGGTTCTTTCGATCTTGAATGAAGCTGGCGTTAAAGCGACGTTCTTTGTCATCGGCGCTGACCTGGAACGCAATCCTGAAGAGGGGCGAAAAATAGTCGAGGCGGGACACGAATTGGGCAATCACACCTATTCGCACGAACGAATGGTTTTGAAGACCCCGTCGTTCATCAAGTCCGAGATCGAACGCACGGACCAACTGATTCGTCAGGCCGGCTACCAATCGGCGATACATTTCAGACCGCCGTTCGGTAAGAAGCTAATCCTGCTCCCGTATTTTCTGGCCAGAACTTCACGCAAGACGATCACGTGGGATGTCGAACCCGACTCTTATCCTGAGATCGCAGCCGACTCGAACAAAATCGTCGCGCACGTGATGGAGAAGACCAGGCCAGGTTCGATCATCCTGCTTCACGTAATGTACAAGAGCCGAAGCGAATCACTCAATGCTGTCAAGGGCGTCATCACCGGATTGAAGGGCCAAGGATATTCGTTCAAAACGGTTTCTGAGATGCTGGCGATGGCGGACTGACTTCGAATCAAAGAGGAGGCGAATCATGTTCACTCGAAGATCATTTCTGAAAGGCGCGGCGGCGCTCGGCGCGGCCACAGCGAGTTTCAATGAAGATGGGATGGCGCGCGCGCTCGACGCCGTGCGCTTCGTTTCGGGCCGCGAGGCCGATGACGTCGCCGGAGACGAAGATTTCTGGTTCGAGATTCAGCATGCGTTCACCGTAGACCGCACGCTGATCAATTTGAACAACGGCGGCGTCTGTCCAAGCCCGCGCGTCGTGCAGGACGCGATGCGGCGCTACCTGGAATTTTCGAACAACGCGCCCGTCTACTCGATGTGGCGCGTCCTCGACCCGCAGATCGAAAGTGTGCGCCGCCGCCTTGCGCTCGCGTTCGGCTGCGACATGGAAGAGATCGCCATCACGCGCAACGCCAGCGAGGCTCTGGAAATCTGCCAGCTCGGAATGGATCTGAAACCGGGCGACGAGGTTCTGACAACCAACCAGGATTATCCGCGAATGCTCACCACGTGGCGGCAGCGCGAGCGGCGCGAAGGGATTGTCGTCAAAAAAATCTCCATCCCCGTCCCGCCGAAGAGTCAGGATGAGATCGTCGAGAATTTCGAGCGCAATATCACGCCGCGCACTCGCGTCATCCATTTCTGCCACATCACCAACCTGAGCGGGCAGATCTATCCGGTCAAACGCATCTGCCAACTGGCGCGCGCGCGCGGCATCGAGGCGATTGTCGACGGCGCGCACGCCTTCGCGCATTTCCCCTATAAACACGACGATCTGGATTGCGACTATTACGGCACGAGCCTTCACAAGTGGCTGCTGGCGCCGCACGGCACTGGCTTTCTTTATGTTCGCAAAGCGAAAATCCCCGGCCTGTGGTCGCTGATGGCTTCGGAAGAAAAGAACGGCGCCAACATCCGCAAGTTCGAGGAGATCGGCACTCACCCTTCGGCGAACGCGCTGGCCATCAACGAGGCGCTAAATTTCCACGAAGGCATCGGCCCCGAGCGCAAGGCAGCCCGCCTGCGTTTCCTCTTCCACCGTTGGGCGAAGCTGCTCGAAACCCAGAAGGGCGTGAAGATACTGACCAGTTACGACCCGAAACAATCGTGCGGGCTGGCCCTGGTCGACGTCGAGGGCGTCGATCCCGTGAAGTTGTCCGGCCATCTGTTCGACCAGTATCGGATCATCACTACTCCGATCAAACATCCGGAGTTCCAGGGCCTGCGTGTCACGCCCAACGTTTACACCACCCTCGGCGAAGTGGACCTGTTCGCCGAGGCTATGAAGCGCGTTGTTGAAAAAGGCCTGCCCACCTAATTTTTGATTGCGGATTGCGGATTATGGTATTGCTGAAAATCTCTTACAAATTGCGCGCGCATCACGTCGCCGAATACGACCGGACGTTTGCCGAGCGGA
>Ga0081455_10003803_pt1 | contig 17225 bp, 17 predicted proteins | sample TabmetS3T2R1_FD_70207 | JGI IMG/M metagenome (GOLD analysis project Ga0081455, IMG submission 70207) | Tabebuia heterophylla rhizosphere microbial communities from the University of Puerto Rico - S3T2R1 | ecosystem: Host-associated > Plants > Roots > Rhizosphere ...
AAGGGCGGAGTGCTGGGGCGCGCCGATGATATGTTGAGCGTGCGCGGCGTCAACGTTTATCCGAGCGCGATTGACGACCTGATCCGCGCCGTCCCGTCCATCGTCGAATATGAAGTGGAGATCCGGCGAGTGTCGGAGATGGACGATCTGCTCCTTAAGATCGAAGCCGACGGGCTGAGCCCCTTCGCCGAAGTGGAGCGGGCCATTCTCGCCGCCTTCCGCGCGCAATTGAACATCCGCGTCAGCGTCGTGCAGGCGCTGGCAGGCAGCCTGCCTCGCTATGAATTCAAAGCGCGCCGCTACAAGCGGGTCGCAGAGTGATTGAAATCAAACAGCGCTCGAGCGAGTTTTCATGCGCGCTTTGACGCGTTTTGAAAAGCGTGGCGCGAAACTTACAATTAAAAGCAGTGGTTCCGTAAGTGCGGTCAACGTCAGATAGAAATTGTTCGGATAGCTGAGCGTAAGGGTCATTCAGGGTTTAGAAGAACTCCAGCGCCTGTTGGCTGATCCAGACTTTAAAACGCGACGCGACGCGCTCGCTTATATCGGGACGAACTGGCATAGCGCAGAGATGTTTCAGGCGCGCTTCAGCGCGGCGGTTTCTCAACGAGTCGAAGAACTGCGGAAGTCTGACGATGCGAAGGAGAAGGACCTCGCGAACTATGCCGCCGAAGGGCTGGAGAAAATCGCCAAGATATGGCTCGAACGCGACGGCGCCAAACCCCGTTAGCCGCGTGGCGGCGCAAAACTTACTACTTAATATGATTACGTTGGATCATATCGGAATTCCGGCCCGCGACGCCGAAGCGTCGGCCCAATTCCTGTCAGACATTTTAGGATTGGGGCCTGCCAGGCCTGAAGGGCCGGACGGCGCCGTGTACTGTCTCACAATTTCTGAGAACGTTTCGCTGCTCTTTTCTACTGTCGACACGGCGCCTACCCAACACATCGCTTTTCGCGTTGACGAAGGAAACTTTACTGCAGTCGTGGATCGGCTGCGGGCAAAGGGCTTAGCATACGGAAACGACCCGGAAGACATCGCTAACATGCAGACCAGAGATCCGCTCGGCGGAAACGGGCGAGTGTATTTCTTCGACCCGAATGGTCATCTGTTTGAGGTGGTATTCTGACCTTGGCGCGGCGTCAAGAAGAGTTTGTTGAAGGAAAATCTATGCCGAATGAGGCTCAAAGTATTATTCCAATGATTTCGTATGAAGACGGCGTGGGCGCGCTGGACTGGCTCGCAATGGCTTTTGGCTTCCGTGAGCGTACGCGCATTATTGGGCCGGACGGCAGACTCGCTCACGCGGAGATGGAATATGGCGACAGTCTGATCATGCTCGCCACACCCACGCCTGAGTACGAATGTCCGAAGCGCCATCGCGAGCGATGCGCGCGCGCCAGAGAATGGTCGACCGTGCCCTGGGTTATTGATGGGGCGCTCGTTTATGTCGACAACATTGATGAACATTTTGAGCGGGCGAAAAGCGCCGGGGCCGTCATCCTTTCTGAACCGGAAGACGGCGGTCCGGGCAGACGATACAGAGCGGAAGACATCGAGGGTCATCGTTGGATGTTTCTTGAGCGAAAGAAATCTTGAACATACCTGCTGATCTAATATTAACGGCGCAGCCTGCTGTGATACGAATTCAAAGCGCGGCGCTACGAGCGAGTCGTGGATGAATTAAGCGAGGCGGACATGATAAGCGTAATTCTCACTCTTGTTTCCTTAATTTCCTTAATAGGTCCGGCAGCGACCGTTGATGAACCGCGCTATCAATGGAAATTCACGAGTGATAATGGCCAATACGAACTGAAAATGATTTCACCTTTGGGGGAACGACCGTTTGTTTGGGTGCTCTTTGATAACAAATCAAAAAAGACGCTTTACAAATTGACGGGTGACTTCGCTTCACGAACGGCGCTTATTAGCGATGACGGCATGCACATCGTCGTTATTGACGATTGGAGCGAAAGACGTGTCGTTTCAAAAGACCTCGAGATGCTCCTCTTTTTCAGAAACGGGGTCCTGACCAAAAAATATCTGCTGGACGATTTGTTGAAAGACACCAGCAACATATCTGAATCTGTGAGTCATTTTAGCTGGTTGGTAAACGACGACAGGCTTACGCTTAAGAACGGAAAGATCAGTTTAACGACATACGAGCTGACTCATTATGAGTTTGATCTCCCGACTGGAGAAATCATTTCGCAAAGTATGGACTCTTTGATCGGATCAGACACCATCTACGTCTATGGCCCGGTGAAGAAAAAAACAGAATCACAATATGAAATCGAAGTGTGTCATCGAATCTATGGAAAAATCCCGCCAACCGGCGTGATCTATTTCGAGGCCGATCCACAAAAGATGCGGGGCTACCGTCTTGAACATCCGCAGCATCTCACGGTGATAATAAATGATGGAAAATGTGTTGCGGTGAAACCATTCATACTTAACCAATGCAATTACAGGAAAAACCGGCGACAATGACTGACACATCGAACATCAAAACCGAAGTCGGCAATTATTTCGTCTCCAACTATCCGCCGTTCTCGCAGTGGAAACCGGAAAACATTCCCGACGCGATCGAGGCGCTCGGCCGTCCCGCGCGCGTCGAGCAGCCTCTCGGCCTTTACATTCACATCCCATTCTGCCGCAAGCGGTGCAAATTTTGTTACTTCAAAGTCTACACGGACAAGAACGCTTCGGAGATCGAGGTCTATCTCAATGCGCTGATCAAAGAGAATGAAATCTACAGCCGCATGCCCGCATTGGAGGGGCGGCAGCTTCGGCTGGCCTACTTCGGCGGCGGCACGCCTTCTTATATCAGCGATAAGCAACTTCGCTATCTGGTGGACGGACTCAACCGGCATGTGAGTTGGGAGAACGCCGAAGAGGTCACATTCGAGTGCGAGCCGGGCACGCTGCGCAAATCGAAGCTCGAAACGCTGAAAGAAATCGGCGTCACGCGATTGAGCCTCGGCGTCGAACATTTCAACGACGACATCCTGGCCGCCAACGGCCGCGCTCATCTTTCGGCAGAGATTTACCGCGCATATGAGTGGGCGCGCGAAGTCGACTTCCCTCAGATAAACATTGACCTGATCGCCGGCATGATGGGCGAGTCGGACGAGCATTGGCGCGACGCCGTCAGCCGCGCCCTTGAGCTCGAGCCTGATTCGGTGACGATCTATCAGATGGAGCTTCCCTACAACACTGTCATTTCGCGCGAGATGATCGAGAGGGGGCTCGATTCGCCCATCGCCGACTGGGTGACGAAGCGGCGCTGGCTCGATTACGCTTACGAACAGTTCCAGGCGCGCGGCTACCGCATCGCGAGCGCCTACACGCTGGCGACGACGAAGAAGCCCTGCCGCTTCATTTACACCGACTCGCTCTGGCACGGCGGCGATATGATCGGGCTCGGCGTCTCGTCGTTCTCGCATTTCGACGGCGTCCATTTCCAGAACCTGAGCAAATTCGAGGATTATGTTCAGACCTTAGAGAGCGGACAATTGCCGCTCTGGCGCGCGCTGGCGTTGACGCCCAAACAGAGGCTGATCCGCGAGATGATCCTGCAACTCAAGACGGGGGCGCTCGACGCCGCTTATTTCCGCAGCAAGTTCGGCGTTGACGTGTGGCAGGAGTTTCAATCAGTTTATGAGACGCTGAGCCGGGAAGAATTGCTTCTACGTGATAACGGAACGATCGAACTCACTCGGCGAGGGCTGCTGCAAGTCGATCATTTTCTTTCGGAATTTTTTGAACCTGAATTAAAAACCGTTCGATACGCTTAGGCTTATCAGTACCGCTCGCGGTACTGATCCAAATTTAAATTATGAATATGGACTCAAACACTTATGACGTAATCGTAATGGGCGGCGGGCCTGCGGGCAGTTCCGTCGCCAGCATCCTTGCGCGCGAAGGTCGCAAGGTCGTGCTCTTCGAGAAAGAACAATTTCCGCGCCATCACATTGGCGAATCGCTGATGACCGACACCTACTTTACGTTTCGACGCATGGGACTTTTGGAAAAGCTAAAACAGAGTCCTTTCGTCCGCAAATACAGCGTGCAGTTCGCCAATCCGCAGGGCAAGGAGTCGCGCCCGTTCTACTTCTTCGAGGCCAACCATCACGAAAGCGCCGTCACCTGGCAGGTGACCCGCGCCGTCTTCGATCAGATACTCATCGAGCACGCCGCCGAGCAGGGCGTGACCGTGCATCAAAAAACCTTGGTCAAGCAGGTCCTCTTCGACGGAGACCGCGCGGTCGGCGTCGAGGCGCTGATGACGGACGGATCGCTCCGGCGGTTCAACGCCAAGGTGGTCGTCGACGCGACCGGGCAGACCGCCATGCTCTCGAACAAATTCCGCTGGCGCATGCGCGACCCGAATCTCAAGAAGGCCGTGCTTTATTCCTACTTCAAGGGCGCGCACCGCGAGCCAGACCTGAACGGCGGCGCGACGCTGGTCTTGCGCACTCAGATCGGCAGCAACGGATGGTTCTGGTACATCCCGCTCGAAGACGACATCACCAGCGTCGGCATCGTCGCCGATCCGGAATACCTGGTGAAAGGCCGCGGCCAGGACCTGGCGAAGATCCTTCACGAGGAGATCGAAAAGTGCGAACCGTGCCGCCGCCGCGTCGAAGGCGCCGAGCGCGTGGATAAGGTCTATTCGATCCTCGATTACTCCTACCGCTCGAAACAGAACTCCGGAAACGGCTTCATACTGATCGGCGACGCATACGGCTTCCTCGACCCGATCTATTCTTCTGGCGTGCTGTTGGCGCTCAAGATGGCGGAGCTGGCCGCCGACGCCATTCACGACGCTTTCAAACACGACGATTTTTCCGGCGAACGGCTGGGGCAATTTCAATCCAAATTGGACCAGGGCATCGAGTCTATGCGGAAACTCGTCTACGCCTTCTATCACGAGGGCTTCAGTTTCTCGCAGTTCCTCAGGAAATATCCAGAACAGCGCTTCCACGTCATCAACCTGCTGATCGGCGACGTTTTCAGAGAGGGCGTGGATGAGGTCTACGGGCCGATGTCGGATTTCGCCGAAATCCCGCCTCCGCTCTACGAGCAGGTCGCCCGCGCCGAGAGTAACGGCAATGGCGCCGGGGATACGGCCTCGCAGGAGGCGCTCTCCGCCAAATACCAGTACTTTGACGATCGCGCGGCGGCGCAAGAGACCAAAGGATCTTGATCCGTCAGGGCGATACTCTCTATGCTCGATTTCAAGCTTCTGATCGCCCAGGTCGGAGTGATTCTCATCGTCGCGCGGCTCGTAGGCTGGCTATTTCGCAAGATCCACCAACCACGTGTGATTGGTGAAATGGTGGCGGGAATAATGCTCGGCCCGTCGCTACTGGGGTGGCTCGCGCCGGGGGCCTCTGCCGCCCTTTTCCCGGCGGCCAGCCTGGGCTATTTGAACGCCTTGAGCCAGATCGGACTCTTACTGTTCATGTTTCTGGTCGGCCTGGAACTGGACCTGGAACAGTTGCGAAAACTGGGCCGAGCCGCGATGACTACCAGCCTGACCAGCATCATCGCGCCTTTTATTCTGGGCTTCCTGCTCGCGATCTATCTTTATCCGAGGTTATCCGACCGGAGCGTCAATTTCACCGGCTTTGCGCTGTTCATGAGCATCGCCATGAGCATCACCGCATTTCCCGTCCTGGCGCGCATTTTGACGGAGCGGAACCTGTTGCGCAGCAGGGTGGGATCAGTGGCGATTACTTGCGCCGCCGTAGATGACGTCACGGCCTGGATCATTCTGGCCGGCATCATCGTGCTGATCCGCGCCTCGAGTCTGCCGCTGCCCTTATGGTTGATGCTGACCGGACTCGGCGTGTTCGTTCTAGTGATGTTGGTTGTGGTGAGACGCGCCCTGCGAAGACTCGTCGCGCTTTACGAGCGCCAGGGAGAACTCACTCACGACATTCTGGCCGTCATCCTGTTAGTGGTATTGGCCTCCGGCTGGATGACCGAATTTCTCGGCGTTCACGCCTTGTTCGGAGCATTCCTTGCGGGAGCGATTATGCCCAGGCATCACGAGATGTCACGGGACCTGTGGGGCAGGTGTGAGACTTTGGTCGTGACGCTCCTGCTGCCTCTCTTTTTTGCGTTTACCGGGCTACGCTCCAGTTTCTTCCTGATCTCAGGCGCGCAGATGTGGTTTTATTGCGCCGTCATCATTGCGCTCGCGATCATTGGCAAATTGTGCGGCTCGCTGGTGGCGGCCAGAATCAACGGGATGTCGTGGCGCGAGGCCACGGTCGTCGGCGTTCTGATGAACACGCGCGGGCTGGTCGAATTGGTCATTCTCAACATCGGACTCGACCTGGGCATTCTCTCCCAGACATTATTCTCCATCATGGTGCTCATGGCCCTCGTGACCACGTTTATGACTTCGCCGCTGCTTAGCTGGATCTATACCGAACGCACGGTACGGATGAAAACGCCGACATAGGTTCGTGTGTTAGGTGATCTTCAAATACCACCTTGTAAAGATTTCGTTTTAGACGCCGTTGTCATACACTTGTTGCGCATTTCGCTTTAACGAGGCTGGAACTTCATCCAATCGACAGTTGTGAGATGAATGATTCGATATTGCAGCTTGACTCCTTATCCTTCCCATTAGAACGCGGTGTTCACCCATCAGGAGGCCAATATGACGAAAAAGAATCGAGTCGTTTTCGTGGTTTTGCTGTTTGCGCTGGCGCTGGCTTCGCCCATGCCGTACAAAGCCTCGGGCCAATCCGCGCAGGAAGCCGCGAAAGCTCCGCGCCCGATCGAGATGGCCGACAGTCTGGCCTGGAAGCGTATCGCTTCGCCGATCGTCTCCAACGACGGGCGATGGTTCGCCTGCAAACTGACTCCTAACGAAGGCGACAGCGAATTGGTATTGCGGCAGATCAACGACGGCAAGGAGTGGAAGTTCACTGTCGGAGAATCGCAGGGTTTCGGCGGAGGACCGCTCCCCGCCGTTCCGGTCTCGCGCGAGGTCGCATTCTCCGATGATTCAAAATGGCTCGCTTTCACAATCTCTCCCACTTTCAAAGAAGGAAAGAAGCTGAAGAAAGAGCGCAAGCCGCTGCAAAACAGAGTCGCCGTCGTTAATCTAGCGACCGAGAAGAAAGTCGAGTTCGAGAAGATCAAAGGGTTCGCCTTCTCGGGCGAGAACGCCGCGTGGATCGCGCTGCACAAATACGGCGCGGAATCACCAACGCCTGCGGCCGCCGCGCCGACCGCCGGCGTTTCGACTCCGGCGCCGGATAAACCGACGGGCTCCGATCTGATCCTTTACGAACTCGCATCGGGCAATCAGCTCAACGTCGGCAACGTCTCCGACTTCGCCTTCGACAAGAAAGGCGCGTGGCTGGCATGGCTGATTGACGCGAACGAGAAGAGCGGCAACGGCCTGCAGGCGCGCAATATGACCACGGGCGCGACACTGCCGCTCGACAGCGACAAGGCCGTCTACAAAGGCTTGAACTGGACTGAGAAGGGTGACGGCCTGGCGACGGTGAAAGGGGTCGAAGACAAAGGCTACGAGGAGAAGCTTTACAGCGTCGTCGGTTTCACCGGCTTCGCGACCGGCGCGCCGCAAAAAACGGTTTACGATCCTCACAAAAATGGCGCCGAGGACAAAGACTTCCCCGCCGGAATGACAATCAGCCCGAACCGCAACCCGACGTGGACTGACGACCTCGGCGCGTTGCTCTTCGGCATTCACGACGTCAAGAAGAAGAAGGCCGATAAGTCCGCGGACAAACCGAAAGACGGCGAGGCCAACCCCGAAGCGGCCACGACGAAGAAACCTGAAGACGAGCCGGAGAAGCCGGACCTTGTGCTCTGGCATTGGAAAGACAAACGGCTGCAACCCCATCAACAGGTCGAAGAGGGGCGCGATAAGAACTTCAGTTATCTGGCCGCATACCGAGTCGCCGAGAAGAAGTTCATTCGGCTGGCCGACGAAGATTTGCGAAACGTCAGCGCCGCGCCGAAGCAACAATTCGCCATCGGGCTGGACAATCGCGATTACGAGCTGATGGGCAATCTGGACGGGCGGCGTTACCAAGACATTTACGTCGTCGACTTGAAGACCGGCGCGAAGAAGCTCGCGGTCAAAAAGAATCGCTGGTACTACGGTCCGGCGCCCGACGGCGCGCATTTTCTCTATTACGACGACGGCCACTTCTTCACCTATGACATGACTTCGGGCCGGTCGTACAACATCACGCAGAAAGCGGCCTCGGTCTTCTGGAACGAAGAAGACGACCACAACGTCATCAAACCGCCGACCAACGTCATCGGCTGGACGAAGGACGGGGCGTCCGTGCTGCTTTCCGACAACTGGGACATTTGGAACGCGCCGGTTCATGGAGGCCCGGCGGTCAATCTGACGGTCAACGGTAAGAAGGATCTCGTTCGTTACCAGAATCGGTTTCGCCTCGATCCCGAAGAGAAAGGCATTGACCTCAACGGCCCGATGTACGTCCGGGCCTACAGCGAATGGACGAAGAAGGCCGGCATTGGCCGGATTGACAACGGGAAGCCGGGTGTGAAGACCTTGATGTGGGATGACGCCGCGTACTCCGGCTTGATCAAGGCGAAGAACGCGGACGTCTATCTCTACACGCGCGAAACTTATCATGACGCGCCCGACTATTACGTCGCCGACGCTTCGCTCGCAGACGCGAAGAAGATCACCACGTCCAACCCGCAGCAGAAAGACTTCCTCTGGTCGTCGGGCGTAAAGTTGATCGATTACACCAGCGCCAAGGGCGACAAGCTGCAAGGCGCGCTGCATCTTCCCGCGAACTACCAGCCGGGCAAGAGCTACCCGACCATCGTCTACATCTACGAAAAGTTGTCGCAGGGGGCGAACTTCTACGCCCAGCCGACGGCCACCGGTTTCAACAAATCGGTCTACACCAGCAACGGGTATGCGGTGCTGATGCCGGACATCGTTTACAAGGTCAACGACCCGGGAATGTCCGCAGTGTGGTGCGTGCCGCCCGCATTGGAGGCCGCGATCAAGACTGGCGTGGTGGACAAGGACCGCGTGGCGATTCACGGCCATTCGTGGGGCGGTTACCAGACGGCGTTCCTGGTTACACAGACCGACGTGTTTAAAGCCGCGATCGCCGGAGCGCCGCTGACCGACATGATCTCTATGTACAACCTGATCTACTGGAACAGCGGGTGGGGCAACATGCCCATTTTTGAAAGCAGCCAGGGACGCTTCGCCGGCAGCCCGCTTGACATGACCGAAGCTTACATCCGCAACTCGCCGATCTATCACGCGAAGAATGTCAAAACGCCGCTGATGATCCTGCACAACGACAAGGACGGCGCGGTGGACTTTACGCAAGGCATAGAATATTTCAGCACGCTGCGCCGATTGCAAAAACCGGTGGTGATGCTGCAATACAAGGGCGAAAACCACGGGCTGCGCGTGCCCGCCAACCAGAAGGATTACACGATGCGGATGCGTGAGTTCTTCGACCATCACCTGATGAGCAAACCCGCGCCGAAATGGCTGACCGACGGCGTGCCGCATTTGAAGCTGAAAGATCACCTGGACGAGCGTACCCCGGACAAGACGCCGCCAATCGCGCCTTTGCGGGACGGTGTTGAGCGTTAAGCAATTGATGAGCCTCGCTTTAATCGGCATCCCCTGGGACGAGAACTCTTCGTTTATGCGCGGAGCGTCTGAAGCTCCGCCGCTCATCCGCGCCGCCTTCGCCTCGGAATCGGCGAATCTTTGGAGCGAAACCGGGATTGATTTCGGCGCGACGACGATTTTCGACCCGGGAGACGTCGAGCCGGTTTCAGGCGCCGCAATGATCAGTCGAATCGCGGAATCAATCGAGGCGCTGCTCGATCAAGATTACCGTCTTATCACCCTCGGCGGAGATCACGCGATTACGTATCCTGTCGTCAAAGCCTTCGCGAAGAAGTATCCGCGCCTGAGCCTCCTGCATTTCGACGCGCACCCGGACATTTACAATGAATTTCAGGGCAATCGCTACTCGCACGCCTGCCCGTTTGCGCGGATTATGGAAGAGGGGCTGGTCGAAAGGCTCGTCCAGGTCGGCATCCGCACGGCGACTGGCCATCAGCGCGAACAGATCGAGCGGTTCGGCGTCGAGGTCGTCGAGATGAAAGATTTCCGTGACGACCTGCGACTCGAATTCGACACGCCGGTCTACATCTCGTTCGACATTGACGGACTCGACCCGGCGTTCGCCCCGGGCGTTTCACACCGCGAGCCGGGAGGGCTGTCAACTCGACAGGCGTTGAACGTGATCCAGCGGCTCAAGGCCGACGTCGTCGGCGCAGATATAGTCGAATTCAACCCGCGAATGGATTCGACCGGCGTGACCGCAATGGTTTGCGCGAAGCTGTTGAAAGAGATCGCGGCCCAAATGATAGTGGGCAGTGGGTAGCGGATAGTGGGCAGTACAGAGATCAAAGGCGCCTGCCACCCACTACCCACTATACACTGCCCACTAACCGCCACAGCCCGTTAAGCGGCCAGGGGCCGCATGAAGGAGCCGAACCTCGATTGGGTCCACTCCCTAGCCGAAGAAGAGGGCTTCTTTTTGAAGCACAGTTCCTGCCCGGTTTCATCCACGTCGACGCAAACGACGTCGCCGATCTCGATCTGCCTGGTGGCGATCAGGTTCGACAGCGGTATCACCAGATGGCGCTCGATGGCGCGCTTGAGCGGGCGCGTGCCGTAACGGCGGTCGAATCCTTCGGCGAGCAGGAAGTCCTTCGTCCGTTCGGCGCAACTGAGCATGAAATTACCGCTGCCCGATAACAACACGCGGCGCTGTACGATTTGGAATTCGATGTCCAGGATGCGGCGCAGCGATTCCTGGGTTAGCGAGTGAAAGACCACTATCTTGTCGAGCCGGTTGATGAATTCCGGCGAGAATTTGCGGCGCGCCGCCTCGACGCCGATCTTCTCGATTCTCGCGTCGAGTTCAGGCCCCGATTCAAAACGGCGCGTGAATCCGAGTTTGCCTTCGGTGATTTCGGCCATTTCACGAGCGCCCAGATTCGACGTCATGACGATGACGCAGTTTGAAAAATCCACAGTCCGGTTGTCGCCCAGCGTGATGCGCGCTTTGTCCAGGACTCCGAGCAGGAGCTGCCACAAAGCGTCCGAGGCCTTTTCGATCTCGTCGAAGAGCACGAAGGTCAACCTGTTACGCGGCGTGTGGTATCGATCCAACATCTCCTGCGTGAGGATCGGCCTGGTCTCGCGGTGCCCGAGATAGCCTGGAGGCGAGCCTACCAGTTTGGATATTTCATGCGAATGCTGAAACTCGGCGCAATCGACCTTGACCATCGCGTAAGGGTCGCCGAACAGGATTTCGGCGGCGGCCTCGACCGAACGCGTCTTGCCCGAGCCGGTCGGCCCAAGGAAGAGCAGCGCGCCCAGCGGTTTGTTCGGCAAAGTCATCTTTGCAAGATAGACCTGGTAAATCTGCGAGAGCGCAAACACCGCGTCGTCTTGAGCGACTATGCGTTTGAATAACTCACGCTCGAACTCGCTCGCCTCGTCGCACCGTTGTCTGGTGTTGAGTGAGACCCAACCACTTCCTGTCGCCTCCGCCATCTGATCGCTCACCGGCGCCGCGGCCCCCTTCGTTCTCAGTTCCATCGTGGACATATCGGCTCCTCCTTTCCGACGGTACGGTACGGGGAGCGGTAGCGACCTGGTAGGCTCGTGAGCTCACGAGCCTACCAGGTCGCTACCGCTCCCCGTACTGACGTTTGGTAATGCCAGTTTTCAAATAAACATGTGCGAAGCCGCAGACAATTAGAGCAAGAGCGGCGCCAGATAGATTTATATAATGAGCGCATATATGCCACATCGTAGGTCGCGGATACTATTTCGGTACAATGACTGTAGCGGTTATAACCGTCAGCTTGCGCCGCCGATCGCGACAAAGTTTTTAGATATATAGATTTGATTTTGAGCGCGGCGCAAGGCACAAGTATTGCTTAAGTTGGAAGTGCATAAGCTACTGAATCAATCTTCAAAAATCTATAAAAAAGTCGATTCGAGTAGGAGGAGAAGACATGAAACGCGCAAAACTGATCAAACGCGAAGAGGTAATTGAACGAGAACAAGCCGCTATATCAGAAGGCGCCAATTCATCGGCGCCCGGGACAGCGACGCAACAGCCTTCAGTAGTTAAGTTGACATTCGATGCCGTAAGGAAGTGGGCCAGCGAACGTCAATCGGGCAAATCCGCTAAACCGCGCGAAGCCTTTGACGCGCTCTTTGCCGAACCTCGCACGAACGAGTAGTTTCCAGCCAACTTCCGATAAAATCGAATATGAGTTGCTTGGCAAGAAACATCGATGGCGATTTGTTTGCCGTATCATAATAAGACGACTCCGTATAAGCCGGTTTGAGCCAATTTGAGATAGACCGCAGACGGTCCGGCACAATCCTTGCGACTCATCAAAATGCGAGCTTCGACTCGCGCCAAAGGTTGACCAAACCTAAGGAGGGCTTGAGATCAAAAGGAGGAGACAACAATGTTGTGGACGATTATCGCGTTGCTTGTCGTACTTTGGCTGTTAGGATTGATCGGCGGCGTGGGTGGAAACTTGATCCATCTGCTGCTGGTTATCGCCGCAGTCATACTCATCTATCAACTTATCACCGGCCGTAGAGTCGTGGTTTAACGACGCCCCCAACGGCGATCGTATTGTGCGCGAGGCGCTCATCGCAGGAGGAAATTATGAGACTCTGGGATTCCGTGTTGATAAAGGTGTTGGTGGTCATCAGTTTGATTGCGCTCGTCAGCATCGCGCAAGCCGTTATTCAAGGGTATTGACCGGCTCACTTCTGATCGGTGTTCGAGGCGGGGGTGTTGTTTTACCACCTCCACCTCTTTCGTTAAGGAGCTCTCGCCCAAGCTATTATGGACACAGCCGGCTCAATTCTTCTATTGCTCATCTTCGCCGTCTTGATCTTCGGCGTCCCCATACTCCTGATCGCTATCAGGTTGATCGAGACCATCTCCGAGAGGCGCGAATCGGCGATACAAGCTGAAGGCGAATCAGCGGCCGAAGAAAAACCGGCGGTTGAAATGAAAGCGCCGACTGAAAAGAAACCTACAAACGACGCCGGTGAATGGACACCAGCCAAGCACATGCGATAGATTGCGACTGACCTACAGTAATCTTTCCGGAACATTACAGGAGTCTTTCATGTCGCCCGTGAGGACGTCCTGAAACAATGATAATAGACAGGATTTACAGGATCGTTCAGGATTGATCTCAATCACAAAATCCTGAACGATCCTGTAAATCCTGCCTATTTTCCGAGGAGTTGCTTATGTCGCTGCGCGACGCCCTGAAAGAATGAAATTGGCGGCGCGAAGCTAGGGCAAACTGGCCGCTTTGCCTTGAATCCTTCGATGCGGCCTTTCGGGAAGACTAGGCAAACTGCCAGTTTGCCCTACCTTTTCTGAGGAGATAAATTCATGCAAAGATCGAGGCGCAAAATCTATGACGCCATTGTTATCGGCTCCGGCGCTACGGGAGGCTGGGCGGCGAAAGTTCTCACCGAACGCGGAATGACCGTGCTCGTGCTCGAAGCCGGGCGTCAGCTCGACCCTAAAAAAGATTTCCGCGAACATACATTCCCCTATGAACTCGAATATCGCGGCGTCGCGCCCCGCTCGCAATACGCCCCACGCCAACCGATTCAATCCAGGTGCTACGCGGCGAACGAATATGGCCGTCATCTGTTCGTTGACGACATCGATAATCCGTACACAACTCCTGATGACAAGCCGTTCTGGTGGATCCGCGGGCGGCACGTCGGGGGTCGTTCGGTCACGTGGGGTCGGCAGACTTACCGCCTGAGCGATTACGATTTCAAGGCCGCCGAGCGCGACGGCTACGGCGATCCGTGGCCCTTCAGCTATGAAGACCTAAAGCCGTATTACGAACAGGTGGAAAACTTCGTGGGCATCAGCGGATCCTACGAAAATTTGCCCCAACTGCCGGACAGCAATTTCTTGCCGCCGATGGCGATGACCTGCGGCGAGCGGATTTTGAAGAAATCGGTAGAGGGCAAATTCCCGGGACGCAACGTAATCATCGGGCGCGTGGCGATCTTAACCAAGGCTCACCAGGGCCGCGCCGCCTGCCATTACTGCGGCCATTGCGACCGCGGCTGCTCTACCCACTCGTATTACAGCAGCCCCGGATCGACGCTTCCCGCCGCCGCGAAGACCGGCAAAATGACTTTGCGCCCTAACGCCGTCGTGCGCGAGATCATAGTCGATCCGAACACCGGCAAGGCGAGTGGAGTCCGCGTCGTCAATCAGATTACGAAGCGGGATTACGAGGAGTACGGCAGAGTCATTGTGCTTTGCGCATCGACGCTCGAATCGACGCGCATTCTGCTCAACTCCAAATCGCGCCAATATCCGAATGGATTGGGCAATTCGTCGGGGGTCTTGGGCCGTTACCTGATGGATCACATGTTCCAGATCTCCGCGGGGGGCTTCGTGCCAGTGTTGAAAGGGATGGAATACGATTTTTCGGACGGGCGCGCGAACGGGATTTATGTCCCCCGATTCCGCAACATCCGGGACAGGCATCCGAACTTCATCCGCGGTTACGGGATGCAGGGCGGCTGCAAGCAAGACTATTCGTTCGCACACGCCAGACAGACGCCGGGATTCGGCGCGGAATTCAAGAAGCTGGTGCGCGAGAATCCGCGCGAAATACCCTTCTGGCTCGGCGCGTGGTGCGAGATGCTGCCGCGCAAGGAGAACCGCGTCACAATCGACCCGGAAAAAGTCGACGCATGGGGTATTCCGGCTCTGAGCATCGAATGTACGCATGGCGACAACGAACGCGCCATGGCCAAAGACGCTCTTGAAACCATCAAGGAGATGGCCGACTCCGCCGGCTTCATGACGCAGGAAACGAGTTCCACACCCGCGCCCCCGGGCTTCTGTATCCACGAGGTCGGAACGGCGCGCATGGGCGCCGATCATAAGACGTCCGTCTTAAACAAATGGAATCAGTCATGGGACGTGAAGAACGTGTTCGTCACAGACGGCGCATGTTTCGTCTCGCAGGGCTGCCAGAACCCCACGCTGACCATGATGGCGATTACGGCGCGCGCCTGCGATTACATCGCCGATGAATATAAAGGCGGGAATCTGTAATGGGAATGGGAATGGGAATGGGGAATGGGGAATGGGGAATGGGGAATGGGGAATGGGGAATGGGGAATGGGGAAAAGATAGTTCTCCTACTCCCTATTCCCCATTTTTCTACTTCTGGGCGATGTATGCGAAGACAAAGAGCGCGAGCACGGAGAGCAACAACAGCGGCAGGGCCAACCCTGGATATTTGCGGCCGGCTCCCGTTTTATCGCTTTCGATGAGCGGAATGGTCGCGGCCGGGCGAACCCTTTCCGGGGCCTGTTTATTGACGCCGGCTCTACCGCTTTCGACGAGCGGAATCGTCTCAGTCCTATAGCTCTTGGCGGTCCTATCGCTTTCGACGAGCGGAGTGGTCACGGACGGCCGAAGGAGGCGGGTTATACGTTGGGTGATGAGTTTGCGCGTGGCGCCTTTCTCCAGCGGTATCGTGGTCGAGGACTCCGACACATTGGCCTTGCGCTTCAGCCACGGGAACTTTGTCGAGCGACGCCGAACGGGCGAAGTTATCGGGATGACCTGTGTAGCACGAACCTCGCCATCTTTGAGCGTCCAGTCGTAAGGCTCCGATGTGGCGGCTGACAGGGCGCCGTATTCGTCCTGCGTCCAAGCGCTTGATGGATCGAGCCAATCGAGACCTCGCTTGCGCGAGGGAGAATTTGTGCGGTCGGACTGGTCCATTTTCATTTACCTGCCGTTATTTTCGTTGATTAATCCCTTTATCAGATTTTCTATGAATCTGTGAGCTGTGGGTGAACCGCGCGACAACGGGATTCTTTTCAGCGTATTTTCAACGCAAGAAGCTAGCCGGGCAATATTGAGGCAAGGGGTCTGGGTTTAAATATCATTCGATTCACATTCTACATAGATTGAGGAACGGAGGCAAGAATTGTTTTCTCTTCATGAGGGTTCTTCGCCCCGCCGGAAGCCTCGACAACGCGCAGTCGATATAGTACAAATGGACGCTAGTTCTCACCTTTGAGCCACAAGGTTATACACGATGAAATTCGGCGTAGTGATTTTCCCCGGCTCCAATTGCGATCACGACGCGTATCACGTGGTCAGCAAAGTCATTGGCCAGCCTGTTGATTTCATTTGGCATAAAGAAGAAGAAATAAATGGTTACGACGCGATCATTCTGCCCGGCGGGTTCTCATACGGAGATTACCTGCGTACGGGGGCGATCGCGCGATTCTCGCCGGTAATGAAGACCGTCAAGGGTTTCGCCGGCGATGGCGGTATTGTTCTGGGCATTTGCAACGGATTCCAGATCCTGTGCGAGGCAGGCTTGCTGCCGGGCGCGCTGTTGCGTAATCGCGATCTGAAGTTCGTCTGTGAGCACGTCAACATCCGCGTCGAGCGCGCCGACACGCCGTTCACCAGCGGCTATCAGAATGGGCAAGTCTTGAGCGTCCCCGTGGCGCACGGGGAGGGCAATTATTTCTGCGACGAAGCGACGATGGCCGAGCTTGAGAGTCAGAACCGGATCATCTTCCGCTACTGCGATTCGAGCGGCGCGGTCACGAACGAATCGAACCCGAACGGGTCGCTTAACAACATCGCCGGAATAACGAACCGCGAAGGGAACGTGCTCGGCATGATGCCTCATCCCGAGCGCGCCTCTGAAAGCGCGCTGGGTTGCAAAGACGGGCGCGCCCTCTTTCTTTCATTGGCCGAATCCTTGCGAGAAATGATCAAAATGAGAGCATAGGAGGGATGGGGAGTGGGGAGTGGGGAGTTGGGAATAGGGGACTTACTCCCCACTCCCCACTTCCCACTTCCCACTCCCCGCTCATATATGATTACGCCTGAAATCCTGGATCAGCACAACGTCACGCCCGAGGAGTATGAGCGGATCAAACAACTGATGGGGCGCGAACCGAACCTCACCGAACTGGGAATCTTTTCGGTGATGTGGTCGGAGCATTGCTCGTACAAATCGTCGAAGGTTCACCTGCGGCGGCTGCCCACGGAGGGCGAGTGTCTGGTGCAGGGGC
>Ga0081455_10003804_pt1 | contig 17223 bp, 18 predicted proteins | sample TabmetS3T2R1_FD_70207 | JGI IMG/M metagenome (GOLD analysis project Ga0081455, IMG submission 70207) | Tabebuia heterophylla rhizosphere microbial communities from the University of Puerto Rico - S3T2R1 | ecosystem: Host-associated > Plants > Roots > Rhizosphere ...
GTCAGGAGGACCGGCGCGACAACGCCAGATCCCCAAGGAATCGGATGGATCCCTTCTGACACCTCCGGAGGCGTTTGTGAAGAGGACAAACTCAGTTCAGGTCATATCAGCTTGTCGAAGGGCGGACTTGCGGACTTCGACAGGCTCAGTCCGCATGAGGGAGGGCTCAGTCCGCATGAGGGAGGGCTCAGTCCGCATGAGGGAGGGCTCAGTCCGCATGAGGGAGGGCTCAGTCCGCATAACGGGGCTCAGTCCGCATAGGGGAGGGCTCAGTCCGTATCCGCGGGGTCAGTCGGTGGCTGTGCGGACTTCGAGATCGGGAAAGCCGGTGGCGCGGAGGGGGTCGGCCAGGCGCTCGGCGTCACCGACAACGACAAGGGTCAAGTCATCGGGGTGCACTACGGAGTCGTACGCCTCGGTGGCTCCATCCGGAGTCACCGAACGCAGCAACGCTAGGCTGCGGTCAACGTAGTCGTCAGGAAGTCCGGCGAGAACCTGGGTAGCGGCCTGATCGGCAACCCCGTCTGCAGTCGCATAGCGCAGCGGGGAAACACCGGTGAAGAACGCTACGGCGTCGTCGACCTCCTGGCTGGTGAACGGCGAGTCGTCGACCTTGATCAGCTCCCGGGTGATGGCCAGAGCTTCGGCCACAACCTCGGTTCGGAACGAGCCTTGGACGGCGAATGAGCCGCCCGTTCGTAGCGGCCCGAAGTTCATCCGTACGCCGTAAGTGTAGCCCTTCTCCTCCCGCAGCACGGCGTTCAGCCGCGACAGGAAGGCCCCGCCCATCGCGTACGACGCGATGCTGACTGCGGACCACCGTGGGTCCAGGCGGTCAATGCCGAAGCCTCCAAGCCGAACGTCGGCTTGCACGGCGCCTGGCCGGTCGACCAGTACTGTGCGCCGAACGCCCGCAGCCGGGTCCTCGGCGACAACGCGTCGCTGGGCGTTGTTGCCCCAGGATCCGAAGCAGCGCTCGGCGGCCGCGATCGGGTCGCTGGGAAAGTCGCCAGCAAGCACCAGGGTCGTCCCGTCCGGACCGAAATGATCATGGTGGAACGCGGCGACCGCTTCCGGAGTGACCTGCCGCACCGTCTCCGGCTCACCGCCGTTCATTCGTGCCGCCCGACGACTCTCCTCGAACACCGCAGCCCGGAAGGCGATACTCGCGATTTGTGCCGAGTTGGCCTGCGCCTGTTCGATCTCGGCCAGTCTGAGCTGCACGTGGCGGTTGACGTCCCGGTCGGCGAGCGATGGTTCACCGACAGCCTCGGCGAACAGCTCGAGAGCACGATCGAGATGAGATGCAGGAACGTCGAGGATGGCCTGCAGCCCAGACAATGAGAGGTCGATCCCGAAACCTGCCCCCTCAGTCTCCAGGAGCTCGGCGAACTCATCTCCGTCGTGTCGCAACGTCCCCTCGTCGAGCGTCCTCGCGCAAATGGTGGCGACGCCTTCGATGTCGCGGCCCTCCGCATTGAGCGGCACATCGAGCACCAGATGAGCCGAGACGACGTGCTGGCCGGGGAGTTCGAAGACCATCACCTCGACCCCATTGCTGAGCTGAGCACGTGTCGGCGCCGGAAACGTCCAAACGGCTGCCGGTGCGATCTCAGGCCGCGGCAGGAAGCCACTCATGATTGCTCCTGCCGATAGATCAGAGTTGCCCGTTGCTCCGGCCGGAACCATCGCTCCATGGCTGTTTGGACCTCTTGGTTGTCGATGGCAGTGATCTCGGCAACTCGAGAGTTGATCAACTCCGGATCGCCGTGCAATGTCGCGTACTCGCCCAGTGCATCAGCCCGCGAGTCGACACGTGCCAGCTCGTGCAACCAATGGCGCTCGAACTGAGCTTTGGCACGCCGCAGCTCGTCCTCAGTGGGACCGTCCGTGATCAGCTCCTCGATCAGTTGCACAGTTTCTTGCTCCAGCTGCTCGGGGCTGACGCCGTCTCGCGCCCGCGCGTAGCTGAAGCCGAACGAATTGCCGCCTATCAAGCCCATCGTGGAGGCCCCGGTGCTCTCGGCGTGCTCGGTACGACGGATCAGCTGTTTGTGCAGCCGCGACGTCTGACCGTGCCCCAGAATGCTGAACGCGAGGTCCAGCGCGTCGAAATCGTCCGCTCCGCGTGCCGGTAGTCGCCAGGTGAGGTACAGCGCGTCGGCTGGCACCTTGCCGGAGGTTTCAGTGCGGGGCATACCGGACAGCGCTTCCAGCCCTCCTGCCGGTGGTTTAGTCGGCTGAGCGTCGGCGGGTAGGTGCCCGAAGTAGGTCTCAGCGCGCTCAAAGGCGGCATCGGGATCGACATCGCCGACGATCGACAAGACGGCGTTGCTGGGCACGTAGTGGCGCCGGAAGAAGGCATGGACATCTTCCAGCGTGGCTGCATCCAGATCTTCCATCGAGCCGATCGTGGTGTGTCCATATGGGTGGTCAGGCGGAAAGGTCAAGGTATTGAGGAGTTCCATGACGTCGCCGTACGGCACGTTGTCGTAGCGTTGCCGCTTCTCCTCCTTGACCACCTCGCGCTGGTTGTCCAGGTTCTCCTGCGTCAAGGCGTCCAGCAGCGTGCTCATCCGGTCGGCCTCCAACCACAAGGCCAGATCGAGGCCACCAGTCGGCAAGGTTTCGAAGTAGTTGGTCCGGTCGAACCAGGTGGTGGCGTTGACAACGGCGCCGGCTGCCTGCAGCAGCGAAATGTGCTGTCCGGAAGCGACGTTCGCTGAGCCTTGAAACATGACGTGTTCGAAGAGATGGGCAAAGCCGGTACGGCCTTCCTCTTCGTCGCGGGAACCGACGTCGTACCAGATGTTGACCGCGACCGATGGCGCGAGATGGTCCGGACTGGAGATGACCCGCAGCCCGTTCTCCAAGGTGTGCTGGGCGATCGGGTAGGCAAGCCTGGTGAGCGCGCCCTGAGTCATGCCCCACATCACAGCACATCGCCCGAACTGTGCTGGTCGCCGGGGGCCGGGGCGACCGTCCGGTAGCTCTGTTACGGGATCACACCGGCGATTCTCGCCGGCTCGGCGTACGCCTGAGCCAGGCTGGTGATCGTCTCGTGCGCGTTGAGGCCACTGGGATTGGGAACTGCCCAGACCTGGGCGCCGGCGACCCGATCGGTTTGCTCGCCGAGCTTGGCCTTGGGGTCGGCAAAGGCCACGCGGTATGCGGTCACGCCCGCCACGGCGACGACCGCCGGGTGATGGACAGTGACGAAGTTCTCTAGCCGGGTGCGTCCGGCCCGGAGCTCGGCTGCAAAGAGTTCATCGGCTCGAGCTGTGGCGCGATTGACCAGATTCGTGATCCCAATACCGCGTCCGACCAAGTAGGCACGGTCCTCCGCTGACATCGGCTCACCCCGATCAAGATCACGGTCAATGATGCCGGCCAGTCGCAGGGCGGGATAGAAGCGATTGCCGGGGTGTGCGAAGTGGGTCTGGGTTGCGGCCGTCCACAGGCCAGGATTGATGCCGACGAAGAGCAGCTTCAATCCCGCTCCGACCAGATCGGGAAGCGACGCGTTGCGGAAGGACTGCAACTCGACTTGGGTAAAGCGCACGAAGGTCACCGTAGTGGGAAGGCCGCCGTTAGCCTTACTCCGTGACTGCCAGTGCGGGCCCTGGGCCTAACGGGGCGCGCGAGCGCCGACGCCGGGCTCGCACGGTCCTGCTCACTATTCTCCGCGCATCGGCCTCCACGATCGGTCTGGTTACGATCTATTACCTGCTGCCGTTGGACCGCACCTCGGTCGAGGCAGCTATTGCCATACTGGCGACTGGGCTCTTGGCGCTTGTCGCCTTGGTCGCCTACCAGGTTCGCTCAATCATGACGGCGCCGTATCCCGCGTTGCGGGCGTTCGGGGCTCTTGCGACCAGCGCTCCGCTGTTTCTGCTGCTGTTCGCCGGCACCTATTTCGTCACCAGTGGGATTTCTGAGGCTAACTACAATCAGCCGCTGACGCGGACGGACGCGCTGTACTTCACCGTCACGATCTTCGCAACGGTGGGATTCGGTGACATTGTCGCCCTGACAGAGGGGGCGCGGGTGCTGGTCATGGGTCAAATGGTCGTTGACGTCATCATCGTCGGTATCGGCGCCAAGATCATTGTGGACGCGGTGCAGTACGGACGGGAGCGGCAGGTCGGGGACGCAGCTAAGAGCCAAGATCAAGATTGACGGTGATCTTGGTCAGCAGATAGTGGTTCGGCCGTCTTCGGACCAGGATCCGGCAACACGTTCGTGATCACAAAAGCCACCGCGACTGCAACGACCACCTGAGGCGTCACCGCCACGCCGTCTGTCCCCATCAGCAGCACGGCCAGCAGCGTGGAGGTCAGGGGAAGACGCAGCATGGCGGCGCACATGGCTCCGATGCCGGTGGCGATTCCTGCCGCCAGATGCATACCCGGCAGCCCACTCGCGGCGATACCGAGCGCAGCGCCGACGAACATCGAGGGGAAGACCGGGCCGCCACGGAATGCGCTCAGTGAGAGTCCATAGGCGACTGCCTTGCAGAGAATGAGCAAGATCAATACGCCGAGCGAGTAGTCGGCTGCGTGCTCGACGAGCTCGGGCAATGCGCCCTGCCCGGAAAACAGCACCTGGGTGAAACTGCGTCCGGTGATGAGTTGGTAGGCCATGGCGACGAGACCGATGACCAGTCCGAGCCCTGTCGTCACCAGCACCCGATTCAGGTGCACGATGGGGCGCAGCCGGAGGGCGAGCGAGCGGATCAGCCACCCCAAGAGAGCGCCCGCCAGACCCATGACCAACGCCCACGCCAGGCTGGCCAGTGTTGGGGGTTCCGCGGGCGGCACGGAGGTCAGCGCGAGCGAGAAAGTGCCAAGGCCAGTCCAGTTGCCGAGGCCGACGAAAACCAGTGCACCGATGCCCGAAGCGAGCAAGCCCGGCAGTGTGACCAGGCTTAGTGCCATCCCGCCGACTCCGGCGACCTCCATGATCAGGAAGGCACCGAGTATGGGTGAGCCGAGCAGTGTGCTGATCGCCGCAAAGCTGCCGGCCGATGCCATGATCATCATGGCCATGGGTGGTGCGTCTTTGTTCGCAAGCCGTACGGTGAGCGCTGCAAGCCCGCCGCCGATCGCGATCAGAGGTGCTTCCGGTCCGAGCACCGCGCCGAGGCTGAGGGTGGTCAATGCGGCAAGAATGATGCCCGGAAGTTCTGATCCGGTGGCCGGGCCGCCGCTCGCTTTGAATCCGAGCGCGGGGGAGTGGCCGCAGTTGCCAGGGAGGTAGCGGATGGTCAGCGCCGTCAACAGTCCGCACAACACCAACAGCGGCACGGGCCACCACGCGGGTGCAGTGCCGCCGAAGATCTGATCCGGCAAATCGAAGAACAAGTAATGCTGGATCGTGGCGACCAATGCGAGGAAGCCATAGGCGATCGCCGAGATCGGAATCCCCAGGATCCCTGCGAGTACCAGGGCACCGATGTACTGCTTGGACCGGATTGCGGCCGCGGGGTCGAGTGCGGCTGGTTGCCCGGCGGGTGCCGTAGCGGCATGCCGGTTTGCTTGGGGGAGTGCCTCACTCCTGGGACTGTTCGGGTCAGCCATCGGCTGCAGTCTTTCAGGTCGGCCGCGAGATGCCAGCAGCGCCACTACCTCTGCTGAGGGTTTCGCAGCCTGGTCTGCGCAGTCAGCCTCCCCGACGTGACCGCTGTCTAAAGGCCTGGTAGTCCCGCGACGCAGTCGCTGTATTTAGCGCAAGATCAGTTGATCACTCGATCCTGAGCGTACGCCACGGTCCGAACGAGTCGCGATCACTCATCGCAGGCACGAGCCGATCTCTCCTATTTCGACCTACTTTGGGAGTGGATTTGTTGTGGCTGGCAGGTGATCAGATGTGGTATCGGGCGGGCGCCGACGCTATCGTGATCGTCCATCTGCTGTTCATCTGTTTCGTTGTGGCTGGCGCTTTTCTCAGCTGGCGATGGCCACGACTTGTGTGGGTTCACCTCCCCGCCGTGATCTACGGTGCACTGGTCGAGTTGGCCGGCTTTACCTGCCCTCTCACACTGCTGGAGAACGAGCTGCGCCGGCGTGCTGGAGAAGTGGGCTACGGCGGGGGCTTCATCGATCGCTACCTGATCAAGGTGATCTATCCACCGGGGCTCACCCATGGGATGCAAATCGGCCTGGGCCTCTTGGTGCTGCTGGTGGCGATGCTCGGGTATTGGGGTTTCCTACGTCGGCGCAAAAATGCATCTGGTGGGTTGCTCAGATCGTGGCGACGACAATGCCCGCCCGGGCCGGCACCGGTTCATCCATCGCCATCAAGACGTCACCGGCTTGTTCCAGGTGGACCACCGATCCGATAAGGCGCTGAGGTTCCAAACGTCCATCGGCGATCATGGCGAGCAGCGGCGGATAATCCCGTGCGGCCATGCCATGCGAGCCGAGGACCTCCAGCTCACGCGCGACAACCAGATCCCAGGGGAGCGGCGCCCGCTCGTCGTCGCCGAGCATCAAACCGACCTGGACGTGACGTCCACCGGCCCGAAGACTACGGACAGACCAATCTGAGGTCACTGCGGATCCGAGCGCGTCGACTGAACTGTGCGCACCGCCTCCGGTGGTCGAACGCACCGTCGGCACCGTGTCGGTCGCGGCCACCGTGACCTGGGCGCCAAGTTCGGCGGCGCGCGCCAATGCTGCGGGCGAAGGGTCGACCGCCACGACCCGAGCACCAAGTGCCACCGCAATCATGACCGTGGAGAGTCCGACACCACCGCAGCCGAACACCGCTAACCACTCCTCCGCCTGGAGCCGTGCTTGTGCGGTGAGCGCGTGGAAAGCGGTGGCGAAGCGGCAGCCCAATACCGCGGCGGTAACGAAATCCATTGCGTCGGGCAGTCGGATCAGATTGAAATCCGCGGCGGGAATTGCGACCTGCTCGGCGAAGGAGCCGTCCTGACTGAAGCCCGGCTGGGTCTGATGTGGACAGATCTGAGCCCGCCCCGCTCGACACCAGTCACATTGTCCACATCCATTCACGAACGGCACAGTGACCCGATCCCCGACCGCGAACGTCGTAACTCGCGGACCCGTCTCGCTTACAACTCCGGAGAACTCGTGACCGGGCACGTGCGGCAGCGGAACCACCTCGTGGCCACGCCAGGCGTGCCAGTCAGATCGACAGATTCCCGTCGCTTTCACGTCGATCACGGCTCCGTCGGCCGGACATTCGGGTGGCGCGACCTCGGCAACACGGAGCGGGGAACCAACGGCGTCGAAGACAACAGCACGCATTCACCTGGTTCTACCAGCCAACGCCACTACGGCTAAGTGCAATGCGTCACATGGTTCCGCAGACTGCCTGCAGGCTCGCGGTGAGTTAGCTACGCTGCCGCGTGGGCTGGCGGATAAGTCGAGCGAGGGGTCGCGCAGAGGTCTGACGTAGCCCAACTCCAAACCCGTAGCGAAGGATGTTCCATGCCAGCCCCCGCCTCGCAGGACGCCGTGCCGCCCGATGCCATGGCCGCTGGGCCGCTGACTCGACGTCGGTTCCTCACCTACGTCGTGGCAGCACCCGTACTCACCGTTGCCGCCAGTAGCGTTGGTGGTCTGATAGCGCCCGGGAAGGCCCACGCTGTCGTTCCAAGCCCACCGCAGCCGGAGAACCTTCTCGACTTGGGCGACGTAATGGTGGCGGCGACAAAACAAGCTGAACACCTTCTGGTGCTCGAGGTGACGACGGACAACCGTGTCGTCTTCCGGCTGCCGCGCGCCGAGGTCGGGCAAGGCGTCACAACAGCGTTCGCCATGGTGGTTGCAGATGAAATTGACGCCCGCCTCGGCGACGTCGATATTCCATTGGAAGACGCTCGCCAGGACCTCGGAACGGCGCAGTCCACCGGCGGGTCGTCCTCGGTCCGCTCACTCTGGGATCCAGTGCGCTCGGTGGCGGCGGATGCCCGCGCCCGCCTGATAACCGCGGCCGCGGAGCGGTGGGACCTGCCGGCCCGCGACCTGACTACGCGGAACACCGCGGTCTGGGCGCCGGACGGTCGCTCCGCCACGTACGGATCGCTCACCGAAGCGGCCGCCAAAGTATCGGTACCAGCCGTTTCGAGCAATCCGAAGTCCTCGTCGGAGTACCGCCTCATCGGCACGGCAACAACCCGGATCGACGCGCGAAGCATCGTGACAGGGAGCGCGAAGTACGCCCTCGATGTCGATGTGCCGGGCGCCTTGCCGACAGTCGTGGTCAGACCGCCCACGCTCAAAGGCAAGGTCAAGTCGTACGACGCATCGGCGGCTCTCAAGCTGCCCGGGGTCGTGGCCGTAACCGAGCTGCCGAGCGGGGTCGCCGTAAGCGCGAAGACCTTCGATCAGGCGTTGAAAGCAAAGTCGGCGGTCAAGGTCACCTGGGGCTCCGGTACGGTCGACGGGGTCTCGGATGCGGACATCAAGGCGCGGCTCGCCGCGGCGATTCAGCCAATGACGCCGGCGCCTCCGCTGACCCAACGGGTGGATGCGAACTTCTCGTTCGCATTCGTCAACCATGCCCCGATGGAGGTCGGCAGCGCAGTAGCCGATGTCCAATCTGGGTCCGCAGAGATCTGGGTAGCGAGCAAGTCGCCGACCGGCGCTCAGTCGGCCGTCGCCGACGCTATCGGGCTCAGCGCCGACGATGTGACCCTGCACGTGGTCCGGGGCGGCGGCTCCTTCGGCCGACGGATCTACTACGAGCCAGCCGTCGAGGCGGCGCGCGTCTCCAAGGCGATCGGCAAGCCTGTGAAGCTGATGTGGACCCGCAACGATGACATGCGCCACGGCCGGGTACGGCCCCGCAGCCAGCACCAGTTGCGTGCCGTGCACGCAGGCGGTGAGGTGCTGTCGTACGAGCATCGCTCGTCCTGCGTGGAGCTGGATCTTGGGAGCGGCACCGGGCAGGCGCTGGTGGATGCCGGCTATGTCAACCCGACCATCGGTGCGGCGTTCTTCAACCTGAGCCAGTCATGCCCATACAACTTCGGGGTCGTCACCGAAAGCCTCAACGAGGTTTCCTACGACATGCCGACCGCTGCCTGGCGCTCGGTTTACTCCGCGCAGGCTCGTACCGCTGAGGAGATCCTGGTTGACGAGATCGCCAAGGCGCTGGGAACCGACCCGGTCGCTATGCGGCGTAAGTTCCTGAAAACCCCCGATGCGCGCGCGGTGCTTGACAAGGTCGCGACCGAAGGCAAATGGGGCAGGTCAATGTCGTCTGGGACCGCGCAGGGCGTTGCGCTGCATGGCGAGTACCGATCGATTGCGGCATGCCTGGTTGAGATCAACTGCACCGGCAACAAACCGCGAGTCACCAAGGCGGTAATGGCCCTGGACGTGGGACGCCAGGTGAATCCGAGCGGTCTGAAGGCCCAGGCCATGGGCAGCCTGATCGACGGGATCAGTACCGTGCTGCTGGTCGGCAATCACCTGGATGAGGGTGCGTTTCGGGAAGGCAGCTACAGCGATTTCAAGTACGCCCGCCAGGCCGATGCGCCGCTGACGTGTGACGTGCACCTGGTGGGTGGCAGCGGTAAGCCTGGTGGTGTCGGCGAACTGTGCGTTCCGGCCGCAGCCGGCGCGGTGGCCAATGCCTACGCCCGCGCTACAGGCGACAAGCCCCGTACCTTCCCGATCAACTTCTGAGGAGCACCCGGTGCCCAGCTATGCATTCAAGCTCAACGGCAAGAACATCAGGGTCGACGCACCAGCCGACATGCCTTTGCTTTGGGTTCTGCGCGACCTACTCGGGGTGACCGGACCGAAGTACGGATGCGGCGTTGGCGTATGTCGCGCGTGCACCTGCCACGTGAACGGCAGCGCGGTGCAGGTCTGCATGCTCACTGCTGCCGATGTCGTAGGGAAGTCGGTCACCACGATCGAAGGTCTTGCGCCCCAAGGTGGCCTACACCCGGTACAGCAGGCGTGGCTCGACGAGGATGTGGCGCAGTGCGGCTTCTGCCAGCCTGGCCAGATCATGCAGGCTGCGGCGCTACTGAAGTCCAAGCGGAACCCCTCCGACGCCGACATCGACGGCATCGTGAACGTGTGCCGGTGCGGCACGTATTGCCGGATTCGCAAGGCAATCAAACGCGCCGCGTCCACGATGTGAAGCCGGCACGCCGCGCTCCAGTTACTCGACCGGCTTCGGTACCGCCGTGAGCGGTGCCACTTACCCGGGAAGGAGAATTCCGCGGCCCTGAAGCCGTCCAGCGTCAAGGTCATCCATGGCATCGTTGACAGCGTTCAGCGGGTAGGTCCGAGTGTGGAGCTCCACCTTGCCCTGCGCGGCCAGCACCATCAGCTCGGCCAGGTCGTTGTAGCTGCCGACGAGGTTGCCGACGATGTTTCTCTCGCTCGAGATGATATCGATGGCCGGGACGTTGACTGTGCCGCCGTACCCGATGACGTAGTGCGAGCCAGCCCGTCTGGTCAGGTTCCAGCCCAGCGCCTCAGCCCCCTGCTCCGCGACGAAGTCGAAGACGACGTCGGCACCATGGCCATCGGTCAGTTCGAGAACTTGCTCGGCCGAACTGTCGTTCGCGAGGACGGTCTGGTCCGCCCCGTAGCGGCGGACCAGATCCAGCGCGGCCTGGTTGCGGTCGAGGACGATGACCGTGGCGGGAGTCAGGGCCTTGAGGGTTTGGACACCGATGTGGCCGAGCCCGCCGGCGCCGATGACCAGCGCTGTCGTTCCCGGGTAGAGCAAGGGGACCGCCTTCTTCACTGCGTGGTACGCGGTCAGCCCTGCATCGGCGAGTGCGGCCACATCTGCCGGCTGTAGTGCCGGATCAAGCTTGACGACTGATCGGGCTCCGGTGAGTAGGTAGTCGGCCATGCCACCCTCGGTTCCGTCCACACCAGGGAACTTGCTGTTGGCACAGTGCATGTCGTCGCCGGCTCGGCAGGAGTGGCACAACCCGCACGTGATGTGCGGGTGCAGGATCACGGTGTCGCCGACGGAGACGTGAGAGACAGCCGAACCGACTTCCTCGACCCATCCAGCGTTCTCATGGCCGAGCGTGAACGGCAGTTGCGGATGGGTCAAGTGCTCCCACTGGCCCTCGTAGATGTGCAGGTCGGTACGGCACAGTCCGGCGGCGCCGATGCGCACCAGCACGTCGAGCGGGTCAGTCACCTTCGGCTCGGGAACCTCGTCCACGGACGGACGTTCGTGATACGTGTGAAGCCGTACTGCCTTCATCTGCACTTCCTCCTTCTGGGCCGCGCGGGCCCGTCAACGACTTCGCCCTCGGTTGGGCCGTAGATGCTCGAACCGAAGCAGCCGGCGCAACAGATCTCGAGGAGCATCGTGAAGCCCTACATATTGGACGACGCCTCGGCCGTTGAGGACAAACGGCTCGACCTGATGTCTAAGATCCTGGACCCCTTGGACGTTCCCGGCCGTCTCCACAGAATCCCAACCCACAGCAGTTTGGTGTACAGGTGCCTTCCCCCGACAATCTGACGCCAGCCTCGGCGCGGGATGAAACTTCCGGAGAAAATTACTCCGTCATGTCAACCGAAGACGCTCCTGCGGCGAGTAACTCATTGATGGAGAGCCAAGCAGCAGCGGCAGCCGCGGTCGGGCCTGCGGTCGAGCCTGCCGTCGAAGCGGATAGCGAGTCGTTGTCGTTCGACGACTTCTATCGAATGGAGCACCGGCACGTGCTTGGTCTGGCGTTCGTACTGACCGGCAACCAATGGGTGGCCGAGGACACCGCACAAGAGGCGTTCACGGCAGCATTCCGGCGCTGGCGGTCCATCGTCGCCTACGACTCGCCGGGCGCGTGGGTTCGGCGAGTTGCCTGCAATCGAGCGGCGTCGGTATTGCGCCGACGCGTACGAGAGGCAAAGGCGTTGATGCGTCTTGCCGGCCGGACGCAGACCTACATCGAACTGGACGAAGGCGATCAAGCCTTCTGGCAGGCGGTTCGTCTGCTGCCGCCCCGTCAAGCACAAGTGGTGGCCCTCTACTACCTGGAGGACTACAGCGTGCGGGAGATCTCCGAGGTCCTCGACTGCAGCGAAGGCACCGTGAAAACCCACTTGAGCCGGGCGCGCGAGGCAATCGCGCGCCAATTGCGGTTAGAGGATGCACAATGAGCGACTTCGATTCACGAGCACGTAAAGCAGCCGACTCAGTTCGGCAGCAGATTGCCGGAAACCCTCTGCAGCCCGAGAAGGGGATCCGGCGCGCGCAGCGATCACCCGCTCGGGTAGCGATTCCCGCGGTTGCCGTGGCGGTTCTCATCGCATTTGTCGCGGTGGCGTTGCCTCGTGGCGGCGATCACGGAACGCCGTCGGGTGGCGGTGGCACCGCATTCGCGATGGCAGGAGCGCTGCAACCGTTCGATACCTGTGACACCGTGCTCCAGTACTTCAAGGAACAGGCTCCCGAGTATCTGATGGAACGTGCTCGCGGTGGCGTGGCTACCACAACCGACGCCGGCGCGCCCGAAAGGACTACTGCCTTACCTAAGCAGGGCCGTGCCGCTGACTCGTCGGGTACCAACGCTGAATCGTCGGGCACACCTCCGGAGCATTCGACAACGAACGTGCAAGAGGCAGGGGTTGATGAGCCCGACATCGTCAAGACGGATGGGAATCGCATAGTTGCGGTCGCCCAGACCCGAGTGCATCTCGTCGGGATCGACAGCGGCAAGATGACATTGCGTAAGACGCTTCCGGACACCATGGTTCGCAACGTGTTTCTCTCTGGGGAGCGTCTGCTGGTGTTCAGCGGTCAGATGACTCAAAATCCCGAGCCTGGAATGACGTGGGCAGGTCGACAGGCCGTGCTGACGATGTATGACATCTCGAATCTCAGCAACCCAGAACGAGTTGCCCGATTGACCGTTGATGGCGACGTGCTCGACGCACGACTTGTGGGAACGCAGGTGCGTGTTGTGACGGCTTCGTCGCCGGACATTGATGCTCCATCGCCGGTCTTCACACCAGATGGCGATATCGCCGAGAAGTCCAAGGACGAATTACGGACCGCTGTTGCGAATACGACTGTCGACAACTGGATTCCGACGTACACATTGCAAGACGGCGTGGGCGCGGAAGTGAGCAAGGGACCTCTTGTGGAATGTGCCGATTTGGCTCGTCCCGAGACGTTTTCCGGTCTCGACACCGTGGCAGTGTCGTCGTTCGATATGGGGTCGGCTTTGCAGTCCCGCAATGCCGTTGGCGTGATCGCCGGCGGACAGCAGATATATGCAACCGACATGTCGACGTACGTCTCGACGACTGATTGGAGTGCCGACGGTTCACCTGCAAAGACGAGCCTGCACAAGTTCGTCACCGCATCATCGGGGGAAAGTGCCTACAAAGGATCGGGTGAAGTCCCCGGAACCTTGCTGAACCAGTACGCGATGTCTGAATACGACGGCGTGTTGCGCGTTGCAAGCACGGTTTCTGAACGCCGAGGCTGGACCAACTCTCGTCAGATAACCGAGGGTCTGGTCACGACCTTCAGTGAGCACGGGGGTGCGCTTCGCCAATTGGGACAGGTCGGCGGCCTGGGTAGGCAGGACAACGAATCGATCCGCGCGGTGCGATTCATCGAGGATCGCGGGTATGTCGTGACTTTCCGCCAGACTGATCCGCTCTACGTTCTCGATCTCCACGATGCTGCCGCCCCGAAGGTCGTTGGCGAGTTGAAGATCCCCGGCTACTCCGGCTATCTGCACCCGATCGGTGAGAACCTGCTGCTCGGTGTCGGGCAGAGCGGTGTGGAGCCCGGTAGCAGCCCTGTGCCTAATCGTGGCGGCCGGATCGGCGTGCAGTTCTCCTTGTTCGACATCAGCGACCCCACATCTCTGCGGCGGATCGACACGCAGACCTACGGCGGGGGGACTGCGGCAGCCGAGTTCGACCCAAAGGCGTTCCTGTACTGGCAGCCGCGCGATCTGATCATTGCTCCGACGAACCTGCATGGTGACTACCGAGGTCGGGGAGCATTCAGCGGCCTGGTGCTACTGCGAGCCAATGCGAATGGACTCAGGGAGGTCGGGCGTCTTGCGACCACCGAGGCGTACGGCACCGTCAACCGTTCTCTGGTCATTGGCGACACCGTTTACATGCTTTCGGACCATGCTCTTCAGGCGAACAGTCTCGACACTCACCGCGAGATCGACAAGCTGATCTTCTAACGAGATGGTCGTTGTGCGACTGCTGCCGGCGACCGGCGCGATCGACTGAGAATGCGGATGTCGTCGTGGTTTGGGGTGCTTGCCGTCACGGGTCGAGCGCGACCGTGTTTTGGCCAGCAACGATGCACCACTGGCCGGCCTCCTTGGCCATGACGTAGAGCGGACTGCCCTCGTTCTGGCCATCGATTGGCGCGCCGTCTAGCGTCACCGGCCGCTGGCGCACTTGACTGCGGCGACGTCGGGCCGGATGAATAGGACGTATCCAACCTCATACGTCGCCGTCGAGTCCTTCATCGCACCGGGGAGCACCTGGTGCGTGAACGCCGAGATCTCCTCCCTGCCGATGAGACGCTTTCCGCCGCCCGTCGTCCAGATCGCGTCCTGCCGAAAGAGACCGACGAACTCGTCGGGGAGCTCGTTCTGTTGTGCATGCTCGAGTACGCTGACGACCCGCTTGATCGCCTTGATCTCTGCGTCGCGGGTCTGCCGTTCGGTGTCCGTCATATCCACAGCACTAGCGTGTTACCTCTAGTCAACGTGAGGTCAACTGACTCGATGTGATCCCCGAGCTGCCAGAGAGGACGTGTGGACGAGGTGAGCGGTTGCGACAGGCAGTGCGCGTGGAGGCGTTGGGTTGATTTGTCGCCGGATCGTTGGCCCGACAGCTAGCGGACGGGGCAGCCGAATTAGGGTGGCGGGCGTGAACCGTGCTGACGCGCAGACCTGGCTCGACGACTACGTCGCAGCGTGGTTGTCCTATGACGAAGCAGACATCACAGCGCTTTTCGCCGAGGACATCACGTACCGATACCACCCCTATGACGACCCAGTCGTCGGCCGCGAGGCCGTCGTCGCGTCCTGGCTGGGGGAGTCCGACTCGGACGATGCCTCCACCCGTGATGCGGCCGGTACATACTCGGCGCACTATGCACCGGTCGCTGTCGACGAAGATGTCGTGGTCGCGACCGGCACCTCGAGCTATTGCGAGCGGCCTGACGGGCCCATCGTTCGCAGGTACCACAACTGTTTTGTGATGCGTTTTGACAAAGCAGGGCGCTGCCGCGAGTTCACCGAGTACTACAACAAGGAGTCGTGACCCAGGGCATCAACTGGTCTCTGACTAGTGGGAAGTACTCTCATCCGGGCAAGCGGTGGACTGCAGCCCCAACTAGCCGCGCAGTGGCCGCAGGATTTGAATTCGGACCCAGAATTCGGGAGGCGAGGTTAGGAGCAGAGAAGTACTAAGCCGGAGGTGATACTAGCGATACGGTATTACCCGAGATCTTGATGTATGCCGAGCTCGTATTGTTCGAGTCGTTCGACTCCAGAAACCTATTTCCGGGATCAGCGATAACCTGGACTCGGTACTTGCCGTCCGCAAGACCGTTGATCTTGATCCACTGGTAAGCAAGGTTTGCTCCGTAGGTATCGCCCCAGCCGACTGAGATACCCTCAACCACCTTCAGTGACGACTTAGTACCACAAGCTACGCCAGGCACGTAGTGCGGAGAGGACGGTGCGCCAGGCAATGTCAGGTTCACCTTCGTGTTGTCGCTGAAGCAGAATCCAGTCTTTGCGCCTCGACCTCGAATCACAGAGTCAGTAGTGCCATCAGCATTGACCTTACGGATTGTGAATTCTTGAAGCTTGAAAACGTGCCAGTGATCGTGACCATCGCCTGCATAGAATCCGTGGGTGGCAGGCACGTTGACGGTGCGGTAGGTGCCATCTGTTCGGTACACACGCTGTGCGACTGTCATTTCCGGAGTCGAAGTGTCCGGACGCATCATCCGTACTCCGAACTTGCCTGCCCCAGCATTCCACATGACCGTCTTGAATCGAAGTCGCTTCTCTCCGCTGGATGCTTGCTCGATATAGAATCCCGAAGGCGCTTTCATCTTCAGGTCTGGCAACTTTTCTGTGGCAGCGGATGCTGACAAAGCTGTCATGGTCAGTAGAGCGCCTAGTAGAGCGGCAAGTATTGCGATGATGCGTGTTTTCATTGTTGCCCCCGATCTAGCATTTGTCTAACTTCACCGCATGTGCAGGCGAAATGCATGTGCAGGCGAAATCAGCAACGCCGCCGCCAGCAGTTCCCCAAGACCGAAAGAATCATCCTTCGATTGCCATCCCCGATTGCCTGCAGGACTCACGGAACTGTACTGGATGGTGATGCGGCATGGGCTCATTTGCTAGGTGTTTCTGTCGGCGGCGACGTCCCAGCTGGGGAGTCACCCCCTTCTGTCTCAGTGTGAGGCCGTCCGCTGGGATCGGTTCGTCCCCTGAGGCCGTCCCCTCCTCCCAAATTTGGACCGTTGTCCCGTGGGATGGGGCCTTGCCCTCCGCAAACGCTATCCACCAGCTGTAACGCCCCCCAATCCCGCTCCTGAGATCACCAAGACTTACCGCCGGGTGCACCAGACCGAAGACGGTTCGGTGACCTATAACGGGGACACGTTTGAAGAATCCGGGCTGTTCGGCAGTTAGGTGGCTTGGGCGGTGTGTGGAACTCCCAACGGCCGGAATCACCTTCATCGGAAACCGGCCGGTTTGACTGCCAGTTGCTGTAAAGTTCGGCGCCATGAAACGCCTGGCGTTGGCAGTCGTCGTCACTGCGTTGGTGGTAAGTGCGCTGCACGCACCGCCCAGTCAGGCAGCAACCAACGTGCTGCTGACCGCTCATCGAGGTATCGGTAACAGTGCCACGATCCCCGAGAACACCATCCCAGCCTTTGAGTACGCCGCCGAGCACGGCGCCGACATTGTTGAGTTTGATGTGCAGCTCAGCTCTGACGGCAAAATGGTCGTGCTCCACGACAAGACCCTGAATCGAACCACCGATTGCACCGGCTATGTCAAGGATCGAACGCTGGCCTACATCAAGGCGTGTGATACCGAACCCGCTGGGTCGCACCCGCCGAGCTTTCGGCAGGCCTTGATCTACCTGAAGGGCACTGATCTGAAGATCAGGGCCGAACTCAAAGGCACCTGGACGTCCAGCCAGGTACAAAAATTCGTGAATGAGGTAAAGCTGCAAGGACTCACCT
>Ga0081455_10003805_pt1 | contig 17220 bp, 22 predicted proteins | sample TabmetS3T2R1_FD_70207 | JGI IMG/M metagenome (GOLD analysis project Ga0081455, IMG submission 70207) | Tabebuia heterophylla rhizosphere microbial communities from the University of Puerto Rico - S3T2R1 | ecosystem: Host-associated > Plants > Roots > Rhizosphere ...
GACGCGAATCACACGCTGCCCTACGTAAGGAAGGATTGGGAAAACTTCAGGGGCATGGGTAGGATCATCGCGTTTCACGACATCGGCTTCTACAGGGAGCACGGTCTGCCTCCGAGTAAGAAGCCGATTGAGGTGCCAATATTCTGGAAGGAAGTGAAGCAGAACTATCGCCACGTTGAGATTCGCGTAGATAAGTTTGACAACGGCATCGGTGTCCTGTGGGTCTGACGTTCGTTACTTGGCTCTGGGGCGACAAGTACCACGCTCACGATGTCTGCAAGCTCGCGGACAGTGTCAGGAGAAATATTCGCGTGCCGCACAGATTCGTCGTGTTTACGGATCGCAAGCGCGACATGCCGTCGCATCTTGTTGAGCAGCAGGGTCTCGTCGACACGTACTTGATCGGCAAGGGATGCTTCTGCAGACTCCGCATGTTTGATCCGGAGTGGCAGCGGGAGCACAAGATGGACGAACGCATCGTAGCTCTCGATCTCGACGACGTGATAGTGGGTCCGCTCGACGACGTGTTCCACACGTCCGAGAAGTTCATGATACTTCAGGGCGTCAACGCGCTGAACCCGAATCCGTATAATTGCAGCGTCGTTCTGTTGCGAGCTGGCACTCATCCGGAGGTCTGGCGGGACTTCAGTCTCGAGAAGGCTGCGAGAATAAAGTTTCACGAGTTCCCTGACGATCAGGGCTGGATATGGCACAAGCTTCCGAACGCGAGAGGTTGGAAGGGAGGCGAGACGAGCGGAATCTACGCATTCCAGAAGCCGGGGTGGGTCGGTCCGGGTAATCAGCTTCCGCGCAACGCGCGCATCGTGGCCTTCTTCGGATGGCGCAAGCCGTCGCTCTTCAAGGATGTGCCTTGGGTCCAGAAGCACTGGAGAACTGGACTGTGATAGACAAGGAAAAAGTAGCTCTCTTCATTCCGCCTGGACTCAAGAAGTTCAAGCAGAAGCTCTTCGAGGGCATAGGGCAGACGATAGGGAGGGTAGTGCGCGATGATCCCAGAAGACTGGACGAGCTACCGGCAGACGTCATACCCATCGTCGGGTGCTCGCCGTTTCTCCGTCCGTGGTACGACAAGTGGCGGGCGACCGGAAGAACCTTTATCTACTGGGACAGGGGATATCTTCGGAGGGTATTCGCGACGCATCTTCCCAATGGCAATGACCTCGGCATACCCGGAGGCTACTACAGATGGCACGTGAACAAGTTTCAGATGGACGAGATTCTGGATGTGCCGGACGACAGGTGGAAGTTTCTGAAGCTGGAGAAGTCGCTGCGCCCTTGGAAGAAAGACGGCAGACGCATCGTAATCGCAGACACGTTACCAGACTACTGGAATCTCTTTGCGGACCTCACTTGGTCTAGGAGGATGGCTGAGTACCTGCGGCAGATCACCAATCGACCTGTCTTCATACGACACAAGGAGAGCAAGGTCCCTCTCGAGGAGGAGCTGGCCGACGCTCACTGTCTCGTGGCGCACGGCAGCATCGCAGCTGTGGAAGCGGTCGTCATGGGCTGTCCGGTGTTCGTAGACAGCATGAGCGCGGCAGCTCTGGTCGGCAAGACGCGGTTCAGTGACATCGAGAATCCGGTTTATCCGGACAGAGAGAAGTGGCTGCACTCGCTCGCATACTGTCAGTATAACGAGGCCGAGCTAGTTAACGGAAAACTCTGGAAGCTCATATCATGAGAGCAGGCAATCTAGACAGGCGCGTGGATATTCAGCGCAAGACAAGAACGCAGAGCTCGTCTGGCGAGATCATTGAGACGTGGTCTGACGTCGTTGCTAACATACCGGCGTCTATAGCGCCACTCAAGGGCGACGAGCGGTTCAACAATCCGCAGATCGTTGCCACGGATCAGGTCGAGTTTCGCATCAGGTTCTCGACCGAGGTGGCAGCGCTCACCCCGCTTGACCGAGTGATTTATCCAGCGCGCGGCACAGCGAGCCCGCCGAACGAGGGAATTGTGTACGACATATTACAAGCCTCTGAGCTGGGACGGCGCGAGGGTATTCGTATCTTAGCTGCACGTCGTCCGGACGTGGGGGTCGCATGACACTCGTAGACGTAAGGCCAGCTATCTTCAATCTGCTGGTAGCGAACAGCGCCATCAACGCTCTCGTCACCTCCGGGGGCATCTCGAGAATATTCCCGACGGTGCTTCCGCAGGGCATCACGGCGGACAGCATCATCTACACGCGCATCACGGAGTTTGAGCACCTTAACATGCAGAGTGAGTCCGGGCTGGTGAACGCGCGCTACCAGATAGACGCTGCGTCGTTGTCTGCGAATCGAGCTACGGAGCTGGCCAATCTCGTGAAGGAGACGCTTCAGGGTTACGCGGGGACAGTGGCGGTAGGCGCTGACCACGTCGACATCGAACTCATCGAGATGGTCAACGCGCGCGACGACTACGATGGCACGACGCAGATGCATCGCTCCAGTAAGGACTACTACGTGTTCTATCGAGAGCAGAACTAGATGGCCAAGCCGACCGTTAAGGTGAAAGTAGAGGGCCTCGTCGAGTTGCAGGCGGCTCTCAAGGAGCTGCCCAAGGCGACTGGTAAGAATACGATACGCAGAGCGTTGACTGCCGCGTGTCAGCCGATTATAGAGACAGCCACCTCGCTGACGAGAGTGAAGCGAGTAAGCCCTGCCGTCGTCATGAGCAAGATAAAGTTCACGAGTGGCGGTGCAGGCAAGCGAGCTTTCGCTGCCGCGATGGCGCGTGGTGCAACTCGTCAGGAAGCTGGCGAGGCCGCGCACGAGGCAAACGCGGCGGCGAAGGAAAGCGGAGGTGACGACGCTACGGTAACTTCCGGAGTCACTGCCGTTGGTCCCACTAAGGCTGCGTTCTACGGGTTCGAGTACGGAACGGTTAAGCAGGCACCTCAGCCGTTCATGCGTCCAGCGTGGGATCAACACAAGGAAGAGGCTGTGGAGATCTTCAGGGATGAACTGAAGATGCAGATAGAGAAGGCAGCTGCGAGGCTGGCCAAGAAGGCGGCAAAGATCAAGTGAACTCAACAAGGAGAGTGGAATGGCTACGAGAGCTATCTTAGGTTACAACACGCAAGTATTCGTCGGCGACTCGTCGTCGCCCGGCGTCTACACTCAGCTGCAGGAGGTCATCGAGGTTACTCCGCCGAACGCTCAGGTGGACGACGTCGAGGCGACGCACTTTACGTCACCAAACAGGACGCGCGAGTACATCGCAGGCCTGATTGAGGGCGGCGAGGCTGCGGTCGGCATGAACCGCATTCCGGGCAGCGCCACTGAGATCCTTCTTCTGGGTCTGCAGACGTCTGCGACGGTAGTCGCCGTTCGCATCGTCTGGCCGAACGGCACGATCTGGGAGTTCAGTGGTCACGTCAAGGGCTACGAGACTTCAAGCCCCATCGACGATCGCATGACTGCGACCTGCACCTTCAAGGTCGACGGATCGACGACGGTCACTCTGCCGTCACCGCCTCCGGGTTGATGAGCGAGTAGCACATGGCTACTCAAGCGAAGATAGGCTACGGGACTCTATTCCAGACGGACTACACACTGGCGAGTCCCGTAGTCTGGGTCACACTGTCGGAGGCAGCGCAGTTATCTCTGCCCCCGGTCTCGCGCGACGCCGTGGACGCGTCACACGAGTGCAAGCCAGACGAGTGGCGTACCTTTGTGACAGGACTGAAGAGCGGCGGCGAGGTTGACGTGATGATGAACTTCATCGCAGCGCAGTACACGACGCTGCGAGCGGAGTTCATCACTAGCACGTCCAAGCCGAGAAGGATCACGCTGCCGGGGGGCGTGACCTGTACGTTCAACGCGACCCTGATCTCACTAGACGTGCCAGTACCAAATGGCGACAAGTTAGTCGCCACTGCGAAGTTCAAGATAGACGGCGAACCGGGACTTCTCATATAGTCCCACAACAGGAGAGAGCCACATGACTAATCCAGTAAAAGGCGAGGTCTACTTCGAGTGCGACGGCAAGAACTACAGGTTCAAGCTCGGTGTCAACGCGCAGGTCTTGATTGAGAAGAAGACGGGAATGTCCATGACGAAGTTCCTCAAGGCTGATCGCCTCGAGGATCTCGGAACCGAGGGCGTTCGACTCATCTTCTGGGCGGGGCTCACGCGCGCGCATCCAGATCTTACTGAGGAGGCGGTCGGTGATCTCATCGACGACCTCGGTCAGGACCGTGTTATCAAGATCTTTGAGGAGGCCTTTGAGCTCGCTAAGGTTAAGGCGGATCAGAGTAGTAATGGTGCCCGCCCTCCGGTGCCAGCGACGCAACAGACTGGGACCAGCTCCTAGAGCGCTGGCTCGTCGCTGGCTATGATCACGAGTCGTTCTGGGACCAGACGCCGCACACTCTGCAGATAACTTTCGAGGCCTACAACGTGCGGATGATGAACGAGCATAACGCAAGAGCGTGGTCCGCGTGGCATATCGCGGCCATGCAGCGATCCAAGACAGTGCCGCGACTCCAGACGCTGCTGGCCAAGAAGCCGAGGCCGCAGACGATGGATGAGCAGATCGAGGGACTCAAGAATTGGGTTCTTGCGACTGGCGGCAAGGTCGTTTACAGACAGTGAGATGATACATGGCTGACTCGATCATTGGTTCACTTAGAGTATTGCTCGGCATCGACACCGCCGCGTTCACCGAGGGGCTCGGTAACGCGGAAGGGATTCTTACGAAGTTCGGTAAGGCGATTGAGAACAATCTCGGCAAGATAGCCGGGGCAGTGTCGCTAGGTGCGATTACGACGGGCATCACCGCCGCGGTCAAGAGCTCCATTAATGCGATGGACGATCTGGGCAAGTCGTCCCAGAAGATCGGCATACCCGTCGAGACACTCTCGAGTCTGCGCGTTGCTGCCGAGCTCTCCGACGTCAGCGTGGAGGCCCTCGGCCGATCGATGGGCAAGTTGACGACAGCTATGGTGGCGACGGCGGCTGGTGGAACCGGTCCGGCGACCGCGGCGTTTCAGGCGCTCGGCATCTCGATGGAGACGCTTAAGAGCAACGACCCGAGCAAGGTTCTCGAGGCGATGGCTGCGAAGTTTGCTACGTTTCAAGACGGCGCGACGAAGTCAGCACTCGCGAGCGCCATCTTGGGACAGCGCATGGGTCGCGAGCTCATTCCGCTGCTGAACGAGGGTGCCGAGGGACTGAGAAAGGCGCGTGAGAACGCCGAGGCATTCGGGCAGGTCGTGTCTACGAAGACAACTAGACAGGCGCAGGACTTCAACGACAACTTGAAGTTGATGTCCCTGATACCATCCGGCATCGCAAATGAGCTCGCCAAGACACTTCTGCCGAAGTTGGTCGAGCTTAGTAATCAGATGGTGGAGTGGGCCAAGAGTAACAACGTGGTGAAGAACTCTGCGGATGTTCTAATTCGCATCATAGCTCTCATCGCAGACAACGTCGTGTTTCTCGCCAAGGCATTCGCGGCGTTCATAGCCATCAAGCTCGGGCTCTTCTTCATTCAGCTGGCGCTGCAGATCTACGAGTTCGCGAAGGCGATGTACGCGGCGGGAATAGCCGCGACGGTGATGAGCGCGCCGATGCTGGCGCTCGCCGGAACCATATTGGCCATCGGCGCTGCGGTGCTCTACGCCAGCGGATATCTCGACAAGTTCGTCGAGAAGGCCAAGGGCATCGGAACCGCCATTCTAGAGTCAATTCCGACGGCTGCAATAAGCGACACTCTGAAGAGCGGTCTCGAGGCTATCGGTGTCAATCTGCGCGCGCTCGGCGGCAATCTGGACGGCGTGAAGACTCACGGCGACGCGGCGGCAGAGGCTCTCAAGAACCTGAAGCCCCCTCCGGCGTTCGATCCGGCAGGCGCGGCAGGCGCGGCGAAGTTTACAGAGGAGCTTCTCAAGATACAGCTGAAGGCGCGCGAGATCAAGGGCGACTTCGACCAGCTCGCTCCGGGCTTCGTGCAGGCAGCGATACATCTGAAGCTGATCAAGGACACTGGCGACGGGTTCAGTGGAACACTGGACACGCTGTCGCCCAAGATGATTCAGCTGAACGACGCACTCTACAAGCTGGCAGGCGCAAACATCACCGCAGCTAACAGAACTCCTTGGGAGGAGTTTCTCAAGACGCAGAATCAAATCAACGAGGCGTTCGCGCGCAACGCAATTGGTGCCGACACGTTCGGCGCAGCGTCGCTCAAGAACGCCAACAAGATGATTGAGGCCTACGGCAACGCCGCTGCGACTGCGGCGGGGAACTTTGGGGAGTTCTTCAAGACCTTCGCCAAGGGCAACAAGGAGATGTTCTTAATCTACAAGGCGTTCGCAATCTCGCAGGCTCTCATCAACACGTTCGTCGGCGCCACGAAGGCTCTCGAGGCTGGACCCATTCTCGGCCCAATCCTGATGGCCTCGGTCATCGCGCTAGGCCTCGCTCAGGTAGCAAAGATCGTTGCGGAGAAGCCCCCGGCAATGGCGACGGGCGGCACGATGATGCTCGGCGGGAGCGGGGGCGTGGACAGCCAGATGGTTCCGGTGATGATGTCGCCCGGAGAGAAGGTGACGGTTGATCAGAACAAGTACGGTTCCGACACGAGCGGCAGCAAGGTCATAACTGTGCAGGGCATCAAGTCTAAGGAGTTCTTTACCGGCGACGTGATGCGTGACTTCATTGAGAACTTGAACATCGCCATTAGTGATGGCTACAAGATAAAGGTCGCCTGATGTCCATCGTCATAAGCAGCAATCTTTCCCTATCTGGTGCCGAGTCGTCACTCACTCTTGACCATCCTGTGATCGGTTGGCAGAACCTAGCTACTGTCAGCAATATGACGGCGAACATCAGCAGTGATCCGAACCATCCGGATGATAACCTCGCCAACCCCGCGACGCATCTCTACTGGAGCCCCATCGGGCCTCAGGGCGGCTACTCGTACGTCGGCATAGATCCGCTCGGCACGGCTGATGACGTAGACTATGTCGGTATCGCCGGACACAATCTAGGCAGCATCGGCAGCTCGGTTCTCGTCGGGTGGATCGACTTCTTGGTAAGTCCTCCGGCGTTCATGCCGCTCGTGTCTGAGTTCATGCCGGGAGGCGACGGACCAATCATTGCGCGGTGGACGGCGCAGTCGCTGCCTAACATCTACATTGGGTTCGGGCCGAGCTCGCTCACCATTAAGGTAGCAACTATCTACGCTGGCAAGCTGCTCGTGCTGCCGCGGAAGCTCTATCAGGGTATGGGTCCGATCAACTACGGACGCGTGGCCAAGGTCACGAACGGAAGGAGCGAGGCGGGTAACTTCCTAGGGCGCATAGTTACGCAGGAGTTCGTGAAGAACTCCGTGCCGCTGTCGCTCATTCCTCCGGACTACTTCCGCGATCACATCGCGGACTTCCTTGCCGACAGCAAGGAGAATCCGTTCTTCTTCGCTTGGCGTCCGCAGAGTTATCCCGACGAGGTTGGCTACTGCCACATGACCAACGATCCGTTCCCGACTAACGAGCCGCCACATGGTCTGATCTCAATGACGATGGAAATGACTGGAATAGTGAAGTAGCCAATGTCTCAGAAGATAGTTCAATTCGTCGAGATCGACGTCGACTACTGCGCGCTGACATACGGCGTTGCGCCGTGTCAGGCCGCGCTTAACGAGGATGCTGTTTTGCTGCTGCACATGGACGGTCTTGGGACGAGCCCGCTCACGCAGAACTTTACTGACACCTCGCTGAAGATGCACGGCAATGGAACTAAGTTCGGGAACGTTGCCATCGTCAGCGGCGGACAGTTCTCGGACTGCGGGCAGTTTGACGGTGCTGGAGACTACGTGACGTTTCCGAACAGTTCGGACTGGGAGTTTGGTGCAGGCGACTTCACCGTGGAGTGGTTTGAGTTCAGAACGGCGAACAGTGGGGCTACTCTGTCGCGCGACGCTGTCACGACCTTCGTGCCCTTCATCTTAGGGTATCCCGGTTCAAGTCGGCTTGACGCCTACATAACTTCCGACGGCGCGAACTGGGACATCGCTAATGGCGTAAGCATGGGGAGTTTGACACTCAGCGTGTGGTCGCACCGCGCTATTACTCGCAGCGGTACTACCTTTCGTACCTTCAAGGACGGGACAGTTATAAGCACGTTCTCTTCCAGCGCCGCGATTTTCCCCAACACGGGCGCGCTGAGCATCGGTCGCACGCAGGGATTCTTGGATTTCACCGGCAAGATTGACGAGCTTCGCATCTTGAAGGGCAAGGCGAAGTGGACCGCGAACTTCACTCCGCCTGCTGCTCCGTATGCGAACCCGACTGGAGAGAAGAAGTGTTTCAACACTCTCGTGACGTGTCAGGATCGGCCGAACTTCACTAACGATCCGGTGACGCTGCGCTTCGCCGTTCCTACCGACTTTCTGCCCAAGGGTCTCTTCATCTCTGACAATATTCCCAATATTAAGACCATACAGTTTGATCCGGCAGTCATCTCGCTCGGGAAGGATCTCGGACAGCGCGCGACGCTGACCGCGACCTTCAACGATCACAGGCACTCGGACGCGGGCGAGGGATACGACAAGTACGTTCCAGATCGCGACTACAATCCGTACGAGCAGGGAACTTATTGGGGAAAGTTTGCTGCTCGTCAGCCGTTCGTGCGCGGCAGACCGCTGCGCTGGATCACCGGCAATACTGATCAGTTCGAGACCGAGATGGAGGTTCGGCACTTCGTCATCGACAGCTTCTCTGGTCCCACTAACAACGGCGAATTTAAGATCATCGCCAAGGACGTACTGAAGCTTGCCGACGGTGATCGTGCGCTGGCTCCGACTGTCAGTCAGGGGTTCCTGTCTGCTGATATAACGAATGCCGCCACCTCCTTCACTGTGGCACCGTCTGGCATTGGCGCGACGTATCCGACTACTGGCTTATTGGCGATAGGCGGTACGGAGATTGTTGCCTACAGCAGTCGCACTGGCGACACGTTTACGATCTCGGCGCGAGGATTTCTCGGCACGACGGCTGCGGCGCACTCGGCGCAGGATCGCGTTCAGTGGGTTCTGAATTTCAATGCGAGACCACCCAACTCCATCATCGCCGAGCTCTTGGTGGACTATGCGGGCGTCAATCCCAGCTACATTCCGGGAGCGCAGTGGCAGTCGGAAGTCGACTCTTATCTTAACCGACTCTACACAGCCAACATCGCGCAGCCGACGGCCGTCGTAGATCTTGTCTCGGAGCTGATCGAGCAGGCAGGTCTCTCGATGTGGTGGGACGATCGCAATCAGAAGATAGGACTTCTGGTTCTGCGTGGACTAGTCTACACGAACTATCTTTTCGACGAGAATAACATGATGCTCGACACACTTGACGTGTCGGAGCAGCCGGACAAGCGTGTGTCCCAGGTTCACACTTACTTCGGTCAAATCAATCCGCTCACGTCTCTCACTGACAAGGCCAACTATAGAAGCAACTCCATCGTTGCTGACCCGCAGTCTGAGTCTGACTACGGCTCGGCAGCCATCAAGGAAATCTTCTCTCGCTGGATACCGGCACTCGGTCGCACAGTTGCTGATCGGCTCGGGACGATCTTTCTTGGCAGGTTCAGGGACCCGCCTCGCAAGCTGAAGTTCTCGATGCTCAGGAACTCCGTACCTGAGATCCTGCTAGGGCAGGGCTATCAGGCTCGCGCTTGGCCGCTTCAGCTGGACACTGGCGAGGCTGAGACGGTCAACTTGCAGGTCACGAGACTGCGTCCGAACCCCGACACTCTCGAGGTGGAGGCCGAGGAGGTCCTGTTCACGGCTCCTGCTGAGGACCTGACCGTGCGTCGCATCATCGTTGACGCGAACAACCACAACATCAATCTGCGCGCGACGCACGACAGTCTATTTCCAGCACCGGAGGTTGGCACTACTGTCGTGCTGACCGTCAACACGGGAGTCATTCTAGGTTCGACGTCGTCGGCAACATTTTCACTCGACATCGGGTCGTGGCCAGCGGGCGTGACCATCATCGTTCACATTGAGGGCCGCATTCAAGGCAAGGGCGGAACCGGTGACAGCGGAGCGGCTGTCGGAACGGCTGGCGGCACTGCGATCTACACGCGACAGGTGATCAGCCTGTCTTGTCCCGGTCAGATCTGGGCGGGAGGCGGAGGCGGCGGCTATAGCACCTCCTCACTTGATCCGCTGGTCAGGAACGGAGGCGGCGGCGGTGCCGGTTTTGATCCCGGTCCGGGCGGTGCCGCCGTCGGCGGCGGTGTAGCCGGTCTGAGCGGAACGACCGAGGCTGGCGCACTCGACACCTTCTACGGAGGCGGAGGCGGCGGACCAGCTCAGGCAGGTCACCCCGGCGGCGGATTGGCTTTCAGCGGTGGATTTGGACCGGGGAATAGCATCGACGGCATCAGCTTCATCACGACCGGAACGTGGGACGGCACGACATTCACCCCCGGCGCTCTGACTGGCGACGTTCGCGGCGCACAGATCAACTAACAGGAAAACTCAGATGGCAACATACGGTCGATATCAGTCCTTCGCTGTAGACAATGCTGGCAACGGCCTGAACGCAGCGAGCATTGAGGTACGCAACGAGCTGACTGGCAATCTCGCTGCGCTGTTCTCGACGCGCACTGGCTCGTCGCTCGGTAATCCGTTCAACTCCGACGCTGACGGCTTCTTCGGTTTTCACGTCGCTGGCGGCGCGTACAAGATCACCGTCACCAAGGACGCGCTTACTCGTACGTTTAGATATGTTCCGATAGGCACGGCGGGCGAGCACGATGCGTCCGCGAGCGGGGTGACGTACGCGTCAGACTTCGGCGTGGTCGGCGACAACGGACTCTCGGACGAGACCGCCGCTCTGCAGGCGGCGATCGACGGAACACCCTCCGGAGGTACGCTCATCCTGCCTGCCGGACTGTGCATGGTTCTCGGCAGCGGGACTACGGCGCTGCTCGTGACAAAGCCGATCAGCATCATCGGTAATGGATGGTCCTCCGGCATCTTTCCGAGCATCGCGGGGGGCTTCCCGAACACGCGCAACATCCTTTCAGTCATTCCGACCTCGCCGTCTAACGGGTTCGTATTTCGCGACTTTCAGATCGCGGCCTTCGGTGCTGGCAAGCACGCTATGCTCTTCGACTCCGGTAACACGTCAGTGGTCTACAACATCTACATTCAGCGAATGCTGATAACCGCCACAGACGCGGGATGCAGTATTTTCGGAGCCGAGAGCGTCAATAGTCCGTCGTCAGGCGGAACGTTTGCCTACAGCAGCATTCAGGACTGCAATCTGGACTCAGCGCAGTTCAACACGTGTGGCGACGGTCTGACGATCGCCAGGAACGTTCTCACCGGAGCCGAGCGTACCTGCATCATCGCAGATCAGGTTGTGGGTGCGGGCAATCTTGTTATTCGCGACAATACTATGGCCAGCAACTTCGGCTTCTGCACGGTCAGGCAGTCGTCCAGCCTCATATACGCGGACAACGAGATGGAGATACAGGGAGCACTGTCGCAGACTAACGGGGCGCTCGTAGACCTCGCCGGCGACGTCGGACAAATTCTCAACGCGAACATCAAGGGAAACATATTCAGCACTAGCACGGGATCAGGTATCACTAGACAGCTAAGACTGAACAACTGCGTCGGCGCCAAGATAAGTCACAACACGTTCCTCGCCAAGGGCGAGGAGCACATAACGATCAACTCGAACTGCTTGGACGTCGAGCGCTTCGCGAACACGTTCATCCAGACCAACGGCCTTCAGGGTCCGAAGATCACGGACAATGGTGTACGCTCTGCGATCATTCCAGGCACTCACATCCTCATGCTGTCCTCGAACCAAGCTGGATCCGACAGCAGCACGGCGCAGACTTGGTTCCCGGGTGGAGGGCCGACTGGTCTCTCCGTGCTGGACGACTCCACGTACGAGTTCGAGGGATTCGTCGCCTACGCCAGAACGGCAGGCACGAACAGTCACTTCACTGAGATTCTATTTCAGGGAACCGCGACCGTCGGCGCGATACAGGGATGGTACGAGGGCAGCGCCGGAACGAGCGGCGCGTTCGCAGGCAACGCGTCGGCTGATGCTCTGAACAACGGTCTGTCCAGCATAGTGCTGTTCGGCACCACGACGTCGGCCACGTACAACTGGATGGTGAAGATGAGAGGCATCATACGCGTCACGGCCGCTGGCACGTTCGTTCCGCAGATCAAGTTCAGTGCGGCTCCGGGCGGCGCGCCGACGTTCCAGGCGAACTGCATGTTTAAGATGAAGCTGATAGGTCCGGACACCGTCACTAGCATAGGATTCAGCTGATGAGGCCGATAGACGTAGTCAACAGACTCTGCCCCGCAGCGAGGGACTTCTACAGAAAGGCCATCGCCGATGGCGACCCACTCTTCACGAAGTACGGAGTGACAACCAATGCAAGACTTTCTCAATTCCTTGCTCAGATTTTTCACGAGTCTGGGGGGCTTACTATCGCGTGGGAGAGTGGAAACTACTCAGCCGAGAGACTCTACGAAGTCTTCGGCGTCGGTCGGCATTCGGCTGCGGTCACACGAGACGAGGCTCAGAGGCTAGCTCACAACGGACCAGCCATATTCGAACGCGTCTACGGTCGCGGCAATCCGATCAAGGCCAAGGATCTTGGCAACACCGAGCCGGGCGACGGCTGGCGCTACCGTGGCGGAGGTCTGATGCAGACGACTGGTCGGGACAACTACCGACGCGTCGGCCAGAAGATAGGAGTAGATCTCGAGGCCAATCCAAGTCTCGTCCTCGATCCGGAGCATGCTCTCAAGCCTGCCCTAGTGGAGTGGGACGAGGGTCACCTGAACTACTACGCCGACAAGGGCGACGTGCTGGCCATCTCGAGGAAGATCAATCTGGGCAGCGTCTCGTCCACTAAGAAGCCCAACGGGCTGGACGACAGGATTAACTGGCTCCGCCGCATAACGCCGCTGAAGCCTGCCGTAAGCTCCGCGGCAGCGCCCCCGGCCCCTCCGTCTGCTCCCTCCAGCGCGCGGCCCGAGCTGAGGGTAGGCAGCACTGGTCCGGACGTGCGGCTTCTGCAGGAGCTCCTCAGGGCCAGGAACGGTGCGACTATCGCGGCTGACGGGGACTTCGGGCCGCTTACGCGCTCGGCCGTAATCAACTTCCAGATCCGCAGCGGCCTCGTAGTCAACGGGGTCGTGGACGCGGAGACGTGGACTAAGCTGGAGACTTAAAGATGTTCTTTAACACACTGACTACGAGCCAGAAGATAGCGATCGCAGTGGCGGTGCTCAGCGTACTGAGCACGTCCTCTGCGCTCCTGACGGACATAGCGGGGGCGCCAGTGGCGAAGATAATAGTCGCGGTCTCGAGTCTCTGCGCCTCCGTGATGTCCTCAGTTCTAGCCGTACTAACCGGACAGGGATCGCAGATACAGGCAGTGCGCTCCATGCCCGGAGTCGAGAACATCACTGTGAACAAGGACGCTAACGAGACCCTCGCAAAACTTGCGGTGAGTGCCGCCGAGCCGAAGATCAAGGTTTTGCCCGCGGACAGACAGGCGGTTCTAGAGACAGCGAAAGGAGAAACTCCATGAGAGTTATGAAGCTGCTCTTCGCTGGTCTGCTCGCACTGACTATTGCGAGCTGCACCAACGCTCAGCGAGGAGATCTTGGCGGACTTCTGGGAGGCGGCGTCGTCGTCAACCCAGTCTCGAGTGTAGACATCTATAGGATCAAGAATGTCTACGGAGCAACGCTCGAGCTCGTGATCAAGTGGCGCGAGTACTGCGGCATTCCTGCCGGAGCCCCCGCCGCTACGAGGTCGTACGCCTCGCTAATGGCGGATCCAATCGCCAAGCCAGTCTGCACCAATCGGAGAGGTACGCTTCTCAAGATCCAGAAGGTGCAGGCCAAGGCAGGCGCCGCGATCAGATACGCTGATGACTGGGTAAGACAGAATCCCAACGTCAGCGCCACGAGCGTCATCGGCCCCGCGTGGGACGCGGTGACGGCATTCCAGCAGATCGTGCCGAGGGTGAACTGACATGGAAAGTTTAGACTGGAGAAAACTACTCGACTCCGTGAACACTGCGCTCACGGTCATCAAGACCGTGGCCGACACACCCGGAGTCAACGTCCTGCCCTACGCTGCACTCGTCAGCAGCGCCATCGGCGTGATCCAGCTCGGCATCGGTGCTGGCCTCAACGTCGTGCCCTACGTCGACGCACTGAAGGAGACGTTCCAAGGTGGCGTCCCGACGCAGGCGCAGATGGACGCACTCGACGCCAAGATCAGGGAGCTCGAGGACAAGGTGCAGGCAGCTCCGCCCCCGGCTGAGGCGGGCGAGCCCTCTGGCGAAGAGGACGAGGATACGGCGTAACTACTATGGACATTCTGAAGGAGCTCTTCAGAATTGCTCACGAGGGCGGGGGCTTCGTCGCTCCCGTCTTCGTCGTGCTCTGGTGGCTGGAGAGACAGGAGCGTCTCGAGGACCGTAAGCTGATGGAGGAGAGGTCGCAGCGCAGGGACGCTGCGCTCAACGAGGTGAAGCTCGCACTCAACTCGTTCACTGCAATCTTGAACGCTAGGCCACACTCAGACATATAGAAGGCATCTGACATGGTGCTCAGCAAGCTGACAGCAGGAATTCGCCGGTACTTATTCGGTCCGAGACCAGAAGACGTTACTCCGGGTCCGTCGGAGGAGCTTCAGGAGGCCGCTAAGGATCTGCGCTGTCAGCTGGACGTCTACAGGGACAAGCCTGATCCGCTGGCGGCGATGATGATCGACATATTCAACAGGCGAGAGATGATACGAAAAAATAACAAGCACTGAGGGGTGGAGGTGGAGTTGGAAATGGCTTACGGCTCAGGATTCAGCGGCTGGCTTCTCGCGAACACAGTCGAGAGCGTTAACGCCGCGTGGACGGTTCTCGATCTGTGTCTTCTCGCGTATCTGGGATACTATCTGTGGACGCTGCGGAAGAAATTCAAGCTGAGTTGGCGGACGCTCTACAACTGGTCTACGGGACTGCCTATCTACGCGCAGGCGGCGATAGCGATATTTATATTTCACCTCGGCGACGTCGGCGTGAGAGGTATCGTCTGGTGGGTTCGGCACCGCGTCAACGTCGGCCAACCCCCGTCGTTCGAGTTCGTGGCGCCAGCGACGCTCGTTCTGGCCGTCTTCGCCGTGATAGCCGGGATCGGACTGATGTGCAAGCTGCGAGTGTTCTCGACTCCGTGGCTCGGCAGATGGGTTTGGATAGGAGGCACGACGCTGGCGCTAGGCGCAGCCGTTCTCACGCACTTTATTCCTTAGAGCACTTCGCCTCCGGGCGAGTGTAGAATGTTCGGGGCATTCCGCCTCAGAGGAGAAGAGCATGCGTTGTTTGATAATTGCGATCGGGACTCTCGTAGTCCTGAGTGCTCCGGCTTACGCGGAGTGCTCCATGACAAACGAGGGCAGGACCATCTGCATGGGGGCAGACGGCACGGTCAAGATTGCGAAGACCAAACATGCTAAGAGGATTGCTAGAAGATCCCACACGCGAGAAGCAACAGTCGACGCCAACGGCAACTCGACGGTGAGGTCGAGTACAGGCATCGTGGTGCGAGTGGCGCCAGCCGCCAGAGCGTCGTTGCAGTGCGTCGTCGACTACGTGGAGCGCGCCGGAGTTAAGATAACCTCCATGCGCGGCTACGGTCGAGGAACCGTTAGAGAGAGCGTTCATCCCATCGGATACGCGCTCGACATCAATCAGTACGCTAGGAATAAGACGAGGCCGCACGTGCCTCCGGGCGTGTCCAATGCGGCTGGCGAGTCCTGCGGAGTTATCTCCGGAGCTGGCTGGGACGACAAGGACAACGGACACTGGAATCTGAGCCGGAGTGCCATCGCTCGTCACTGAGTCCTCCGCGAAGTCCCGTCAGGTGGTCTGCCGGGACTAGCCAACTGGCCTAGTCTCTGCTCGACACTAGGCATTCACCCGCGCTTCGCCCGATAGTCCTCGGTCGGAGCGCGGGTCTTTTTGTCTTCAGAGTGACCTAGTAGCCAGATAGATCATGTAGAGGAAGGGAGTCGCGACGGCGGTGCAGGCGATCAGCGCGGTGATCACGAGACCCCACGTCACGACGGGATGGACGTAGTCGCCTCTCGTCATGGGGCTTCTCCAGTTGTCACGCACCTTACTCGTACTCCACTAGATGAGCCACTCCCGAAAGTTCTCTCCGGTGATGGCGGTGTGCAGATTGATCTTGTTTCGCAGCGCGTGGATAATTCTTTCCTCCACTGTGCCGCGCGCTATCAGATCCACGTACGTCACACTCCTGCGCTGACCCTTGCGGTGCGCTCTGTCCTCACTCTGCACTCGCAGCTCAAGATCATAGGAGTTGGCGGCGTAGATCACCAAGTCGGCCACGGTCCAGTTGTTTCCTATGCCCCCGGCTGACTGGGTCGACACCATGAAGCGACACTCGTCGTCCGACAGGAATCTCTTCTCCTCGTCCACGCGCCCTCGCTTGTTGCCGCCGTAGAACAGCGCGCATGACCGGGGGTCGTACTCCTTCCTTATGGCGTCAGCGATCTTCCGGATCTCGTGCTGGTATGTTGCCCAGACGATGGCCTTGCCCTGATGCTCCTCCAGCACCTCTAGGATCATCTTTATTCTGTAGGAGTCCACGTCCCGTATGACGTGCTCGTCTGTGACGGCGTGACCGCACACGACCTGATGCAGCCTTATCATCTGGGTCACCACCGACGTGGCCGACACGGTCTCGCCCTCTTGGTTTAATTCTGAGATGGCGTAACGCTTCATCTCCTCGTACACTCTCTTCTGCTCCGGCGTTAGCGCCACGTCCCGCGGCTCGTAGACCTTCTTCTTGAGATCCAGACAGTCCTTCTTGAGAACGTTGATCGAGTATGGTGCTATCTTCCTACTCAGCTCCTCCAGATTCTTGAACTTCTTTATCTTCTCCACGACCTGAATGTAGCCGCCCATCCTAGGAATAAGCTCCAGCATGTCGTCGCGACGCATCATCTCTGTCTCGTCCTCCAGCTTCCTGAGAAGGACGTCCCTGCTCATCTTGCCTAGCTGCGAGTGGTCCTCCTCGAGATGCTGCCGCAGCGTCGTCAGCTTGTGGCGCAAGTGCGACTCCGGCAGATTGTTGGTTCCCTTCCTGAAGCCCATGCAGGCTCGAAGCTTCGCTCGTATCACCTCGTTGGGC
>Ga0081455_10003806_pt1 | contig 17217 bp, 14 predicted proteins | sample TabmetS3T2R1_FD_70207 | JGI IMG/M metagenome (GOLD analysis project Ga0081455, IMG submission 70207) | Tabebuia heterophylla rhizosphere microbial communities from the University of Puerto Rico - S3T2R1 | ecosystem: Host-associated > Plants > Roots > Rhizosphere ...
GGCCGGGGCCGTCGTGCAGGGCATGCTGTGCGGAGTCGTGGTGGCGGTGCTGTTCCTCGCCGGGGCGGCGGTCACCGACCGGCAGACCCTGCAGCGGCTCATCGGCAGAAGGGACGGGTAGTGGGCGCCCGCATCGCGTTGGTCCTCGCGTCGAGCACGGGCGGCATCGGCCGGCACGTCGGCATGCTCGCCGAGGAGCTTCATGAAGGTCGATGCGACCGGGCCACCGTCCTCGTTCACGATCGGTACGAGGACCTTCGGTCCGCTATCGCTGTGGAACAGGGCCTCGGCGATGATGGTGACGACGATGACCGGCACCAGGATGGAGAACACCAGCGCCCAGCGGTCGCGTACGAAGATGCGCAGGTCCTTCCGAAAAACGGCGAACATGACGGCTCAGGCGAGCGCTCGGCAGCGCCTCAGCCGGTCTCCTCGGAGCCGGACACCTTCTTCCGCATGCGCTCGAGCAGACTCTGGAAACTGTCCTTGGCGAGCGCGCTGTCGAACTGCGCGCGGAAGTTCTGCGCGAGGCTCACATGCTCGACCAGGATGTCGGTGGCGCGCCATCCGCTGGACGTACGCCGCAGGGTGTAGTCGACCGCGAATCGATCCTTCGGCGTGACGATCTGCGTAGCGACGGTCGCGGTGTCGCCGGTCACGCGCTCCTCCCCGTAGGTGAAATCAGGCGCGTCGAACAGGAGGAGGCGCCCGATCAGCGGCTCCCCGATCCCTAGCGCGAGCTTGAGCGCCTCGCTCGCCTGGAGCGAGCCGATCACGCCCGGGAGGACGCCGAGCACGCCGCCCTCCGCGCAGCTCGGCGCGAGCTCCGGCGGCGGCGGTTGCGGGAACAGGCACCGGTAGCAGGGGCCCACGAAGGGCTTGAAGACCGTTGCCTGGCCGTCGAAGCGGTAGATCGACCCGTGGACGACCGGAACCTCGTGCCAGACGGAGGCGTCGTTGAGCAGGTAGCGGGTCGGGAAGTTGTCGGCGCCGTCGACGACGAACTCCCAGCCCTCGCCAAGGATGCGATCGATGTTCTCCGAGCTCAGGCGCTCCTCGTACGTAACGACCTCGACGTCGGGGTTGAGCTCCTCGATCGAGCGTCGCGCCGACTCGGCCTTGCTCTCGCCGAGCTCGCCGGTCGAGTGCAAGACCTGGCGCTGGAGGTTGGAAGCGTCGACCCGGTCGTCGTCGACAATGCCGAGCCGCCCGACTCCGGCCGCGGCCAGGTAGAGCGCCGCGGGTGAGCCGAGCCCTCCGGCCCCGATCAGCAGGATGCTCGTCTCGAGCAGCCGCTGCTGCCCCGCGATTCCGACCTCGGGGATCAGGAGATGGCGGCTGTAGCGCGCCAGCTTCTCGTCGTCGAGCGCGCTGGGCGACTCGGTCGGGTAGCCAAGCGCCTGCCACGCGACGATACCCCCGGTCATCGACGCGCCGTTCTCGTAGCCGAGCGCGGCCAGCGTCGGAAGGATGTCGAGCGAGCGCCGCCCGGTCGCGCAGTACGTGATGATCGGGCGGTCCGGATCCGGCGAGACCTCGCCGATGCGCTCCTCCACCTCCGCCATCGGGAGGTGCACCGAACCGGGGATGTAGGAGACGCCGCGCTCGCGGTCGGTCCGGACGTCGAGGAGCAGCGGTCCGTCCGGCTCCTCGAGCCGTTCGCGTGTGTCCTCAGGCGTGATCTCGCGCAGACCCACGGGCGTGGCCATGGAACTGAGGATAGCCACCGACGCGTCGCTACAGTCGGCGCCGTGTCCCGTCGTCTCCGCGTCGCCTCCGTGGCCGCAATCGCCTTCGCGGCGGCGGCCGGTGTGGCGGTCGGAGCGATGCTCCTCGGCGACCGGGGAGGTGGCGACGAACGGCCCAGCGGAGTGCCGCCGTTCATCGTCGATCTCGGCGTTCGGGCCGATCCCGAGGCACAGGCCTTGCGGCAAGCCGCCGAGGCCTACAGAAGCGGCGATCGGGCCGGAGCCGGCCGGATGCTCTCCGGTCACCCCTCCCTCCAGGCCGAGGTCGGGGAGGCGCTCTCGACCTGGCCGAACGGCAGTCTCGCCCGGCTGGAGGAGCTCGCGGGCGCGCATCCGCGCAGCGGCGCCGTCCTCTTCCATCTCGGGCTCGCCCGCTTCTGGGACGGCGACAGCGACGGGGCCCTCGCTGCCTGGCGGCTGACGCGGCGGCAGGATCCCGACACCGCCTATGCGGTTCGAGCCTCGGATCTCGTGTTTCGGGCGTTTCCGCCGGGCCGGCCGACGTTCGTCCCGAGCTTCGGGACCAGACCGGCGATTGCCCGCCTGTCATCCGCTCGGCAGCTCGAAGCGCTGGCGCGCGACGCCCGCGGCGACGATGTCCGGGCGAAGCTGCTCTACGGGGTCGCCCTCCAGCGGCTCGAGCGGCCGATCTCGGCGCAGGAGCAGTTCGCGGCCGCCGCCCGCCTCGCCCCGAGGAACCCGGAAACCCTCGTCGCCGACGCCGTCGGCCGCTTCGACAAGGAGCGGCCGCAGGAGGCGTTCTCGCGCCTCGGTCCCCTGACCCGCCGTTACCCGAAGGCAGCCACCGTCAGGTTTCATCTCGGCCTCATGTTGCTCTGGCTGAGCCAGCTCGACGAAGCGCGCCGCCAGCTGCGCTTGGCCGCGGGCCTGGGCCCTTCTCCGCTGGCCAGGGAAGCAAAACGCCTGCTCACCCGTCTAGAAGATGTACGAAAACCCGAATAAACGATAGGACCAATGAAGCGAAAGATGGGCCGGTCGGCCTATGGCGACAGAGACACACTCATGGAAAACTCCTCAGCCACGACCAACTCGGGACGCCGTAACCGGGATCGAGGGGAGAGCGAGAGGGGCCACCTGGTGGAGCGAGAAGGGGTAAACGGTCGAGAAAGCACCCCCGAGGGTGCTCTCGAAGTCCTGATCGCGAACGCCCAGGAATCCGGGCGGGTGGCCTCCGACGACCTGAACGCAGCGCTCGAGGAGGTCGAGCTCACTCCAGGCCAGGTCGATGAGCTCTACGGGCGGCTGGAAGAGCTCCAGATTGAAGTCGTCGACGCCGGTGGTGACGACGCCGAGGACGAGGCCAACAACCAGCGCGAGGTCTCGACCGAGGCGCTCCAGCTCTTCCTCAAGGACATCGGCAAGGTCGAGCTGCTCACGGCGGCACAGGAGATCGAGCTCGCCAAGCGGATCGAGCGCGGCGACCACCAGGCGAAGCAGGACATGGTCGCGGCGAACCTGCGCCTCGTGGTCTCGATCGCGAAGCGGTACCGGAACCAGGGCCTCCCGTTCCTCGACCTGATCCAGGAGGGGACGATCGGCCTCGTGCGCGCGGCGGAGAAGTTCGACCATCGCAAGGGTTTCAAGTTCTCGACCTATGCGACGTGGTGGATCCGGCAGGCGGTTGCACGGGCCCTTGCGGACAAGGCGCGGACGATCCGCATGCCCGTCCATGTCGTCGAGAAGCTGAACAAGATCGTTCGGACGGAGCGCAAGCTCCGCGCCGAGCGAGGCCGCGAGCCGACCTCGATCGAGATCGCGCGCGAGCTCGACCTGACCATCGAAGAGGTCGATCAGATCCGCCGCAGCGCGCAGACGCCGGTCTCGCTCGAGAAGCCGGTCGGCGACGACGAGGAGTCGGAGTTCGGGCACTTCATCACGGACGACCAGGCGCCGCTGCCGGACGAGCTGGCCGAGAACGTCCTCCGCAACGAAACCCTGATGAAGATCCTCGGGACGCTGTCCGAGCGCGAGCGGCGGGTCCTCGAGCTCCGCTACGGCCTGAACGGCGAGCAGCCGCGAACACTCGACGAGGTCGGCCGGACGTTCGAGGTCACCCGCGAGCGCATCCGCCAGATCGAGAACCAGAGCCTCAAGAAGCTCCGCGCACTGGCGGATTCGCAGAAACTTCGAGTGGCGTAGATGTAGGCTCGGCCCTCGTGGCCGACGTCGATCCCGCGTGGTTGGAGGAGCTCTCCGAGTTCCTTCGCATCGAGAGCATCAGCGCCGACGCCGAGCACGCCGAGGACGTGCGGCGGGCCGGCGAGTGGGTTCGTGACTTCATCCGTGCCGCGGGGGGTGACGCTGAGCTCGTCGAGACCGACACGTTTCCGCTCGTCGTCGGCGAGGTCCGGGCCTCCGACGGCGGCGACGCGCCGACGGTGCTCGTCTACGGGCACTTCGACGTTCAGCCACCCGGGCCGCCTGAGGAGTGGGAGTCGCCGGCCTTCGAGCCGACAGTTCGCGACGGCTGGCTCTACGGCCGCGGGACGGCCGACGACAAGGGCCAGCTCTACGCGCTGCTGAAGGCCGCCGCCCTGCTCGCGGAGGCCGGCGAGCTGCCGGTCAACATCCGCTTCGCCTGTGACGGCGAGGAAGAGACCGGCGGGATGGGCATCGTCCACTTCATCGCGCGCGACGAGGGTCCGGCCGACGCCGCTGTGATCTTCGACGGCGCGATGCTCCGGCCAGGCGCGGCGGTCTTCCATACCGCGACACGCGGGCTCGTGTACTTCCACGTCCGTGTTCGGACCGGCGAGCGGGACCTGCACTCCGGCGTGTTCGGCGGTGCGGCGCTCAGTGCGACCGATGCCCTGATGGAGGCGCTGCAGGCCGTCCTGCCGGGCGAGAACGGACGCGTGCCGGAAGCCCTCCGAGTCGGGATCGTGCCTCCGTCGGCCGAGGAGCTCAGCGCCTGGGAGGAGCTCGAAGCCGGTGGCGATCTCCTCGCCGAGGGCGGGGCGCGGCCGGTCGACGGCAACGCCGCCGAGGAGTTCTACGTCCGGACGTGGGCGGAGCCCGCCGTGACCGTCAACGGGATCGCCGGCGGCGAGGCGCAGCTCCAGAAGACGGTGCTGCCGGTCTGCGCGGAGGCGAACGTCTCGATGCGGCTGGCGCCGGAACAGGATCCCGACCAGATCGAGCCGATCTTCCGGCGGCTGCTCGAGGAGGCGGCGCCGGAGGGAGCTGACGTCGAGGTCGAGCGGTGGGCGTCCAGCCCGGCCGGCCTCGTTCCGCCGGACGCCCCCGCGATCCAGATCGGACTGGACGTGTTCGAAGAGGTCGTGGGTGCGCGGCCCCTACTGATCCGGGTCGGCGGGACGCTGCCGATCGTGCCGCCGCTGGCCGATCGCGGGATCCCGACGATCCTCACCGGCTTCGACCTGCCGGAGGGGAACATCCACTCGCCGAACGAGCGTCTGCGCGTCGACCACATCCCGCTGGCGGTCGACGCCGCCCGCGGGCTCTTCCGCCGCTTCGCCGAGCTGCCGCGAACCTAGTCCCAAGGGGGAGGGTTGTGGGTCCAGCGGCCGCCGACCATGGTCGCGACGACCTGAACCTCCGGCAGCTCCTCGGGTGGGATAGTGACCGGGTCGCGGTCGAGGACGACCAGGTCGGCGAGGTAGCCGGGGATGAGCTTGCCGCGGCGGTGCTCGTCGTAGGCCAGCCAGGCGGGAGTCACGCACGTCGCCGCGAGCGCCGCCTCGACGTCGAGTGCCTGCTCCGGATGCCAGGCCGGACGATCGTCCTGCGTTCGCAGAACGCCGGCGACGAGACCTGCGAGCGGGTCGAGCTCCTCGACCGGCGCGTCAGAGCCGTTCGCGACGACGGCGCCCGAGTCCCAGAGCGACCGATACGCGTAGGCGCCGCACGTCTTGCCGGCCCAGAACCGATCGGCGACGTCGCGGTCAGACGTGGCGTGGCTGAACTGGACGGACGCCGCGACGCCGACCTGCGCGAAGCGGCCGATGTCCTCCGGCGCCAGCAGCTGCGCGTGCTCGATCCGCTGCCGGAGGCCGAGCGGCGCCCAGACGTCGCGCGTTTCCTCGAACGCGTCGAGTGCCTCGCGGTTGGCGAGGTCGCCGATCGCATGAACGGCGACGGGCCAACCCGCCTGCGCACCGCGCCGCACGATCTCGGCGAGCTCGGCGCCGCTCGTGATCACGACGCCCGTCCCGTCCAGCATGCGCGCCGTCTGCGAGCCGAGCGTTCCGTCCATGAACGCCTTCAGGTAGCCGACACGCAGCATCGGGCCGCCGAACCCACTCCGCAGCCCGAGCTCGGCGAGCCGGTCGACGTGCTCGGCGGGGAACGACTGCCAGACCCGCAGCGTCAGATCGTCCAGCTGCTGCCAGTAGCGCAGCGCGCCGATCCAACCGTCCTTGTCGTGGACGGCAGTGACGCCGCGGGCCGCCGCAATCCGCAGCCCTTCGCGCATCGCGGAGACGTACTCCTCGTCCGAGGTCTGGAGGTGCCGGTCCCGGAACTGCCAGCACGACTCCTCCCGCAGGATGCCCGTGAGCTCGCCGCGCCCGTCCTTCTCGACGACGCCGCCGTCGACCTCGAGCTCGCCGTCGGCGCGCGCCAGCCCTGCCGAGTTGAGCCAGAGCGAGTGCCCGTCCTGGGCGAGCAGCGCCACCGGCACGTTGCCTGCGGCTTCGTCGAGGATCTCCTTGGTCGGCTGCTCCGGCCAGTCGGCGCTCCGCCAGCCGCGCCCATGGAGCCACTCTCCCTCGCGCACGGACGCCAACTGCTCGCGTACGTGTGCGACGACCTCGGCCGCCGACGTCGTTCCCTCGAGCCGCACCTCGCGCCGCGCCGCCGCCCAGGTCGGGAAGTGCACGTGGGCGTCGTTGAACCCGGGCACCACGCACCGGCCGCCGAGGTCGACCCGCTCAGGGGCGGGCAACGCCGTCTCGTGGGTCCCGACGCCGCCGGCGACGCGATCGCCGGCGATCGCCAGCGCCGAGGCCGTCGGCAATGATGGTTCGAGTGTGCGGATGACGCCCTGTTCGAGGATCATTGCGCGAATCTAACGAGGGGAGCCGCCATGCCGATCGATCACACCTCCGTCTACGTCTCGGACCTCGAGCGTAGTAAGGCGTTCTACTCGGATGCGTTGAAGCCACTCGGCTACTCGCTGAAGTTCGAGGTCGCAGAGTTCCTCGGATTCGGTGATCGAGAGATGCCTGACTTCGGGGTCGTGCGTCGCGACCCGGTCGGGAATGGACATGTCGCGTTCTCTGCCGGCGATCGCGCGACGGTCGATGCGTTCCACCAGGCCGCGACCGCGGCCGGAGGGACGGACAACGGCGCCCCAGGCTTGAGGGAGCACTATCACCCGACGTACTACGCCGCCTATGTCAGGGACCTTGACGGCAACAACATAGAGGTCGTCTGCCACACGCCGGAGTGAGTCTCGCGATCCGGCGAGCGAGGAACTGACATTCCGCCGGCTCCCCGACGATCTGCGCTGAGATACGTCCGGCGGCCGGCGTGGGGAGCGGCGCCGGCGAAGGGCCGTCCGCGGATCCAGCCGTCCGAGGCGCGCGGCGTCGCCGTCCACTACTCCGGCATGAACGCCGACGAGCAGCGGCTGCACCGGAACTGTGCGCCGCGGGTGCGCGGGATGCAGCGGTTCCACATGGAGACGCGCGGCTGGCTGGACATCGCCTACAACCACGTCTTCTGCCGGCATGGCTACGTGTTCGTGGGCCGCGGGTTCGGCGCCCGCTCAGCGGCGAACGGCACGAACGAGTCGAACGACCACTACTTCGCCGTCTGCTTCCTCGGCGACGACTCGGTCGGCAGGGCGGACGTCACGCCGGAGGCCCGCCGGGCGCTCGAGCAGTTGATCGCGGAGTACCGGCGGCGCTATTCGCGCGCGCGGCAGGTGCGGCCGCACTCGGACTTCGTCGCCACCGCGTGCCCGGGCGACGAGCTGCGAGCCTTGATCAGCCGCTTCTGACCAGGAACGCGACGCGGCCGTTCACGCCCGACGCCCAGCAGGCGAAACCCCCGGCGCAGTCGACCGTGTGGAAGCTGCCGGTGTCGAACGACTGCCAGGAGCGCCCCTGGTCGAAGCTCACGTCGCTTCCGGTCAGGCCGACCACGATCGCGTCCGTTCCGGTCACCCACGTCGCGCCGGAGCGGTACTGGTTCGGCGCGTCGGCGACGAGCTCCCAGGTGACCCCGCCGTCGTTACTGAGCACGAGGGAGTCCGGCGCCACCGCCGGCGTCGCGAAGTCACCGCCTGCGACGAGGCCGTGCTGGTTGTCGCGGAAGGCCAGCGCGTTGACGCCCGCCGTCGGCCCGCTCAACATCGGCGTCGAGCTCACCGTCCAGGTCTGACCGCGGTCGGTCGAGTGGAAGACTCGGGCGACCGCATCCCCGCCGGTGCCGAACCACGCGTCCCGCCCGCCTGCCGTGGTGATGCACTGGCCGCTCGCAGCGAACGCAAACTCAGTCGGGAGCGCCGGCGGCATGTCCGCATTGACGATCTGCCAGGTCCGTCCGCCGTCGCTCGTCCCGAGGATCCGGAACCGTCCGTTGATCGGATCGGAGAGCGCAAGGCCGCGGTGCTCGTCGAAGAACGCCATGCAGTCGTAGAACGCGGTCGGCTCCGTGTTCTGGAAGGCGAGCGTCCACGTCTGGCCCCCATTCGTCGTCCGGTAGATGCGGAACGCATCGGCCGTGTCGCCGATCGACATGATGACCGCCGTGTCCTGGTCGAACGCTTCGATGTCGCGGAACTGAAGGGCCTCGGTGCCCGGCGGGCCGACCGACTGCCAGGTCGCGCCCTTGTTCGTCGTCCGCAGGACGGTGCCGAGGCTCCCGCTCGCCCACGCGACCTGCTCGCTGACCGCCGAGAGACCCCGGAGGCTCGCCGTCGAGCCGGTGGGGGTCAGCTGCCAGCTGTAGGACCGGTTGGCGCCGGACGCGAACGCCAGCGACGACGCGACGAGCGTGCAGAGGGCGACGACGAGCGAGATCCGCTTGAGCACGCCGGGACCGTAACAGGGTCGAATTAGGATTGCCGCAGTGCCGACCGATCCGCTCACCGACGAGCAGCGAGAGATCCGGGACCTGATCCGCGAGCTCGCGCGCGAGCGAATCGCGCCGCGGGCGGCCGAGATCGACAAGACGGCCGAGTTCCCCTGGGACGTCGTCGAGCTCTACCGCGAGCACGCGATCTTCGGGGTCATGTACGACGAGGAGTACGGCGGCCTCGGCGCCTCGGCGCTGATGACGCTCGTTGCGATCGAGGAAGTCTCGAAGGTCTGCGCGACGAGCGGCCTGATCCTCGCCGTGCAGGAGCTCGGCTCGCTCGGGCTCAAGCTCGCCGGCACGGGCGAGCAGAAGGACCGCTACCTGCCGCGGCTGGCCTCGGGCGAGTGGCTCACCGCCTACGCGCTGACCGAGCCCGGCTCGGGCTCCGACTCCGCGGCGATGCGCTCCGAGGCCCGGCGCGAGGGCGACGAGTACGTCATCAACGGCTCGAAGCGCTTCATCACGAACGCCGGCGTCGCCGGCCTCTACACGGTGTTCGCCAAGACCGATCCGACGCTCGGCCACGACGGGATCTCCGCCTTCGTCGTCGAGGCGACCTCACCGGGCTTCGAGGTCGGCCGGATCGAGCCGAAGATGGGCATCAAGGGCTCGACGACGGGCGAGATCTTCTTCAACGACATGCGGATCCCGGCCGACAACCTGCTCGGCGAGGAGGGGGAGGGGTTCAAGATCGCGATGCGGATCCTCGACCGGTCCCGCCCGGGGATCGGGGCGCAGGGTCTCGGCCTCGCGCAGGGCGCGACCGACTACGCGCTCGACTACGCCAAGGAGCGCGAGACGATGGGCAAGCCGATCGCGCAGCACCAGCTGATCTCGGCCCAGCTCGCCGACATGGAGACGCGCTGCGAGGCAGCGCGGCTGCTGCTCTACAAGTGCGGCCAGATGATCGACGACGGCGTCGAAGGCTCGGAGCTGACGAAGATCAGCGCGATGGCGAAGCTCTACTGCTCGGACGTGGCGATGGAGGTCACGACCGACGCGGTCCAGATCCTCGGCGGCTACGGGTACATGCAGGAGTACCCGGTCGAACGGATGATGCGGGACGCGAAGATCACGCAGATCTACGAGGGGACGAACCAGATCCAGCGGCTCGTGATCGCCCGCGAGATGCTGCGCGAGCAGCGGGCCTTCCTGCTCGCCGGCGTCAGCTAGTAGCCGTAGCCGCCCTCGTCGGTCTCGGTCTCGCTGCCCGTGTCGGTGCCGCCGGCCGCACCTGAGCCGACGTCGCCGCACGCGACGTAGACGCTGAGCGCCGCGGCTGACTTGTGGACGTTGATCGCGTAGTCGCCGTCGCGAAGCTCGTCCAGCGACACGTTCACGTGCGTCGAGGACTCGCCGTCGACGACGTTCTCCAGTGGGTACGCCGGCGTGGGGTCGAGGTTCGCGCAGCTGCCCTTGTGGATGTGCGCCGGCTGGGGCATGTCGCCGCCGCTCGAGATCGAGAGCACGACGTGGGTGGTCGAGTCGTCGATCCGTGTGAGGACGGCCTCGCCGGACTGCGTCGAGCCGTTCTGCTCGCCCAGCGACACCGTCACCTCGTTGCTGCCGCCGCCGTCACTGCCGCAGCCCGCGAGGAGCGCCAGAACCGAGAGGCCGAGGGCAAGCCGCTTCACATCACCGTTTACGGGAAACGGCGCAACATCGGATCTTTCGCGTTCCAGAGACGCAGGTCACTCGAGGAGCTCGTCGACGTTGGGAAGCCCGCCCCTGGCGCCGAGCGCACGGACGTAGTCGGCCCAGCGTGGTTCCTCGGCCCGGAGCGGCGCGAGCAGCTCGCGGGCGCGGGCGACGTCGCCGGCGACCGCGGCGTCGATGAGCTCGGCGACACGGACGTCGAGCTCGTCCATGTTTGCCTCCCGCGCGGCGTCGGCGCGCGCTTCGCCCTCGTACATCGCCGTGTACCCCTCGTGCAGGGCAAGCAGCCGGCGAAGCTCCTTCAGCGGCTCGGGGTGGTCGTCGACGTGCAGCTCGTTCACCGTCTCCCACGGCTGGCCTTCGGCGGCGACGACGAGCAGGCCCGCCGCCTGCTGGCCCCGCCAGTCGCCGCCGGCCGCCTCCGCGGCCTCGAGTGCCGCGAGCATCCGCCGAGCCAGCGACCCGGTCGCGGCCTCGAATGCCTCCGCCATCGCCGGCCAGACCGATGGGCTCCGCATGATGTTCGCCTGGACGCTGTAGCCGCTCCCCGTCTGGTGACCGGCATCCGGGATGCACGACTCGCCCGTGTGCGCGGCGACGGCGCCGTCGGCGCCGAGGATCGCCACCTGCCGCACCTCGGCGTCGGGATCCGCGGTCACGAGCGCCGCCAGCGCCTGCTCCGGCGTCTTGCCGGCGGCGAGCAGGTCGAGACCGAGCGGCCCGTACGAGCGCTCCGAGAACGCCTGGGTCGCGACGGCTCCGATCCCCGGCCGCGCCCAGAGCACCGTAGCCGCGGCCTTGAACGCTCGCGACTGAACGGCGGCGCCGAGCTGGCCGGTCTCCGGATCGCGGGCGACGATCGAGTAGGTCAGGGCTGCTGTGCGGCGCGCATCTTGGCCTTGTGCTCACGCTTCATGGCCTGGTAGCGCTCCAGCGCCTCGCTGGAGTCGACGTCGCCGAGGGTTGGATGTCCGGGAACGAGTCCCTGGGCTGCCTCCACGCCGAACCTCTTCGCGAGCACCGCGCCGAGGGCCTTGATCTTCATCTCGCCGAAGCCGGGGAGCTCGGCGATACGGCGGCGAAGCTCCGCGTCGTCGCCGGCCTCCGTCCAGAGCCGCGACGCGTCGCCGCCGTACTCGGCCTCGACGAAGGCGCACAGGTCGCGGACACGGGTCGCCATGGCGCCCGGGAAGCGATGGACGGCCGGGCGCTCGCGGAAGGCGGCTTCCAGCGCGTCGGGATCGGTCGAGGCGATCGCGCCCGGCTCGAGCGTCCCGAGCCGCTGTTTGATCTTCAGCGGCCCGCTGAAGGCAGACTGCACGGACACCTGCTGGTCGAGCGCGAACCCGATCAGGAGGGCGAGCGGATCGTGGGCGATGAGCTCGTTCGCCTCGTCGCTCTCGGTGAAGTACAGCCGGTCGGGTGCCGACACCGCCATGACGCGATCCTACTCCCCGAGTGGGGCTTTGCCGCACGCCGAGACCGACCTACACTCAGATGCAGTGAGAATTTGCCCGAGCTGCGGGGAGGAGAATCCCGCACGCTTCCGGCTCTGCGGCTTCTGCGGCGCCCAGCTCACGGCGTCGCTCACCCCTCAGGAAGTCCGGAAGACCGTCACCATCGTCTTCTCGGATCTGAAGGGATCGACCGATCTCGGGGAGGCGCTCGACTCGGAGGCGCTGCGGGAGGTCATGTCGCGCTACTTCGAGGTGATGCGCGAGGCGCTCGAGCAGCACGGCGGGACCGTGGAGAAGTACATCGGCGACGCGGTGATGGCCGTCTTCGGCCTGCCGCGTGTCCACGAAGACGACGCGCTGCGCGCGGTCCGCGCGGCGGCGGCGATGCAGGAGCGACTCGGCGTGCTCAACGACGAGCTCGAGCAGCGGTGGGGCGTGCGGCTCACAAACCGCACCGGCGTCAATACCGGCGAGGTCGTCGCCGGCGATCCGACGCTCGGCCAGCGGCTTGTCACCGGAGATGCCGTGAACGTCGCCGCTCGGCTGGAGCAGGCCGCTCCGGCCCAAGAGATCCTCATCGGCGAGCCCACGTACCGGCTCGTGCGCGACGCCGTCGAGATCGAGCCCGTCGAGCCGCTCGAGCTCAAGGGCAAGTCGGAGCGCGTCCCCGCGTACCGGCTGCTCGCCGTCCCGGGCACCGACGGCGTCGCGAGGCGGCACGACCGGCCGCTCGTGGGGCGCGAGCGTGAGCTGGCCCTGCTCCAGGCGGAGCTCGACCTCGCCGCGGCGGGGCAGACGTGCCGGCTCGTCACGCTGATCGCGACCGCGGGCGTCGGAAAGTCGCGGTTGATCGAAGAGTTTGCGCACCGCGCCGCGCCGGAAACGCACGTCCTCCGGGGGCGCTGCCTGCCGTACGGGCGCGGCATCACGTTCTGGCCGCTCGTCGAAGCAGTCTGGGAAGCCGCAGCGATCAGGGACGACGACGCGCCCGCCGAGGCGATCGGGAAGATCCGCGTCCTTGCACGCAGAGCGGACGAGGGCGTCGTGGAGCGCGTGTCCGCCGCGGTTGGCCTGTCGGACGAGGAGTTTCCGCTCCTGGAGCTCTTCTGGGGCGTGCGCAAGCTGCTCGAGGCGCTTGCGGGTGACCGGCCGGTGGTGCTCGTCGTTGAGGACGTTCACTGGGCGGAGACCGCGCTCCTCGAGCTCGTTGACCACATCGTCGGCTCGGCGGAGAACGTGCCGCTGCTCGTCGTCTGCGCGGCTCGCCCAGACGTGCTGGAGCGGCGTGATGTGGGTCAGGGCGCCCTGATCAACCTCGCGCCGCTCTCGGATGCGGAGAGCGCGCTCGTGATCGAGAACCTCCTCGGCGAGGCCGGCCTTCCGGAGACGGCGCAGCAGCGCGTCGTCGAGTCGGCCGAGGGGAACCCGCTGTTCGTGGAGCAGCTGCTCGCGATGCTGATCGACGACGGCCTGCTCCAGCACGTGGACGGGCGATGGGAATGCGAGGGTGATCTGTCCCAGCTCGCCGTGCCGCCGACGATCCACGCCCTGCTCGGCGCGCGCCTGGACCTGCTCACGGTGGAGGAACGGGCCGTGATCGAGCCCGCGGCCGTGATTGGCCTCGTCTTCCAGCATGCGGCGCTGGAGTCGCTCGTGGACGAGGCGGTGCGCCCCGAGCTGGACGCGGCCCTGTCCGCGCTCGGCGACAAGCAGCTCGTCCGCCTGGATCCCGCTGCCCCCGGGGACCGCCGATACCGCTTCGAGCACATCCTCATTCGGGATGCCGCTTACCAGGCTCTGTTGAAGCGCTCGCGCGCGGTCCTGCACGAGCGGTTCGTCGACTGGGCCGAACGCGTCAATCGCGAGCGCGAACGCGAGACGGAGTACGAGGAGATCCTCGGCTACCACCTGGAGCAGGCTCATCAGTTCCTCTCCGAGCTCGCGCCGCTCGACGCTCACGGCCGCGAGCTGGGGGAGCGGGGAGCGCGCTACCTGGCGTCGGCCGGTCGGCGCGCGTTCGCGCGGACGGACATGTCGGCAGCGGCCAACCTGCTCAGGCGCGCGGCGGCGCTCGTCCCGGAGGACGATCGCACCCGGCTCGAGCTGCTGCCCGCGCTCGGCGAGGCCCTGATGGAGACGGGCGAGTTCGCCTGGGCCGAGCTCTTCCTCGACGAGGCGGTGGCGGGCGCTGACGAGGTCGAAGATGCGCGCCTCGAGGCCGATGCGATCCTCACGCGCCTCCTCGTACGCCACCACACGGCAGAGGATCTCGAGGCCTGGCGGCAGGAAGTCCAGCGCGAGGCGGAACACGCCATTCCGGTCTTGGAGCAAGCGGAAGCCCACGCCGAGTTGGCCAAGGCCTGGCGGCTGCTTGGCTTCGTCCACGGCTCGGTCTGTCGCTACGGCGACGCGGCGAGGGCGGTGGAGCGGGCGGTGCATCACGCCCAATTGGCCGGCGATGCGCGGCAGGAGGCGCGCAACGCGTCGGCGTACTTGCTGGCGGCGCTGCACGGTCCGACACACGTCGACGACGCAATCGCACGCTCCGAGAACCTCCTCAATCGGGGCCTCGCGAACCGGCAGTCCGAGGCGCTCGTCCTTTGCTCGCTCGCCCAGCTCTGCGCGATGCGGGGCGACTTCGCCCGCGCCCGGGAGCTTTACACCCGCGCGCGCGAGCTGCTCCAGGAGCTCGGCCTCGCCGTCTTTGCCGCCTCGACATCGCTTCAGTCGAGCTCGGTCGAGATGCTCGCCGCCGACGCAGCCGCCGCCGAGCGCGAGCTGCTACGGGACACCGAGACGCTCACGGCCCTGGGCGAGAAGTACTTCCTGCCGGTCCTGACGGGGCTGCTGGCGCAGGCGGTCTACGCTCAGGGCCGAACCGAGGAGGCCTCCCAGATCAGCGTTGTCGCAGAGGATCTTGCGGCCAAGGACGACGTTGAAGCTCAGGCCGTCTGGCGAGCCGTCCGCGCGAAGGTCCTGGCGCAGTCCGGCGACCACGAAGACGCCGAGCGCCTGGCCCGGGAGGCCGTGACCCTTCTCCGGCAGACCGAGGCGACGGTGAAGCTCGCGGACGCGCTACTCGACCTCGCCGAGGTCCTGATCACGTCCGGCCAGATTCGCGCGGGACGAGCCGCGCTCGAGGAGGGCTCACGCCTCTACGAGGCGAAGGGGAACGTCGTCGCGCACTCGCGCGCGCGGGCCCTCCTCGAGCGACTTCCGTCTTCCGCCTAGCTCAGCCCTGCCAGGAGGGGTCGTTGCCGGACCAGAGCACTGTCAGCCGCAGGCCCTTGGAGAGGTTCTTGCGGCCCGAGATGCAGGGGTCCGGGCTCGCAGTCCCGGGCGATCCCGTGCAGTCGGGGACCGCGGGCAGCTGTCCGTTCTTGTACCAATCCTTCGGCTTCCCGAAGATCTCGAAGGTCAGCTCGATGGGCTTGGCCGTCGTGAACAGCGGCGCGTTCGTGATCGCGATCTCGGTCGTGCACTCCTTGCCCTCGGGGCACGCGTCCACGGTGGGATCGTTCGGGGGCAGCTCCTGCGCAGACACAGGGCTGCACAGCTTGGCTGTGGAGGGCACCTTCATCGACGTCGTCAGCTGGTTCGTCTCGCTGATGCCCGCCTTCGTGGCCACCGTCTCCCCGTTCTTGGCCGCGCACTTCGAGACGTCGTCGTCGCCGGCCGGCTTCACGTCGACCGTTGCGTCGGGCGCCGTGATGAAGTCGGCACGGCCGCTGTCGCCCTGAGACGCCTGCTCGTTGTAGGTGAGGATCGCGCTCACCGTTCGTGGTGTCTTGACCGTGACGGCGCTGGTCTTGAACCGCACCTCCTGAGTGACCGGCGGATCTCCTTTCCGGACCGTGCCCCGACCGCACGTAAGGGACGTCGGGCCCTTCACCTGGCAGACGTTCGGGTCTGCTGGTGAGGCAAACGTCCAGTCGGCCGGATGCGTGATCCTGATCTCGGCGTGCGTCAGTGACGACCCGTCGAGGTAGGGGAAGGTGACGTTGTAGAGGACGTCCGTGCCCCCGGTCACAGGGTTTGGTGCGAGCGACGCCGTCCGCGGGCCGAACTGAGGTGAGCCGGCCCAGCCGGCGACGGCGAAGATTACGAAGGCGGTGCCTGCCGCGAGTGCGGCCAGCGCCAGGCGAGCGCCGCGTGTGTGCTGCATGTGTCGTTCTCCCTTGTCCGCAGTTGATCTAATCCCGGAAGAAGCTGCACAATCCTTCCAAATTCTCCGAAATGAGTCAATGCTGTGAACGCCGCTGGAGGTCGACCGGAGACGGGCTTGACCCCGCGCGACAATAGGGCCATGACGGAGATCGCCGACCGGATGGAGCAGGCGCGGTCGGCGCTCGCGGCCAAGGACTGGCTTCAGGCGTACGAGCTCCTGTCGGAGCTCGACCGAACGCAGACGCTCGGCGGCGACGAGTTGAACGGGCTCGCGAACGCGGCGTGGTGGACCGGGAAGATGGACGAGTCGATCGACGCCCGGACGCGCGCGTACGCCGCGACGCAGGAGCGGGGAGAACAGCGCGCCGCAGCGTTCCTCGCCCTCCAGCTGGCCCGCGACCACGAGCTCAAGCGGTCTGGCCTTCAGGGAGCCTGGCTGGCGCGCGCCGAGCGGCTGCTCGCCGACGAGGAGGACGGCCCCGAGCACGGGTACCTCGAGCGGACGCGCTCCCGGCTCGCACTCGCCTCGGGTGACTTCCCCTCAGCGATCGCCCACGCCGAGCGGATGCTCGAGATCGGCGGCCGCTTCGGGGAGCAGAACCTGATGGCGCTCGGCCTGCACGACAAGGGCTCAGCGCTCGTTCGGCAGGGTGACGCCGAGACCGGCCTGGCGCTGATCGACGAAGCGACGGTCGCCGCCGTCAGCGGCGAGCTCGACCCCTACGTGACGGGGATCATCTACTGCGGCGTCATCTCCGCCTCGTTCGACGTCGCGGATCTGTCGCGCGCCGGCAACTGGACCGACGCCGCGAAGCGGTGGTGCGAGCGCCAGTCGATCAGCGGCTTCCCCGGGGTCTGCCGCGTGAATCGCGCCGAGGTCATGCGGCTCCGCGGGAGCTGGCCGGAGGCGGAGGAGGAGATTCGAACCGCAGTCGCCGAGTTGGACCAGTTCGCCCCCAGCGTGGCGGGCACTGCGTTCTACGAGTTGGGCGAGCTCCAGTTGCGCATGGGCGACTTCGCCGCGGCTGAAGAGTCCTTTCGGCAGGCGCACGGTCTGGGGACCGACCCGCAGCCCGGCCTCGCGCTCCTGCGTCTGGGCCAGGGAAAGAAGCCCGCCGCGG
>Ga0081455_10003807_pt1 | contig 17215 bp, 18 predicted proteins | sample TabmetS3T2R1_FD_70207 | JGI IMG/M metagenome (GOLD analysis project Ga0081455, IMG submission 70207) | Tabebuia heterophylla rhizosphere microbial communities from the University of Puerto Rico - S3T2R1 | ecosystem: Host-associated > Plants > Roots > Rhizosphere ...
TGGCGCTGGCCGAACCCGAGCCGTTGACGTTGGCGAAGCGGACGACGAAGTCGTTTACGCTGCTGATCGGGCTTTGCTCTGGCATGTGGATCCCGCGTAAGTCATATCGATGAGGTATTTCTGCATGTCCCAGGCGCCGGTCGGGCAGCGCTCGGCACACAGGCCGCAATGCAGGCAGACGTCCTCGTCCTTGGCCATGATGCGCCCGGTCTTCAGGCCGTCGGCGACATAGATGGCCTGGTCGTGATCCGGCGAGGGCGCGTTCAGCCGCTGGCGCAGATCATCTTCCTCGCCGTTCTCTGTGAAGGTGATGCAGTCCATCGGGCAGATGTCGACGCAGGCGTCGCACTCGATGCACAGCGGCGCGGAGAATACGGTCTGCACGTCGCAGTTCAGGCAGCGCTGCGCCTCGCCGATCGCGAGCTTGACGTCATAGCCAAGCTCGACCTCGGCGCGGATGTCCTTCAGCGCGATCACCTTGTCGCGATGCGGCACCTTGAAGCGCCGGTCGGCGGAGATGTCGTTGTCGTAGCTCCACTCGTGAATGCCCATCTTCTGCGAGGTGACCTGCACTTCCGGCAGCGGGCGCTCGTTGATGTCCTCGCCGGAGATCAGCTTGTGGATCGAGAGTGCGGCGTCATGGCCGTGCGCCACCGCCCAGATGATGTTCTTCGGCCCGAACGCGGCGTCGCCGCCGAAGAACACTTTCGGATTGGTCGAGGCAAAGGTTTTCGGGTCGACCTTCGGCATGTTCCACTTGTCGAACTCGATGCCGCAGTCGCGCTCGATCCAGGGAAACGCATTCTCCTGGCCGACGGCGACCAGCACGTCGTCGCAGGGAATGGTCTGGTTCGGTTCGCCTGAGGGCACGAGATTGCGGCGGCCCTTGGCGTCGTATTCGGCCTTCACCTTCTGGAAGGTGACTCCGATCAGCTTGCCGCCTACATGCTTGAATTCTACCGGCACCATGAAATTGAGGATCGGAATGTCCTCATGCATGGCGTCTTCTTTTTCCCACGGGCTCGCCTTCATCTCCTCGAAGCCGGAGCGCACGATGACCTTGACGCTGTCGCCACCCAGGCGGCGCGCGGTGCGGCAGCAGTCCATCGCGGTGTTGCCGCCACCGAGTACGATGACGCGCTTGCCGATCTTGTCGATATGCCCGAACGAAACGTTGGCGAGCCATTCGATGCCGATATGGATGTTCTTGGCGGCTTCCTTGCGGCCGGGAATGTCGAGCTCGCGGCCGCGCGGGGCACCGGACCCGACGAAGATCGCGTCGTAATTTTCGGCGAGCAGCTGCTTCATGCTGTCGACGCGATGGCCGCCCTTGAATTCGACGCCGAGGTCGAGGATGTAATCGGTTTCCTCGTCGATCACCGAGTCAGGCAGGCGGAATTTCGGGATTTGGCTCCGCATCATGCCGCCGGCCTTGGGATCGGAATCGAACACGGTGCAGTGATAGCCGAGCGGGGCGAGGTCGCGCGCGACCGCAAGCGAAGCGGGACCGCCGCCGACCAGCGCAATGCGCTTGCCGTTGTTCGGTCCGGGTTTTGGCATGCGATGCTTGACGTCGTCCTTGAAGTCGGCGGCGACGCGTTTCAGGCGGCAGATCGCGACGGGATTGTCCTCGACGCGGCCGCGGCGGCAGGCAGGCTCGCAGGGGCGGTCGCAGGTGCGCCCAAGGATTCCGGGGAACACGTTCGACTTCCAATTGATCATGTAGGCGTCGCTGTAGCGGCCTTCGGCGATCAAGCGGATGTATTCGGGAACCGGGGTGTGTGCGGGACAGGCCCACTGGCAATCGACCACCTTGTGGAAGTAGTCGGGCGCCGCGATGTCGGTCGGTTTCATTCTTCCCTTGCCCGCGCCGTTTCAAGGACAGCACGGCCTTGTCTTGGCTTTGAACGCTTACGGCGCGTTCTTCTCGTTTCTGAATTGGATCATAGGCTTACCTTATTAGAGCCATTCCAGAGCCCGCACAAAGGACAAAATTGTCTCAGCGCCAGTTTTCATGGCTGTGCTGCTCAAACATTCGTGTCGCGATGCGCTTGCGGCACTGCAGCATGCGCGCTGCACTGCAAATTAACGCTGTGGCAGGTCGCTTTTGGCGAGATCGAACAGCAGCCGATAGACGCCGTTCGTTACTACCAGCGGCTTGATCGCGGCGTTATCGATGATGCGCGCGGCGGCCTGCGGAACCGCATGCACGCTAGTCGCATCGATCAGCGCAAACCAATCACCCGCGCCGGGATCGGACGCCGCGGCGCCCCCCGTGAGCGGCTTCGACAGCGCCGGATCGCTCTCAAGCAGGTGCATGGAGATGATGCCATCGAGATCGGCTGGATCGAGCAACGCGTGAAGCGTGGCGCGCAGCTTGTCCTTGCCGCCGGAGGGACGCAGCCGGATGATGCTGAGCGCGGACCCGCGGCCGACGCCGCGGCTGTGGGTAATGCGCGCCACCGCGCGGATCATGTTCTTGAAGCGCGCGATGTTGGCCTTCGACCACTTGGTCTGGTTTGCCAGCGCCGTGCGATAGGCGGGACTGTCGAGCACCTCGAAGGTTTCCGTGGAATAGAGGCTGAGATATTTCGGCTTGCCGACATGGGCGACATAACGGCGCGCTTCGAGAAAACCGTCGATGGCGACGCGCTCCTCCAGATGCTCGCGATCGTACCAGCGGTTGAATTCGGCCTCGTGCGCGGCATCGATATCCATCGACGTCAGCAGCATGCCCTTTCCCGCCATCGGCATTTGTCGCCCCTGTGGTTTGTCGCCCCTATGGTTTGATCTTGGAGGCCATGTCAGCAACCGCCCGCATCACCGCGTTGCGAACGCCGGGATCGTACAGCGAATGGCCGGCGCCCTCGACGATGCGGATTTCGGCATTGCGCCATACCGCTGCCAGTGCGTGCGAGATTTTTGGTGGGCACAGCAGATCGTAGCGGCCCTGCACGATGGTGCCGGGGATCCCTGCGAGTTTTTCGGCCTCCGCCATCAACTGGTTAGGCCTCATGAAGGAATTATTGGCAAAATAATGCGCTTCCATGAACGGCGTCGCCGGCATCGCGCGCGACGATTTCAGCGCGTCGAGATCGAGCCGCGTGCGGCCCGGTTCGTGTTCGCTGAGGATGCGCTCGGTGTCGTGCCAGGCCCGCGCCGCCGGCCCGTGCACGGCGGGATCGGGATCGAGGATGCGGCGGAAATAGGCCAGCAACGGCTCGGCGTGCTCTTCCGGCGCAAGCAGGCTCAAGAAATCCTCGAAGAGGCCGGGATAGAGCCGTGGCAGCGAGCTCAAAAATCCGTCCGCGATTTCCTCGACCGTGCCGAGAAAGGTCGCTCGCAGCACGATACCGCTGACGCGCTTGGGATGGGCTTGCGCATAGGCGAGTGCCAGCGTCGCACCCCACGAGCCGCCGACCACGATCCAGCGCTCGAAGCCGAATTTTTCGCGGATTGCTTCCATGTCCGCGATCAGACGCGGCAGCGTGTTGTGCTCGCGCGAACCTTTTGGCCGGCTACGGCCGGCGCCGCGCTGGTCGAACAGGACGGCGTGAAAGCGCTCGGGATCGAACAGCCGGCGATGATCGGGCTGGCAGCCGCTGCCGGGTCCGCCATGCAGATACACCGCCGGGATGCCGCCAATGCGGCCGACGCTTTCGACATAGACCTCGTGGCCGTCACTTACGGCAAGATGTTCCGAGGTGAGCGGAGCAAAAGGGTCGGCGCGCGATCGTCTTGCATCGACGTCAGGCGCCATGGCCGTCTTCCGTCTCGCGCGTGCCGCCGGCGAAGTTGCGATAGAGGAACAGGTTCTGGCCGGACGCCGAATCCTGCTCGGCCTGATGGAAGATTTTCTCGTGCAGCGGCGAGAAGGAGCAGGCCGGATCGGTATTGCCGGCATCCCCCGTCAGCGCAAAAGCCTGGCAGCGGCAGCCGCCGAAATCGACTTCGCGGAATTCGCAACTCTTGCACGGCTCCGGCATCCAGCCGGTGCCGCGATAGCGGTTGAAGGCTTCGGAGTTTTGCCAGATCCAGGCGATGGAATGATTTGATCGTACCGACTCGAATTCGAGGCCCGTGATGCTCTCCGCCGCATGGCAGGGCAAAACCTTGCCGGCCGGCGAGATGTTGAAGAATTGCCGACCCCATCCGCCCATGCATTTCTTCGGCCGCAGCGCGTAGTAGTCGGGAACGACATAGTCGATGGTGAGCACGCCCTTGAGCCGGACTTGGGCTTCCTCGACGATGCGGCTGGTCTCCTCGATCTGCGCCAAGGTCGGCATCAGCGCGGCGCGGTTCTTCAGCGCCCAGCCGTAATACTGCACATTGGCGACTTCCAGCCGGTCCGCATCGAGATCGACCGCCATCTGGATGATGTCGGACAGCTGGTGCAAATTTTGCCGATGCATGACGGCATTCACCGTCAGCGGCAAATCGAGTTCGCGCGTCCACCGCGCGGCCTCGATCTTCTTCTCATGCGAATGCTTCAGGCCTGCGACGCGATCGGCGATGACAGGCTCGTTGCCCTGAAAACTGATCTGCACGTGGCAGAGCCCGGCGTCGGCGAGCGCGGCAAGCTTCTCCCTGGTCAGCAGCACCGCTGACGTGATCAGGTTGGTGTAGAGCCCGACGTCAGTGGCATGCTGCACCAGTTCGACCAGATCCTTGCGCGCGGTCGGCTCACCGCCGGAGAAGTGGATCTGCAGCACGCCGATCTCGGCGAGCTCGGTCAAAACCTTCTTCCATTCTTCGCTCGTGAGCTCGCTGCCGGCGCGGTCGAGCTCTACCGGGTTGGAGCAATAGGGGCATTGCAGCGGGCAACGGTGGGTGAGCTCGGCGAGCACCGCGAGCGGAATGCCGTAGGTCTCGGCAGTGGAACGCGCCTCCAGCGCGGCCAGCCCGTCAGCGCCTGTCGCCTTGATGTCGGTGGTATCAGCGCTCATGGCGTCTTCTCTCGGGCTTCGGTCAAGAAACCCTTGTCGGCGAGATCCTGCAGCATGACAACGACGTCGGCCGCAATCGCCTCGCGCGGCGCGGCATATTTGGCAACGAGCAGATCGACCACGTCGGCAACGCTGCGCTGGCCGTCGCAAAGCTGCAGCACCTCGACCGCAATCTCGTCCGGCGCAAGCACGCGTTCCGGCGCAAGGATCACCCAGACCTGCCGCGTCTCGTCGAATTTCAGCTTGGCATGCCGCGGCAGCACCGGACGGCTCGTTTCACTGACGCTGATGTTGCGGCTCGCCATCTATCTAGCCCTTCGGCACGAATGCGCCCGGCGGAATGTGACCCTCGACATAGGCATGATAGAGCGCGTCGAGCTGCACCCAGAGCACGTTGGTCTTGAAGATCAGCGCATTGCAGACGGCTTCGCGCTCCGCCGGCGTCTTGGTGTTTTTCTTTACGAACTCCAAGGCAAAGCCGGCGTCGCGCGGAGCCTGGGTCAGCCGGCGGCTGAAATAGCTCATGATGTCCGGGTTCACGAAATCATAGTGCTGCAGCATGCCCGAGATGCGTTCTTCATGCAGGTTCGGCGCGAACAATTCGGTGAGCGAAGAGGCGATGGCCTCGAGTGGTGTGCGGTCGCGGCAGAAATGCACGTAAGCCTCCACCGCAAAGCGCGTCGCCGGCAAGATGCCCTCGGTCGATTCCACGTAAGCCGTGTCGAGGCCGAGCCCTTCGGTCAGCTTGAGCCAGCGCTCGATGCCGCCTTCGCTGTCGGGATCGCCGTCGTGGTCCTCGATGCGATGCCGCCATTCCATGCGGATCTTGCGGTCGCGGAAACGGGAGATCACGACCGCGTCCTTCAGCGGGATCGTGCTCTGATAGTAGTAGCGGTTCAGCGCCCAGGCCTGCACCTGGCCCTTGTTGAGCTTGCCGCCGTGCAGCAGGCGGTGGAACGGGTGCAGGCTGTGATAGCGCGTGGCGCCGATCTGGCGCAGCGTTGCTTCCAGCTCCTCGGCCGTATTGAGCACAATGCCATTGCCGATGGAGAGGGCGGTCATTCCACTTGATGGCATCACATTCACAGCGTGATCTCCGTTCCGTCGGCGGGAATCTGCCAGCCGGCGCGTTCGAGGGCCTTCCGTTCCTCGGAACCCTTCAGCCACGCCGGGTTGGAGTTGTTGATATGCAAGAACACCTTCCGCCCAATGTCCAGACCGGCCAAGCTCTCTATCGCCCCATGATCGCCCGACATCGCTATATGGCCCATCGACTGTCCGGTCTTCTGGCCGAGCCCGCCCGCGATCAGCTCGTCGTCGCGCCACACCGTGCCGTCGAAGAAGACCAGCGGGGCGCCGTTGATGCGGGCCTTCAGCTCATCGGTGAGGCGGGCGCAGGCGGCGATGAAGTAGAAATATTGTCCGCTGGCCCGGTCCGCAATGCGAAGGCCGAGCGTATCGCCCGCGCCATCGCGGCCGGCGGGATGCGCCTTGCCCTCGAGATACCACGCGCCCTTGCCGGGAACCTCGAACGGCACCACCTCGACCCCGGAGGGGGAGCCGTCGGGCAGGACGGGCTCGAACGGCTGGTTCACCTCGATCGGCCGGCGGGCCACGGTCTTTTCGCCGAGCACATTGAAGATGCTGTTGGACCCGAGGATCGCCAGCACGCGGCCGTGCGCGTAGATCGAAAACGGCGAGCCCTCGCGCATCGACAAAAGGCCCGCGACCGCGTCGATCTCGCCATTGGTGAGGATCACCCCCGCAATCGGGCTGTGACGCAGCTTGCCCTTGGCCGGATGCAGCTGCGGCGTCGCGATCAATTGCTGGCGCAGATCGGGGGAGGCGTTGACGAGGTACCAGTGCGCACCGTCGCGGCTGAACGCGATGGAGGCCTGCGTACTGATAAGTTCAGGATTGTCGCTTCGCGCTCTTGCACATATCGGGCATCCGCAATTCCACTGCGGAACGCCGCCGCCCGCCGCCGCACCCAGGACGACGATGCGAAGCATGATCCGTCTCCCGAGATACCTGGCCCCAAAAACGTTTCGAGGTGGATACCCCGTTTGAGCCACGCCCCAACGTTCGGGAACGTGTCACGCCCGGAGATCCACCTGCGTCAAAACGTGAGAAAACCGTCTCCGCTTATTTGCGGGCGGCACACGCATACATATTGATTTCCATGCCGACCGGCACTTCGACGATCTTCGGTGCTTTCCAGGCCATTAGGCTCTCCTTTTTGAACCGGACGACGTGCGCCCTGACAGATAAAGTACCGCGGATCGCAAAGTTCGCCAGTGGAATCTTTGTGGCAAAAAACCTCTGCCTTGTTCATGCTGCGGCGCGAAACAAACCTCGTGGGCAGGAAGCCACAGTTGGCTCAAAATGGCGTGAGATCAAGCGTTTCGCGGTTGCCTGAAAGCGAGGGAAAGGTGATTTCGAAGCAAGGGGGCAGGCGCGCGATCCCATAAGCAGCCCGTGAAAATTCCGCCCCATACGTGCTCCAGCCAAAGGTCAGTTCCAGTTCATGCCCAGATATTACTTCCACACGCGGATCGGCGATGAGCTGATTGCCGACCCCGAAGGCGAAGAGCTGCGCAATCCCGATCGCGCTTGGGAGATGGCGCGCGCCATGATCCTGGAACTGCTGCGTAGCGAAGGCACCGATGAGCGCCTGCTGAACGCCACCGTCGAGGTGACCGACGACGACGGCGAGATCGTGCTGGAGTTTCCGTTTGCCGAAGCGCTGCTCGACAATGGCGATGCGCGGGTGACGAAACACTGATCCTTGCTACTTTACGCTGCGAATTACCGCGTGGTCCGCGGACCGGGCCGCTATGGTCTTGCCATTGATCCGGCGCTACAAGACGAAAAATAAACGGAGCTGGGTATGCAGGACCTCTGGCGTCTGTCGGCCACGGATTTGGCCGGCCTGATCAAATCGAAGAAGGTGTCGGCCAGGGAAGCGGCGACCGCGGCGCTGGCGCGGCTCGATGCTGTCAATCCTGATATCAACGCAGTGGTCGATCACAAGCCGGCCGAGGTGCTGGCGGAGGCGGCGGCGATCGACGCGAAGATTGCGCGCGGCGAGGATCCGGGCGCACTGGCTGGCGTGCCCGTCACGGTAAAGGTCAATATCGACCAGGCGGGCTTTGCCACCACCAACGGGCTGAACATCCAGAAGGATGCGACCGCCAAGGACAATAGCCCCGTAATCGACAACTTGCGCAAATCCGGCGCGGTTATTCTCGGCCGCACCAATTGCCCGGCCTTCTCCTATCGCTGGTTCACCACCAACCTCGTGCATGGCGACACCAAGAACCCGCGCGATCCCGGCATCACGCCGGGCGGCTCGTCGGGCGGAGCGGGTTCGGCGGTGGCGGCCGGCATCGGCCATATCGCGCATGGCACCGATATCGCAGGCTCGATCCGCTATCCCGCCTATGCCAATGGCGTGCACGGCTTGCGGCCGACGGTGGGCCGCATCGCGGCATTCAATGCGGCGTTACCTGAGCGCACCATCGGTCCGCAGATCAGCGCGGTATCCGGTCCGCTCGCGCGGACCATCGCTGATCTGCGTATCTCGCTTGCCGCGATGTCGGGCTTTGATCCGCGCGATCCCTGGTGGGTGCCGGCGCCGCTGGAGGGGCCGAAGCGGGAGAAGCGTGCCGCGCTTTGTCTCAATCCGGATGGACTCGATCCCGTGCCCGAGGTGAAGGCCGCCGTTGCCGATGCCGGCAAGCGGCTGGAGCGGGCGGGCTGGACGGTCGAGGAAGTCGCCAACACGCCGCCGCTGCGCGAAGCTGCCGACTGGCAGACAAAACTCTGGCTCGGCGACAGCTATGAGGCGCAACTTGCGACAGCCGAGCGCGAGGGCGATCCCGGCGCGCTCGCCTGTCTGAACGGCAACAAGTCAAAGGTGTTTCCATTCGATGCGGCCGCATTCTCCAAGGCACTGGTCCGGCGCGCGACGCTGGCGCGCGAATGGCTGCTGTTTCTCGAAAAATACGCGGTGCTTGTCATGCCGGTGTCCGGCGAGTTGCCATTCCCCGACCATCTCGATTGCAAGGATGACGCGTCCTTTGCGCGGGTGTGGAAGGCGCAGCTGCCGCAGATCGCGATTCCCTTCATGGGGCTTCCGGGCCTGACGGTGACCACGGGGCTCGTCGGCCGCGTCCCAGTCGGCGTGCAGGTGGTGTCCGGCCGCTACCGCGAAGACCTCTGCCTTGCCGCGGGCGAGGCGATCGAGGCGGGCGGTACGCCGTCGTCTCCTGTCGATCCCGCAAGCTGAGGGAAGCGCGATGTCTGCGATCTACGATTTCACCGCCAATTCGCTCGCGGGCGAGCCTGTGCCGCTGAAGCAGTTCGAGGGGCAGGTGCTGCTGATCGTCAATACGGCGAGCGCCTGCGGGTTCACGCCGCAATACAAGGGGTTGCAGGAACTGCACCAAGCGCTCTCGCCGCGCGGCCTTGCGGTGCTGGGTTTCCCTTGTAACCAGTTCGGCGCGCAGGAACCGGGCGACGCCAGACAGATTGAGGAATTCTGCAAGAGCCATTATGCCGTGACCTTCCCGATGTTCGCCAAGATCGACGTCAATGGCAGCCAGGCGCATCCGTTGTTCGAGTATCTGAAGCGGGAGAAATCGGGCCTGCTCGGTTCCTCGATCAAATGGAACTTCACCAAATTCCTGGTCGACCGTGCGGGCAAGGTGGTGGGGCGGTACGCACCGACGGTGCGGCCGGAAAACCTGACCAAAGAGATAGAGGCGTTATTGTGAGCGAGAACGACAAGCCAGTGAGCGACCAGTTGCCCGACCGCCTGTCGGTCGATCCGCGCAGCCCCTACTACAATGCGGACGTATTGGCGCGCGACGTCGGCATCCGCTTTAAGGGCGTCGAGAAGACCAATGTCGAGGAGTATTGCGTCAGCGAGGGCTGGGTGCGCGTCACCGCGGGGAATGCCAAGGATCGTCACGGCAATCCGCTGACCATCAAGGTCCACGGACAGGTCGAGCCGTATTTCCGCGACAAGGTGTAGGCCCGTCATTCCGGGGCGATGCCAACGGGTCGCGCGAACGCGCGCCCGATGACAGGCTCCGCATCGAACTATGGTGCGCAGTTGCGCACCTGAGAATCTCGAGATTCCGGGTCTGGTCCTTCGGACCATCCCGGAATGACGCGCCTAACAATCCGAAGGCAAGACATGTCCGTCCGCATCACCGACATCAGAGAGATCACAAAGCCGATCTCCTCACCGATCCGCAACGCCTATATCGACTTCACGAAGATGACGACGAGCCTCATCGCGGTTGTCACCGATGTCGTGCGCGACGGCAAGCGCGTGGTCGGCTACGGCTTCAATTCCAACGGACGCTACGGGCAGGGCGGCTTGATCCGCGAGCGCTTTGCGCCGCGGTTGCTGGAAGCCGATCCGAAATCGCTTGCTAATACCTCCGGCGACAATCTCGATCCGGACAAGGTCTGGGCTGTGATGATGGCCAACGAGAAGCCGGGCGGGCACGGCGAGCGCTCGGTCGCGGTCGGCACCATCGACATGGCGGTGTGGGATGCGGTGGCCAAGATCGCGGGCAAGCCGCTGTTCCGCCTGCTCGCCGAGCGGCACGGACGCGACGCCAACCCGCGCGTGTTCGTCTATGCCGCCGGCGGCTACTACTATCCCGGCAAGGACTTGTCGGCGCTGCGCGCTGAGATGCGCGGCTATCTCGACCGCGGCTACAATGTCGTGAAGATGAAGATCGGCGGCGCGCCGATCGCCGAAGATCGCGCGCGCATCGAGGCGGTGCTCAAGGAGATCGGCAGGGATGCGCAGCTCGCGGTCGACGCCAACGGCCGTTTCGACCTGGAGACCGCGATCGCCTATGCCAAAATGCTGCGGGACCATCCGCTGTTCTGGTACGAGGAGGCCGGCGATCCCCTCGACTTTGCGCTGCAGGCGGCGCTCGCAGAATTTTACCCTGCGCCGATGGCGACCGGCGAAAACCTGTTCAGCCACCAGGATGCGCAAAACCTGATCCGCTATGGCGGCATGCGGCCGGATCGCGACTGGCTGCAATTCGATTGCGCGCTGTCCTATGGGCTGTGCGAATATCAGCGCACGCTGGCGGTGCTGCATACTCACGGCTGGTCGCCAAGCCGCTGCATCCCGCATGGCGGCCACCAAATGTCGTTGAACATCGCGGCGGGGCTTGGGCTCGGCGGCAATGAGAGCTATCCGGATCTGTTCCAGCCCTATGGCGGCTTCCCCGACGGCGTGCGCGTCGAGAACGGGCACATCACCATGCCGGACTTGCCGGGCATCGGGTTTGAAGGCAAGTCCGATCTCTACAGGGAGATGAAGGCGCTGGCCTCATAACTCGTCATGCCCGGGCTTGACCCGGGCATCCACGACTTCTCTTGCTCGGTGCAAAAACGTGGATGGCCGGGACAAGTGTTTAGCCCGGACAGCTCACTGACGGGTGTTCGGAGACGTTACTGACACATTTCAAGATGGCTGGATTGGTCCGATTCGGGAGGCCGTCCATGCCCTGGAACGAGGTGTCGGTGATGGATCAGCGACGGGAGTTTGTGCGACTGGCGTTGCAGGAAGGAGCGAACCGTCGGGAGTTGTGCCGACGGTTCGGGATCAGTCCCGACATTGGCTACAAGTGGTTGGCACGCTGGAAGGCTGGCGATCAGGAACTAGCCGATCGATCAAGTCGCCCGCATGCGATGGCCGGCCGCTGCGAGGCTGAGACTGAAGCGCGAGTGCTGGCCGTTCGCGACGAGCATCCGGCTTGGGGTGCCCGCAAGATCGCGCACTGTTTGAAGCGGAACGGACTGAGGGTTCCGGCGCCTTCCACGGTCCATCAGATCCTGTGCCGGAATGGCCGGATCAAGCCGACGGAGAATGCGCCACCCAGCCCGGGACACCGCTTCGAGAAGGAAGCTCCCAATCTGTTGTGGCAGATGGACTTCAAGGGTCACATGCCGCTTGCCAACGGCACCGATTGCCATCCGCTGACTGTCGTCGATGATCATTCACGCTACGTCCTGTGCCTGAAGGCCTGCGCCAACGAGCAGCGTTTCACCGTGCAGGATCATCTGACAGCGACCTTCCGCCGTTATGGCTTGCCAGAGGCGTTCTATACCGACAATGGCTCACCGTGGGGCGACAGCTCCGGCATACGCTGGACCGGGCTGAAGGTTTGGCTGCTCAAGCTTGGCGTCAGGGTGGTGCATGCCAGACCGCGCCATCCGCAGGCCCGCGGCAAGAACGAGCGCTTCCATCGCACCCTGAAGGCCGAAGTGTTTGCCATGCGGCGGTTCCGCAATTTGCCGGAAGTGCAGCGGGCGTTCGACACCTGGCGCTTGGTCTACAATCTGCAACGCCCCCATCAGGGTCTCAGCATGGACGTGCCGGCCAGCCGCTTCAAGCCGAGCTGCCGCGCAATGCCGTCGCGGCTTCCCGAAGTTCAGTACGAAAGCGGTGAGATCGTCCGTACGGTCTCATCGACCCGACACTACATCTCCTTCAAAGGTCAGATGTGGAAGGTCCCCCAGGCCTTCGCTGGCGAGCGTCTTGCCATCCGGCCGCTCGATCGCGACGGCCACTACGGAATCTTCTTCGCAAGCTGGCAGGTCGCCGCGATCGACTTGACGACCGGCCAAACTGTCAGTGATGTCTCCGAACAGGTGTCAGCCATGTCTCCGGGCTAAACACTTGATCGGGCGATCCAGTATTCCACCGGCGGCGATTGCAGCAGAGAAGTCTCGGCGTACTGGATCACCGCATGCGCGGGGTGACGACGACCAGAGAGCAATGGCGCGGCTTCAGCTAATCCGGAAGATCCTGCGCCATCACGGGCGGCTTGCCACGGGCGGCGGTGCGCGGATTGTCCTTGCGGGCCAACATCTGCTTCAGATAGGCGACGTTGGCGGCGGCCTCATCCGGCGGCAGGTCGGCACGAGCAATGGTTTCGGCCTCGGCAAAGCGGCCCTGCAGGCCGACGGCGAGCGCCAGATTCTGCCGGACGCGGGTGTCCGCCCGGCCGGTGGCCTGGGCCTTTCGCAGCGTCTCCTCCGCCTTTGGCAGGTCACGGGAGAGCACGTAGGAGAGGCCGAGATTGGACAGCACCGAGGGCTCGTCCGGCGCGATGCGCAGCGCGCTGGCGTAATAGCCGCGGGCCTCCGCGTGCTTGCCCATCTGGTCCAGCGCCGTACCCTGCACCGAGAGGATGCGCCAGTCCGGATTGTCGGGCGAATGGGCGCGGCTCAGCACGTCAAAGGCCTGCTGGAAATTGCCGTTGTCGGCAAGCGCGCGGCCATAGGCCGCCAGCAGCTGCTTGTTGCCGGGATTCGCCAGCGAAGCCTGCTCCAGCACGGCAGCGGCCTGGGCGCGCTGGCCGGTTACGCGCAGCGCCTGGCCGTAGCGCAGCGCCACCTCGGGATCCTTGGGGTTGGCGCGGTAGCGCTCGCCATAGACCTCCGCGACGCGGCGCGGATCGGTCTCGGCAGCGGTGTCGGATTTCGAGGTCAGCGCGCCCGTGATGTCGCCCATGGTCTGGCAGCCGCCAAGGCCGGCGGCGAGTGCGGCCGTGACGGCGGCGGAACCAAGTAACCGGGCAAGGGATGGACGACGCATGGACACGTTCTCGGGGGCACGGAACCGAATGGGCCAGCAATAGACTGTTAACCCTAACGTCCGGTTAATCGGCCGCTCCCGGGCGCAGCCGGTGGTCGGCTCAATAGTCCACCGCGAGCCGCTTGCGGACCTCGTCGAGGCGCTTCTCCAGCGCGTCGAAGCGCGCATGCAGGCTACGGTCGTGCAGGTAGAACATGTAGCCGATCACCGCCAGGCCAAAGAGCAGTGGTGGGTTTCCACGTAAATGAGAACCGCCTCGATGGCGTGACCGATCCAGACGAAAATGCCCGACAGCAATTCCATCACCCTCTCGCTCCTCCCAATGTTGGTTCGAACGGAACCTATCACCGCAGCCCAAACGCGTGTAGGTAGCGGGGAGACGCCCTGCCCCAGACCGAGTCAGATACAAGTTCGAGACAAGCATGCCCTCCGTGTTCGAGACCGCTCCCGCAGCCCCCGCCATTCCCATCACCTTCGCCACCAAGGCGAACTGGGACGCAATCAAAGAGGCATTGCCGGCCGAGGCGCGGCGATTTGCCGAAGCCAACGATTTTTCGGCCAAGCCCGGCAAATGCCTGATCCTGCCGGCCGCCAGCGGGGCGATCGCACAGGTGCTGTTCGGCCTCGAGGAGGAGAGCGCGAAATCGCGCGATCCGTTCCGATCCGGCGCGCTGCCGGGGTTACTGCCCGCCGGCACCTACCGCTTCGCCAACGCGCCGCACGACACAAGGCTCGCAGCACTTGCCTTTGCGCTGGGGAGCTATCGTTTTGCGCGCTATCGCAAGGCGGACAGCCCCGAGGTCCGGCTCGTGCCGCCCGACGGCGTGGACGCTGCGGAACTGGAGCGCATGGCGGAAGCTGCATTCCTTGCCCGCGACCTTATCAACACGCCCTCCAACGACATGGGGCCGGCGGAGCTGGAGGCCGCCGCGCGCGATGTGGCCAAGCGCTTTGGCGCCAAATTCGGCTGCGTGACGAGCGACGAGCTCGCAAAGAATTTTCCGCTGATCCACGCCGTCGGCATGGCTTCGACCCGCGCGCCGCGGCTGATTGATTTTACCTGGGGCGATGCTGCGCACCCCAAGGTAACGCTGGTTGGCAAGGGCGTCTGCTTCGACAGCGGCGGGCTCGATTTGAAACCGTCGAGCGGCATGCTGATCATGAAGAAGGACATGGGTGGTGCCGCCAATGTGCTGGCGCTGGCGCAGATGGTGATGGATGCGAAGCTGAAGCTGCGGCTGCGCGTGCTGATTCCGGCCGTGGAAAATGCGGTCGCCGGCAACGCCTTCCGCCCGCTCGACATCTTCAAGTCACGCAAGGGCATCACGGTGGAGATCGGCAACACCGACGCCGAGGGACGGCTGGTCCTGGCCGACGCGCTGGCGCTGGCCGACGAGGAGAAGCCGGAACTGCTGGTCGATCTCGGCACGCTTACCGGTGCAGCACGGGTCGCGCTGGGGCCGGATTTGCCGCCCTTTTACACCAATGATGAGACACTCGCCGCTGACGTCGCGCGGCTTGCGAAGACCGAGCACGATCCATTGTGGCGCATGCCGCTGTGGCCGGCTTACGACTCTTGGCTGGACTCAAAAGTCGCCAATATCACCAACGCGCCATCAGGCACCTTTGCCGGCTCGATCACCTGCGCGCTGTTTCTGCAGCGCTTTGTGGAGGCCGCCAAAAGCTGGCTGCATGTCGATATCTACGGCTGGACCCCCTCGGCAAAGCCCGGCCGTCCCGAGGGCGGCGAATGCCAGGCCGCGCGCGCGATCTACAAGCTGCTGAGCGAACGCTATGGATGATCCCCGCCTGACGCCGGCGCGGCCCGAGATCGCCGCCAAATATCTGGAGGGCAAGGTCAAGGCGGCGCGCTTTGTCGAGGGCGAGACGTTCGAGGTGACGGAAGCGATCGCGCCGCTGCGCCGCGCCCCTGCACCCGATGCCGAGCTGATGACCCAGGCGCTCAGGGGCGAGCGCGTCACCATCTACGACCACAACGGCGAAGGTTTTGCCTGGGGCCAGCTCGGCAGCGACGGTTATGTCGGCTGGCTGGCGGAGGGTGCGCTGGCAAAACCTGGTGCATCGCCGACGCACAAGGTCACGGCGCTCTCGACGCTGGCCTTTCCTGGACCTTCGATCAAGCTTCCGCCGGTGATGTCGCTGCCAATGGGCTCTCGCGTGAGCATCGTGCGCGCGGATGCGACGTTTGCGGTGACGCCCGAGGGTCACCATCTGCCGTGGCAGCATCTCGGACCGCTCGATGCCAAAGCTCCCGATTTCGTCGCGGTGGCCGAACGCTTCGTCGGCGTGCCCTATCTCTGGGGCGGCAAGAGCGCGTTCGGCATCGACTGCTCGGGGCTGGTGCAAGTGGCGCTGACGTCGGCCGGCACTGGCTGTCCGCGCGACAGCGACATGCAGTGCGACGGCCTTGGCCGCGCTTTGAGCGCCGCGGAATCGAACCATCTCCAACGCGGCGACCTGATCTTCTGGAATGGCCATGTCGCCATCGTGCGAGATGCCGAGACCATCGTACACGCGAACGCGCATCACATGGCGACCGTGATCGAGAAGACAAGGGACGCCATTGCGCGGATCAAGGCGACGGGCGGCGAGATTGTCGCGATCAAGCGGCTGTAAGGACGTATCGCATCGCCTTTGCGCGATGCAGCACAGGGCCTGAACGCAAAATCGCGAAAACAACCCCATGCAAAGTACACATCGTGGGATGGGTACAGCGGTGGCTACATCCTTCGAGACGGCGCGGAGTTTACATCGGGCCGCGCTTCGCGCGGACCCGTTGGCGCCTCCTCAGGATGAGGTCTTAGACCCTCATGGTGGGGAGCGCGGCAACGCCGCGCTCTCGAACCACGAGGCCACTAAGTCGCCACCGTACCCGCCGGCGCGGCCTCGATGCGGAATGCGGCCGCGAACAGCGCGCGGGTGTAGTCGCTCTTGGGATTCTTGAAGAGGTCCGCTGCCGGACCCTCCTCCACCACCTTGCCGTGGCGCATCACGATCAGATGGCTCGCCAGCGAAGCCACCACGCGAAGGTCGTGCGAGATGAACATGTAGGTGAGATCGCGCTTGCGCTGCAGCTCGCGCAAGAGGTCGACCATCTGGGCCTGGAACAGCATGTCGAGCGCGCTGGTCGGCTCGTCCAGCACGACGAAATTCGGCTCCAGCACCGCCGCGCGCGCGATCGAGATGCGCTGGCGCTGGCCGCCGGAAAATTCGTGCGGATAACGGAAGCGCCATTCCGGATCGAGGCCGACGTCCTTCAGCGCCTTGACGACGCGGGCATCGCGCTGTTCTTCCGACAGCGCGGGCTGGTGCACGCTAAGGCCCTCGGCGATGATGTCGCCGACCGACATGCGCGGGCTGAGCGAGCCGAACGGGTCCTGGAAAACGATCTGCATGTCGCTGCGCAGCGGCCGCATCTCCTTGAAGCGCAGGCCCTGGATATTTTTTCCAAGGAACACAATGGGCCCGTCGGAGGAGATCAGCCGCAGCAGCGCCAGCCCCAGTGTGGTCTTGCCCGAGCCGGACTCGCCGACCACGCCCAGCGTCTCGCCCTTGCGCACCGCGAGGCTGACGCCGTCGACCGCCTTGATGTGGCCGACGGTGGAGC
>Ga0081455_10003808_pt1 | contig 17214 bp, 16 predicted proteins | sample TabmetS3T2R1_FD_70207 | JGI IMG/M metagenome (GOLD analysis project Ga0081455, IMG submission 70207) | Tabebuia heterophylla rhizosphere microbial communities from the University of Puerto Rico - S3T2R1 | ecosystem: Host-associated > Plants > Roots > Rhizosphere ...
GGCGACGGCGATCGCCGCGACCACCAGGCCGGCTGCGATCACGAAGGCCAGGCGGTAGCCACCGGTGAGCGCCTCGTGCACCGACTCGCCGTCGGTCAGCAGGGTCTCGGTGCGAGTCGCCGACACGGTGGCCAGGACGGCCAGTCCGAGGGCCGCTCCGACCTGGGCGCTGGTGTTGACCAGGCCCGAGGCCAGGCCGGCGTCCTGCGGCTCCACACCCGACATCGCCAGCGTCATCAGGGCCGGGAAGGCGATGCCGACGCCGGCGCCGATCAGCAGGATCGAGGGCAGCACGTCGACGAAGTAGTCGCCGTCGACCGGCACCCGGGCCACCAGGGCCAGCCCGATCGCGATCAGCACCAGGCCGGGGACCATGGTCTTGGTCGGGCCGAACTTCATGATCAGCGGCTCGGCGTAGCGCACCGACAGGGTGCCCATGACGATCGTGGTCGGCAAGAAGGCGAGGCCGGTCTCCAGCGCGTTGTAGCCCAGGATCTCCTGCAGGTAGAGCACGCCCAGGAAGAACATCCCGAACATCCCGGCGACCGTCAGAGCCTGGATCACGTTGGCGGCCGAGACGGTGCGCGACCGGAAGATCCGCAGCGGCACCAGCGGGTTGCCGGCTGTGGCCTCGCGAACCACGAACGCGACCAGCAGCGCCACTGCGATCGCACCGAGCGTCAGCGTCGAGCCGGCGGTCCAGCCGTCCTCAGCGGCCGGCTGCACGATGGTGTAGACGCCGAGCATCAAGGCGCTGGTGACGAGGACGGCGCCGAGAGTGTCGGTGCCCTGGCCGAAGCCGTTGCCCCGGTCCTTCTCGATGTAGCGCACGGCGAACAGCGCGGTGGCGATGCCGATGGGCAGGTTGATGAAGAAGATCCAGTGCCAGCTGATGGCCTGCGTCAAGACGCCGCCGGCCAGCAGTCCGATCGAGCCGCCGGCCGACGCCACGAAGGCGTACAGGCCGATCGCCTTGGCCTGCTCCCGCGGGTCGGGGAACAGCGTCACGATCATGCCCAGGATCACGGCCGAGGTCATGGCGCCGCCGACGCCCTGGACGAAGCGGGCCGCCACCAGGACCTCCTGGCTCTGGGCGAGTCCCGCGACCAGGGAGGCGGAGGTGAAGATGGCGAGTCCGGTGAGGAACACGCCGCGGCGCGAGATCAGGTCGCCGAGCCGGCCGGCCAGCAGGAGCAGGCCGCCGAAGGCGATCAGGTAGGCGTTGACCACCCAGGCCAGGCTGGACTGGGAGAAGCCGAGGTCGGTCTGGATCTCGGGGAGCGCCACGTTGACCACCGTGACGTCCAGGACGATCATCAGCATGCCGACGCACAGCACCCATAGGGCTGCCCAGCGGTTGCGGTCGGGCGTGGCCGTTGGGGGCGTTCCGGTGGGAACGGTCTGGGTCGTGGTGTCGCTCATCGCGGACGTTTCCTTTCTGGCTTTCATTTCGGGCCTCTGCCTACTCCTCGAACGGGGAGCCGGTGGATCGACACCTGTTCGAAAGAATTTCTGGAGGATCACCGCTTCGGCCTCGCTGCCTCGATGGCGATCACCCGGGTAGACCACGCCGGATTCGAAAACTCATCGGTCGCCTCCGGTTGGCCGTGGACTGTGTCCGTCAGATACTGTGTCTCTAAGACACTGTTTACGCTAGACACAGTTTACGGAGCCGTCAAGACCAAGATTTCGTCCGGGACCGATGAGTTCGCGGTGCTCGCCCGGTCTGTACAGATGACCGGTTGTTCCGACGCCCGACGCGGGCGTACGAAGGAGGAGAGATGGCATCGCTTGGCAGTCTGTTGCTGGCCAGCACCGACCCCGAACGGCTCGGCGCCTGGTACGTCGAGGCGCTACAGCCGTCGGACGACGCGCGGGTAGGCACGTATCGCATGCTCAAGTTCGGCAGCTTCTACGTCATGATCGACAGCCGCGACGACGTCGGCGACGCCAATCTCGAGCCCGGTCGCCTGATCCTCAACTTCGACGTCACCGACGCGCGCGCCACGGCGGCGCGGATCGACGGCCTCGGGGCGACCTGGCTCGCCCCGCTCGAGGATCGCGACGGCAGCCTCTTCGGCACCGCGATCGACCCCGACGGAAACTATGTACAGATCATCGAGCTGAGCCAGGCGCACCGGGCCGAGATGGCCGAGGCGCAGCCAGCCGATGCGTAGAGAGAGGAATCGACATGTTGGGTGACAGCAAGGCATTCGGCGGATTCTCGGTGGACGACGCCGAGCAGGCCAAGAAGTTCTACGGCGACGTGCTCGGGCTCCGAGTCACTGACATCGAGGGCTCGCCCGGACTGATGACGCTGCATCTCGGCGGCGACACCAACGTCTTGATGTATCCGAAGCCAGATCACGAGCCGGCGTCGTTCACGATCCTGAACTTCCCGGTCGACGACATCGACGCCACCGTCGACGAGCTCACCAAGCGCGGCGTGCGGTTCGAGCGGTACGAGTGGGCCGACCAAGACGACAAGGGCATCAACCGCGAACAGGGTCCGCCGATCGCCTGGTTCAAGGATCCGGCGGGCAACGTGCTGTCCGTTCTCGTCGCGGATTGAATCGCCTAGAGTCCAATACGGGGACTTGATGAATCGGTGAACAGGAGGCATCACCATGACCGTCAGCGCAGTCGACGAGGACTTCCTCCGGCAGGCGGACCCTTACCGCGGGGAGCTGCTGGCGCACTGCTACCGGATGCTCGGCTCGGTGCACGACGCGGAGGATCTGGTGCAAGAGACCTACCTGCGCGCGTGGCGGGGCTATGACAAGTTCGAGGGGAGGTCGTCGCTACGTACCTGGCTCTACCGGATCGCCACCAGCGCCTGCCTGACCGCCCTGGAGAGCCGTAACCGACGGCCGCTGCCGACCGGACTGGGCGGGCCTACCGAGGATCCGTCCGCCGAGCTGGTCCAGAACCACGAGGTGCCGTGGCTCGAGCCGGTGCCCGACGCCAAGGTCGGTGCGGACGACCCGGCCTCGGTCGTCACGTCCAAGGAGAGCATCCGGCTGGCCCTCATCGCCGCCCTGCAGCACCTCCCGGCTCGCCAGCGCGCCGTACTGATCCTGCGCGACGTCTTGAAGTGGAAGGCGGCCGAGGTCGCCGATCTGCTCGATACGACCACGACGGCGGTCAACAGCATCCTCCAACGGGCGCGTACCCAGCTCGACAAGGCCGGACTGAGCGAGGACGTCGTCGTCGAGCCGACCAGCCAGGACCAACGGGACCTGCTGGACCGCTACGCGAAGGCGTTCGAGGACTACGACGTCAACGCCATCGTCGAGCTGTTCACCAAGGACGCCGTCATGGAGATGCCGCCGTTCCTGTCCTGGTTCGAGGGGCCCGAGAACATCGGCGGCCTGATCCGCAACCACTGCCCGGCGGAGGCGGCCGGCGACCAGGTCCTCGTGCCGGTCGAGGCCAACGGCCAGCCTGGGTTCGCGGTCTACATGCTCGAGGACGACGGCGTTCACCGCGCCTTCCAGACGCAGGTGCTCACGCTCAGCCCGTCCGGCGGCGTCGAGCACGTCACGGTGTTCTTCGACACCACCCTGTTCGGGACCTTCGGCCTCCCCGACACGCTGCCGTCCGACCGTCAGCAGCTGGTCCACTGACGGTCGCCATGATCGACGAACGCGGGACCACCGCGCTGCTGGGTGGCGTCGAACTTCTGGAGCGGGCGATCGGCTACACGCAGGGCAGCCTCGCGCTGATCACGGCCGATCGCCTGGCTGATCCCACGCCGTGCGCGGACTGGGATCTGCGCGACCTGCTCGCCCACATGCAGGACTCGCTGGTCGCCCTGACCGACGCCGCCGAGATCGGCCAGGTCGACCTCGAGTCGATCGAGCCGACGGGTGACTTCGCGGCCGATGCCGTGGCGGCGATCCGCGGCCGGGTCTGCCACCTGCTGGGTGCCTGGACGCAGGTCGACGGGCCGCGACAGGTCTCGATCGGCGACCGTACGCTCTCGGGCAGCGTGCTGACCGGCACCGGAGCACTCGAGGTCGCGGTGCACGGCTGGGACGTCGCCCAGGCGTGCGGCCACGACCGGCCGATCCCGGCGGCGTTGGCCGAGGACCTGCTGGAGCTCGCTCCGCTGGTGGTGCGAGCCACGGACCGACCGGACCTGTTCGCCGATCCGGTGGCGATCTCACCGCTGGCTCGGCCGAGCGACCAGCTGGTGGCCCATCTCGGGCGTGTCTCCTAATCCCGCAGCCTGCTGCGCGGCTCCTGGCGGGCGCCCCGCTGCGTTGTCGTCGCTCGACGCACAAACCCAGTGCGCCTTCGCTCCTCCGCCTTGCGAGCCGTCCCGCCAGAAACCGCTCGCGACGGCCGGGGACTAGGAGACACGCCCTGGACGTTCACCGCTCCCGCTGGACCGACCGCTCAGCTAGCTGGGTCAGCGTCTTGCGCGCGACCTCGTCGGCCAGCGGCGCGGTGTCGAGCGCCCGTAGTGCGGCGTCAAGCAGACCGGTGATGTGCTCCTCGACGGCCGCGAGCGCGCCGGTCGTCCGGACGATGTCGCGGACCCGGTCGACCCCATCGGGGTCCAAGCGTGAGTCGCCGACCAGGTCGTCGAGGGTCGTCCGATGCTCGGAGGTGGACCGTTCGTACGCCCGGGCGAGCAGCACGGTGCGCTTGCCGGCCCGGATGTCGTCGCCGGCCGGCTTGCCGGTCACCGATGCGTCACCGAACATGCCGAGCACGTCGTCCCGGAGCTGGAAGGCCTCGCCGACCGGCAGACCGAACCCACGCAGCGCCTCGACGAGACCGCGATCGGCACCGGCGAGCGTGGCACCGATCAGCAGCGGCCGCTCGACGGTGTACTTCGCCGCCTTGAAGCGCACCACCCGCATCGCGGACTCCACGGTCGGATCGGCCGCCGCCTCGGTCGTGACATCGAGGAACTGGCCCGCAACGACCTCGGACTTGCACGCGTCGAAATGGGCCCCGGCCGCCGCCGAACCCCGGCACGGACCGAACGTCTCGTCCGACCACGACAGCATGAGGTCGCCCAGGAGGATCGCCGCGCCGGCCCCGTAGTGATCCGCGTCGCCGCGCCAGCCGCGATGACGATGCTGATCGGCGAAGGCCCGATGGGCCGCCGGCCGACCACGCCGGGTCGCCGATTCGTCGATCACGTCGTCGTGGACCAGGGCGCTGGCCTGGAGCCATTCGAGGGCGGCCCCGGCCATGATCGGCCGGTCGTCCCCGGTCGAGCCGCCGGCGGCGCGCCAACCCCAGTAGCAGTACGCAGCCCGCAGCCGCTTGCCACCGCTGACGCTGGCGTGAGCCGCGTCGATGAGCGCGGCTGCCCCCGGTCCCGCCTCCGCCAGGCGGTCGCGCTGCACGGCGACGAAGGAGTCCAGGTGGGACTGGACCCGGGCGATCAGGTCCTCGTCACGAGGCGGTGCTGCCATGCGCCCATGATTCAGCACTCGGTCTCACCATGCCGTCCGCGGGTGGCGACCGGGTCGACCTCGCCTAGGCTGAAGGACATGACTCGAGGGCCCGCGTCACCCACTCGATCGAGCCAGCCGTTGCTCGAGGCCCTCGGCGGTCCCCGCCCGGCATGCTCGTTCGAGTTCTTCCCGCCGAAGGACGATGAGGCCGAGCGCCGCCTGTGGATCGCGATCCGCGAGCTCGAGCCGCTGCAGCCCGCCTTCGTCTCCGTCACGTACGGCGCCGGCGGCTCGACCCGGGACCGTACTGTCCGGGTCACCGAGCGGATCGCGTCCGAGACCATCCTGCGACCGGTCGGCCATCTGACCTGCGTCGGGCACTCCGTCGCCGAGTTGCGCACGATCATCGGCCAGTACGCCGACGCCGGCATCCACAATCTGCTCGCCCTCCGAGGCGACATGCCGGGCGGGCCGTCGCAACCGTGGGAGGCGCACCCCGAGGGCGTCGACCACTCGGTGGCGCTTGTCGAGCTGATCTGCTCGCTCGGCGACTTCTGCGTCGGTGTCGCGGCGTTCCCGGAAGGGCATCCCGAAGCCGCGGACCTGGACGCCGACGCCCGCTACCTGGTCGCCAAGGCACGCGCCGGCGCCGCGTTCGCCGTCACGCAGTTCTTCTTCCGTGCCGAGGACTACTTCGCGCTGGTCGACCGGGTGGGGCGACTTGGCTGCGACATTCCGATCATTCCGGGCATTATGCCGATCACGAATCTGCGCCAGGTCACGCGCATGGCTGAACTGTCAGGTTCCGAGGTCCCGAGGGAGATCGTCGAACGCCTCGAACGCCTCGGCGACGACCCGAAGGCGGTCCGGGCCGAGGGGATCGAGATCGCCACCCGGCTGTGCGACCGGCTTCTCGAAGGCGGCGCTCCGTCGCTGCACTTCTACACGCTCAACCGCTCCACCGCGACCCGGCAGATTCACGCCAACCTCGGGGCATTGATCGGCTGACGGCGACACGTTTCGTCGACGATTCGTGTGATTGCCGTATCAAAGACCTATCTGATGTCATCCTGAATATGTGAGCACACGCCAGCGTGTGACCCGCGCGGCGCTCATCAGCGTCGCGTTCGTGGGCGGCACGCTCTGTGTGGCGGCGGCTGTGGCTCTCTCGGTCGACGCCATACCCTTCCGCGAGTCGATCGTCCTGGGGATCCTGTGGGCCAGCGGCCTGATCGGCTTCGGCGCCTCGATCGCGGCCTGCCGGGTGGAGGACGACTCGACCGACGATCCCCACTACTTCGGCACGATCGTCCAAGGCCTACGCGACGAGTGGCACCACGACAACGCAGCCTGACGCCGGGTCATCCAGCGGCGTACTCTCACGCCTTTCCGACCAGCGTCGCCACCTGCGCGGCGCCGGCCCCGGCCGGGATCAGGCCGGGTCCGGGATGGACGTCCGGCCCGAGCCGAAACAGACCCGCCACGTTCTGGCCCGGCCGCTCGCGTTGAAACGCGGTGCGCCAGCCAGACCAGGCGACTCCGGCCGGCGAGGCGCCGCGGGCGCCGACGATCTCCGACGGCGACCTGTCGATCCGGCTCACCACCTGGTGACGAACGTCGATGCCGCGCTGGGCCAGGCTGACCAGGATGTCCTCGGAGTCGAGCTGGTGCTCGATCGACCAGGCGCGCTGTCCCTTCGGCGCCACGCCGCCGGTACGGATGACCGCCAGCGGCGTCTCGTGGACGAAGGTCTCGGCGGGTAGGGCCGGGACGTCACCCCGCAGACCCAGATAGGTCCGGGCTGCCGGAATCGCCGGCGCAAGCTCACGCCGGGGCTCGAACGTCGCAGGTCGCCGTGGCGCCGCCCAGACCACGACGTCGGCCGGCTCGGTGGCTCCATCGGCGCGCACGATGCCTCGCACCTCGCCCGCCGCTACGACAGCGTCCTCGACGGCCGACTCGGTACGGACCTCGACGGCACGCTCGTCGAGCCGCTGCTCAAGAGCTCGGACGAGCGCCTGCACTCCGCCGTCCACCCGCCAGCGGCCGAAGCTGCGCTCGACGTACTCGATCACGCCGAACCAGGCGGGCAGCGAGCGTGGGTCCTGGCCGGCCAGTCGGTGCCGGTCGAGCAGCAGGTCCGACAGCCGCGGGTCGCCGATCCGACGGCCGTGACGGCTGAACGCTCGGCGGATCGGCTGTCGGGGCCGCAGCACCTTCCACTCCGCGTCCGGAATCGAGTCGCGACCGTCGAACGGCGTCTCGAGAGCGCGCCGGCGCAGGATGTCCCACATCGGCGCGAGGCGATCGACGTAGCCGGCCCAGACGTCGGCGGTGTCGCCGTCGAACACGGCGGTCATCGCGTCGAGCTGGTCGAGGCGGGCCCCCATCGGGAGATCGAGCACCGTGCGATCGCCGAAGAGGTGACGGCGGCCCGGCCGCAGCGGCTGGAGCTCCAGTACGCGCTCGAGCGGCCGACCGGACTTGCGGAACAGGTCGCGGACGGCGGCCGGCAGCGTCAGAGTGGTCGGCCCGGCGTCCCATACGAATCCCTCGTGCCGGATCGGCCGGAGACTGCCACCCAGCTCGGCATCTTGTTCGTAGAGCGTGACGGCGTGGCCGAGCTTGGCCAGCCGGGCGGCGGCCGCCATGCCGGCGAAGCTGCCTCCGACCACCGCGACCCGCGCCACGAAGGCAGGCTATCGAGACATACCCGGGCCGTCGACGTCGCGATCCGTCGTCTTTTTTGGGGCGGGGATGTATCAATTCGGGCGCTGCGGACTCATAGGTCATGGAGACGCCATCGGTGTCCGACGCAGACGTCGTCCGGGCCTGGACGGGGGAGGTCCGGACGACGATGCGTCTGTTCAGCCGGCTAGCGGGAGTCCTCGACGTCGGTCGGCTCGCCACCGGTGAGCTTCACCAGATCCTCGTACGTGGTCGCGAACACCGCGTGCGAATGCCCGGCGGCGGCCCAGACCGGGTCGTATTCGGCGAGCCAACGGTCGACCAGGGTCCGCAGCGGTACCGGGTGGCCCACCGGCGCCACGCCGCCGATCGTCTGGCCGGTGTGGGTCCGGACGAACTCGGGAGTCGCCTTGCGCAGCGAGGGGAGCCCGTGCCGCCGCTCGATGTAACCGGTGTCGACCCGGTGGGCGCCGGACGTCAGGATCACCACCGGTTCGCCGCCGGCGTCGAAGATCAGGCTGTTGGCGATCGCACCGACCGGGCAGCCGACCGCGTCGGCGGCTGCCGTCGCGGTGCGTACGCCGTCGGGCAGGATGCGCAGGTCGCCGGACCAGCCGGCCGCCTCCAGCACGGCGACGACCGATCGGATCTGGGGATGCTGAGGATCTGGTGTCACGTCGTTCTCGTTTCGGATTATCAGTCCGGCCAGTCGCCGGTACGGCCGTCGATTCGCTCCCGGATCAGGTCGGCATGTCCGTTGTGCCGGGCGTACTCCTCGATCATGTGGACGTAGATCCAGCGCAGACTGATCGATTTGCCGTGTCGGTTCGTTCCCAGGGCCTCGAGATCGAAGCCGGCGCTGACCTCGCGGCAGCGGACGACCTCGTCGCGAAAGATCGTCAGGTCCGCCTCGACGTGAGTTGGGTCGACGTAGTCGAAGTCGGCGTCGTCCGAGTCGGTGTAGTCGTAGATCGGCCCGGCGTCCTCACCGGCGAGAACCCGTCGAAACCACGACCGTTCGACCTCGGCCATATGCCTGACCAGGCCGATCAGGCTGAGTGTCGACGGCTCCACCGTGCTGCGTACGAGATCCTCGGCCGTCACGTCCTGGCACTTCCACAGCAGGATGTCGCGCTGAAAGTCGAGCCAGGCGTCCAGCATGGTGCGCTCGTCGGCCACCACGGGCGGCCGACCGGCCTGAAACAGGGGAGTGGGCTCGGTCACGAGCGGTCAACCTACCCGTTCGTTGGCCAGGACGCCGCCTGATTTCGGATCCCGGGCCCCGGCTGGCAGACGTTCTAGAAAAAAGTTCAAGAAAATCTGAGGCGACGTGTAACGACTCATCAGGGCTGAACGATGTCGTCAGTGTGCCGGTGCTGTCCGGGCCCCCGAGCGGACAGCACCGGCACCGTTATGTCGACATGTGACCGCCCGTCGGCTGCATTCGGCCGCCGCCGCCCGTTAACCTGCCGTCATGGCAGCTTCTCCTGCCCCGTTCGGGCGCACCCTGACGGCCATGGTCACTCCGTTCACCGACGATGGCGCACTCGACCTCGACGCCGCGGCCCGGGTCGCGACGCATCTGGTCGACAACGGCAACGACGGCCTGGTGGTGAGCGGCACCACCGGCGAGAGCCCGACCACCACTGACGAGGAGGCCGGCCAACTGCTGGCGGCGGTCATCGACGCGGTAGGCGATCGGGCGCGCGTGGTCGCCGGCGTCGGCACCAACGACACCGCTCATTCGGTGCATTTGGCCCGCCAGGCGGCAAAGCACGGCGCCGCCGGGATGCTCGTCGTCACGCCCTACTACTCCATGCCCCCGCAGGCCGGGATCGTCGCTCACATGACCGAGGTCACCGAGGCCGGTGGCCTGCCGACCATGGTCTACGACATCCCCGGTCGGAGCGGAGTGAAGCTGAGCCACGACACCCTGCTCCGGCTCGCCGAACACCCCGGCATCGTCGCTGTCAAGGAAGCCAGCGGAGATCTGACGGCTGGGTCGTGGGTGATGCGAGAGACCGACCTCGCGTTCTACTCCGGCGACGACGCGCTCAACCTGGCCTGGCTGGCGCACGGCGCCGTCGGGGTCGTCTCGGTCGTCGCCCACGCCGCGCCGCGGCTCAGTTCCAGCCTGGTAGCCGCGATGGCGCGGGACGACGTCGCGGAGGCGCGCCGGATCCATGTCGAGCTGTTGCCTGTCGTACGCGCGATCATGACCGGCACCCAAAAAGGGGCGATCAGGTCCAAGGCGGCGCTCCAGCTGCAAGGCGTGCTGACCAACCGCGTGGTGCGCGGACCGCTGATCGAGCTCGACGACGACAGACTCGCCGAGCTTCGTGCCGAGCTGACCCGCGCCGAACTTCTCTGACCCGACCATGGAGTGAGCGAGCCTGCGACCGAACAGTCCAACACTGCGCGTGAGACTCATGTGGTCGACGAGCAAAGCGAGGAGGGCGCATGAGTCATCCACATCCTGAGCTCGGGGCCGCCCCAGAACTCCCCGCCGGCGGCCTCCGGGTGATTCCGCTCGGGGGACTCGGTGAGATCGGTCGCAACATGACCGTCCTCGAATACGACGGGAAGCTGCTGATCGTCGACTGCGGCGTACTGTTCCCCGAGGACCACCATCCCGGCGTAGACCTGATCCTGCCGGACTTCGAGCCGATCCGGGATCGCTGGGACGACGTCGTCGGAATCGTCCTCACCCACGGGCACGAGGACCACATCGGCGGCGTGCCGTACCTCTTGCGCGAACGCGGCGACATCCCGCTGGTCGGCTCGAAGCTGACGCTGGCGCTGCTCGACGCCAAGCTGCGGGAGCATCGGCTCAAGGAGACCGCACGTCACGTCGTCGCGGAGGGCGACACCCAGACGCTCGGGCCGTTCAGCTGCGAGTTCGTCGCGGTCAACCACTCGATTCCGGACGCTCTGGCGGTCGCCATCCGTACTCCCGCCGGTCTGGTGCTGCACACCGGCGACTTCAAGATGGACCAGCTTCCCCTCGACGGCCGGATCACCGACCTGCGCTCGTTCGCCCGCCTGGGCGAGGAGGGCGTCGACCTGATGCTGGTCGACTCCACCAATGCCGAGATGCCCGGCTTCACCATCGCCGAGCGAGACATCAACCCCGTGATCGACCGGGTGTTCACCTCCAGCGAACAGCGGATCATCGTGGCCTGCTTCGCGTCGCACATCCACCGGGTGCAGCAGGTGATGGACGCGGCCGCTCGGCATGGCCGCAAGGTCGCTTACATCGGCCGTTCGATGGTCCGCAACATGAACATCGCGCGCGACCTCGGATATCTGAAGGTGCCGCCCGGGCTGCTCGTCGACGTCAAGGACACCGGCGATCTCCCGCCGGACAAGGTCGTGCTGATCTCGACCGGTTCGCAGGGCGAGCCGATGTCGGCGCTGTCCCGGATCGCCAACCGCGATCACCCCGTGGTGCGACTCGAGCCCGGCGACACCGTGGTGCTGGCCTCGTCGCTCATCCCGGGCAACGAGAACGCCGTGTACCGCGTGGTCAACGGCCTCGTACGGTGGGGCGCTCGGGTCATCCACAAGGGCAACGCGCTCGTCCACGTGTCGGGTCACGCCGCCGCGGGCGAGCTGCTCTACGCCTACAACATCGTCAAGCCGCGCAACGTGCTGCCGGTTCACGGCGAGGTACGCCATCTGCATGCCAACGCCGAGCTGGCTCGCCTCACTGGCGTACCGGCCAGCCAGGTGGTCGTCGCCGAGGACGGCGTGGTCGTGGACCTGGTCGACCGGGTGGCCCGGATCGCCGGCAAGGTCGAGTGCGGGTACGTCTTCGTCGACGGCTCGTCGGTCGGTGACATCACCGAGTCGGAGCTCAAGGACCGCCGCATCCTCGGCGACGAGGGGTTCATCTCGGTGATCGTTGTGGTCGACTCGGTGACCGGCAAGATCGCCAGCGGTCCCGAGATCCATGCTCGCGGCTTCGCCGAGGACGAGACCGTCTTCGACGAAGTGCGGCCGGAGCTCGAGGAGGCGCTGGACGTGGCGGTCCGCGACGGCGTCGACGACACGTACGAACTGCAGCGGATCATCCGGCGCACGATCGGCCGCTGGGTCTCCAACCGGCTGCGCCGGCGCCCGATGATCATCCCCGTCGTCCTCGAGGCCTGACCGGCGATCCGCCCCGTCTGGCCCGCTCATCCGCCCGGTCTGGCCCGGCGATCCGCCCGATCTGGCCCGGCGATCCGCCCCGTCTGGCCCGCTCATCCGCCCGGTCTGGCCGGGCTCAGCGGGACAGGATCTGGCCGCCGTTGACGTGCAGGATCTGGCCGGTCGTCCAGGCGGCGCCGGGGGAGACGAGGTAGGCGACCGCCTCGGCGACCTCGTCCGGCGTGCCGGGTCGGCCAAGTGGGATTCCGGCCGTCCGCGACGCGATCACCTCGTCACTGCGCCGGCTGTCCCAGAACTCCGTGTCGGGCACGAACCCGGGAGCCACGGCGTTGACCGTGATGCCCTCGTCGGCGAGCGCCGCCGACATGCCGTAGACCCAGGCGTTGATCGCCGCCTTCGACGCACCGTACGAGCCGGCGCCACGGAACGCCGCGATCGAGCTCATCGCCACGATCCGGCCGCCCGGCCGGGTCAGCTTCGGGAGCAGCGCCTCGGTGAGGAGCACGGTGGTGAGGACGTTGTTGTCGAAGTCCCGGCGCCAGCCCATTGCGACGTCGTCGAGGTTCTCGGCCGCGTCGAGGGAGACGCCGCCGGCGTTGTTGACCAGGACGTCGATCGCCGGTCCCGGCTCGAGCCGGTCGGCCAGGGCCCCGACCGCAGCCGGATCCTCCAGGTCGCACGGCTCGGCGAAGACCCGAGTGTCACCGACCTGGTTGTTGATCGTCGCCGCAGACTCGCTGAGCACATCGAGCCGCCGCCCGACGATGACGACCTCGTATCCGTCCCCGGCCAGCCGTCGGGCACAGGCCCGCCCGATCCCCGTGCCGCCCCCGGTCACGATCGCCCGGCTCACGCGCTCATCCTTCCGTCGTCGCTGACACGTACGCAGCAGTCACGGCGCCACCCTAGAACCGGCTGTCAAGCCAGGCGTCGGCGAAGGCATCAATCGATCCGAAGCGGTCCGCCGGGTCGTCCGCGGTCGCGCGGTCCACGACGCGCTCCGATGCGACCGACCCACGCCAGTGCCCGGCCTCGCCCAGCAGCACTCGGGCCGTGCGGCCGAGCGTGTACACGGTCGTGCGCTCGTCGATGGTGCTGCCGCGGACGAACTCCTCCGGCGCCATGAACCGCTCCGACCCGAACATCCGGCCCATCTCGTTGACAAACGGGCCTTGCTGGTAGTGGTCCACGTCGACGACATGGATCTGCGACGCCGCAAAGTCGTAGATCAGCGAGCCGTCGTAGAAGTCCACGGCGATCCAACCGTCGGCCACCAATCGGGCATGCACGTCGTAGACGGCCTGCAACGCCGCCAGAATCGGCGCCGTGGGCAGGTCTCGGAATCGCCGGCGTACGTCAGCGGAGTGCAGCAGGTCGCCGTCCACCCAGCGGTACACGAGCAACGGCCCGCACGGTGATTCGAGGACATGCTCCAGGGTCGGGAGGCTGGGATGCGCTACTCGGCGGGCCAGCCGGGCGGCGTTGCGCAGCAGGGCGACCCGCTCGTCGTGCGGCAGGTACGGCGCCGGATCGACTGGGTCGCCGGCGGTCTTGACGAAGAAGCGGCGATCGCCGACCCGCACGCCGTACGAGACGTTGCCGGAGTCCTGCGTCGGCACGCCGAATCGCACGAAGATGTCACCGATCGAAGGCAGATAGGCCTCGGCGGGTTCCTCGATCCACGACACGTCGAACAGGGGGTGTGTGGGCATTTGCCGGAGACTAGCCGGATCACCGCGGTTGTGGCATCCGAAATGCGAATGGCTGCGCACAACAGTCATCGGGTTTCATAACACAAATAGGTCGGGCGAATTCGTAAATCGGCGCGGTGTAAGGGCCCGCACGTCGAGCCGCTGGCACCTGAGTATTTCGTCAAATTCCAGAATTCAGCCTGAAATGGCTTTCCGCGGCTGCGCACATTTCGCGGCGCGGCGCCGAGACACGACCTACCATCGTTGCCATGACCTACGCTTCCAGACCGGATGCGATTCGCGCGTCCGACGACGAGCGTAACCAGGTGCAAGAGGCGCTGGGCGAGCACTTCTGCACCGGTCGGCTGGACCTGTGCGAGTACGACAAGCGCACCCAGGCCGCCATCAGCTCAACCACACTGGGCGAACTGGCGGACCTGTTCGTGGATCTGCCCGCGCCGCGGCCGGATTTCGTCAACCGGCTGGCCCCGCCGCCCCGCCTGCCGTTTCCCAGCCAACCGCTGGTGACCGTCGCGCCGTACGGTGTCGACCCGGTCACCGGTCAACCGCTGTCGGACAAGAGCAAGGTCGTGGCCGGGCTGCTGCAGATCTTCATCGGTGCCTTCGGGATCGGGCGGTTCTACGCCGGCCGCACCGGCATCGGGCTCACCCAGGTGCTGATGACCGTGCTGTCACTGGGATTCCTCGCCTTCATCACGGTGCCGTGGGGAGTCATCGACGGCATCATCATGCTGACCGACAACAGCCGGGACGGGCACGGCCGCAAGCTGCACTAGTCAGGTTTTGACCGGCGCCGCCGCAGCATCCCAGAGACCGACTGCAAGGCGCGCTCGATCTCGGTGCCGGCAGGGTTGTCGTGCACCAGGTAGGTCCAGGTGGCGCTCGGCCGGCGTACCCCGGCGGAGGCCAGCGCCAACTCGTCATCGACCACCGGGGCGGCGTCGAAGATCACCAGCGCCTCCTCGCGGGCCGTACTCAGCAATGTGCTGAACCGCCGGATCGCGGCCCGGTGGAACTCATCGAGCGGGTCCTCCCGGCCGAGGGCCCGCAGGTGGATGCCCTCCCGCAGGTCGCCGAGGTAGGCCAGGTGCTCCGCCCACGCAGCGTCCACTGTGTACAGATCGATGATGCGGCAGCCGCGGCGCAGCGCGTCGGTGGACAACTGCTCGGTCAGCTCGGCGTGGCGTTCCGGCGCGGCGGCGGCGAACGGGGCGTCCGGCTCCTCGGCGGTCAGCAGCGCGTCGCGGTGCTCCTGCACGATGCGGCGCTGGTGCTCGATCAGCTTGTTGTAGCGCCACGTATTGCGGTGGATCTCCAACTCGACACCCTCAGCCACCCGCTGCGCGTGGTCGACATCTGCGCCGGTGACCTGTCCGCGCGCAGAGCCATACCGGGTGACCAGATCGTCCTCGGCGCTGGTGTAGATCACTGAACGGCCGGGGTCGCCCTGCCGGCCGGCGCGACCGCGCAGCTGGTTGTCCAGCCGGCTGGTCCAGTAGCGGCCGGAGGCCAGCACCGACAGGCCGCCCAGCTCCGCGACACCGTCCCGGTCGCCCTCGCTGCCACCGAGCCGGATGTCCGTGCCCCGACCGGCCATCTGGGTGGAGACGGTGACGGCACCACGCCGGCCGGCCTCGGCGATGATCTGCGCCTCGGCGGCGTCGTTCTTGGCGTTGAGTACGGCGAAATGCAGGCCCCTGCGGCGCAGCCGGCGAGCCAGCCGCTCGGACTCGGCGACGTCGAGGGTGCCGACCAGCACCGGCTGTCCGGTGGCGTGCGTCGACACGATCTCGTCGATCAGCGCCTGCTCCTTCTCCTCCCGGGTCGGATAGAGCCGGTCGGGCAGGTCTTCCCGTACGCAGGGCAGGTGCGGCGGAAGCACCGCCACCTCCAGGCCGTAGAACTCGCGCAGCCCCTCGGCCACCGCCAGCGCGGTGCCGGTCATCCCGGCCAGCGACGGGTAGCGACCCACCAGCGCCTGCATGGTGATGGTGGCCAGCACCTCGCCGGTGCCGCTGGTGGCCACCACCTCCTTCGCCTCGACCGCGCCCTGCAGCCCGTCCGGCCAGCGCTGCCGCTGCGCCACCCGACCGCGCGAGTCGCTGATCAACTGCACCCGGCCGTCCCGGACGATGTAGTCAACGTCCTTACGCAGCAGCGCTTTGGCGTACAACGCGACGTTGACCGCGGCCAGCGTCGGCAGGTTCTCCTCGGCGTAGAGGTTCTCCTCACCCAGCGCCTCCTCCACCGCCCGGGTGCCGGCGGTGGTGAGGTGTACGGTCCGCCCGTCGCTGCCGGCCTGGTAGTCGGCGTCGGGCCGCAGCCGGGCCACGATGGTGGCGATCTTGCGGCTGGCCGCGCCGTCGTCGGCGTCCACCGCGCCGGCCAGCACCAGCGGCACCCGTGCCTCGTCCACCAGCACCGAGTCGGCCTCGTCGATGATGGCGACGTCGGGCTCATCGCCGACCCGGTCGGCGGCGTCGAGGGCCAGGCTGTCGCGCAACACGTCGAAGCCGATCTCGCTCACCGCGCCGTAGACGACCTGGCAGCGGTAGGCCGCCACCCGCTCGGCCGGCCGGGAGGACTCCTGCACACACCCCACCGAGATGCCGAGCAGGTCGTACACCGGCCGCATCCACCCGGCGTCCCGGCCGGCGAGATAGTCGTTGATGGTGAGTACGTGCACCCGCCGGCCCCGGGCGATGAAGCCGGCCGCCGCCAGCACCGCGGCCAGCGTCTTGCCCTCGCCGGTGGCCATCTCCGCGACGTGGCCGTCGAGCATGGCCAGCGCACCGAGCACCTGCTCGTCGAACGGTCGCTCCCCCAGCCCGCGCCGCGCCGCCTCCCGAGCCGCCGCCAGCAGCGGCACCAGGTCGTCGCCGGCCTCCCTCACCGCCTCGGTCAGCGCCGCGTCGTCGAGGTCGAGCAGCGCCGGTTCCCGCTCCGCGATGCCGGGCAACAGGGCGCGGTAGGGCGCCAGGTCGACGGAGCCCGGGCGCTGCAGAAACCGCCGCACCCGCTGCCGAATCCCCCGATCGGCGGCCATCACACCTCACACATACGTGCTGCGACCCTCGTACGGCGTGGAGAGGACGACGGTCGTACGGGTGGAGACGTTGGCGGCCGAGCGGATGTCCTGCAGCAACGCCTCCAGCGCGGCGGGACTGGCCACCCGCACCTTGAGGATGTAGCTCTCGTCGCCGGCCACCGAGAAGCACGACTCGATGGCCGGCAGATGCGCCAGT
>Ga0081455_10003809_pt1 | contig 17210 bp, 19 predicted proteins | sample TabmetS3T2R1_FD_70207 | JGI IMG/M metagenome (GOLD analysis project Ga0081455, IMG submission 70207) | Tabebuia heterophylla rhizosphere microbial communities from the University of Puerto Rico - S3T2R1 | ecosystem: Host-associated > Plants > Roots > Rhizosphere ...
ATAGACGAGCGCGGTCGCCTGCCGCCCGCCGCAGCGCACCGGCAGCCGCCGCCGGAAATACAAGCCGGTATCGACGCTCTCGTAGGCGTTGACGGCGACGAGGTCGCGCGCGGTGAGCCGCCACAGCACGCCGTGCACCAGGGCGCCTTGCCGCGGCGCGATCGAACCGAAGCCCTCGGGGTTGATGACGAAGCGCCAGCCGGCGAGTGTCGCAGTGCCGAGCGCCTCGGCACCCGGACAGCGCGCCCCCATCAGCGCGCGGCTCATGTTCGACCCGTAGGCGAAATGCAGCATCGCAGTTTCGATTAGCAGAACCGCGCCACGATGCGCTACGGCGGATTGACGGCCCCCGCGCCGCGCGTCGCGGCCCAGATCGAGAAGGCGACCGCCGTCAGCATGGGCGCAACGACGAGCGCCAGCATGCCCGCGCCCACATAGGCGAACAACCCGGCATCGGAATCACCGCGCGCCAGCACAAAGAGATCGGTCCAGGCGTCGGCCGCGCCGGCAGCGGGCGCCTGCGCGCCGCCGCCGAGCGGCGCGGCCAATATCAGCATGAGCAGCAGCAGAACGATCGCCAACGCGTAAAGGCCGGCGACGGCAAGCGCCGCCCCGGCGTCACGGCCGGCGTCGCGCAGGCGTTTGGCGTGCAGGCAGAACCAGGCCCAGCACGCGAGCGCTTGCACGACGACGAACGGAGCAAATCCCACGCGCAGCGTCACCGGCGCGGACATCAGCAGCAGCGACAGCGCGGCCACCCCGTAGACCGCCAGGATGCGTCGCGCGAAGGGTTTCTGTGCGATCCGCCCGGAGGGGGAGAACCAGAAGGCGAGCGATTCCATCCCGTCCGATCGTGGCACGGGACGAGCGGGAATTCATCCCTGGCGGCGCGGATCCTCGCTGCGCTGCTCGTCCATGGGCGGCAGCGAATCCGGCGGCATGCGCTGAGAGCGATCAGTGCGCCGCACGTCATCGGGCATGACGTCGGTGCCTTCGTCGCGTTTGGGCAGCGAATCCGGGACGTCCTGCGGTGCTCGCCTCGGCTTTGGTGCCATGCCGGCCTCCTGATGCTTGCCATCAGAACCCGTTGCCGCACGCCGCGGTTCCTTGGCTGATGTCGCACAGCCGACTCAGTGCGCAATGCGATCGGCATCGGCGCTGCACACGGAACTCAATACCGGCCGGATTGTTGACGCTGTGTGAAGAATCCAAGGCAACGCGCGGCTCCCGAGCGAGCGAACTTGCGCGAAGGAGTCGATCATGACCGACACCACCTATATCGAACGCGACGTCGTCGTCCCGGCTGGGGATGATGCGAGCAAGACCCCGTTCTCCTGGAGTGCCGCCATTGCCGGCACATTCGCGGCCATGGCCGTCACCTTCATCGTCGTGGCGCTGGGCTCGGGCATCGGGTTGTCGTTCGCCTCGCCCTACGGGTCTGGACCGTCGGCGACCAGCCTCACCGTTGCAGCGGCGGTCTGGCTGGTCATGGCGCAGGCGCTGGGCTTCGCGACCGGCGGCTATCTCGCCGGGCGCCTGCGCAGCCCCGCCTATGACGGGGTGATCGGCGAAACCGCCTTCCGCGACGCCGCGCAAGGCTTCATCGTATGGGCGCTCGGAGCCGTTGCCATGGGCGCCGTTCTCATCGCGCTCGGCTATTTCGCTGCCAGCGCGACCGCACGGGTCGCGGCGGGGGCAGCCACGGCCGCCGCGCGCAGCGATCAGGCGAGCACGAGCGCGGCCACCGACTATTTCGTCGACCTGCTGTTCCGCCCCGGGCCGGCGCCAGCGACCGCCAATGCACCGCGGCCGTCCGACACCGTCGGCGCCGCGGGCACGCAGCCGGCGCTCAGCGCCGAGACCCGCGCCGAGGCGACGCGAGTTCTCGTCCGCAGCGTCGCCCAGGGGCGGCTCGACGACGGCGACCGGGCCTATCTCGCGCAGGTCGTCTCCGCCCGCACCGGGCTGCCGCCCGACGAGGCGCAGCGCCGCGTCACCGAGGTGGAGGGCAAGGCGCGCGCGGCCGCAAAGGAGGCCGCCGACAAGACCGCCAAGGCCGGCGCCTATTTCTCGTTCTGGACCTTCATGTCGCTGTTGTTCGGCGGCGCGGCGGCAACGCTTGCCGGCATGCTCGGTGGACAGCTGCGCGATGCCGAAGGCCGGATGGCGCCGGGCTGAGGCCGCGGCCGATCGCAAAAACCTTCAGAGAGGCAAGTCATGCTCAATCTGGTCGTCACACTCCTGATCATCGCGCTCATCGCCGCGGTGCTCGGCTTCGGCGGCATTGCCGGCACCGCGGTAGAACTCGCCAAGATCGTGTTCTTTGTGGCGCTCGTTCTTTTCGTCATCGCCGCGATCTTCGGAGCGATCGGCGGACGCCGGCCGGTGGTTTAGGCGGCTGACGCAACGCGCAAACGCGTGACTCGCCTCGCGGCGCGTCACGCGAATTCCATGATCACGGCGTCGACGGCGAGGCTGTCGCCGGGCTTGGCTTTGATCGCCTTGACGACGCCGTCGCGCTCGGCGCGCAGCACGTTCTCCATCTTCATGGCCTCGACCACCGCCAGCGTCTCGCCGGCCTTGACCTCCTGCCCTTCCAGCACCGCGATCGACACCACCAGCCCCGGCATCGGACAGCGCACGGCCTTGCCGCTGTCGGCCTCCTTCTTCGCCGGCATCAGCCGCGCGGCCGCCGCCTCGCGCTCGGTATAGACATAGGCGCGCGTCTCCACCCCGCGGTGCGCGAGATCGAAGCCGTTGGGCACCGGGCGCACCTGCACCCAGATCGGCCGGCCGTCGATCGTGCCGGACCAGGTCGGATCGCCGGGCTTCCAGGCCGACGCCAGCAGGCGCGGCCCCTTGCGGTCGCCGTCGAACCGTACCGCCAAGCTGTCGTCCTCACGTACGATGTCGAGCATCAGCTCGCTCTCGCCGAGCCGCACCACGCGGCGCCGCTCGCGCGTAACGGCCGAGCCCGGCGCCTGGCCGGAAATCCGGCGCTTGCGCTCGCCGAGCACGTGATCGACGGCGGCGGCGACGGCGGCGAGCACGCGCGCAGCCTCGCCCTCCGGTGCGAGCGGGTGAAAGCCGTGGGGAAATTCCTCCGCCAGGAACGCGGTCGAGAGCTTCCCCGCCTGCCAGCGCTTGCTCTGCATCAGCGCGGAGAGGAAGGAGATGTTGTGGCGGAAGCCGTCGATGGTGAAGGCGTCGAGCGCGTCGGCCTGCGCCGCGATCGCCTCCTTGCGCGTGGGGGCGTGGGTCACGAGCTTGGCGATCATCGGGTCGTAGTAGAGCGAGATCTCGCCGCCTTCGTAGACTCCGGTGTCGTTGCGCACGCTTATGCCGCCGGCGCGCGTCTCCGCCGGCGGGCGATAGCGCACCAGGCGCCCGATCGAGGGCAGGAAGTTGCGCACGGGATCCTCGGCATAGACCCGGGTCTCGACCGCCCAGCCGGAAAGCTTCACGTCGCCCTGCCTGAGCTTGAGCTTCTCGCCCGCCGCCACGCGGATCATCTGCTCGACCAGGTCGATACCGGTGACGAGCTCGGTCACGGGATGCTCGACCTGCAGCCGCGTGTTCATCTCGAGGAAGTAGAAGCTCTTGTCCTGCCCGGCGACGAACTCCACGGTGCCGGCGGAGTCGTAGCCGACCGCCTTCGCCAGCGCGACCGCCTGCTCGCCCATCTTCCTGCGCGTCGCCGCGTCGAGCAGCGGGCTCGGCGCCTCCTCCACCACTTTCTGATTGCGGCGCTGGATCGAGCATTCGCGCTCGCCGAGATGGATGACGTTGCCGTGCTTGTCGCCCAGCACCTGGATTTCGACGTGGCGCGGATCGACGATGAATTTCTCGATGAACACGCGGTCGTCGCCGAAGGAGGATTTCGCCTCCGAGCGCGCGCGCGTGAAGCCCTCGGCGACCTCGGCGCGCGCATAGGCGATGCGCATGCCCTTGCCGCCGCCGCCCGCCGACGCCTTGATCATCACCGGATAGCCGATCTCGTCGGCGATCTTCACCGCCTGCTTCTCGTCGGCGATCACGCCGAGATGGCCGGGCACGGTCGAGACCTTGGCCCTGGCCGCGGCCTTCTTGCTCTCGATCTTGTCGCCCATGGCGGCGATCGCGCGCGCGTTGGGCCCGATGAAGACCACGCCCGCCTTCTTGAGCGCCTTGGGAAAGGCCTCGCGCTCGGACAGGAATCCGTAGCCGGGATGCACCGCCTCGGCGCCGGTCGCCTTGCAGGCGGCGACGATCTTGTCGATGACGAGATAGCTTTCCGACGGCGGCGGCGGGCCGATGGGGACCGCGGTATCGGCCATCTCCACGTGCAGCGCGTCGCGGTCGGCGTCGGAATAGACCGCGACCGTCTCGATGCCCATGCGCCGCGCAGTCTTGATGATGCGGCAGGCGATCTCGCCGCGATTGGCGATCAGGATTCGCTTGAACATGCGGCAGTAGCACCCCGAGAGCCGGCTTTTTAGGCTTTGCGGCGGGGCTGCACAAATGTCAACAGCCGTTCCCGGCGGCAGGAACGCGAAAGTCCACAGTCCCGCGGCGGCGTCGGCTCGATATGGATGAGCGAAAGGGCAGAGTACCGCTGGCGCACGCGAAAGTGCGCGCGTAAGGTCACATGAACCGGCGCGGCGTGCGTCGATTGCGGGGGACGTGACTGGCGATCCAGGCGAGCACGTAAGCGTCAACCTCGGGGGACTTGCGGATGCGCGCCCACTCGCGCGCCTGCGCCAATCGCCCGGTCATGCGCACCACGATCGGCGAATTCCTGATCGCCGCAAGTAGCGCATAAAAACCGGTGCCGGCCGATGGCTCGGGACCAGTGATCATCGACGCTCTCCTGTCCCTCGATCGGGACTTAGCGACTACGCGGTTGGGGGACCACGACAACAACGCCATCACCCAACAACGGTTCCTCTCGCCCTCATGTATTAGTCGCGTCACGTACCGCCATGGTTCGACGACGCGCGTGCGTCGCGAAAGAAGTCAAAGTCGCGGCAGCGAGATGGCAAAGTTGCGGCAGCGCCGAAAAGCCATTGCAATTACGAGGACATGCGCTGCCGCATCCGGCGGCGCATGACGCCTGTTGGCGCGCGGTGTGCGCTGCGGCACGATCAGAAATTCGTGAGCCGAACGCCGGCATCGGCCGGATTACATTATTTTCATTTTCCGCACAGGCGAGCGGACGAGTTCGCCGGGGTCGTTCGGCAATCGACCGGCGCGATCGATCGGCAGGAGCGCGGCGGGCATTCCTCGTTGCGACTCGAGTTGCTGCGGGCACGACCTCGAGCCGCCACCAGTGCGTTGCGCCGCGATCGCAGCGGCGCGCGGCGCGGCAAAGCGTCGCTCGCCGGGGCGAGCACGCCGCCCGCAATTTTTTCCCCCGCGCGCGCCGTGTCCAACGCATTCCTTCTCCGGTGCAGGGCGCGAGGGGATTGGGCTTTCGTCGCGGTCGTTGATAGCCCGCCGCTATCGGATCGACCCCGGCATCCGCACTGGCTGTTGAGTTCGCCGCCCACTAGATTTATTAGCAACTAGTATTGGCACCCAGGCGACGGAGGTGGGTTATGGCTCTCGCAATCAATGATACTGCCCCGGATTTCGAAGCGGAGACGACCGAAGGGAAGATCCGCTTTCACGATTGGATCGGCGACAAGTGGGCGGTGCTGTTCTCGCACCCCAAGGACTTCACGCCGGTCTGCACCACCGAGCTCGGCTACATGGCCAGGATCAAGCCGGAATTCGACAAGCGCGGCGTCAAGATCATCGGCCTGTCGGTCGATCCGCTCGACAAGCACTCGGGCTGGGCGAACGACATCAAGGAAACGCAAGGGCACGCGCCCAACTACCCGATGATCGCCGACGTCGATTACAATGTCTCCAAGCTCTACGGCATGCTCCCCGCCGCCGTCTCCGGCGATCCGGCGAAACGCACCCCCGCCGACAATCAGACCGTGCGCAACGTGTTCGTCGTCGGCCCGGACAAGAAGGTCAAGCTCGTCCTGGTCTACCCGATGACCACGGGGCGCAATTTCGACGAGGTGCTGCGCGTGATCGACTCGCTGCAGCTCACCGCCAAGCACAAGGTGGCGACGCCGGTGAACTGGAAGCACGGCGAGGACGTGATCATCGCCGGCTCGGTGTCCGACGAGGACGCCAAGAAGCAGTACCCGCAAGGCTGGAAGGCGCCCAAGCCCTATATCCGCATCGTGCCGCAGCCGAAAGCCTGACATTCGGCAGGCATCCGCCTTTGCAAGGGCGCGGCGCAGGCCGCGCCCTTTCGCATCCGCAGTACCCCCATCTGTGCTAGCTATTTCGCTTCGCTTCATGCGAAGCGACACTAGTGTGGCGTGACGAAGGAGAAGGCAATGGACGTGCGGGCGGCGGTGGCGTTCGAAAAAGGCAAGCCGCTCGAGGTCACGACGGTGACGCTCGACGGTCCGAAAGCCGGCGAAGTGCTGGTCGAGATCAAGGCCACCGGCATCTGCCACACCGACGAGTTCACGCGCTCCGGCGCCGATCCGGAAGGCCTGTTCCCCGCGATCCTCGGGCACGAGGGCGCCGGCGTCGTGGTCGACGTCGCGCCGGGCGTCACCTCGGTGAAGACGGGCGACCACGTCATCCCGCTCTACACCCCGGAATGCCGGCAATGCCCGTCGTGCCTGTCGCAAAAGACCAACCTGTGCACTGCGATCCGCGCCACCCAGGGCCAGGGCATCATGCCTGACGGCACCTCGCGCTTCTCCATCGGCGGCGAGAAGATCCACCACTACATGGGCTGCTCGACCTTCGCGAACTTCACCGTGCTGCCGGAGATCGCGGTGGCGAAAATCCGCGCCGACGCGCCGTTCGACAAGGTCTGCTACATCGGCTGCGGCGTGACCACCGGCATCGGCGCGGTCATCAACACCGCCAAGGTCGAGCCGGGCGCGAAATGCATCGTCTTCGGCCTCGGCGGCATCGGCCTCAACGTGATCCAGGGACTGCGGCTCGTCGGCGCCGGAATGATCATCGGCGTCGATCTCAACAATGCCCGCAAGGAATGGGGCGAGCGTTTCGGCATGACCCATTTCGTCAATCCGAACGAGATCGGCGAGGACCTCGTCGCCTATCTCGTGAACATGACCAAGAGCGGTGCCGACCAGATCGGCGGCGCCGACTACACCTTCGAATGCGTCGGCAACGTCAAGCTCATGCGCGCCGCGCTCGAGAGCTGCCACCGCGGCTGGGGCGAGAGCGTGATCATCGGCGTCGCCGGCTCCGGGCAGGAGATCGCGACCCGGCCGTTTCAGCTCGTCACCGGACGGGTCTGGCGCGGCACCGCGTTCGGCGGCGCGCGCGGGCGCACCGACGTGCCCAAGATCGTCGACTGGTACATGCAGGGCAAGATCGAGATCGATCCCATGATCACCCACGTGATGCCGCTTTCCGACATCAACCGCGCGTTCGATCTGATGCACGAAGGCAAATCGATCCGCGGCGTGGTGGTCTATTGATCCGCCTCGCTAGTTCCGCAGCGCCTGCTTCGCCCTCTCGATCACGTCGCGCGGCGTGGCGTAGATGTCGGCGAGCAGCCGGTCGATCTCCGCGCCGCTGGTGGGATTGATCTCGAGCTTGGCCTTGGCGGTCTCGGCGGCGAAGTCCGGATCCTTGATGGTGGCGTCGAAGGCCGCGCGCAGCGCCGCCTTGCGATCGTCGGGGACGCCGGGCGAGGTGAAGAACGGCCGTCCCAGCGGCTGGCCGGCAAGATGCACGCGCAGGACCTGCCGCTGCTCGTCGCTGGTGGCGAGATCGCCGACGAGCGGCACCTCGGCGGGAATGTCTCCCGCCTTCTCCGGGGAAAACACCGCGAGCAGATTGATCTTCCTGTCCCGCAGCCAATCGGGCCGCGTGCTCTTGATGCTGTCCCAGGACCAGCCGCAGCGGCCGTCGACCTCGCGCCGCTCGATGGCGAGATTCATCTCCGTGCCGCCGGGATAGCCGGTGACCAGCTTGACCTTGGCGCCGAAGACGTTCTTCAGGATGCGCGCGAAGTTGTCGGGGTCGGAGCCGGAGCCTTCGCCGGCGAGCGCGAACGGCTTCACCAGCGCGTCCTGCCACGTCTTGATCGCGCTCGCGTGCCAGCTGGCGCAAAGGCTCGAATTCTTGGCGATGCTGCCGAGCCAGGCGAACTTGCGGCCGTCGAATTGCGCGTCGCCGAGCAGCGGCTCGAGCGGGGCGCTGCGCCCGATGGTGGCGATCACGCTCCCGTCCTTGGGAGCGACGCCGTAAAGGTACATCGCGGCCTTCAGGCTGCCCGCGCCCGGCATGTTCTGCGCGAGGACGGTCGGATGGCCGGGGATATATCTGCCGATGAAGCGTGCGAGCAGCCGCGCGTAGAGGTCGTAGCCGCTGCCCACGCTGTAGCCGATGATCAGAGAAACGGTGCGGCCCTTGTAGAACTCGGCGACCGCGTCAGAGCGGGCCGGCGTCGCCGTCGCGGCCAGCGCGGCCGCGACCAGGATCGTCTTGAGGAGCGGAACGTTGCGGACCATCACCAGCAGTCGATCATCGGTGCTCGGCCGCGATCAGTGCAGGCTCGGCCCCTTGAGGAAGCGGTTGCGGTCGCCCGAGGTAACGCGCGCCTCGAAGGTGCGGCCGTCGCGATAGATGGTCAGCGGCACTTCCACCCCCGCCTTGCCGAGTGACCACACCCGGCGGAAGAAGGCGGCGAGATCGCTCACTTCGCGGTCGGCGACCGCCAGCACAATGTCGCCGGTGCGCAGATTGGCGCGCCGCGCCGGCCCGCCGTTCGACACGCGCGCGATCACGATCTTGTCGTCGATCTCGGTGGCGTTGAGGCCGAGCCAGGGCCGCGGCGGGTGGTTCGGCCGCCCCAGCGTGAGCAGATCCTCGAGGATGGGCTTGAGGATGTCGATCGGCACGATCATGTTGAGCGGCTCGGGCGTGCCGCTTTCGCGCACCTGCTGCACCTGCAGCGAGCCGATGCCGAGAAGCTCGCCCGCGCGCCCGATCATCGCCGTGCCGCCCCAGAACGGATGCGCCGGCGCGGTGAAGATCGCCTCGTCGAGCACGTATTCCCAGTTGCCGGCGAATTCCTGCTTGGCGGCGATGCGCGCCACCACCGAATGCTTGCGGCCGCCGTGGCCTGCGACCACGACCGGATCGCCGACCTTGGTCGCCTTCGATTGCCCGAGCGGCAGCACCGGCAAGTCGAGCCGCGCCAGCGCCTGCACCACGCCGAAGCCGGTCTCCTGGTCGTAGGCCAGCATATGGCCGGGGACCGCGCGGCCGTCGGCGAGATGCAGCCAGATCGTCTCCGCCTCGGTGATGAGATATCCGATGGTGAGCACCACTCCGTCGCGGATCACGACGCCGTTGCCGCTGCGCTCGGTGCCGAGCGTCTCGGCCGTGAAGGCGTCGGCGGGGACGATGGCGCGCAGGCCCACCAGCGAGCTCAACGCCGCCTCGAGATCGTAGGCGAAGTTCTCCGGCCTGGGCTGGACGCTCAGCGGCATCTCCCAATCGCTCGAGGACGACATCAAGGCGCTCCCTTGGCTCGCACGTCGCGAAGCGAAGCATAAACCGCCGCGCGGCGCCACCCCATCCTATCCGCTCGCACCGTCTGAAAAAAAGGCCCTCGCGCCATTGCGCGAAGGCCCCATTCGCGAGCTTCGTTCGGGCGCTAGAGCGGATGACTTTTCTTCGAATCGTCCTCCCGCTCCAGCTTATTCCTGGAGCATGATCTTTTCCGAAAACCGCCGTCCACCCCGGATCAAGTCCGGGGCAGGCTTTTTCGGGATCATGCTCTAGTCGAGCGGCTCCACCTTGATGATGGAGGCGCCGTGATTGCTGCCGACCCAGAGCACGGGCCGCTCGCCGGACTGATCGACGAACACGCGCCGGATGTTGGTCGTGCGCGGCAGCAGATAGTCCACCGCCTGGCCGGTGGCGGTGTCGAGCCGCGACACCCGGTCGGTCAGCATCGAGCCGGTCCACACCTCGGCGCCGTTCTTGATCGCGACGACGTCGTAGGGCGCGCTCCACGGCGTGGGCAGCGTCCACTCCTTGATGGTGTCGGCCTTGGGATCGAACATGCCGATGCCGTTGCCGCCGTATTGCGCGAACCACAGCCGGTTTTGCTCGTCGACGCGGCCGCGACGCGGTCGCGACAGCGCGGTCGAGGTCGGCCAGATCGTCACCGCCAGTGTCTTGGCGTCGCGCCGGCCGATGCTGTGGCCGCCAAACTCGAGCTGGTAGAGGTTGTTCTGGTGGTCGGTAGGCATGCCGTAGGCGCGGATCTGCTTGCCTCCGGGCGTCTTGGCCTGACCGAGATTCTCGAACCTGCCGGTCGCCACATCGAGCCGGTAGTTGAGATTGTCCTCCTGATTGTTGGTCCACACCTTGCCGTCGGCGTTGGAGTGCATCGGCGACACCATCGAGGCCTGCGCCGAGGTCGAGATCCACTCCTTCGGGAACGGGTACACCGTGACCTCGTGGGTCTTGCGGTCGATCCTGGAAATTCCCGCCTGGTACATCATCGCGAGCCAGATGTTGCCATCGGGATCGAACTCGATGTCGAGCCCACCCTTGGGCTGCTCCGGCCGGATCACCGGAACGGCGATGTCCTTGGTCTCGCCGGTCTTCGGGTCCATTACGCCCACGAATTGCGCGCCGAAGTCGGAGTACCAGACCTGCCCGTCGCGATCGACGATCACGTCGTGCGGCATCGCATTCTTGCGCGGCAGATCGTACTCGGTGACGACGACCTTGGTGGAGCGTCCGGTCGGACGCGGCAGCGTCTTGAGCGGATATTCGATCGCCTCGGAATTGCCGAGGCTGACGCTGGCCAGGAACTCCGCGGCGGCCTTGGCGGCGTCGCCGGTGACCACCGGCCGCTCGCCGCGCGGACCGGGCAGCAACGGCTGCGGATGCGTGGGCGAGCTGCCGGGCGAGTAGCGCGCCATGCGCAGGAACACCTGCTGGAATTCGGCGGCGTCGTGGTTCGAGGTCAAGACCCGTTGCAGGGTATGACAGCCCACGCACATCGTGAGGAACGCCTTCTGCTTGTCGGGCGCGGGAAGGCTGAGCAGCCATTCGCCGTTGGAGAGTTGCGGCACCAGGGTCTTGACCTTGCCGAGCTTGAGATCGGCGGTGCCGCCGCCGGCCGGAACGTCGACGGTCTTCGCGCCGTCGAGCTTGTAGCCGACCGCCCGGATCGAGATCGTGTATTTGCCGGGCTGCATGCGCGCGGCCGGGAAGCTGTAGCGGCCCTGCGCGTCGGTGACCACCGTGGTCGTGATGGTCGAGCCCTCGCGCTTGGCGCCGACCAGCACGCCCTCCATCGCGCCCTCCTCGCTCGAGGACACGAGCCCGCTCAACGCGGCTTGCGCCCGTGCCTCGCCGGCCGTCAATCCGGCCGCGAGCAGGCCGACCGCCATGCCATGCCACAGGAATTTCGGTTGCATTGGTAACCTCCCGACTGAATCGTTGTTTTATGCGTGATTATTGCGCGTTTCCAAGATCGGCGGAAGCGCCATCCGGGCGATGTGCAGAAGCTGCGCGGCCACACGAGCGCTGCTCGACCCTCATCGGAGCCTATGCGATATTGCCCGCATGCAGTGGACCCTCATCATCGTCGCCATCGTCATCCTCTATCTCGCCATCTCGATCCGCGTGCTGCGGCAGTACGAGCGCGGAGTGGTGTTCCTGCTCGGACGCTTCGAGGGCGTGCGCGGCGCGGGATTGACGCTGATCTTCGTTCCGCTCCAGCAGATGGTGCGCGTGTCGCTGCGCATCGTCACGATGCAAATCCCCTCGCAGAAGATCATCACCAAGGACAACGTCTCGATCGATATCGCCGCGGTCGCCTATTATCGCATCGTCGATCCGGAAAAGGCGGTGATCGCGATCGAGAACGTCTACGAGGCGATCAATCAGATCAGCCAGACCACCGTGCGCAACGTGGTCGGGCGTTTCAGCCTCGATCAGCTGCTCTCGGACACCTCGAGCATCAACGAGCAGATCAAGAATGTCATCGACGAACACACAGAGCCGTGGGGCACGCAGGTGACGGCGGTCGAGATCAAGGACATCGTGCTGCCGGAGAACATGCAGCGGGCGATGGCGCGGGAGGCCGAGGCCGAGCGCGAGCGGCGCGCCAAGATCGTGGCGGCCGAAGGCGAATACCAGGCCGCGATGAAGCTCGGCGAAGCCGCCGACATCATCACCCAGCACCCGGTGGCCCTGCAGCTGCGGACGCTGCAGACGATGGCGGAAATCTCGACCGAGAAGAACTCGACCATCATCTTCCCCGCCCAGTTCATGACCACGGTGCAGGAAGCGCTCTCCCTGATGAAGAAGGATTCGGCCTCGAGCTGAAGCATGATCCCGAAAAAGCATGCTCCGGACTTGATCCGGGGTGGATACCGGTTTTCGGAAAAGATCATGCTCAACCAAGAATCGCCATGAGCGAGGACCGGAAGCGCTTTGCCGAGATCATTGCCGCGATCGACGCGGCCAATGCGCGCGATCCCAACGCGATCGAGGTCGACGGACGGCGCGTTGCCGCTGAACTCGTCTATGGACAGCGCATGAGCGAGACGCTCTCACGCCTGGCGCCGGAGGCGTCGGAGGCGCTGCGCATCGCCGCGCGCGGGCAGCACATCGAGCGTTGGACCTCGCCGCGCCGGGACTACCCGGAGGGCCGCGCCGGCTATCTGCGCTGGCGCAAGGATCTGCAGGCGTTCCACGCCGCGCGCGTCGGCGAAATCATGACCGCCGCCGGATACGATGCCGCCGCGATCGGCCGCGTCGGCGCGCTCATCCGCAAGGAGCGGCTGAAAGCGGATGCCGAGGCGCAGATGCTCGAGGATGTCGCCTGCCTCGTATTCCTCGCGCACTATCTCGACGATTTCCTGCGCAAGACCGAGCACGACAAGCTCGCCGGCATCCTCGCCAAGACCTGGAACAAGATGTCTCCGCTCGGGCGCGAGGCGGCGCACGGGCTCCATCTGCCCGCGCCGGTGCCCGCGCTGCTCGAGCAGGGTCTGGCGCGATTGCGGCCGGCCCCGAAGTGATGCGGGGCGGCAAGCTCAGCCGCAGTCCCATTCACTTGCGATGACGAAAACGCGGCCGCGCTGAATTCCGCCCCGCGGGTCCACCAACCTGCCGCGCAGAAACCGTCCCTCCCGCTTGACCTCGATCAGCGACCAGGACGTGCCGATGAAGGCCGGCGGCGCCCAATTCGGATCGACGTCTTTCACGTTCTTGGTTCGCAGGATTTTGGCGCCCGTGGCCTTCGGAGCGCAGCTCTGCGCCACCGGTGCCGTGACCGCGGATGCCGGCGGGCACGCGCAGATGACGAGGCCAAGTGGGCAGAGGAGTGAGCAGATAATTGCACGCACGATGCGGTCTCCGCTGGCCCCCTAGCCGACACAGGGTCTGCCGCTCTTGGCGCGCTCGGAGGGATTCGAACCCCCGACCCCCAGATTCGAAGTCTGGTGCTCTATCCAGCTGAGCTACGAGCGCACGGAGTGGTTTTAGCGAAGAGCGCCGGCGATTCCAAATCGCAAGGCGGTCGAGGCGGAAGCGAAATCGGCCGCGCCGAAAAAATCCCCAATGCCGACAGCGATCTCGACCCGCATCCGCGCTGGCGCCTGGCACTCGCCGTGCTATGACCCATGGATCGACAAGCCAGAGAAACGACGATGCCCGTCCCTGATTTCCCCGCCTTCACCCGATTCCTCGGCGTGAACGTATTGCACCGTTCGCCCGAACGCACCGAAGCGGAGCTCACCGTGCGCGAGGAGTTGTGTAATCGCCGCGGCGTGCTGCACGGCGGGGCGGTGATGGCATTGGGCGACACCCTCGGCGGGATGACCGCCAGCATCAGCCTGCCCGACGGCGGCCGCACCGCCACCATCGAGAGCAAGACCAACTTCTTTGCCGCGGTGCCCAAAGGCGATACCGCGCGCGCAGTCTGCATGCCCTTGCACCGCGGTCGCACCACCATCGTGCTGGAGACGCGCATCACCCGCGGCGACGGCAAGCTCGCCGCCATCGTCACCCAGACGCAGCTCATTTTCGACAAGCAGGAATAGTCGCGCCGCAGGCCGCCCGCCACCGGCGCATTGCTGGCACGCGCCGACCGCACCTCTCGCCGGTTCCATGCCGGAACCAGCGCGGATGGCTGCGGGTTATCTCCCTACGCAAATTAGATGGGAGAATATCATGTCGGACCCCCGCGAATTCGATCGACGGCTCGAACTGGAGAGAATGGAGCGTATGGGTGCGCCCACGCCGTGGGGCTGGATCGCTGGAGGCGTGTTCATCATCGTGCTTTTGGCCCTGGTCTTCGCCAGCGGCGATGGCAACCAAACCGCGCGCAACGACACCACGAGCCCACCCGCCACCACGGGCATGGCCCCGAAGACCGCGCCGCCGGCGGTCACCGTGCCGCCGAGCGACATGCCGTCCACCACCGGCCAGGGTGGCGCCCAGCGTCAGCAATAGCGAGGCGCGCTAAGGTCCGTTAGGATCTGCGCGGCCCAGCCCGCCGGAGCGGTACTCGCCGCTCGCGGCGGGCTGAACATGATCAGCCCGATGGATGATGCGCCGCCGCCCGCGGTCAGCGAGCGGCCGGCGCTTGGTTGCGCCCGACGGCCGCGAGCACAACGATCAGAGCTGAGACCAACGGCGACAACAAAAAGCACGGCGACAACAAAAAACGGTGCCGCGCTGCATACAACGCTCCCTGCAATGCCCTTCGCAGGCTAGTCGACGGCGGACGGCTCGCGGGCGATGTCGAGCTCGGCACGGGCGACCGCAACGTCCCCGCCCGCGGTCAGACGGACGACATTGACAGTGCCGGCATATTCCGGCGAGCCGGAATAATAGGCGGCGACCCCGCCGACCTTGGCCGCGCGGTTCCAGTGGCCCAGCGCGATATAGTCCGCGCCGGTGGCCGCGAGCTCGTCGTCGCCGATGAGCCAGGACGGGCGCAGGCGCACCGTGCGATCCGGCACCGGGACGTAATGTCCGTGCGCCACCGCGATCTGCCAACGCGTCGAGCGCGTGCGCGTGCGTTCGAACGGAATCATGTCGCCATAGTCGCGGTGTGGGCGGCCCCAGATCTCGAGATCGAGCGCAGGGAGCACGACGGCCTCGTCGTGGGTGACGCCCAGCACGTGCAGATTTCCGACCTCGGCCAGTGCCGTGTAGTGGTAGACAGCGTCGGGCACCGCGGGGTCGTGATTGCCGGGCAACAGCACCACCGGCAATGCCGCGTCCGCAATGACGGCGGCAGTGCGCTCGAGCAGGTGCGCCGGCAGGCGGTGGCAGTCGAACGTGTCGCCCGCGAGCACGACCACGTCGGCGGTGGCACGGCGCGCCGCGGCAAGGACGCCGGCAAGTCCGGCGGTGCCGTCGCCGCCATGCAGCCGCGCGGTGTAATCGTGGTCGATATGCAGATCGGAGCTGTGCACGACCACGAGGTCCCGGGTCGGCGAAGGCATTGCAGCGGACATGGCCGCCGAACATACCCGCTCGAGGCGCATTGGCAATCGAAGCCGGCGCGGACACAGGCACCGAAGCCCGGCGACGCGGTCGGTGTGATTATCCTCCTAACGGGTACTCGGCGGTGGCGAGCCGGGGCCACGAGTTCGCCCAGGTTTCGTGCTGTTATTGCGAGGAAATCGCGGTATCGGGGGGAGTGTCCGACATGGCTGTCAGCGACGAATACCGCAGCAATGCGGAGAGCTGCCTGCGCATGGCGCAGAGCGTGCACAACCTCCAGGACAAGCCCTTCTGGCTCACACTCGCGCAATCGTGGCTGCAGCTTGCGGAGCAGTCGGCGCGCGGCGACGGCGAGTTCGAGCACTCCCGGCAGGGAATGGGCGTGCACTGAATTCCATCACCGCCATCTGCGGCGCGCCTGGCTCTGGCTGTGCAGACGTGGAGGGCCGTCACTCCGCGCTATGCGGTAGAACAACGTGTCAGCGCGTAGCTGAAGCCTGAGGCCTAAGGTTTCGCCGCGGCACCGAGTCGGCGCGACAGATACCACGCCACTGCAGCGGGAACGCCGAAAATCGGGATGAACGCCGCGATCTCGTTCAGCAGCGGGATGCCCGCCCGCAGCACACCGACGGCGCCGTTGGCGATCGACGCGATCAGCCACACCCAGACGAACGCAGACGCGCCATCGACGGTTTTCCCGCGCGCGCCGATCAGGCGGGCAACGAGAACGAACGCGGCAAGCACGGCAAGCCCGATCACGATCAGGAGGAGGACGTGCACGTCAGTCGACCTTGGCGCCCGAGGCCTTCACGATCGCAGCCCATTTGGGGATTTCCGACTTGATGTAGGCGCGGAACTCCTCCGGCGAATTGGCGACGACGTCGACGCCGAGATCGGTGAGCGCCTTGCGCACCTCCGCATCGTTCAACGCGGCGACCGCCGCGCGATGAAGCGTGGCGACCACCTCCTTGGGCGTCCCCGCGGGCGCGACCAGGCCGTGCCAGGTGGTCGCGTCGAAGCCGGGGAAGCCGCGCTCGGCGATGGTCGGCACTTCCGGCAAAACCGCGGTGCGCTTGAGCGTGGTCACCGCAATGGCGCGGATCGCCCCACTCTGGAGGTGCGGGATGAGTGGTGAGGGCGGATTGAACGCCATCGGCACATGGCCACCGATCACGGCCTGCAGGGCCGGCCCCGTGCCCCGGAAAGGCACGTGCGTCATGTCGATCTTGGCTTCCATTTTGAGCAGCTCGCCCGCGAGATGCGCCGGCGTGCCGTTGCCGCCGGAGCCGAAGCTGAGCTTGTCGGGATTGGCCTTGGCATAGGTGATGAGCTCGCCGAGCGTCTGGGCCGGCAACGTGGGATGGCAGTAGAGCACGTTGGTCTGGGTGCCGACCTCGGTGATCGGCTCGAAATCCTTCTCCGGGTCGTAGCCGAGATTCTTGTAGAGGCTGACGTTGATCGCAAGCAGGCTGCCGGTGGCGAGCAGCACGGTGTAGCCGTCGGGCGCCGCGCGCGCGACCGCGGTGCCCGCGACGCTGCCGCCGGCCCCGGCCCGGTTCTCGATCACCAGCGGCTGCTTGAGAATTTCCTCCATCTTGCGGGTGATGATGCGGGCCATCACGTCGCTCGGCCCGCCCGGCGCAAATCCGATCATCAGCGTGATCGGCCGCGTCGGATAGTCGGCC
>Ga0081455_10003810_pt1 | contig 17209 bp, 18 predicted proteins | sample TabmetS3T2R1_FD_70207 | JGI IMG/M metagenome (GOLD analysis project Ga0081455, IMG submission 70207) | Tabebuia heterophylla rhizosphere microbial communities from the University of Puerto Rico - S3T2R1 | ecosystem: Host-associated > Plants > Roots > Rhizosphere ...
TCTTGAACTCGCCATAGAGCTGGGCGGCGAGCGTCTTGTTCGGCGCCAGGATCAGGGCCGGGCGCTGCGTCGCCTCGATCACCTTGGCCATGGTGTAGGTCTTGCCGCTTCCGGTGACGCCGAGCAGTACCTGGGTGCGATCGCTGCGCTGGATGCCCTCGACCAGCTCGGCGATGGCCTGCGGCTGGTCGCCCTTGGGCTCATAGTCGGACTTGATCTCGAAGCGCACGCCGCCTTCGGACTTGTCGGGGCGCGGCGGCCGGTGCGGCGTCCACACCTTCATCGAGCCGTCCTCTTTGCGGAATTCCGGACGGCCGTCGCGGATCAAATTTTCCAGCGCCTCGGCGGTGGCCCTGACGCCGAGCGACTCCATCTTGTTGCGCGGCGGCCGCGCCAAGGCCTCCTCGTCATCCTCCGCGGTCGGCAATCCCAATTGCCGCGCCAATTCAGGGTCGAGCATCGGGATCGTCGCCGCGGTGCCGTAATTCGCCTGCGGGGCTTCCTCAAGTCCTTCGCGTGCCGCATCGCGCTTGGCGACATCCTCCTGCGTGCCGCGCGTCGAAGCCCGCGCGCGATGTGCGGCGGCCTCGCCGCCTGAGCGGCGGTCCCAGGAATTGTCCGGCGGCGGCTGCAATCCGGTGCCCGAACCGAGGCCGGCATCGCCGCGGTTGATGGCGGGGTTGAGCAGTTCGGCCAGCGCCGGCCCGATCGGTTGCACGTCGGGTCGGTGCGCCTTGGATTTGGGGTTTTTGCCGGGCTTTTTGGGAGTTTGTGGATTCTTCGCCATGGGGCGAATATGGGATGCTTCCGCCACGCAGGAAAGGGGAAACGCGGACCGGTTCCGTCAGCACATTGTCATGCGTCGGCTGCTGCACGGCTGTCAGCAGGTGGCAGCACGCACATCGGCGCGGCGGTCAAGCGCGTCGATGGAGGGCAGGTTCAGGCCGAGGCGCTCGCCGCCTCAACGATGTCGAGATGAATGCCGCCGCAGCGCGTGCAGCGCATGGTCCAGTATTCGCAGCCGCCGCGCCCGACGCGGCCGGGGATGATGCGCAGCACCACGAGGCCGGCCCTGCACTGCGGGCAGGCGGACATCACGGGACGCGCCGATGCAGTCGGCAGGGCTTCAATACGCGGCATTGGACGCTCCTTGGAACGCTCACTGGCTGGCGAGCCCGAAGCGGTCGATATGGCTCTTGGCATCGGCGATCGCGGCTTCCGGATCGTTCCAGGCGAGGCCAACGTCGAGGGCGGCAAAGGAGATGCCGTCGATCACGACCGGCTGCTGGTCGGCCCGGCGGATCCGCGCATGCCACAGGCCTTTCCCGGCCTCAAAGGATTCGATGTCAAAACCGTCATAGAGGCAGCTCATCTCAGGCTCCGGGTTCTCTGGCAAATCGCATGAGAGCACGGAACGTGGAAGCGGCATGTGAAGTGGCTCACAAAGAGCGGCAAAATTGCAGAACGGGGCACCTTAGCGCCGCGAGGCGATGTGGTCGGCCAGATTCGCCGCGTCGTCGCCCACATAGGAAAGGAACGCGGATTTCATCCGTGAAAGCCATTGCAGGCCAAGGAAATAGAGTCCTGGCGCCTCGCTGACGCCGCCGCGATGCAGGGGCTCGCCGCCGGCATCGAAAACAGGGATGTCGATCCAGCCGAAATCGACGCCATAACCGGTCGCCCAGATCACCGCGCTGATGTTTTCGGCGCGGAGGTCGAGCCTTCGAATCGGCGCGGTCACGCAAGGCGGGGCCGGCCGCTTGGCGCGGGCCAAGGGATCGTCGGGGAGGTCGAGACCGCGCCTGCGAACATAGTCGTCCATCATGTCGAGAAAGACCGAATAGCCGAGATCGGCCTGCGCGAGGCTGTCGGCAAGGCCGCCGGCGATATCCAGTACGCCGTCGCACGCGCCCGTCACGCGGCCGAGCAGCGTGATGCCCTCGGCCGCAAAGTCGCGAAAATCAATTGTGCGGCCGCCGTAAGCGCCGGTGATCGACGGATTTACCCTGACCGGCCCCCGTTGCTCCGGGAGCATGTCAAACAGGTGGAGCTTTTCAAACCACCACGTGAGGTCGCGGCCGCGATAGCGTCGGGGCATGCGGGTGTGCTGACCGACCGCGAGAAACACGCGACGGCTTGCGCGGCAAAGTTCGTCCGCAATTTGCGCGCCGGAGGCGCCAGCGCCGACCACGAGCACCGCACCCGGTGGCAGTTGGTCCGGATTTCTGTAACCGCTGGCATGGACCTGGAAGACGGCTTCGTCGCACAACACGTCCGGCATCAGCGCCCGCTGATATGGGCCGGTGGCGACGACGACATCCTTGGCTTCGATCTCGCCTTCGGATGTCTCCGCGACAAAACCGGACGCGCCATTGCGGCGAAGCCGCGTCACCGCGACGCCGCAGCGGATCGGCGGATCGACGAACGCCGCATAGGCCTCGATGAATTTCACGATCTCGCCGGCCGTCGCGAAGGCATCGGGATCGTCATGCGGAAAGGCGAAGTCGGGCAGCCGCACCGACCAGTTGGGAAACTGGAAGCGCAGGCTGTCCCAGCGCTCGCTGCGCCAGCGCTCGGCGATGCGGTGACGCTCCAGCACGAGATGGGAAAGTCCGCGCTGCTTCAGCCGGTGGCTCATGGTGAGCCCGGCCTGGCCGCCGCCGATGACGAGCGTCTCGATGTGTTCAACCGGCATGGCGCGACGCCTTGCGGCGGGCGGCCGGCTCGGCCGCGGCGCGCATGATCCAGCGCCGGAATGCGGCAAAGTCGCGCTGCTCGGTGCGGAAGCTGCGATAGACCAGGTACCAGCGCATGCCCTTGGGCACGCTGAGGCCAAACGGCGCGACCAGGCGGCCGGCGGCGAGATCGTCGTCGATATAGGGGCGGATGCCCATGGCGATGCCGAGCCCGTCGATCGCGGCCTGCAGTGCCTGGCCATAGAACTGGAATTCCGGCCCGCGCGCGGTGAGGCGCGGCACTTGGGCGGCCTTCAGCCACAGCGGCCAGTCGTCCGGCGAATGCGCGACGCGCAACAGAAAGGATCCCTTGAGATCGCCGGCGCGCTTCAGCCCGCTCGCCGGCCGCGGCGCGCACACTGGCGTGAGATCGGCGGCGAACAGCGGCTCGGCGGTGAGCCCCGGCCAGTTGCCGTCGCCCAGTCGCACGCCGCAGCTCCAGTCCTCGCCGAACGGCACCGTTGCGCCGCCGGTGGTGATGCGCACGTCGATGTCGGGCTCTTCCTTCCTGAAATCGGCGAGCCGCGGGATCAGCCATTTCATCAGGAAGGTGGGGCCAACGCCGATGGTGAGCACGCGCACGCTCGAAGGCGCCGTCACCTGCGCGGTCAGGCTCGCCAGCGCATCGAAGATCGGCGTCAGGCCGCTCTGATAGGCGCGTCCCGCCGCTGTGGTGATGAGCTTGTTGGCCTTGCGCTCGAACAGCGCCACGCCGAGGCGCTCTTCCAGGAGGTGCACCATGCGGCTGACGGCTGCGGCCGAGACGTTGAGCTCGCTGCCTGCGGCGGCAAAGCTGCCGCTGCGCGCCGCCGCCTCGAATGCCTTGATGCCGTTGAGGAAGAGCAGCCGCCGCAAATTCCTTACCCTCAGGAAAACTGATGCCAGGGCAAGATAACTCAGTTTGCCCCGGTGGAACAAGCAAGGCATTACTGTAGCGTGGCTTTGAATTCGATTCCGGCGCGCTGCCTTTTCACCTCGCCCCGCTTGCGGGGAGAGGTCGGATCGCATCGTCAGATGCGATCCGGGTGAGGGGGACTCTCCGCGAGTCCATCTGTTGCCGAATTTGCGGATGCAGCCCCTCACCCCAACCCTCTCCCCGCGAAGAGCGGGGAGAGGGAGAACTGGCAGGATCCTCGTGACGCCGCTTCTGATCGCCGCGCTGGGAATTCTGATGGTCGCGACCGCTTTCCTGTCGGGCCTGTTCGGCATGGCCGGCGGCCTGATCCTGATCGGCGTGCTCCTGACCATCCTGCCGCTGCCGTCGGCGATGGTGCTGCACGCCATCACCCAGATGGCCTCGAACGGCTGGCGTGCCTTCCTGTGGCGCGCGCATATCCGCTGGCGGCCGGTTGCGATCTACATGATCGGCTGTGCGCTGGCGCTCGGCGCCTGGTCGATCACGCGCTACGTGCCGGACAAGCCGATTGCGCTGCTCCTGCTCGGCATTACGCCGTTCATGGCGCGGATGACGCCGAAGAACATCAAGCCCAATCCGGACAGCATCCCGCAGGGCACGTTCTACGGCTTCATCTGCATGGGATTGATGCTGATGACCGGCGTCTCCGGTCCGTTGATGGACACCTTTTTCCTCGGCGGCAATTTCGGCCGCAAGGAGGTGGTGGCGACGAAGGCGACCTGCCAGGTCGCAAGCCATTTCGTGAAGCTGGTCTATTTCGGCGGCATCATCGACCAGGCGGCCTCGCTCGATCCGGTGCTGGCGGCAGTCGCGGTCGCAGCCTCGATGCTCGGCACCACGCTGGCGCGGCGCATCCTGGAGGCAATGAGCGACGTCCAGTTTCGTACCTGGGCCAACCGCCTGATCACCACGATCGCGTGCTATTATATCGGGTATGGCAGCTGGCTGCTGCTGAGCCCGCATTTCATCAAGACGTGAAGGGAGGTTTCAGATGCGTGACGCGACAGACGCACTGGTGCTCGATCTCGTCGAATGGATCGCACGCGAGCCGAGGCTTTATTCCGAGGTGATCGACACCTGGCGCACCTCCTGCCCGCGGCTGACCATCTGGGAAGACGCCGTCGACCGCGGCTACGTCGCCCGCCGGCCGACCGCCGATGGCCTGCGCGTCACCGTCACCGCAGGCGGCGAAAAATTCCTGCGCGAGCACGGCCGCATCCACTAGGGCGCATGGCGTCGATGCGCGGAACGCCGATCAAATCCGCGCGCGGCCATTGACTCCGTGGCGCGGTCTGCCCAAATTCATGCACTCGCATCTTCTTCGCGAATATGAATCCAAGCCAGCAGGACCGCCGCCATGATCGATCTCTATTACTGGACCACGCCGAACGGCCACAAGGTCACGATGTTCCTCGAGGAGACGGGGCTGCCGTACAAGATCATCCCGATCAATATCGGCAAGGGCGAGCAGTTCAACGCCGACTTTTTGAAGGTCGCGCCGAACAACCGCATCCCGGCGATGGTCGATCATGCGCCAAAGGGCGGCGGCAAGCCGGTGTCGATCTTCGAGTCCGGCGCGATGCTGCTCTATCTCGCCGAGAAGACCGGCAAGTTCATTCCCGCCGATCTGCACGGCCGTTACGACGTGATCCAGTGGACGTTCTGGCAGATGGGCGGGCTCGGGCCGATGGCCGGCCAGAACCATCATTTCCGCAACTACGCGGTGGACAAGTTGCCATACGCCATCGACCGCTACGTCAACGAGACCAACCGTCTCTATGGCGTGCTCAACAAGCGCCTCGCCGATCGTGAATTCGTCGCCGGCGACTATTCGATTGCCGACATGGCGAGCTATCCCTGGGTGGTGGGATGGAAGAACCAGGGCCAGAACATCGACGACTTCCCGCATCTGAAACGCTGGCTGGAAACCATCCAGAAGCGCCCCGCCACCGAGCGCGCCTATGCCAAGGCGAAGGAGGTCAATCCGAATTTCGGCCAGCCCGCGATCCGCACCGAGGAAGAGCGCAAGATCCTGTTCGGCCAGACTGCGGCGGTGGTGCGGTAGGATTTTCCTTCGTCATGGCCGGCAAGCTCGGGCATCACGGCGTTGTAGAATTCACGCTTCTCGCAATGATGCCTGTCGCTGTTGAGCCGCGAGCCTTCTCAAACAATCCGGACACAAACATTCGCTGGCATCCGCGGGCAGCGGGAGCCGGAACGACTCGTCCGCGCACCAGCAGTCGTGGGACAGGCCGCATGAAAATTCGCTCCCGCAAGCGGAGCAGGCGAGGCGGCGTGGTTCCGGGCTTTCTGTCCGATTTGTCATGAATCAGGCTGTTTTCGCTTGCCGAATTAATTCCGGGTTCATCCCGAATGGCGTTATCATCCGCCGCAAATCAGAGATCAAGGACGGTGCGAGGGAAGCTCCGAGAGAAACCAGATGGCCCGCGATTCGCAAGCCGCGCTCGTCGCCCTCAATCGCTTCGGTTTCGGCGCGCGCGGCGGCGCATCCGGCGATTTCATTAATGCGGCTTCCGATCCGCGCGGTTTTGTGAAGGCAGAACTGAGCCGGCCGAACGGCGCGCTGCTGGAACTGCCCGGTCTTTCCTCGACGCCTGCGCTCGCCAAAGCGGTGTTCGAGTATCAATTCGAGGTGCAGCAGGCGCGTAACGCCGCGGCGAAATCGAGCAGCGCGGGCGGGTCCACCGAAGCGCCGCAGCCGGCTGAAGCGGCGCCGCAGCAGCGGCGCAGCCTGTCGCTCAACCGCATCGCCATGGAGATGGCGCCGAAAGAGCCGGCGATGCAGCAGGCGGAGGCGAATAGCGCCGCTGCAGCCGCGCCGCCGCCCGAGCCGATGCAGCCGAACGCCAGGCAAGAAGCAAAGCCGGCGCCGCCGCAGCCGCCGAACGTGATCCAGAAAACCTTTCGCGCCGAGGCCCTGGCGCGCATCCAGCGCGCGAGCATCGCCGATTGCGGCTTTGTCGAGCGGCTGGTGGTGTTCTGGTCCAATCATTTCTGCATCTCCGCCAACAAGGGCGGGCTGGCGCGGATGTGGGCCGGCTCGTTCGAGCGCGAGGCAATCAGGCCTCACGTGTTCGGCCGCTTCGTCGACATGCTGAAGGCGGTGGAGCAGCATCCGGCGATGCTGTTCTTCCTCGACAACCAGCAATCGCTGGGTCCGGACTCCCGTGCCGGCATCAACCGCAACCGCGGCCTCAACGAAAATCTCGCGCGCGAGATCATGGAGCTGCACACGCTCGGCGTCGACGGCGGCTACACCCAGGAGGACGTCACCTCGCTGGCGCGCGTCATCACCGGATGGACCTTTGCCGGCAGGCTGGGGCAGCTGGGCACGCCCGGCACCTTCGTGTTCAACGCCAATGCGCACCAGCCCGGCCCCCAGCGCGTGCTCGGCAAGACCTATGAGGCGGCTGGCGTGGCGCAGGGCGAGGCGGTGCTTGCCGATCTCGCGCGCCATCCTGCCACGGCGAAATTCGTCGCCACTAAATTCGTCCGGCATTTCGTCGCCGACGATCCGCCGCCGGCTCTCGTTGCAAAACTGCAGGACGTTTTCACCAGGACCGACGGCGATCTCAGGGCGCTGACGCTGGCGCTGGTCGATTCCGACGAAGCCTGGAAGGCGCCGCTGACCAAGGTGCGCTCACCTTACGAATTCCTGGTCGCGACCGGCCGGGTGCTGGCGCGGATTCCCGACGATCCAGGTCGCTATCTCGGCGGCCTCAACACGCTCGGCCAGCCGCTGTGGTCACCGGCCGGGCCCAACGGTTTTCCCGATAGCAACGCCGCCTGGGCCGCGCCCGAGGGCATGAAGCTGCGGCTCGACATCTCGGCGCAGGTGGCCTCGCGCATCGCCGACAGCATCGATCCGCGCGACCTGCTCGAAGTCGTTGCTTCCGACGCCGCTTCGCCGGAGACGCGGCGCACCATCGAGCGTGCGGAGTCGCGCCAGCAGGCGCTGGCTCTGCTCTTGATGTCGCCGGAATTCCAGAGGAGATGACCTGTGGAAACGACAATGGATTGCTGTGAAAGCCGGACATCCGTCACGCGACGCGCGCTGCTGCTTGGCGGCGCGTCCTTTGCCGCCTGGGCGTACTTGCCGAAATTCGCGCGCGCCGCCGACGGCCGCGACCCGCGCCTGATCGTGGTGATCCTGCGCGGCGCGCTCGACGGCCTTGCGACGGTGGCGCCGATCGGCGATCCCGATTATGCCGCTCTGCACGGCTCGATCGCGCTTAGCGCGAGCGGGGCGAAGGCGGCGACCATGCTCGACAATTTCTTCGGCCTGCATCCGGCGATGCCGGAGCTTTCGCGCATGTATCGCGAGAAGCGCGCCGCGATCGTGCATGCGGTGGCAACTTCCTATCGCGAGCGCTCGCATTTCGATGGCCAGGACGTGCTGGAGAGCGGCTTTGCCGGCCCCGGCCGCGTGCAATCCGGCTGGCTCAACCGCGCGCTGGAGTCGTTGCCGCGCGGCGAGCGGGTGATGCGCGCCCTTGCGGTCGGCCCCACCACGCCGTTGATCCTGCGCGGTGCCGCGCCGACGGTTGCCTGGGCACCGGTCGCGCTGCCGCAGGCGGCCGAGGACACCGCGATGCGGCTGATGGATCTCTACAGCCAGCGCGATCCTGCGCTCGGCAAGGCTCTCGCCGCCGGCCTGCAGCTCGACAAGGTGGCGCAGGGCGACGACATGAAGCCAAAGCCCGGCAGCAATGGCGCGGCGGCGATGCGCCTGGTGGCGCGCGGCGCCGCAAAACTGATGGCGGCCGACGACGGCCCGCGCATCGCCGCGCTCGCCTTCGACGGCTGGGACACCCATGCCAATGAAGGCGGCGCCACGGGGCGGCTGGCGCAACTGCTCGGCGGCCTCGACGGCGCGCTGGCGGAATTCGAGGGCGGCCTCGGCGAGCGCTGGCGCGACACTGTCGTCGTGGTCGCCACCGAATTCGGCCGCACCGCGCGCATCAACGGCACCGAAGGCACCGACCACGGCACCGGCACCATTGCGCTTCTGGTCGGCGGCGCCGTGAAGGGCGGCCGCATCATTTCCGACTGGCCGGGCCTGAAGCCAGCCAACCTCTACCAGGGCCGCGACCTCGCCCCCACCACTGACCTGCGCGCCGTCTTCAAGGGCGTGCTGCACGACCATCTCGGCATCGGCGAAGCCGCACTGGCGCAGACGGTGTTTCCCGACAGCGCCGTCGCCAAGCCGATGAAGGGGTTGTTGGGCTAGCGCGCGGCACTAACTCCGATGTCGTCCCGGCGAACGCCGGGACCCATACCGCGTGATCTATCGATTAGAAAACGGCTGGTCGACGATCTGCCACAACAACGAACATTTGGGGTTATGGGTCCCGGCTTTCGCCGGGACGACAGCTGCATTCGAGGCGGGAGCTACCCCTCCGTGATCCCGTCGATCTCCGCGATCTCCTCCGCGGTGAGCTTCCACTCGATCGCGTTCACGTTCTGCTCGACCTGCTCGACGCGCGTGGCACCCGCGATCACGCTCGACACTTGCGGGCGCGATGCGAGCCACGAGAACGCCAGCTCCAGCATGGTGTGGCCGCGGGATGAAGCAAAGGCCTGCAGCTTCTCGACGATCTCTTCATTGCGCGGCGTGACGTAGCGATCGCGCAGCGCCGGCGCCTTGTTGAAGCGGGTGTCATCGGGCGGCGCCTCGCCGCGCTTGTATTTGCCGGTGAGCAGGCCGCTCGCCAGCGGGAAGAACGGCAACAGGCCGAGCTTGTATTCGGCCGCCGCCGGCAGCAGATCCTTTTCGATGTCGCGCACCACGAGACTGTATTCGTCCTGGCAGGAGACGAAGCGATTGACGTTCATCGCGCGCGCGACATGCTCGGCTTCGGCAATGCGCCAGGCGGGAAAATTGGAATTGCCGATGTAACGCACCTTGCCCTGGCGCACGAGATCGTCGAGCGCGCGCAAACTCTCCTCGATCGGTGTCAAGGGATCGTAGTCGTGCTGCTGGTAGAGGTCGATGTAATCCGTCTTCAGCCGCTTGAGACTCGCTTCCACCGCCTCCATGATGTAGCGGCGCGAGGCGCCCTGCTTGGTGCCGTCCTTGGCCATCGGCTTGGAATATTTCGTCGCCAGCACGATGTCCTTGCGGCGGTCGCCGAGCACGGTGCCGAGCACCGTCTCCGAGCCGCCCATGCCTGCGTAGATGTCGGCGGTGTCGAACAGCGTCACCCCGAGGTCGATGGCGCGATGGATCACCTTGCGGGACGTCTCGAGGTCGGTGCGCTGGCCGAAATTGTTGCAGCCGAGGCCAACGGCGGAGACGCGCAGGCCGGAGCCGCCGAGGTTGCGAATTTGCATGATCGATCCTGTGGGGGCGAAAGGCGGTAGGGGCGTTAATTGTGGCCTGCAGCCCGGGCTGCCGCAAGGTGCCAGCGCACCGCCGGTCCCGCATGACAGCGCCGCGCGCGGCGCGCGACGGCAAAAAAAGAAGCGGCCCCGGTCAGACGCGGCGACTGACGGGGACCGCTGGGGCGTATGATCTGAGACGGGGGGCCTGATCAGACGCAAGCGGACCCTAGCCGCGGTATGTTACGCGCCGGTGACAGCCATATTTATCCACAGGCCGTCTATGCCGGGGCCGGGTCACAGTATTTTCGATAACTCAGAAGCGCGCTCCGCGACCCGGCCATGCCGGCTGCAAGAAAAAAGCCCCGGACAGTGCCGGGGCCAAGTTTCTTGGGGAGGAAATCACACCGTCATGCAAAACGTGCGACGGATACGTCGAATGATCAGATAGCGTCCCATTGTTCTGTCGGGAGCGAGCCTTTGTAGTTCGCGGTCAGTTCTGTGGGGTTCACCGATGACACCTGGCTGGCCTGCAGAGGCGTGAGCGCGGTGTGGGACCACACAAACAGAGCCGTGATCGCGATTCCGATTGCACCCATTGAGAAGAACAGCTTGCGCATCGTTGCGTCCTTTGTGTTCGATAACTCACATGGGCGATCATGATCGAAGAGCGTTTCAGCACTTCTCCGTCGGCTTGCAAAAATGATGTCGTCGCAAAGTTTTTGGCTTCGTCCGTTTGTTGCCGGGCGACACAAATCCAATATGCCAGGAACACTCAGCCGGGCTGTGAAGCAACAGAACACCGGATGCGCTGATCATTGTGCATATGCCGGTGCGAACCCCTTTGGATCACCTCTCGAAGCTGTGATCTGTGATCAGAGCGCTGTTTATCGTGGAACGCCCTGCGTCCTGGCGGGCGGTCACATCATCTTGCGATAGACCACAAAGCCGGAGCGCTCGGCGATCTTGTCGTAGAGCTGCATCGCGGTGTGATTGGTCTCATGCGTCAGCCAGTAGACGCGCGGCGATCCCGCAAGGCGCGCGCGCTCGTAGACACCGTCGATCAGCGCGCGCCCGACGCCTTTGCCGCGCGCGGCCGACGCGGTGAACAGGTCCTGCAGATAGCAGGACGGCTGGATCGCAGTCGTGCTGCGGTGAAACAGGTAGTGCGCGAGCCCAAGCAGCTCGTCGCCGCTTTCCGCGACCAGACCATGCACCGGCTCATAGGCATCGAAGAAGCGCTGCCACGTCATCCCTGTGATCTCGGGATCGAGGGCGGTGGCGCCCGAGCGTCCGTAGAATGCGTTGTAGCCGTCCCACAGGGGAAGCCATTGCTCGAAATCCCGCCGCGCAACGGGGCGGATGGTGAGATTGCTGGACATCAGGTTTCCGGCAGTTAGTGAGGAGCGGTGAACGATAGCATCGGATCAGGATACCTGAGAACTTCTGCAGCGGACATTGGACTGTCGCTCAACGACCGGCAGCTCGGACGCGCCCCGAGCCTTACAGTATGCTAATTTGCGTCCGCATGAGCCCGGATCATTGCGCCATGACCGATCATCGCAATCAGGCATGGACCGGTGAAAGCCGCTTCCGCGGTGCCATCGACGATGTGATCATCATCCCGCTGGTTTGTGTCGCACTTGCCGCCGACAATATCCTGCGTTTCATTCTTTCGATCTTGATGCGGCTGCTCGACTACGCCTTCCCTTTCGCAGTGCAGATTGCCTGGCTTCCGCTCTTTGCGATCAAGGTTTTTGGCGATGTCGTCGTTACTCTGGCAGGCGGCGCGTTGCGCCTCCTTCCCCTTTCCGAGGCGAAGCGTCGTCAGTGGCGCATGTCGATACGCCGGAATTGGTCATGGCTCCGGCGGAAGATCAGCTATCGGGCATTCGAGCAAGCTGTACATGATGCCTTTGAAGGCGGCATGGCATGGGTCTTCAGAAAGTGCCGGCATCTCTCGCCGAACACCGCCTTGCTCGTGATCCTGGGCGCAGTATGTTGGTTTCCGATCTCCTTCGGGGTCGCAACAGCGATGCACGCAGTATTGTTTGCCAAGGTCGCGTCTTGGCCGGCCTGGACGCAGCTCTTGCATCCGCTTGCAACGGTTATCGCCAAGAGCAAGCTTTTGGTGTTGCCGGTGTATCCGGCAGCCTGGCCACAGGCCAGGAAACATCCGTTCGTCCAGCTTGCATTCAGGGGATACGATGCCCTCAAGGGCGTGTATGCGATCAGGAAGATCGCCTTCCGCTATCGGCAGGCTGAGATCGTGGGTGTCGCAGCGGTCGAGTGGCTCGAGCGCACCGCTGGCCTCGCATCGGCGGTGACGTGGCTGCGCAAGGCGCATGTCGCTGAACACCTCGGCGTCGAAAAGCAGACCCGGGAATTGCGCTCGTTCTTCGCGCGATGGTCTGTCAAGTTCTCGGCCGAATACTACGAAGCGAATGAACGGCAGGCCTCGGCTGCCCCATCAACAAGCAGCCAACGACGAGATGATCGTCAATCCTGAAAAGCCTACTGGGGGAAACATGCAGCGTTCAATCAACAATATCGCTATCGTCGGCCTTGTGCTTGGTGGAGTCCTGGGCATGGCAGGCGCCATGGTACGGCAACAAAGCGTGCAGGGGATCTTATGGGCAATCGATGGCGCCGGACTTGTGACGGCTGCAGCAATGCTCACCATAAAATACTTTCGGGCAGGAAGTGACGTTGTCGCCGGTGGCTTTCTGGTTTTTGCGATTGGCGAAGGGGTCCTCCTGCTTTCCGCCCCGGCTGCGGGTTTTGAAGGCAGCATTTCGGCATTCGCCGCTGGCACCGCGCTTTGGGGCACCGCGCTGCTCCTTGTAAGCGTCCCCAAGCTGTTCTCCATGCCGATCCGAATTCTCGGCATCGCGAGCGCATTCCTGTTCATTATCACCGCGGTCAGAATTTTCTCGGGCGCGCAGCTGCAGCCGACATCCACGCCCCTGCCGACCTACGCCTATCCCCTGCTGGTCGCGACTTTCGCCGGCTGGATCTGGACCCTTTGGCGGGAAAACGACATTCCGCGTCGATAGCGGTGTCTCTTGCTTGGCGGCCGACAAGCGGGAAAGGCGGCGGAAGTGCTTGCCGCTATTCCGCCGCGTGCCGGTCCGGGAAGGGCGGGCGCTGGCCCTTGCGCAGCGAGCGGAGATACTCGGCCTTTCCGGGCGGGTCGCTGTGGCGGACGAGATCGGTCACCGGCGTGTAACTCAGCATGCGCCCGCCGTCGGGCAGCACGGTACAGGAAAAGCGCAGCACCTCGCCATTGGCGAGGTTGATGTTGATAGGCGTGGAGTCGCCGGCGCGCATCATCTCGGTGCGGGCGGCGATGAAGTGGGCGAGCTGGTCCTCCGGCAGCTCATAGGCGCCGGTATCGCGGCCGTGATACATCAGCGCGATGAAGGGCGGCTGGCTCTCGGCTTCCTCGTCGGAGAGCGCAAAGTAATCACGGAAGGCGCGGTTGATGAATTCCGCGCGGGTGTCGGCGCCGAGCAGCACGATGCCGATGTCGACCTGGTCGAGCGCGGCAGCTAGGCGCACCGACATGGCATGCTGTTCCTGCTCGGCGGCAAACGCCTCGATCCATTTCTGACGCAGCACGCCGGTGATGAGGGCGGTGCCGATGGCGGTCAGCGCCAGCAGAACCATCCGCGCGATGTCGTGGGCGTCGTAGCCCGGTGCTACGCGATGATTGAGGAAGAACAGAGCGGAGAAGAGCACCGCGATGCCCGCGCTGATCAGGCCCGAGGCGATGCCGCTGATCGAGCTCGCCAGCGCGACGATGCAGACGAACAGCGGCGCCGGATTGGGCACGGTGACGTAGTAACGATCGACGAAGAAGGCGATCAACGCCACCAGGGTCGTCAGGCAAGGGCCGAGTATCGTGCGCCAGTCGAACTGCATGGTCTTCCAAGACGAAAGCAGGGCAGTTAGTTTGGCGCATTCCCGCAACGGTTGTTGGATTTCGCGGCTTGTCGTTAAGACAGGGCTGCCGTGCGCGCGAGCCTTTCGCGCTTTCTCGATTCAAATGATATTCAAAGGCCGACGAATCCGCGTGCCTCCGCGCGGGTTAACGCGGAATTCTCGAAAGGACATCCATGCCCACGATTTCGCCGACGCTGTTGCCGGTGCTGATGCTGTTTGCCTCCAACGTGTTCATGACCTTCGCCTGGTATGGGCACCTCAGATACAAGGGTCATTCGCTGGTGCTCGTCATCCTCGCGAGCTGGGGCATCGCCTTCTTCGAATACTGGCTCGCGGTGCCCGCCAATCGCTGGGGCAGCGCGGTCTATACCGCAGCGCAGCTGAAAACCATTCAGGAGGTGATCACGTTAACCGTGTTCGCCGCCTTCTCGGTGCTATATCTCAAGGAGCCGCTGGGCTGGAATCACGCGCTCGGCTTTGCCTCGATCGCGTTCGGCGCGTTCCTGATTTTTCACAAGTGGTAGGTGCCAGACCCTCATGGTGAGGAGCCTGCGTAGCAGGCGTCTCGAACCATGAAGGCCCCGATCTCGCCAGCGGCCATCCTTCGAGACGCGCGCAAGTGCGCGCTCCTCAGGATGAGGACGGAGCGCGTGGCCCCAAGATCTCAGCGCGCAGCGGCTTCGCGGTGGTGATCGAGCAGGCTCTTGCCGTTGTCATAGACGATGTTGGCGATGTTCCAATCCTCGTCACCCATGATGACATGCACACGCACCATGTGCGTTTCGCCGCGATAGGCCAGCGCAACGCCGACCATCGCGGGCCCTTCGTCCAGGCCGGACACGAGCCTGATCTTGCCGATGGTGACTTCGGTGCGCGGCAGCACGCCGTAGCCGAAGAACGCGTTCAGCACCGGGCCCAGCGCCGCATTGCGCGGCGGGCGGCGCGGCGCCCGCATCAGCTGACGCATTCCTTTTGAGAACAGCGCAAGAAAATCCTCCTGGCTGAGCGGAGCATTCTCCGCCAGCAACCTGGCCTGCTTCTGGTACAGCGTCTCGACGAAGTCGGTCGCGCTTGGCCCGCCGCATTCGGCGCGCGCCGGCGCAGCGCCAAGCAGCGCGGCCCCTGCCGAGAACGCGAGAATGAATTGACGCCGATCCATGCGCCTTGGTCGCAGCGTCGGGCAAGCGCGTTCATTCCGGAGTACCACTCTTTCTGCGGACCAACGGAGCGCGTTGGGACAGCGTGACTGCCAGATAACGTCGCTTGCGCCAAAGCAAGTTTGAGCATTGAATTCGGCGAAGATGCGCCACTACCGCAAGTAGTTTTTCAAGTAGTCCGCATTCCCGCAGTAAGAAGTGACGAAGAGACCCGGTGGCCAAAAGGGAGAAGAACAATGAGCACCTGGCTTAGTGAGCGAGAGCAACGTCTTGTCGCGGGCGCGGAGGCTGCATCGGCGGCAACGCCGATCCCCACCCAGATTGTTTCCAACGGTGAGTATCTTCCGCCGGCGCAGAGCGCCGTGCAAAGGAAGGTCGAGGCACGGATCAACGAGCTCGCCGACGTGAACGGCAAGCACCTCGGCTTGAGCCGAAGGCAGTTCCTGCACACCAGCTGCGGCATGGCGGCAGCATTCCTCGCCATGAACGACGTCTACGGCAACGTTTTCCAGGTCGCGCCTGCGGAGGCGCGCGAGCCCGAATTGATGCTGGCGCGCGCGCAAGGCCTCGCCGGCCAGTTCATCTTCGACGTTCAGACCCATTTCGTACGCGACGACTTCGATCACAAGGAGCTCCTGGGGCTGGCGGACTTTGCCAGCCAGCACTGGAACCCGAAGATGAAGGAGGAGGGCGTTTCATCGCTCGCCCGCTACAAGTTCCAGAATTATGTGAAGGAGATCTATTACGACAGCGACACCAACATCGCGCTGTTGAGCGGTGCGCCGTTTGACGATCCGAGCTGGTGGCTTCTCTCCAACGAGCAGATCGTCAAGGCACGCGAACTCATTAACGATTTTGCCGGTTCGCGCCGCCTGCTGGCCCACAGCGTCATCACCCCAAAGCAACCTGGCTGGATGGAGGAGGTCGACAAGGCAATCGAGGTCTACAAACCGGACTCCTGGAAGTCGTACACGATCGGCGATCCGCTCGCACCCTCCAAGTTCCCATGGCGGCTTGACGACGAGAAGGTGATGTATCCGTTTTACGAAAAGGCGGTAAAGGCCGGCATCAACACGCTGTGCATCCACAAGGGGCTGTTGCCGCCCGACTACGAGAAGTCGTTCGCCGGCGTGTGGGAATACGCAACCGCATGGGACATTGGAAAGGCCGCCAAGGATTGGCCGCAGATGAATTTCGTGATCTATCACTCGGCATTACGGGCGTTCCTTGAACTGCCGGACAAGGCGTGGGCGGAGTTCGAGCAGACCGGGCGCATCCAGTGGGCCTCGGAGCTGGCGGAAATCCCGCAGAAGTTCGGCGTCACCAATGTCTATGCCGAGCTCGGCACGTCCTTTGCCAATTCAGCTGTGGCGCATCCCAAGTTCTGTGCCGCGTTGGTCGGCACGTTGATCAAGGGCATGGGAGTCGACCACGTCATGTGGGGCACTGACTCCGTCTGGTACGGTTCACCGCAGTGGCAGATCGAGGCGTTGCGCCGGCTCGAAATCCCGGAGGACATGCAGAAGAAGTACGGCTTTGCGCCGCTCGGCGACGCCAACAGCGCCACCAAGCAGCTCATCTTCGCAGGCAACGCGATCAAGTTTTACAAGATCAGGCTGAAAGCGGCCGATAACACGAGGATGCCGGTCTTTTCTGAAGACCGCCTCGCGGCGCTCAAGAACGAGTACGCGCTGGCGGCCAAGGAACCCTCGAACCTGCGCTACGGCTACGTTCGCGCCGCCTAAAACGTCCCACGGCCGCGCCGGCGGAGCAGGCAAGCTTCGCGGGCGCGGTCGACGCGCGGCCACCGCAGTGACATGAATCGACTAATTCAGTTTCACCGCGCCTCGCCGAACGGTGCGGATCCCAGGAGACTACGCTAGACTGTCGCAAAGCCGGTGTAGGCTGGGAAGAAATTGGACGTGGTGCTGCAATGCTCCACGCGCGCGGCGGGTATGCCGACAGCCGATGGTGCGATGCATCAATTGCGGTATCGGCAATGTCGCTGCCAGCATCGAGATCGCCCACAAAGGGAACACGATCGTGTCGGACAGTTTGTTCAAGGAAGAGGCTGCCGAGACGCGAACCCACCGGCCGGGAAACGGCTGGCTCCC
>Ga0081455_10003811_pt1 | contig 17206 bp, 16 predicted proteins | sample TabmetS3T2R1_FD_70207 | JGI IMG/M metagenome (GOLD analysis project Ga0081455, IMG submission 70207) | Tabebuia heterophylla rhizosphere microbial communities from the University of Puerto Rico - S3T2R1 | ecosystem: Host-associated > Plants > Roots > Rhizosphere ...
AGCCGAGCAGCAGCGGAATATCACCTACTCTGGTGTGGGTAAGTTGGAGTGTTTCATTCATGTCCCCAACGATACCCGGATAATTTCACAAAGTCCCGGATTCGTTTCCGGGAAATGGAAGTTTTAACGCACGGTAGCGGCTCGGTTCATCATCTCGTCGCGTCAGCGACGGTTGAACCATCAAGTCGCACAATTCAACCGCCGGTTCAACCGTCGCTGACGCGACGGGGAGAGGCTTTCATTCCCTACCGTGCGTTGAAACGCACGGCTAAATTCATCAGGTCGCTACGCGACCAAAGATCGACGGCTGAATTCAATCATTGCCTACTCGCCGTAGCCGGATTGATCATTTATGATGCATAAACCCATTCCTCAAATGTCGCTCGAAGAGCTTGAGAAACTGCCTACAAAACGACTTCTCGCTCGACTTAGGCAGTTACATCAATCTGAAGAATCGGTCTTGCTCTCAGACCATGGTGACGTGAGTAATACATCCGGAACAATCCTGTTCAAAGACACACCTGAATGGAAGGCCGCCTACGAGCAGGTAAAAGTAGCGCTGTCTGTGCGAGAACACGTGCCTAAAGGCGCTGAGTTGGATAAGAGGCGGAAGCGGAGAGCGCTCTTGAATCGGACAATAGAGAGAAGAGCAGGCCGGCGAAGGCTCTAGAGGCGATGCGCGTCAGGGGGCGCGGCGTCATCGCCGCGAAGCTCTACTGCAACGGCGATTTCACCAACCCCGAAGACTGCGAGAAGGCCGTCCAACACGCCGTCTTATGCGGCTTCGTCGACGCGAAGGTCATCGGCTTCAAGGGCGACGCCGAGATTGACAATGCGATTGAGTGATTGAACCGGGCGCTGAGCGACCGGCAAATTAATTGAATGTGACTTCACGCGAATAAAGCCTTATGAAAACAAAGATAACCATCGTTGTTGTGCTGGCGTGTTGTTGCGTCTGGGGCGTGTATGCCCAGAATTTTAAGATCAAGACGGTATTACTCAGAGTTACTCATCGCCCAACAGCTTTCAAGGAAATTCTGAGTGAGCCAATCAATGACATTGTTGTAGGTCCAAAGTTTGCCGTCTTCAAATCAAATCGTAAATTGTGGGTCAAATTCCCAGGAAACGATGTTACACCGCTTTCCGACGTGGTATCACTTCCCGACAATTTTGATTGGTATGAAGCAGTCTGTATTGCCGGAGATCAATTGATAGCCAGTGTCGGAAATTATAGTGAGGAACAACGGCATGAAGAAATGAATAAACCTGTCGGCTCTTTTATTGGAGGCGGCAGTAGGGTTGGGCTACTAGTTATCGATCTCAAGTTACGAAAATACAAGCTCATACAAGATGCAAGAATTGTTGGTAGGCCGCCTAAAACGTATACGGACCCAGATGAGAAGAAATCATTGATTCCATCTTTTCAGTCTGCTTATTATGATGGCAAAGAGCTTTATGCCGGGGCCTATGGATTCCTTTATAGATTAAACCTTGATACTGCGGAAGCCTGGATAATTGAAGAAGACGAACTTGAGGATAATCGCCCATGGATATTTAAAGAAGGAGAAACCATATGGAGCGCGACGGACTCCGGGGGCGACGGGGCGTCAGTTAGAAAAACTCGAAACAAAGAATCTACAGACTATTTTCTTCTCAATACTGACTACATTTCTCCCGATCGAGTCGTTCGGTTTGGAAAGAGGCTACTAACGTCTTCTCCTGCCGGAATAATTGAAATCGATGAGCGAACAAACACGTTTATTCATTACCAATTTTCACGAGATAAAAAAAGGATGGGAGTGTATAACCTCTCTTTATTAAACGGTTCGCTTTGGGGAGTTCGGGACGATGGCATAGCTCGATTCGATCTACAACGAAACTCCGCCATTCATTATCGACTGGGCGATGGTAACAAGCCTGTTAAAGTGATTGCGCTTGGCGTGATTGACGGCAAATGGTACGCCGCAACACAAAAAAGTTTGGTAATAATTGATATTTAGGGACAAAATTATCCCATTCTGCCTCATACTCATGTTTGGCGCCGGGCGATCGTTAGCCCAGGACAAATTCTTATTGACGAACCTATGAAACAAGGTTGGCTTTTGATCGCGCTTGGATTAGTAGCCGGGATTGTAGGTTGTGGAGAAAATCTACAAAGACCACAGGAAACCAGAGTGCAGAGGGCGAGTTAGATATGGTCCCCAAGCCTAATGACGACGCGATCCGTCAGATTCATGACGCTGAAAAATGCGCCTGCGGCGGTGAGGGAAGCGCTCATTGCCTCTTACCTCGATTTGTAAACTTACTTTTCTGAATCTCAATAGACGCTTAGCGAAAGACCTGGAACGTAAGCTCATCTCCATTCGTATCTTCTGTGCAAATCCAACAATAAGGAGATCGCAAAATGAAGAGGGCGTCATGGCTTATCATTGCTGTCATCGGTCTGGCGGCATTATCCAATCCCGCAATCGCGCAATCCGTTCCGTCGCCTTCGGGACAAAAATCGCCTGATGTCGCAAGTCGACAGGCGCGCAGCGTTAAAGATCAGGTCTTGACATCGCAGGAAATGCCCGCCGTCCGGCTTGAATTTGACAAGGGCTTCAAGTATGCCGGCGGTCACAATTTCATCCTTTACGACGTCGCCCGCGCCGAGCAGCATTTCTTTGTTGACGCTGACAAAGAGGGACGCGTCAAGCGAATGTACTGGGTGCAGTTCGAGGGCTACTTGCCGAGCAATACTCACACCTACCGCTACAAAGTAAACAGGACAACTAACATCGGCGGGCTTGAATTCATAGCGGACGCCTACGCGCGAAACATAAAAAGTAATCCGGGGCGGCCTGATTCCGACGGCGCCCGAGCCCGCGCCTTTTTAGAGGGCAAGGGCTACCGCATGGCGAGCGATGATGTCCTCTCTCAGCGCCTCGTTCACCTGGTTGACGAGGCGAAGCGCAATGAATTGATGATCATTTACATGGAAGATTTGAGCGGGATGGGATTGACCGCCGCTGATCTTGCTGAGGGTGGCCGCGCCGCTGCTCGGTGGAATGAGATTTCCAATGGACTGCTCGATCGCGCTGTGAAGGGAATGAAGGTTCAGCGATGAGACGCCCTCTACACAGCAAAACCGACTTGAACCTGCGATGGGATCGTAGCCTTGTTGTTGAGGAACGGGGCGATTGCCAATTCGCCCCTCTCCCAGCGGTGTTGCGAGGCGCGGCTATTCGACGAACTCGACCTTCACCTGCGACGGAATCACGCCTTTGCGGAATCCCTCGTCCAACATCAATTGCGCCGCCTCGCGGTCTCTGTCCGTGTAACCGAGAGTGCTGTTGTTGACCCACATTGCGACGAAGCGGTCGGCCGTCTCGACCGGCATGTCGCGCGCGAATTGCATCGCGTAGTTCAAGGCGTCCTGCCGGTTGTCCATCGAAAACTGAATGCTGCGACGCAGCCAGTGCGAGACTTCATGCTGAAGCTCCTGGCCGAGATCGCGCTTGATGGCGTTGCCGCCCATCGGCAGCGGCAATCCCGTCTCTTTCTTCCACCACGCGCCGAGGTCGACGACCTTGTTCAATCCCTGGTCGCGGTAGGTCAATTGGCCCTCGTGGATCAACAAGCCGGCGTCGTAATTGCCCTTCACGACTTCTTCAATGATTTGATCGAATGGGACGACGCCGTAATCGAATTCCGGCGTGTGTAACCTGAGCGCCAGGTAGGCGCTGGTCAACTCGCCCGGAATTGCGACGCGCTTATTTTTGATTTCGCCCTCCGGGAAAATTTCGCGCGAGACGACGATCGGGCCGTAGCCGTCGCCGATGCTCGCGCCGTGCGGCAGCAGGGCGTAATGTTCCGCGATGTAGGCGTAGGCGTGAAACGAAATGGCCGTCACGTCGTATTCGCGCGTCGTCATCGCCGCCTGGTTGAGCGTCTGAATGTCTTTGAGGACGTGAACGAAGCGCAACTCTCCGGTATCGAGTTTATCGGTGGCGAGGCCGTAAAACATGAATGCGTCGTCGGAATCGGGACTGTGCGCGACCTTGATTTCGTGTTTGGTCATAAATGAATTTGTCAGTACTGATTTTGAATGATGATTTTGATTTACTGGCCAAGCATACACCACCAGCCGGCCTGGCGGGAACCACTATGGGCGCCTGATCCCGCGGCATCTGCGCCTTGCCGACGTCTCGTCAGGATATGATTCTCCTTCTCTCCGCTGGCACTCACGCGCGTCGAGATACTCGATCTTCCCATTGACGCAGCACCAGACTCTTCCGGGCCGGGGGGCGCCCACGCCGGCGCCGCTCAGTGAAGCTGTGGCGAAGCGGTCGCCAACGGATATCTGCAGCGTACCGCGCAGCTTGCCCGCCGAGCTTGGAATGAAGCGCACTACGATTTCACACGCGCTTCCCGGGTTGAGCGTTCCGTTGCAGCGATTTTCTATGTTGAAATTGGAACTGCCTTGGTTCGTGGTCCCTTTATTGATATTCCGACCAGGCAAAGAGCCGAGGACACTCTCATTGATTCTCACACTGGCGACACTGAAAGGCGCCTCGCCCCGATTGGTAAGTCTGAAGCTCTGAGCCTGGCTGCGCGCGCCGACCTGCGACCGCCCGAAATCCCATTGGTTCGGAGTAAGATCGAATCTTGACTCGGGCTGGACGCGCTTGGCGGCGCCGCTCAACCGCGTTTCATCCTGCCCACCGCCGGCGTTATGCCTGACGACAAGGCTGGCTGAAGAGAAGCGGTCTTGATTGGCTCGCCCGGCGCGGACCTGCGGCGTGAAGGTGAGATTGAGGCGGCATTCTTGTCCCGGCTGGAGACCGGAATTAGCGCAGTCTGGACTCAACTTGAAGTCGCCAGGATCGGCGCCCGCGAGGGTTATCTCGCCGATTTGCAGCGCTGCCTCGCCATCATTCCGCAGGCAGACAGTAAGCGTCTTGCCCGGTGTAAAGTTCCCGAAATCGAGCTTCCTGGGAGTGATCGTGAGCTTCGGTGGGCGAACCGTTTTGATCGCTCGTCCGCTGATCTCTATCCGGTGTGGGCTCTCCGCCGCATTGCTTTCAATCAGCAGCGTGGAGCGATGGGCGCCTACGGCTCCGGGCGCGAAGATTATACGGACGCCGCAGGACTGCTTGGGGACTATGCTCCTATTCGCACAACCGTCTGCGGCGATGCGGAAGAGCGAAGCGACCTCCAGCCTGACTCTTGTGATTTGCAGCGGCGCTTCGCCGACACTTGTGAGAGTGACGGTTCTTTCATTAGCCCGGCCTCCGACTTCCAAATCGCCGAAATCCAATTGGGACGGCGCCACACTGGCGCGCGCCGCCGCAGGCTTGACGCCGAACCCGTTGAGCGCCACGTTCATTCGATGAGCGGGCGTATTGTCAGCGATGATCAGCGTCGCCCGGCGCTCTCCGCTGCCCTGTGGAGTGTAGATAACCCTGATCGTACATCGATCGCCTTGCGACAGATCCCTTGCCTGGCAGCCGTTCTGATCGATCCTGAATTCATTGAATTGATCGTCGTTAAAGGATGCGGGGCCAATTTTCAGCGGCGCTGCGCCGGTGTTGGTGAGCGTGAGGGATTGAACGGCATTTCTGCCCAACTCAACCTTCCCGAAATTGAGCGGATTTGGTTGGGCCTCCGGCGATGTGGGCGACGGAGGGGGCGAGTCCACAGCCACTGACGAACCTGCCGGCGATGTAGAAGAAGGCGTAGGCGTCGACGCGGCCACGCCGCTCAGAGTCAACTCCGGCAATAGATCGGCAGGGCGTCCGATGAGCTTCAAACTGGCTTCGCGCCCGCCCGCGTCGCGCGGCGTGAAGACCAGGCTGACGCTGCATTCATCTCCGCGCGCCAGTCTTCTGCCACGGCAATCATCATTGGCAATGGTGAAATCACTCGCCGCCGCGCCGTCAATCCGCAGCTCGTCAATCGCCAGTTCTTGCGCGCCCGGATTGGTCAGCGTCACTGTCTGCCGCGCGCTCGGTTGATTGAGCGGCTGATTCAGAAACGACAATCGCTCGGGCGTGAATTGCGGTTTCGCTTGTGGCCAGAAAAACCACCCGCCCAATCCGGCCAGCAATGCCGCTCCGAGGAATTTGAGCCAACCGGGAACGGTTGTTGACCCGGGTAGTCCTTGTGGACCCGGCAGTGTGAAAAGGACAGGCGGAAACAGCCAATCCAAATTATGGCGCGTGGCCGAGGCCGCAGCGTGATCGCCCATCGCGGCGCGGCGTTCCATCGCTTCGGTTAAATATCGGCGCGCCGCTTCGTTATCGCCCAGACAGAGGGCGCGCGAGCCTTGTTGGTGTAAGACCCAGGCGGCAGTCTCCTCATCGCCGGCGGCGGCGGCGCCTTCCCCAACCTGCTGCAGAACCTGCCCCCAGGCCTCCCATCGACCGCTCAGGGTCAGCGCGACATCCAATGCCTTGCCCAATCGCTTCACCTCATCCCAGCGACCGTTCCGCAAGGCCCAGTTGAAGACGGACAGCAGCGCGGAGGAAGACTCCTCGACGCGCCGATGGTCGCGCCGTTGATCTTCCGCCCACGACGTCAGGTGGGCGAGCGCGCTGTTGCGCCGCTCGGTCAAATCCCAATCTTTTTGCAGGATCGCTTGCAGCGGGCCGGCCAGCCGATAACCGTCGACGCGCGTTTCGACAAGCTTGCGCCTCGTCAACTTCTCCAATGTCGCATTGAAGTCGCTTATGCCGGAGACCGCCGCCAAGGTTTCGGCGCGCGCCGGCGCGCCGTCCAACGCGGCCATCGCAGCCATCGCTCGTTTCTCGTCGTCAGAACCGGAGTCGATCATCAACTGGTTGAGCAGGTCGGCGGGGTTTTGCCCTTTTGCCTTCGCCGCTTGCATCTTCTCGGCCAAATCGTCGAGCGGCAAATTGCGCTCCTGCGCGGCCGCCGCCGCTTGTGCGATGTGGAACGGATGACCTTCGAGCAGCGCGCAGATGGCCTGCGCGGCGGCCTGCTCGCCAGGCGCGAGCGGCCGGCCCAACTCGCGTTCCAGTAATTGCGTGGCCTCCGGGTCGGGCAGGCCCTGCAACCGCAGCGCGCGCCCCTCGCCGAAGATGTGTCGCTCTTCGGACGAGAGCAGGAAAGCGCATTCCGGCGCGGCATTCAGCGTCCGCTCGACCTCGTCGCGCGGCAGATCGACATCGTCCAGCAACACGAGCGCGCGCTTGTCGCGTAGCATGTTGAGTAATTCAGCCTCACGTGGCTTGTAATCACGCTCACTCTCGTAAAACGAATCGAAGAGGAATTGCAGTAAATCGGCGGAGGGCTGACGGCCCACTTGATCGCGGTAGATTATGCCGTCCGGGAAATGACCGTCCGGTGTGTTATAAGCCAGGTGGCGCAGCAGCGCCGTTTTGCCTATGCCAGACTGCCCGTAAAATTCCACCGGCGCCAGCTCCGGCAGCGTCTGCAACGCCGCCTCGTATTCGGCGGCGCGGTCCAGTAACCCGCGAAACGGTCGCACGCTCGGCCGTAAGGGAGTCGGTCGCGGTCGCGGTCGTATCGCCATGCCGTCGTAAACCAGGCCGCCTTCCGCCGCGCCGACCTGCAACCGAACGGAGCGATGATCGTCGCGCGTCGTGACGATGTCACCGGCGGCGACGCGCGCCAACTCCGCCGAGCGCTGCCGATCGAACCAGCGATAAAGGTCGTCCCTGAGACAGATGGCCAGCTCTGTGGGCGTGGTGAAAGGCGTGGTGATGATGTGATTTTTGCTCAACTCTCGCTTGAAGGCGTCGAGCAGCTTTGTCTTCTCGGCCTCCTTGTCGCGCCCTTCAGCCGTCACGACCCGGTCATCTTTGAAGTAGATGAAGCAGGGCAAGTCGCGCTCGCGCGCGCGGCGATACTCTTTCTCGGTGATCCCGGAGCCGTAACGGCCGCCGATGATTCCGACGTAGATGTCAGTGCGGTCCACCTCGTCGAGCGATGTGCCCTCAGTGGTCTCCGGGCGGCTCCCGAAATATTCCATGCCGACGAACTTGCCCGCGTTCATGCGGTTGATTGCGTCTTCCACGGCATGACGCTCGGGTTGCAGATCGAGCCACGTCGAGCTGACGAAAATGCGTGCGACGATTGGGAGCATCTTTCGCCTCCTTGCTTGGCGCGCTCGGACTGAAAGCGCGCGGCTGAGTTCTCCAAAAAGGGAACGGCTGGGAACAACTTTTTATCAAACGCTGATCGCCACCAGTGTGGCAGCGGAGAATTTACGCCTGAGGGCGGCGTTGGTCAATGATTTTGTTAGACAGGTTCGGAAGACTGGATATGGCTCACGTTGGCCGCATTACCCTTCGATAGCAATAGATGCCTCAGAGCCATCAGAAGACATGCAACAGCTCCGCCTAGAATAACCAGGCTCTCAGAGAATAAATACGCTATGGAGTACGTTAGACCAAATCCGAAGAACTCAATGGAAGATAATCTGAGAACTAGCCAACGGGCATATTGAATATGACCCTGAATACCTATTGAGCGACTGGCATGACTAAACAGTATCAGGCATGAAAAATGACGCGCATGAACTGCAAGTTGTAAAAGGACAAGCCCTCCCCACAGTACACTGAATAAGTTAGCTAGACCGCAGTAATGCACAATCCAAAGTAGTCCGCCATACAAAACCAATTCGAGAACATATCTGAAACTGATTGCCTGAAACTTGTCTATTTCCTCCTGATGGGCAGGCTCCAGTTCAATGCTTCCTGAGAAATCGAAGTGTTCTTTGACCCCCTTCTGATACATTCTTGCGCCTTTAACAGTAAGAAGGGAATCTGAAATTGAAAGGAGAAGCCATACTCCGACTGAAGCCCAAACATTTTTTATGAAAAAGTCGGTCAGCATTTTCTCTTAACAATGGTTCAAGCCGCTGCGTACTGGCGTATTGGGTGATAAAGCGTGTCGCGTTCGACGGCTTCAAAGCCGGCTTCGGTGATGAGTTTGACGATCTCATCTTTCGACGCTTCGTTGTCGTTCTTGGCTTCGACCAGATAGGACTCCATCAACTCACCGCCGCCGGTGATCGTGCCGTCCAGGTCGTTCGCGCCGAAATGCAATGCGGTTTGGGCGAGCTTCTTACCGAGCATCACCCAATAGGCCTTGATGTGGTCAATGTTGTCGAGCATCAGGCGCGAGACAGCTATGGTCTTCAAACTGTCGATGGCCGACGGGCCGGGCAGATGCGCGAGTTGCGTGCCCGGCGGATAGAAGGCCAGCGGGATGAAGCATTGAAAACCGCCTGACTTTTCCTGTTGCTCGCGCAACCGAACGAAATGAGCGACGCGGTCTTCGGTAGTCTCGATGTGGCCGTATAGTATCGTCGCGTTGGTCTTCAAACCGGCCTTGTGAACTTTGCCGGCCATTTCCAGCCAGCGGTCGCCGTCGGTCTTGTGGGTGCAAATCTTTTCGCGCGTCGCCTCGGCGAAGACTTCCGCGCCGCCGCCCGGGCACGAATCCATTCCGGCGGCCTTCAGCTTCTCGATCACCTCTTCGTCGCCCATCTTGTAAAAATTGGCGAAGAAATCCAGCTCGACCATCGTGAAGGCCTTCAAGTGCAGTTGCGGAAATTCGCGCTTGATGGCCGAAAGCATGTCGGTGAAGTAAGAGAAAGGCAGGCGCGTGTTCAACCCGCCGACGATGTGCAACTCGGTCGCGCCCTGAAGGCAAGCGTCGCGCGCGATCTTCAGACATTCTTCGATGTTGTGCGTGTAGCCGCCCTCCTGGTTGTGCTTGACGAAGAAGCTGCAAAACTTGCAATCGGCGTAGCAGTAATTGGTCGGGTTCAAATGGCGGTTGACGTTGAAATAGGTCTTCAACCCGTGTTTGCGACGGCGGACGACGTCGGCCAAACGTCCCACGCCGTGAAGGTCGTCGCTGTGGTAAAGCGCCATTCCGTCTTCAAAGCTCAACCGCTCGTCGGCCATCACTTTGTCCGCGATCGGGGAGAGGGCGGGGTCGAGTAGAAAGTTGTTCATCGTGTTTTCTCCTGAGGAAAAGATCGGGAATGGGGAGTGGGGAGTGGGGATGGGAAATGACTCCCCACTCCCCACTCCCTATTCCCCACTCCCGGTCTTTTCGTTCGCCAGTTTGTCCAGCGCGTCTCCGGTCACTCGGAAGACGGTCCAATCGTTCATCGGCGCGGCGCCGAGCGCCCTGTAAAAATTGATGGACGGCTCGTTCCAATTGAGCACGGCCCATTCCAGACGCCCGCAGTCCCGTTCCTTCGCCAGTATCGCCAGGTGAGCCAGCAGCGCTTTTCCAAAGCCCTTGCCGCGATGCTCTTCATCAACAAACAGGTCTTCCAGGTAGATGCCCGGCTTGCCCAGGAAGGTCGAGTAGTTGTGGAAGAAGAGCGCGAATCCGACCGGCTCGCCGCCGTGGTAGCCGATAACGACTTCTGCGTAGGGGCGCTCGCCGAAGAGCGTTTCGCGCAAGATGTCCTCGTCAGCCGTTACCTTGTGCGCCAGCTTTTCATAAACGGCCAGTTTTTTTATGAAGTTCAGAATCAACGGCGCGTCGCCCTCGGTCGCCGGCCTGATCTCGAAATCTTTTAGCGTCATCGTCATTTGATCAAAAAGATGTCGGCGGCGATGGTTACGAAGAGGATCATGCTGACGTAGGCGTTCGTCGTGAAGAACGCCATGTTCAATCGCGACAGGTCGTGGGCTCGCACGAGTCTGTGCTGGTAGATCAGCAGCGCCGCCGTTGCGAGGACGCCCAAGCCGCCGACCCAATGCAATCCCGTCAGAAAGTAAACCCGGACCAGCGCCCCGAACATCAACGCGTGAAGCCCGCGCGAAATCCACAGCGCCCTCGCCAGGCCGAACCTCTGCGGAATCGAATGCAGACCCGTTTGCGCGTCAAAATCGCGATCCTGACAGGCGTAGATGATGTCAAAGCCCGCCGTCCAAAGCATTACCGCCATTGAAAGCAGCAGCGGCGCCGGAGAATCAATCGCCCCTCGCACCGCGATCCACGCCCCGGTGGGCGCAATAGACAGACACCATCCCAGAACCAGATGCGACAACGACGTGAACCGCTTCGTGTACGAATAGAGCAGAACCGAGGCCAGCGCCACCGGCGAAAGAATCAGCGTCAACCGATTGAGCATGAACGCCGCGATGAAGAAGAGCGTGGATGACGCGACGGTGAAGGCGGCGACGAAGCGCGCGCTCAGCAGTCCGGCGGGGATCGCCCTCATCTTCGTCCTCGGGTTCGCCGCGTCGAACTCGCGGTCTACAAGCCGGTTGAAGGCCATCGCCGCCGAACGCGCCCCGATCATCGCCACGACGATCCACAGAATCCGGTCCCACGCCGGCAGGCCTCTCGCCGCGAGCACCGCGCCCAGAAACGCGAACGGCAGCGCGAAGAGCGTATGCTCGATCTTTATCATCTCGAGTGTGATTTTCAGACTTCGCAGCATAGTGTCGGGAGTGGGGAGTAGGGAATGGGAAGTGGGGGCAGAGTGATTGATGTCCCCATTCCCCATTCCCTACTCCCCACTCCCCCTCTTCTTACTCCCTTCCCACCTGGTCAGTTGCTCGTGTGAAACGCCGAGGTGATCCAGCAGGCGGTGAATGAAATGTTCGACAAGGTCATCAATCGTCTTGGGATGATGATAAAACCCGGGCATTGCTGGTAATATCCTGACGCCTAAACGCGCCAGTTTAAGCATGTTTTCCAAATGTATTACATTAAGTGGCGTTTCACGTGGCACAAGTAGGAGTGGACGGCTCTCTTTGAGAACCACGTCGGCGGCCCTATGAACGAGGTCCCGCGAAGCGCCGTTGGCGATGGCGCCGAGCGTGCTCATACTGCAAGGGACGATCGCCATCGCGTCGCTCAAATAGGAGCCGCTGGCGATTGAAGCGCCGATGTCGTTAGCCGAATGAAGGATCAACTTCTCGGAATCCTCGCCGAGCAGTTCGCGGACGACGCGGCGGTCTGTCCCGGCGACGTTCAAACCCAGCTCTTCGCCGACGACGCGCACTCCGGCTTGCGAGATGACAAGGTCGATGCGAGAGACTTCGGGACTCGCATTAAGGCGTGCGAGAAGCCTCTGGCCGTATACCGACCCGCTCGCTCCGGTGATGCCGACGACGATTGATTTCATTTGACTGCGCGCTACTGCGATGACAATACGTTTGAGCTTGATAGGCAACTATATTGGCCGCCGTGAAAACTTGTCAAGCAACGCTTTGGATCATCATAGACCCTCATGCAATGGAACACGGATGACGCGGATGGGGCGGATTCGCGCCGCTCTTTTCTAGTTCTTATCCGCGGTGGTCCGTCGTATCCGCGTCATCCGTGTTCCATTAACCTATATACATCGGCATGAAAAACGCCCTGGGTCCTGTGAAGATTATCCCTGATCACTTTGCAAAAAACCCGTCAAAGGCTTTAGATTCCAAGAGAAGAATTGCAGCCGCGAATTAAAGCGAATGGACACAAATCTTTGTTGGTTGTTATGGATCAGGAACGATTGAAAGAGTTGCTGCTGGAGTTCAAGGATGGCCGCCTTGAGCTTGAACAGGCGCTGGAGCGAATGCGCCATCTGCCGTATGAAGACCTGGGGTATGCGCAGGTCGATCATCACCGCTCGATCCGCGTTGGTTTCCCCGAAGTCATCTTCGGGCCGGGGAAGACGCCCGAGCAGATCGTCGGCATCGCCTCGTCGCTGCTTGAACGTTCGTCGAATCTGCTCATCACTCGCGCGAGTCGATCGACCTTCGAGCGGGTCAGGGCGATCGCCGCGGACGCGGAATTTCACGAGTCCTGCGGCGCGATCTCGGTGCGCCGCGACAGGGAGGCGCGCGGGCGCGGCGTAATCGCGGTGGTCACGGCGGGCACGTCCGACATCGCCGTGGCCGACGAAGCCGCCGTCACCGCCGAGATTATGGGCAATCGGGTCGAGAGAATTTTCGACGTCGGGGTGGCGGGCATTCATCGCGTTCTGAGCCGCCGTAAGGCGCTGCAATCCGCGCGGGTGATAGTCTGCGTGGCGGGAATGGAAGGGGCGCTGCCGTCGGTGGTTGGCGGGCTGGTCGGCGCGCCGGTGATCGCCGTGCCGACCAGCGTCGGCTACGGCGCCAGTTTCAACGGCCTCGCCGCGTTACTCGGAATGCTCAACTCTTGCGCCTCGAACGTCGCCGTCGTCAACATTGACAACGGCTTCGGCGCGGGCTTCGTCGCCAGCCTTATCAACAGAGAATGATTCCTTTGTTTTTTTGACGCGCGAAACCATGGCCCACAAGCACGCGCGGAACTCATCCATTGTCATCCCACGCCAGGTTTCGTGGAATTGGGCAAAGAGCGTTGATTGGCGCAGCGCGTACTCCGAAACTATATTTTCAAGAGCCGCTATCTGATCGTTCTGAGGCGACCGGCGGCGCATCCGGTCTATATAGGCTTCGACCACGCCGCACTGTGTAACGCAATCCTGAATCTCGCCGAGCAGGTCCTGATTTCGTTTAAGCAGGTCTATCAACAGCGCCAGCCTGTCGGGATAGAGTTCGCGAAGGCTTTCGGCGGTGTAGCGCAGACGCTTTCCCGAAATTCGCAGATTGTGAAGCTCTTGAGAGGTGGGAGGATGGTCGGGATCGGGCCAGCACGAATAAAACTCCTTGATGCGCGTCCGCAGGATTCTCCTGGCGGCCTTCTCCGGCCGGTCATCGGGAGAAATCTTTCTGATTTTAAGCGGCTTTGCCATGCTCCTCCTCGGAAAATCGTTCGTAGTCCCGCCTTGAGGCCGCACGCGTTTGACGCAAACCCATTCAAACCCATTCGCATGATACCAAACGCTTGCGGCCTCAAGGCGGGACTACGAACTGCGTTTTTCATTCTTTCAGGGCGTCGCAACGTGACGTGATGACTCCTCGGTAAACGCTTTGGAGATTTCTGATTGGGAATCATAAGACCTAAAAGTCCCGCCCATCTTGATCCAGTCGGACGGAGACTCGCGTTTGAACCCCACATACTCTTCGCCTCCCAGATATTTCATCAGCGCCCGCAATCGCGATCTGCGCCTGGCCCTCAAACGTCCGATCAGCGCTGAGACGGCTGACTTTTCTTGCTCGGGGCGAGGCGTCGGCGAAGTTTTCAGCGCAAGGATCATCACATCCATGTCGCGCACGCCGCCGAGCGCGTCGGCGAGGTTCTCCAGCTTCAATCGTAATCTCTTTCGGTCTTCTTTGGGCACGCAGACCGCGAAGTTGCTCAGCGCGACCCTGAGGCGTCGAACGGCGACGCGCATGTCGTGAACGGAATCGACGTCCCCGGCCAACGACCCGGATTCGTTGGAGATGATGGTTTGATGGAGATCGGTGAATACCTGACTGGCCAGTTGTTCGACGGATTCCGGGCGCCGAGGTTCGTGTAAGTTCATATAAAAATTTCTCCAGTGGGGCGCTCTACTCGAACATTCTATGCCGTTATGTTTTGCGGGCTCAAGGTTGACGCGAGCTTGAGTCTGGTACGGCGCCGCGCGCGTAAGCAATCGAGCGCCCCATCAGCTAACCGCGCGGCAATCGCGCCCGCTATTGCGCCGACCTCGCCTGTTCTGATTATGGCGGTTTTCATATCGATGTACGGGTTTATAGAACACGGATGACGCGGATAGAGCGGATCGACGCTGATCTTTTCTGGTTTTATCGGCGATAATCCGCGCCCGTCCGCGTCATCCGCGTTCTATTGACGCAAACATCGATTGCTGACCCCGTAAACACAATTGAAAATTGATATAGGGCGGAAATGAACGGCGCTGAAAATTCTCCTGACAAAATTTCATTGAGCGGGATTAAACATAGGATTTTCCGGGGTGAGCGCATATAATCCGCGCGTTCTAATCGGCGCGCCGCCGCGCCTACAGCCTCTGGAGGTAACCACGATGCGCGCTGATTTAGCCGATTGGATCGCGCTCAACATGATTCGCGGAATAGGCCCACGCAAGGCCAATCAACTGATCGATCGTTTCGGGTCTCCCGCGCAAGTCTTCGCGGCTTCGCGGTTGTCGCTCGAGAAAGAGGGTCTCAAGCCAGAGACCGTTCATGAACTCCACGATTCTGAAATCCTCGAAAAAGCCAACGCAGAGATCGAGCGGTTGGAACGACTCGGCGCCGTCGTCATCACGCTCGAAGATGAAGATTATCCGCCGCTGCTGCGCGAAATTTACGACCCGCCGATCGCCTTATACGTTCGCGGCGATTTGAAGAAAGCCTGCGCGCGGCCCTGCATCGCCGTCGTCGGTTCGCGGCGGTCCTCGACTTACGGGGTCAACGCCGCGCTGAGCCTATCTCGCGACCTGGCCCAGAACGGCTTGACGATCGTCTCCGGGCTGGCGCGCGGCATAGACGCCGCCGCGCATCGCGGCGCGCTCGAAGTCAGCGGGTTGACGATCGCCGTCGTCGGTACGGGGTTGGAGACGACCTATCCGAAAGAGCATAGGAAGCTGGAGGACGAAATCTTGGCGAGCGGCGCGGTGATTTCGGAATTCCCTCTGGGCACGCCGCCGCTGCCGCAGAATTTCCCGTATCGCAACCGTGTCCTGAGCGGACTCTGTTTCGGCGTTTTGATCGTCGAAGCGGCGGAGCACAGCGGGAGCCTGATCACCGCGCGATTGGCCTACGAACAGGGCCGGGAGGTCTTCGCCGTGCCCGGGAATATCACTTCGCAAACCTCGTTCGGGCCGAACTTCCTGATCAAAGACGGCGCTAAACTCGTCCAGCAATGGCGTGACGTCGTCGAGGAGCTTCCGCGTGACGTGAGGGATAGGATTCTCGGCGCGGATCGGCCTAAGGGCGATGACGCGCAATCGAACGTTCAGCCCATGTTTGAAACCGTCGCGATGAGCGACGACGAACGCAAACTGCTCGAAATGCTCACGACCGACGCCCCGTCGCATATCGATCAATTACTAATTTCCAGCGGGCTGAATTCATCGGATTTGATGACCGCATTGCTTGCCCTCCAAATGAAAGATAGAATCAGGGAGCTTCCGGGCAAGAGTTATATCAAAAGGATTTAAAAACAGTTGTTGGGCGCCGTTTGCCGGCAGTAGTTGGCGGCCGGCAACCGATGACCGACAATTGAAAAATGCTAGAGTGGTTTCTGGAGTGGTTTAATAGTGTTTCTGAGCAGGTGAAGTTTCTGCCGGCCTATTTCGCCGCGCCGATTATGATCTTCGTCGGCGCGCTCGATTCGTCGCTGTTATCTTTACCTGAAGTCAACGATTACATCACCGCTTACCGAGTCGCGCACAACCCTTCCGAGGTTTATTATTTTCCGCTTTTCCCGGCGATCGGCTCGGTGATCGGATGCTTGATCTTGTATCGCATCGCTCAACGCGGCGAACAATTCGTCACCAAGCGATTTCATCCCAGACATCTGGACCGGGTCAAAGAGATTTACCGCAAATGGGGAATCTTCGCGCTGGTCATTCCGGCCTTGCTCCCCCCGCCTATGCCCTTCAAGATCTTCGTGGTGGCGGCGGGCGCGTTGAACTATCCGGCGGCCCGTTTTGCCGTCGTCATAATGATCGCGCGAACCGTGCGGTATTATTTCTGGGGATGGGTGGCTTTCTTTTTCCGCAATGAGGTTTTACAGATTCTGGGCTGGTTGGAATCTCACCTCATCGAAATCATCGGTGTGATAATCGCATTATTCATCCTCTCATTCGTCGGGCGCCTCGTGTTTGCGCGGTTGAGAAGCCAAACGCCCGAACGAGAAACGCATGCCTCATATACCGATTAAACCCAAAATTAAGGACTGATAAATAGAAATGAAAATTCCGTTATTGGGCATAGGCGGGGCGATGAAGTCGCTGCAGGCCGCGCTGATCGGGCTCGGCGCGCTCGGAGTATTCGCCATCGCGCTTCTGGACGCCGCGTTCATCCCGTTGCCGGGAGGGCCGGACGGGGTGGTGATGTTGCTCTCACATTACAATCACGCAATGGCGCCGGCTTACGTCGCCGCCGCGATAGCCGGTTCGACCGTCGGCTCGCTCCTCCTCTACTTCATCGCGCGCAAAGGCGGGCAGGCCGCGCTCAGGAAATTCAGCGCCTCGAAGCGCGCGCGCGTCGAAGACCTGATCAACCGTTACGACGTCTGGGCGCTGCTGCTGGCCGCCGTGCTGCCTCCGCCGTTTCCGTTCAAAATTTTCGTGCTTTCGGCCGGGGCCTTCCGCATGCGA
>Ga0081455_10003812_pt1 | contig 17204 bp, 17 predicted proteins | sample TabmetS3T2R1_FD_70207 | JGI IMG/M metagenome (GOLD analysis project Ga0081455, IMG submission 70207) | Tabebuia heterophylla rhizosphere microbial communities from the University of Puerto Rico - S3T2R1 | ecosystem: Host-associated > Plants > Roots > Rhizosphere ...
AAGCAGATCAACGAGCGCACCGGTCAGCCCTTCACGTTCTATCTGCATCCGTGGGAAGTGGATCCGGAGCAGCCGCGCCTGAAGGTGAAGGCGTTTTCGCGCTTCCGCCACTACAACAACCTCCATAAGTGTGAAGGCCGACTGCGGCGACTGTTGGGTGAGTTTCAATTCTCGACCATGCGCAACGTGCTCGAATCGCGCGGCATGCTGAAGAAGCGGTCCGCGGCGTCGAACCGCGACGCCGCGTAACCCAAAGCCCGATACTCAGGCGCTCTTGGCGACGCGACTCGTCGTCAACACCTTGCGCATGCGCTCGAGCGCTTTCTCCAGCGTCTGCATGCTGCACGCGAACGACAATCGCATGTGCCCCGGCGCGCCAAACCCCGACCCCGGCACCACCGCCACGCCACCCTCACTGAGCAGCAGCTCGGCAAACTCGTTGTCGTCGCGGCAACCGTGAGCCGCCATCGCCTTCGAGACATCCGCGAACGCATAGAACGTCCCGGCCGCCGGCACGCAGCTCACGCCGGGCAGTGAGCTCAATCCCGCCACGATGAAGTCGTGCCGCGCCTTGAACTGCTCGTTCATTTTGGCGACGCAGTCCTGATCGCCGCTCAGCGCCGCAATCGCCGCCTTCTGTGAAATGCTCGACGCATTCGAAGTCGACTGCCCCTGAATCGTGCTCATCGCGGTCACGATTTCCTTCGGCCCGCCGCAGTAACCGAGGCGCCAGCCGGTCATCGCGTACGCCTTCGAGCATCCGTTGATGGTGACCGTGCGGGCATAGAGCTCCGGCACCACCGTCAGCAGGCTGCTGAACGCCTCCGGGGCCCAGTAGATCTTCTCGTACATGTCATCCGTGCCGATGATCACGCGCGGATGCTGAAGCAGCACTTCACCGAGCGCACGCAGCTCCGCCTTCGTGTAGGCCGCGCCCGTCGGATTGCACGGGCTGTTGAGCAGCACCAGTCGCGTCTTCGGCGTAATGGCCGCGGCGAGCTGTCGCGGCGTGATCTTGTAGCCCTGGGCTGCGCCGGCGAAGGGTGTGACCGGCAGTCCATCCGCAAGCAGCACCATGTCCGGATACGACACCCAGTACGGCGCGGGGATGATCGCCTCGTCACCCGGATCCAGCACCGCCATGCAGAGGTTGTAAATCGTCTGCTTGGCCCCAGAAGAGACGAGAATCTGCAACCGCTCGTACTTGATGCCGTTGTCGCGCTCGAATTTGGCGATGATGGCGTCTTTCAGCTCGTTCACGCCGTCGACGTTCGTGTAGCGGGTGAATCCCGTCTTGATAGCATCGATGCCCGCCTGCGCGACGTGCGTAGGCGTGTCGAAGTCCGGCTCCCCGGCACCGAGACCAATGACGTCTTTGCCTTCCGCCTTGAGGCGGGCGGCACGGGCGGTAACGGCGAGCGTGGGCGAGGGCTTGACGCGCTGGACGCGTCGCGAGACAGATAGAGTCACGTGAGTCCTGCAGGGATGGGAGGAGTGGATCGGCGCGCTATAGTACCGGATTCGCCTCGTTCCCGGAGCCGGCACCCCTGAAGAAATCCGTGCGAAGTGCACTGGAAGACGGAACATGTCACCCGACGGGCAGGGCGCGGTAACGGACCGCTTCTGACCGCAATGGCGATTTAACCTTGAGGCCCCATGGACTCTACGCGCCCCGAACACACTCCCTTTCAGCTCGTCGCCGACTACGCGCCCGCCGGCGATCAGCCGCAGGCGATCGATCGGATGGTCGACGGGCTGGAGACCGGCCTCGCGCACCAGACGCTGCTCGGCGTGACCGGCTCCGGCAAAACGTTCAGCGTCGCGAACGTCATCCAGCGCGTGCAGCGCCCGACGATGGTGCTCGCCCATAACAAGACGCTGGCCGCGCAGCTCTACGGCGAGTTCCGCGAGTTCTTCCCGCACAATGCGGTGGAGTATTTCGTTTCGTACTACGACTACTACCAGCCCGAGGCGTACGTGCCCTCGACGGACACGTACATCGAAAAGGATTCGTCCATCAACGAGCACATCGAGCAGATGCGCTTGTCGGCGACCAAGGCACTGCTCGAGCGTTCCGACGCGATCATCGTCGCGACGGTGTCGTCGATCTACGGCCTCGGCGATCCGCGCACGTATCACTCGATGATTCTGCACCTCTCGCGCGGAGACAAATTCGACCAGCGCGCGCTCCTGCGGCGTCTCGCGGACATGCAGTACACGCGGAACGAGCTCGATCTCACGCAGGGCACGTATCGAGTGCGCGGCGACGTCATCGACATCTTCCCGGCGGAATCGGAGCGCGAGGCCATTCGCGTGGAGCTGTTCGACGATCAGATCGACTCGCTTGCGCTGTTCGATCCGCTCACGGGCGCGATTTCCCGGAAAGTGCCGCGCTACACGGTCTACCCCGGCACGCACTACGTCACGCCGCGCGAGACGGTGATGGGCGCGGTGGATCAGGTGCGCGAGGACTTGCGCACGCGCCTGCGCGAGCTGCGTGAGGCGGGCAAGCTCCTCGAAGCGCAACGCCTCGAACAGCGCACGATGTTCGACATGGAGATGATGAAAGAGGTCGGCTACTGCGCCGGCATCGAGAACTACTCGCGCTATCTGTCCGGCCGCGCGCCGGGCGATCCGCCGCCGTGCCTGTTCGACTATTTGCCACGCAATTCGCTGCTGATCATCGACGAGAGCCACCAGACGATTCCGCAGCTCGGCGCCATGTACAAGGGCGACCGCTCGCGCAAGGAAACGCTCGTCGAGTACGGGTTCCGCTTGCCGTCGGCGCTCGACAATCGGCCGCTGAAGTTCGAGGAATGGGAGCAGCTCGCGCCGCAAATGATCTTCGTGTCGGCGACGCCCGGGAAATACGAGGAGCAGCACTCCTCACAGGTCGTCGAGCAGATCGTCCGCCCGACGGGCCTCGTCGATCCGCAGGTCGAGGTGCGGCCCGTGCGCAGCCAGGTCGATGACGTGCTCTCCGAGATCCGCAAGGCGGTCGAGAAGAACGAGCGGGTGCTGATCACGACGCTGACCAAGCGCATGGCGGAGGACCTGACGGAGTACCTCGCCGAGCACGACGTGCGCGTGCGCTACCTGCACTCGGATGTCGAGACGGTCGAGCGCACGGAGATCATTCGGGATCTGCGGCTCGGCAAGTTCGACGTCCTGGTCGGCATCAATTTGCTGCGCGAAGGCCTGGACATGCCGGAGGTGTCGCTCGTCGCGATTCTCGATGCGGACAAAGAAGGTTTCTTGCGCTCGGACAATTCGCTGATCCAGACGATCGGCCGCGCGGCTCGCAACATTCACGGCCGGGCTGTGCTGTACGCGGACACCGTGACGGGCTCGATGAAACGTGCGCTCCAGGAAACCGAGCGCCGGCGTGCGCGGCAGATCGAATTCAATGAGCAGCACGGCATTACACCGCGCGGCATCCAGAAAGCCGTCATGGACATCATGGAAGGCGCGCGTGCGCGCGACGCCGAGACACCGGCGGGCGCGCGCGGTGGCAAGGGCGCGAAGAGCAAGGCGGCGACCGCGACGGACCTGCAGCCGCAGAGCATCGTGCGGCAGATCAAGAAGCTCGAAGGCGAGATGTTCAAGAAGGCCCGCAATCTCGAATTCGAGGAGGCCGCCCGCCTGCGCGACGAAATCGAGCGCCTGAAGCAACTCGAGTTGGGACTGCCCTCGACGCTCGCCGGCTGACGGCCACGCGCCGGCCCACCACCACCATGTCAGGTGGTGCTCTACGGGGCGGGCACGATTCGTGGTACCCGTAGGGGGATGAACAGCCCCGTTCAAGTCTCCCCACCGGCGCACGCGCTCCGGGTCTTCATCGCCGTGGTGCTCACGGTGTTCGTCCTGCGGTACGCCGAGGAGGTGTTCATCCCACTCGCGCTCGCCGTGCTGATGACGTTCCTGCTCGCGCCGCTGGTCGAAGGCCTGCAACGGTGGCGTATCAATCGCGGTCTAGCGGTAATTCTTGCAGTCGCGTTCACCATCGCGATCCTCGGTTTGCTCGCGTGGGTGGTGGTCCATCAGTTCACCGACCTCATGTCGCAGCTGCCGACGTACCGGCGCCAGCTCCGCGCGAATCTGCTGGACATGATGCGCGCGGTGCGCGGCGGCGTTTCCGACACGACGTTCGCCGTCGAGCAGCTCACGCGCGAGCTGAATCGGGTGGCTCCGGAAGGCGTCACGTCGGTGGCCAAGGTGCCGAAGGTGGTGGTCGTCGAGCCGCCGCCGACGACCTTGGAATCGATGAAGGGTCTCGTCGGGCCGCTCATCAAGCCGTTGAGCACGGCCGCGCTCGTCGTCGTATTCGTGATCTTCATGCTGCTGCGACTGCCGGACTTGCGCGATCGCGTGATCCGACTGCTCGGCTCGCGGAATCTGCGGGTCACGACGGAAGCGCTCGATGAGGCGGCGAAGAAGGTCAGCCAGTACATCGTGATGCAGACGGTCATCAACGGCTGGCAAGGAATTGCAACGGCGACCGGCCTTTATTTCATCGGTGTACCGAATTCCGTCCTGTGGGGCGCGCTGTCGATGGCGCTGCGATTCGTGCCGTACGTCGGCATTTGGATGGCGGCGGCGCTGCCGACGATGCTGTCGTTCGCGATTTTCGACGACCTCACCCGGCCGGCCTTGGTCATCGCGATGTTCATCGCGCTCGAGCTGTTCAGCTATCTCGTGCTCGAACCGTGGCTCTACGGGAGTCGCACGGGCGTGTCGCCGATCGCGCTACTGGTCGCGGCCGCATTCTGGACCTGGCTATGGGGGCCGATCGGCTTGCTGCTCGCGATCCCGATCACCGTGCTGCTGGTCGTCATGGGCAAGCACATTCCGCAGCTCGGCTTCCTGAACATACTCATGGGCGACCAGCCGGTCCTTCAGCCGCACGAGCGGCTCTACCAACGGCTGCTAGCGAGCAATCGCGACGAGGCGGACGACCTGCTGGACGACGCGATGCGCACGCAGTCGCGCGTCGAAGTGTGCGACACCGTGATCCTGCCGGCGCTGCGGCTCGCGCAGGACGATCACGATCGCGGCATCTTGCAGGACGCGAAGCGTCTCATGGTGTTCGAGCACATCGAGCGGTGGGCCGAGGACTTCGCGCAAGTGCGCGAGGTGCCGCGCACGCCGCCAGGCAATCCGACGTCGCCGGCATTCGGCGCGTCAGTGCTGTGCCTTCCTGCAGATGATCAAGCGGACGAGATCAGCTCGAAGCTCCTCGCGGCACTTCTTTTGGAGCAAGGTCTGAAAGCGCGAGTCCTGCGCGGCGAGCTGACCGATGAGGCGCGGCCGGATGCCATCGTCGTCTCGGCCCTGCCGCCGGAACCCGTCACGGCTGCTCGCCGCGGGGCGAAGGCCGTGCGGAGCCGATGGCAGGATGTGCCGATCGTCGTCGGCCTCTGGGGCATGGCGGGTGAGCTGGCGCGGCCGCGGCAGCGGCTCGAAGCCGTCGGCGCGCCGCAGGTGTGCACGAGCTTCGCCGAATGCATCGCGCTGCTCGAAATCCGCTTCACGCACGGCAAACGCGTGGCGCGCACGCCGGCAGATCATCCACAAGCTGCCGAAAGTCCGACGTAAGTCACTGGAAATCCAGACGTTAGCTTGCGAGTCGCGGGCGGGTCTTGTATCGTTCGCGGCCCTCGATGAGGACTTCTTCAGGCGCGTAGCTCAGCGGTAGAGCATCACCTTGACATGGTGGTGGTCGGTGGTTCGATCCCACTCGCGCCTACCAGATACTTGAAAGGGCGTCCGTACACTCAATTACGGACGCCCTTGTCGTCTGCGAGTTGAAGCGAGATGCCCGTAGTCACATTGCCCGACGGCAGCCAGCGCACTTTCGACCATCCCGTCACGGTCGACGAGGTGGCCGCGAGCATTGGCGCGGGCCTGCGCAAGGCCGCGCTCGCGGGTCGCGTGGACGGCAAGCTCGTCGATACCTCTTACACCATCGGCAACGATGCGAACGTCGCGATCGTCACGGACAAAGACCCGGACGGTCTCGACGTCATTCGCCACTCGACGGCGCACTTGCTAGCGCAGGCGGTCAAGGAGTTGTTCCCCGAGGCGCAAGTGACCATCGGTCCGGTGATCGAGGACGGCTTCTACTACGACTTCGCGTACAAGCGTCCCTTCACGACCGAAGACCTCGCCGCCATCGAAGCGAAGATGGCGGAGCTGTCGAAGGCGGATCAGAAGGTGAGCCGCCGCGTGATGCCGCGCGACGACGCAGTGGCGTACTTCCGCAATCTCGGCGAGCTCTACAAGGCCGAGATCATCGCGAGCATCCCTTCGAAAGAAGAGATCAGCCTGTATGGGCAGGGTGACTGGGTCGACCTGTGCCGCGGCCCGCACGTCCCATCCACGGGCAAGCTCAAGGCGTTCAAGCTCATGAAGGTCGCCGGCGCCTATTGGCGCGGCGACTCGCGCAACGAGATGCTTCAGCGCATCTACGGCACCGCGTGGGCGGACAAGAAGCAGCTCGACGAGTACCTGCACCGCATCGAGGAAGCGGAGAAGCGCGATCACCGCAAGATCGGCCGCGAGCTCGACCTGTTCCATCAGCAGGAAGAGGCGCCGGGCGCCGTGTTCTGGCACCCGCATGGCTGGACCGTGTTCCAGCAGCTCATCGCGTACATGCGCGAGCGCAACCGCGAGGCCGGCTTCGGCGAGGTGAACGCGCCGGAGATCATGGACTCCTCGCTCTGGCAGCAGTCCGGCCACCTGGAAAAGTTCGGCGAGAACATGTTCCTGACGAAGACGCCGGACGAGCGCGTCTACGCCATCAAGCCGATGAACTGCCCGGGGCACATTCAGATCTTCAAGCAGGGCATCCGCAGCTACCGCGACCTGCCGATCCGCTTCGGCGAGTTCGGCAAGGTGCACCGCTATGAACCGTCCGGCGCGCTGCACGGACTCATGCGGGTGCGGGCGTTCACGCAGGACGACGCGCACATCTTCATCACCGAAGACCAGATCGAGGCGGAGTCGGTCCACAACATCAAGCTTCTGTTGTCGATCTACCAAGACTTCGGGTTCGAGAACGTGCGGGTGAAGTTCGCCGATCGCCCGCCCAAGCGGGTGGGAAGCGACGAGGTGTGGACGATTGCGGAGACGGCCTTGAAGAAGGCGACCGCCGCCGCCGGCGTCGAGTACACGCTCAATCCGGGCGAGGGGGCCTTCTACGGGCCGAAGCTGGAGTTCGTGCTGAAGGATGCGATTGGTCGCGATTGGCAATGCGGCACGCTGCAGGTCGACCTGAACATGCCGGGGCGCCTCAGTGCCCATTACATCGACGAGCACAGCCAGAAGCGCACGCCGGTGATGCTCCACCGCGCGATCTTCGGCTCGCTGGAGCGCTTCTTCGCGATTCTGCTGGAGCACCATGCCGGACGCCTGCCGGCCTGGCTCTCGCCGGTGCAAGCCGTGGTCATGAGCATCACGGACCGGCAACATGATTACGGTACCCGTGTCGTGGAAACGCTGAAAAAACAGGGGTTTCGCATCGACAGTGACTTGCGGAACGAAAAGGTGGGCTTTAAGATCCGCGAGCACACGCTCAGGCGTGTTCCTTACTTATTGGTAGCGGGCGACAAGGAAGTGGCCGCGAATCTGCTTTCAGTGCGCACTCGAAGCGGCAAGGACTTGGGCACGATGTCTCCGGAGACGTTTGCGAACCGTCTGCGGGTCGAGCTCGAGAGCCGCGGGCGCCGAACGTTGGAGGATTGACGCATCGCTAGTGCAACGACGAAGCGCGTCCGGCGCAATGAAGAGATCACCTCGCCGCAGCTGCGAGTGATCGGCGCGGACGGTGGCCAGGCCGGTGTCATGAGCCGGTACGACGCGCTCCAGATGGCGTATGCCGCGGAGCTGGACCTCGTGGAAGTGTCCCCGACCGCCGAACCGCCGGTCGTGCGCATCATGGACTACGGCAAATTCTTGTTCGAACAGAACAAGAAGGCCCACTCGGCGAAGCGCAAGCAGAAGCAGATCCAGGTCAAGGAAGTGAAGTTTCGTCCCGGTACGGGCGAAGGGGATTACCAGATCAAGGTGCGTAATCTCATTCGCTTCCTGACCGAGGGTGACAAGGCCAAGGTGACCTTACGGTTCCGCGGCCGAGAGATGGTGCACCAAGACATCGGGCGCAAGCTCCTCGATCGGGTGTCGACCGACCTTTCGCAGTACGCGATCGTCGAGCAGAACCCGCTCATGGAAGGCAAGCAGATGGTCATGGTCTTCGCACCGAAGAAGAAGTAGCGAGTTCCACCGCGTAAGCGTTGTGACCCGCTCGCCCGCAAGCGGGCCGGCGAGGCGGCTCTTTGAGCCGGCTCGGAGGCCTTGTGAGCGGTAGCCACAAACAGGAGATGAGTCGATGCCCAAGTTGAAAACCAACCGGGCCGCGGCGAAGCGTTTTCGCACGACAGCGAAGGGCTTCAAGCGGTATTCCTCGCGCCGTCGCCACAACCTCGGCGACAAACCCCGCAAGCAGAAGCGGCAGCTCCGTTCCGGCGGCACAACGCTCGTGCACGAGACGGATGTCTATCGCGTCGTGCAGTTGCTGCCGCATTCCGGCATCACGCCGAAGAAGCTCGCGAAGCGCTACGTCTCGAAGGCCGAACGGGCCTCGCAGGCTGCACAGGCCGCGGCGGCTGCCAAAGCCGGCGAATCGAAGTAAGGGGTAACACATGGCACGAGTGAAGCGTGGCGTCCAAGCGGGGCGCCGTCACAAGAAAGTTCTGGCCAAGGCGAAGGGCTATTACAACGCCCGGCGCAAGGTCTATCGCGCAGCGAAGCAGGCCGTCATCAAGGCCGGCCAGTATGCGTATCGCGATCGCCGCGCGAAGAAGCGCGAGTTCCGCGCGCTCTGGATCGCGCGTATCAACGCGGCCGCGCGCGTGTATGGCTTGTCCTACAGCCGCCTCATCAATGGCCTGATGAAGGCCGGCTTCGAAGTCGATCGCAAGATGCTCGCCGATCTCGCCGTGAACGACACGGCGGCGTTTGGCGCCATCGCAGAGCAGGCGAAGGCAGCCCTCAGTAAAGCGGCTTGACCGAAAGGTTGAGCCATGGACGATCTCGCGTCCCTGTCACGTCAGGCGCTCGCCGAGGTCGCCGCTAGCGGCGACCTTGCGGCGCTCGATGACGTTCGTGTTCGCTGGCTCGGCAAGAGCGGTGTCCTCACCGCGCAATTGAAGTCGCTCGGCGCGCTACCTGCGTCCGAGCGGCCTGCGGCCGGCCAGCGCATCAACGAGGTGAAGCAGGCGCTGCAAACCGCACTCGATGAGCGGCGCGACGCGCTCGAGCGGGCACGCGTCGAGCAGGAGCTGCTTTCCGGTCGCGTCGACGTGACGCTACCCGGACGCGGCGAAGAGCGCGGCGGATTGCATCCCATTACCCGAGCGCGCCTGCGCATCGAGATGCTGTTCCGGCGCGCCGGCTTCGATGTGGCCGAAGGGCCGGAGATCGAAGACGACTTCCACAACTTCGAAGCGCTCAACATCCCCGCCGATCATCCTGCGCGGGCGATGCACGACACCTTCTATTTCCCGGACGGCAGACTGCTGCGCACGCATACGTCGCCGGTGCAGATTCGCGCGCTCGTCGCGCGCGGTGCGCCGCTTGCGGTGATCGCACCGGGCCGCGTATATCGCAGCGACTCCGACGTCACGCACACGCCGATGTTCCATCAGCTCGAAGGACTGGTGATCGGTGAGAATATGAGCTTCGCCAACATGCGCGCGATCCTGCACAACTTCGTGCAGGCGTTCTTCGAGCGCGATCTGAAGATGCGGCTGCGGCCGTCGTACTTCCCGTTCACGGAGCCGTCGGCAGAAGTCGATATGTCGTGCGTGTTCTGCGGCGGGGAGGGGTGCCGCATCTGCAAGCACACCGGGTGGCTGGAAATTTCCGGCTGCGGCATGGTGCATCCGAACGTGCTGAAAGCGAGCGGCGTGGATTCCGAGAAGTACACCGGCTATGCGTTCGGCATGGGCATCGATCGCCTCGCGATGCTTCGGTATGGCGTGAACGACCTGCGTCTCTTGTTCGAAAACGATCTGCGCTTGCTGCAGCAGTTCCGCGCGTTCTAATCCCATGAGAGTCCCTTATTCCTGGCTGCGCGAATGGGTGGCGGTGTCGTGGAAGCCCGCCGAAGTCGGCTCGCGTCTGACGATGGCGGGGTTCGAGCTCGAAGCGCTCGAGCCGGCGGCACCCGACTTCAGTGGCGTCATCGTCGCGGAAATTCTCGAAGCGTCCCGCCATCCGCAGGCCGACAAGTTGCAGGTGTGCCGCGTCTCGACCGGCAGCGGCGAGCCCGTGCAAATCGTCTGCGGCGCGCCGAATGCGCGCGCGGGCCTGAAGAGCGCGCTCGCAACGGTCGGCGCGAAGTTGCCGGGCATGGACATCAAGGCCGCGAAGCTGCGCGGCGTCGAGTCGATGGGCATGCTCGCGTCGGCGAAAGAGCTGGGTCTCGCCGACAGCTCGAACGGCATTCTCGAGTTGCCGGCCGATGCGCCGCTAGGCAAGCCGCTGCGCGAGTATCTCGACCTCGATGACTGGGTCATCGAGCTGAGCGTGACGGCGAATCGCGGTGACGCGATGTCGGTCATCGGCATTGCGCGCGAAGTCGCAGCGCTCAGCGGCCTGCCGCTCACGGGCCCCAAGGCGAGCGCGGTTTCGGCCGCGATCCAAGACAAATTCTCCGTCACGCTCGAAGCGAAGACGGGCTGCCCGAGGTTCGTCGGGCGCGTGATTCGTGGCGTGAACAATCGCGCCGTTACACCGCTGTGGATGCGCGAGCGCCTGCGCCGTGCGGGCGTACGCTCGATCAGCCCGATCGTCGACGTGACGAACTACGTGATGCTCGAGCTCGGTCAGCCCATGCACTCGTACGATCTCGCGAAGCTGAAAGGCGAAATCGTCGTGCGTCTCGGTAAGCCGGACGAGCCGGCGACGCTGCTCGATGGAAACACCGTCAAGACCGGGCCGGACGTGCTGCTCATCACCGATCGGGAAGGGCCGGTGGGCATTGCCGGCATCATGGGCGGGCAGCGCACCTCAGTGAGCGCGGACACGACCGATGTGTTCCTCGAAGTGGCGTACTTCGCGCCCGATGCCATCCGCGGCCGTTCGCGTCGCTGGAATATGACCACCGATGCGAGCCAGCGCTACGAGCGCGGCGTCGATCCCGCGCTTCAGGAGCGTGCGGCGGAGCGCGCCACTGAGTTGATGATCGCCGTTGCCGGCGGCCAGGCGGGGCCGCTCACCGTCACACAAGCGCCGGAACATCTGCCGAAGCGCGGCCCCGTGCCGTTGCGTAAGAGTCAGCTCGCGCGCCTGCTCGGCACATCGATTGAACCCCAGCGCGTCACCGCGACACTCAAAGCGCTAGGAATGCAGGTCGAAACGACATCTTCGGGCTGGACGGCGACGCCTCCGAGCCATCGCTTCGACATCACGATCGAGGCGGACCTCATCGAGGAGGTCGCGCGTATCGTCGGCTTCGACTCCATTCCGGAAGAGGATGCCGTCGTTGCGCAGCAATTCCGCCTGCTGCCGGAGGAGCGTGCGCCGGACCGCGCGATCTACGAGACGCTCACGGCGCGCGGCTATTACGAAGCGATTACGTACGCTTTTGTAGATCCGGCGCAGCAGAAGCGCTTATTTCCGGAACGCGAGGGGCTCGTGCTCGCGAATGCGATCTCCGCTGACCTATCGGTGATGCGCGTGTCGCTGTGGCCCGGTCTGTTGCGCGTGACGCTCGAAAATCAGCGCCGCCAGCAAGACCGCATCCGCCTGTTCGAGCGCGGCACGCGGTTTGCGTCCGAGCGCGGCACCGTACGTGAGATCGATACGTTGTCCGGCGTGGCCTACGGAGCGCGTCTGCCGGAGCAGTGGGGGCTCTCCAAGGATGCGCGCTTGCCCGTGGATTTCTTCGACGTGAAAGCCGATGTGGAAGCACTGCTCGCCGGCACCGGCGCGCCGTCCGAATTCACCTTCGAGGCGGACTCGCTGTCATGTCTGCATCCGGGGCGCGCCGCGCGCATGCGTCGCGGCGGCAAGGACTCGGGCTGGATCGGCGAGCTGCACCCGACGCTGGTGCGTGAGTTGGACTTTACATATACGCCGGTGCTGTTCGAGATCGATGTCGAGTCACTCGCGGTCGTTCGCCCCGCGTTCGCCGAGATTTCACGGTTCCCGGCCGTGCGCCGCGACCTCGCGGTCGTATTGGACGAAGGGGTGCCTTTAAGTGCCCTGCGTGAGCGTGTAGTCTCTAGCGCCTCCAAGCTGCTGCGCCACATCCGCGTTTTCGACGTCTACCGGGGTCCGGGGGTAGAAACAGGTCGAAAAAGTGTCGCTTTAGGCTTGATATTTCAGGACATTACACGCACTCTTACCGACGAAGACGCCGACCGTGCCGTCGCGTCTGTCGTGGCAGATCTGCGCGTGAGCTTGAACGCAAAAATACGAGAATAAAGGCATGGCCCTCACCAAAGCGGAAATGGCGGAAGCGCTGTTCAATCAGTTGGGCCTCAACAAGCGCGAGGCGCGCGAGCTCGTCGATCTCTTCTTCGAAGAGGTGCGAGCGGCGCTCTCGAACGGGGAGCAGGTGAAATTGTCCGGATTCGGCAATTTCGATCTGCGCGACAAGAACCAGCGACCTGGACGCAACCCGAAAACCGGCGAGGAGATTCCGATCAGCGCTCGCCGCGTGGTGACGTTCCGTCCAGGCCAGAAGCTCAAGGCGCGGGTCGAAGCCTATGTTGGAGCCAAAGAATAATTCGCAGCTGCCGCCGATCCCGGGAAAACGTTACTTTACGATCGGCGAAGTGAGCGACCTGTGCGGCGTGAAGCCGCATGTTCTGCGCTATTGGGAGCAGGAATTCCCGCAGCTGAAGCCCGTCAAGCGCCGCGGCAATCGGCGCTACTACCAGCGCCAGGACGTCATCGTCATCCGGCAGATCAGAAGCCTGCTGTACGATCAGGGCTTCACGATCGGCGGGGCGCGCAACAAGCTCACGGGCGAGGAAGCCCGGAGCGACGTGAGCCAGAGCCAGCAGATCGTGAAGCAGGTGCGGCTCGAGCTCGAGGAACTGCTGAAGATTCTCCGGCGTTAGTTCCCTACGCGGCCGGCCGCAGCCGCGCTGCATTTCTACGTCCGGAAGATCGAGGAGGGCCGGCCATGGCCAGAGCTGGAACGACCGACAGACTGATGGGCGACCTGCGAGCGGTGCTCGAGGACGCCGAAGCCCTGCTGAGCGCCACTGCCGGGCAGGCCGGCGAGCGCATCCAGAAGGCGCGCGAACGCGCCACCGAGACCATCTCGGCCGCGCGCGAACGCCTCGTCGACGCGCAGGAAGAAGTCACCAAGCGCGCGCGTGAAGCGGCGCGGGATACCGATCGCTACGTCCGCGACAATCCGTGGAAGGCCGTCGGGATCGCTGCCGGTGTCGCCTTCATCCTCGGCGTGCTCGTCAGCAGCCGCCGCTAGCGCGAGCGGCCTGCGAATCTCTCGATGGACAAGGAGCCGCACGATCCCGATCACGACGGCGAGCGTGCGCGGCGCCCAGGCGTGCTGGATGCGGCGAAGCGCATGCTCGCCACGCTCCTCGCGCTCGCGCACACGCGCCTCGAGCTCTTCACGACGGAGATCGAGGAGGAGATTCAGCGCGCCGCGAGCATCCTGCTGTGGGGACTCGTTGCGCTGTTCTTCGGCAGCCTCACGGTGCTGTTCGTTGCAGTGACGGTGCTCATCGTCTTTTGGGACCGCAATCGCATTCTCGCGGCATCCTTGATCACCGTATCGTTTCTCGTGCTCACGCTGATTTTCGGGCTGTTGGCACGCGCGCGTCTGCGCGCGAAGCCGCGCTTCATGGCGGCGAGCATCGAGGAGCTGAAGCGCGATAAGGAAGCGCTGGAGCGCTCGACGTGAGCGATCGCTTCGAGCAGCTCGAGATGCGACGGCGGCAGCTGCTCGTACGCAGCGCGCGCCTGCGCGCCGACCTTGCCGCGGACCACCAAGTCATCCTCGACACCATCGGCGGTGTGGATCGAATCGTCGGCCGGGTCCGCGGACTCCTCTCGCTCGCCGCGCCTTTGCTACTCGCGGGCGGCGGCGCATTGGTCTTCGGCCTGTTCAGGCGTTCCCGGCCGGCCCGCGCCGCCGTGCGTGGGATTGCCTGGCTGACCATGGCGCGCCGGCTGCTTACCGTCCTGTCGATCGCCCGCGCGTTCATGCGGTCCCGCGCGCGTCGCGAAGCGGCCGCCTCGGAGCCCTGAAGTCGCGCGAGCGGTGCTATCATTCCGCCCCCGGTCGGAGTGTGGCGCAGCCTGGTAGCGCACTTGCATGGGGTGCAAGGGGTCCCGAGTTCAAATCTCGGCACTCCGACCAAATCCTCCCTGTTCTTCCCACGTCCCGGTCGCCGCGTCCACGCTTGCGGCACGACGTATGCTCCTCTCCGCAGCCGAGGCCCAAGTTTGGGCTGAGAAAGACCAATAAGCGATCCTGACAAGGGCTGTATGACCCCCGTTTCGCCGCCTCGTGGCACGCAGATGCCACACGTGAGCGTCGGTCTGCCGGTGTTCAACGGCGAGAATTTCATTCGGGATGCAATTGCTTCCGTTCTCGCGCAGACCTTCACGAGCTTCGAGCTGGTGATTCAGGACAACGCGTCGACGGACCGCACGCCTGAAATCTGCGCGGAATTCGCCGCGCGCGATCCGCGGGTCCGGTACTTCCGCAATCCCAGCAATCTCGGGCTCGCCCCTAATTACAACCTCGCGTTCCAGAACTCGCGCGGCCGCTACTTCAAATGGCTGGCGCACGACGACTACCTGGAACCGGGTTACCTCGCCGCCACGGTCCGCGCCCTCGATGAGCGACCGGATGCCGTGATGTGCAATACGCTCGTGCGCTACATCCGCGGCGACCGTTCGACCATCGGGTACTACAACAGCGGTCTCGCGCATGCCGACGTGGCGTCGCCCGCGGCGCGCTTCGCCGCGATGGTGCTGCCCTCGCATTCATGCGTCGATTTCTTCGGGCTGCTCAGGCGCGAGGCCATGGAGGATTCGCTGCTGCACGGTTCGTATCACAGCGCCGATCGCGCCTTCCTCGCGCAAATGGCCTTGCGCGGCAGGTTGATACAGCTTCCACAGCCGCTCTCGGTAATGCGCGAGCACGGCGATCGGTACACGCGGCGAAAGGGGACGCCCGCCGAGATTCTGAGTTGGCACGATGCCTCGCTCCGCAGCCATATCGCGCTACCGACGTGGAAGCTCTACGCCGACTATCTGGCGATGGTTCACATGGAGCGGCTCAGCATCGCCGCTCGGATGCGCTGCTACGGTGTGCTTGCGGAATGGTGGGCGCGCAATTGGAATGCCGCGCGCGCTGTAGTGGATTTGGTGGCCATTGTCATGCCGGGTGCGCAACAGCTTGCGTGGCGCGTGAAGACACGACTATTCGGCGCGGCGCCGGGGCACTTCTTGTAGCACTCAGCCGCGGCGATCTGTCAACGCGCGGACATTCAGGTGCTCTTCGGCAGCAGCCCCTGTTTCGTCATTTCCTTCGCGGCGCTGTCGGCCACTTCGTCGACGAGCCTGGCGACGTTGCCCGGATCGGCCGTGCGACTCGTGCCCGCCCACACTAGCGCGTCGCGCGTCAACGAGTACACGAGCGACTCGATGTTCAGAACCGTCGTGGTCGACACTTCGCTCGGCACGTACGGCGCGCCCCAGCCGTAGCCCCAATACCCCGAGAAGCGCCAGTACGACGGCGGGTAGCCGAAGTACGGCGCGTCGTTGCGCACCGTGATCTTCTCTTTCTGATCGATCACGCGCATCACGACGATGCCATCGACGCCCGCCCCGGCGAGCTGGCGCTTCACGCTCTCGAAATCGCTGGTGGCTGCCGTCGGAATCAAGGTGTAGGACGGAATGCCCTGCGCACCGCGCTCGTCGAGCTTGCGCACCAACACATCCTCGGCGACGCGCCGGCTGCTCTCGTCGGTACTGATGAACACGGCCGCGACTTTGTGTCCTTTCGGATCGAGCGGCTGCGCGTCGGGCGCCTTCCAGGTCGATGTGAACGTCGTTGACGAGGCGCACGCCGCGAGGGCGAGGAGCGTAGCGAACCACAGAGTGAGTTGTTGCGCGGGCTTCATCCTGGTCTCCGTAATCCTCGTCAGCTCGGCGCTGAAACGCGCCCGAGATTCTGCTGAACGGTGAGATCGTAGGCCCCGCGCCGCAGGTACCACATGCGCGAGGCGCGCAGCAGCGAGAGGCTCACGGAGCGCACGAAGTCCGCGTCCATCCGGATCCATTGCTGGAGCGCCTCCTGCTCGTCCTGCAAGTACACGCGCGTGAGCGGGTAGACGTTCTCGCTCTCGCAATCGGCGGCGACCCAGGCATCACACCAGCAGATGCAGTGGGCGGTCGAGGTCATCATGCGCGGGTGCTCGAGCGCCGAGCAGATCTTCGGCAGCGAGGCGCTCAACTGCAACGCTTCGTCGAGCCGATCGCGACGAATGTGCTCGTCGATGGCCTTGAAATAGCCTTCGAGCGTCAGCCGCGTCGCGCCCTCGCCGCAGTCGACGGTGCAGTCGTGCGACGCGGCCCGCAGCTGGGCCCAATGATTCGAGTGGTTTGCCTGGTTCACGCTCACTTCACCGTCCCCGCATCCGTGGTCCCCTTATCGAGCCAACGACGGTCCCTTAACTTAGGTTCCGCGTCGCGGACGAACGACAGATTGCGCGGCGCGCGACGGTGCAGCCCAAAGCGAGGGCACGACAATTGCGGGAATACCTCGGATGCAAAGCTCGCAGATCGTCTTCTTGGTGATCCTCGCAGGGACGCTGGCGCTGTTCATCAGCGAGCGGGTGCGCATCGACATTGCGGCGATGCTTGCGCTACTCGCGCTCGCCTTCACCGGCATCCTGACGCCCGCCGAGGCGCTGGCCGGGTTTGCCAGTGAGCCGGCCATCATCGTCGCCGCAGTGTTCGTGATGTCTGCCGCGCTGAACGCCACGGGAGTCACCGAACGTCTCGGAGCACTCATTGCGCGGGGTGCAGGCGGGAGCGAGCCGCGTGCGATCCTCGCCATCATGCCCGCGGTCGCGGGGCTGGCCGCGTTTTCACATCACTTGATGATCACGGCGATGATGTTGCCCATCGTGATGGGGGTCGCGCGT
>Ga0081455_10003813_pt1 | contig 17203 bp, 16 predicted proteins | sample TabmetS3T2R1_FD_70207 | JGI IMG/M metagenome (GOLD analysis project Ga0081455, IMG submission 70207) | Tabebuia heterophylla rhizosphere microbial communities from the University of Puerto Rico - S3T2R1 | ecosystem: Host-associated > Plants > Roots > Rhizosphere ...
ATTTTGAAATTATTGTTACCTATTGAAAATGGATCAATTGAAAGTGTCATCTTACTTCCGTTATCTAAAAATTTTGTAGAAACAAATCCATTTTGATTGCCTGTGTTATTATCATCTCCTGTTGAAGCAACAACTGGTGTAGAAGAAGACATAGATGCAGCATTGAATTGCTGTTGTTGATTGGGCTGCACTTGGTTTTGAAATTCGCTAGCTGGTAATCCAGTATTAACAAGGAAAGCTACCGACAAAAGTAATACAATACCAACTATAGCTTCAACTTTTAAGCTCTTGCTAAAAGTTGATATGATTGAATTCTTATTCTGTGGGTTATTTTTGCTACTACCATTGGAATAAGGCCGTATTTTTTCCCTTATTGTTCCTCTTCTTTTTTCTTTATTATGTTTATCAATATTTTTATGCATATTAGGGACTGACAATAATTGTGTATTTGATCCAGATGAAACCTCGGCAACCAAGACACCCAATGTCTTTCTATGGACTATGAACTGGTTGAAGCCCCCAATGCATATCATAACTGCAGCAAGTAATAGTTTTACAATGAGAATCTTTCCGTACAATGATGCCAATGTCAAACCAAGGTTACTTTCAAGGATATACAGCAAGGATGGTCCTGTAATTATTATTATGCCAAGAATAACCACGGGAATCGAAGAAAAACGTGGTATTATAATAGAAATCACGGATATCTTCATCAATTCGTCTAGTGACCTTGATTTTCTTATTGCAGGAACGACCACAATGGCTAGATATATAACCCCTCCAATCCATAACGAAGCGGCTAAATTATGTATTAGGTCGATTGTAATTGGTAGCATCATTCCGTTGGCAGCACCATGGCCAACTAAACTAGTAGTCAAAAGTGTAACGAGACCTATGGCTAGTAGGGAAGTAATCACCTTATTTGAAATCGCCATTTTATGCTCGTCTTTCTTTAGCTTTCTGTATTCAAATAGGGAAATGAAAAGGAGAGCAAAGGACAATACAACCCTGGCGACCCACACATTTCCAAACTTGGTCATAATCGCCTCACCGATACCTACGTTAATGGATGCCGCCTGAACATAGATTATCCCAAAATCAGATATTACTAGAATGGCAGAAGCGATAATTATTAAGATCGTTAGTCTTCTGTCAATTGTCTTTCTTGTCTGCTTCAAAATATCATTAAACCAATTTATCTTTGAAATTGGTCTCCACAGCCACAATGTAGTAAAGGCTGAGCCAACAATTATTACTTGGCCCACTAATGCAGGGAACCTTGCAATTGCATCTGGAATATAAAGTTGAGATACTTGTTTATTGGTATTTGCTCCTGCCGCCGCAGACAAATCCTTGGAGGCTCCAGATTCGCCGACTCCAAATACAAAGGCATTATCTGTAACATGACCATCAATCTGTGAGAGTACTTTTGTTGTTACTGTATATACGCCGTCTTTAAGATTACTTGAAGGAAGGGTAACTGATAAGGTCGTTTGATCACCATTGATATTTTTAATGTCTTTATTGTCTACCTGTTTCCCATTCGAGTCTATGACTGACAGTTTACTATAACGTAGATCCACAGACTCGCTAAAATAAACATCAACTTTTGCAGGCGGTGTAGTCAATGATTGTGATGCTGATGGGTTGCTTTTTATCACAAAGGCATGGGCATATGATTTAGGGATAGCTGGGACTAGTATTAACAATAAAACTAGCGGAACAACTATTGCAAGAAGTTGGATAATGTGAAAACAAGATCCCCTTCCTCCAATTCGATCACTTAACAAGGGCTGATATTACCTTACTCAATACGTTCAGATAAATAATCGTATTACTCTTAATTAACATAGTTAATCACTGTATAATAAGTAGATGAAGATGAAAAGATAATGAAATCGGTGTCCTTATAATTTCTGAGATATCGTATGAACTTTATATTACTAAATCTTTGATAGAATGCATTGGTATATATGTTTGCACACATATCTGGTCGCATTTTTAGGAGACAAAAAAATGGTTTGTTGTTTGTATCCCTTTTAGCAGTTATGGCTCTAACTGCCACATTAGCTAATTATTCAATACCAGCATATGCTCATATAACTAAACAATTTGGTAACATAAGCCTAGAGGTAGGATGGACTGAAGAGCCTTCACTTGTGGGGCAATTAAATAGTGCACTTATTGTGGTAGAAAAAACGGTTACAGGTGGTAATTCCACTCCCGTTAGCAACGCCTTATCTCAGCTAGATATCAAAGAAAAATACGGTGGAATAACAAAGCCAATAGATTTTGTACCCTCGGAGCAGACTGAAGGAGGTTACGAGGCTAAAATTATTCCCACCAGAATTGGTTCATATAGCTTGTTAATGAACGGCTCAATACAAAACCAGAATATAACTAATGTAGAGATACCACTAGATGAGGTCGAAGGAACGCAGATGTTTTCGTTCCCTGATCGCGAAATCTCTAGTAGTGGTAGTAGTAGTGGTAGTGATAGTGGGAGTAATCAAACCACTACTGGCGGTAATAACAATAATATAGGAACCCAAGTCGAACAGATTTTAAGCCAGTTTTCAAATGAAATAGATTCAATTAAAGGCAGTATAGATAAACTCAACTCAAGCTATGCAAATATACAAAATTCTATTCAAAACATAAAGAATTCATCTGACATATCATTTATGATAGCAATGGCTGGTATAGGTGCCGGTATATCTGGCCTAATTATATCCTTAATAGTGCTTTCGCGAAGAAGTTCCGTTGAATAACAAAATAAGTACATGGATAAGATATGATTATCGCGTCCAAAAAAAGTGTCTTAATTCGATAGTTGTACCATAAACTATTTTATTCTTATTTATGTGAGATATTACACATGAATAGGACCCCTTCTTTTTCGATAATATTGCTAACGGGTATAGTTATGTCAATGGTAACAATATTTCCAATAAAACAAATGGTATATGCCCATACATTTTCTGGCGATGAAAGTGCGGCCTTTCTTGCATTAGTTAGACAAATAGAAGCAGAATTAGGTCTTGTTAATTCAAATCTTCCTTCAAATATTACACTAGCTCAGGAACATGCTGAACGTGCAACAGAACATCTGGATGCAAATACGACAAAAGAACTTGCAGAGAGAAATGAAAGAGTAACAAATGATCTGACCAGTGGGTTATCAGATTTACAAACTTCTTTAAATGCCCAGCCTATTCCTGCTACACAAGTAATTAATGACAAAGTCGCAAACGTCAATGCTACTTTGCAAGATGCAATTGTAGCTAGAATTGAGCAAGATCAACTAAGCAATTCAACCGTAAACGCTCTGGCTATCAATGACATTTTAGGTGAGGTATTGGAACATTACGGAGCAGCCTATGGAATTGAAGAGCATGGAGAAGAGGATAATAATCAGACTGGTATCACAGATAATACAACTGAAACGGCAGCTGGTCAGAATACCACTTCAATAATCAATCTAGCCGAGTACCAGAGTGCTCAATCAATAGCAAATCAATCTAAACAAATGCTTAATGACATCAAAACACTTGCTCCTTCAAATGCATCTTCTAATATATCTAATGTCGAGAATGGAATTAATGAGATGGTTGTTGCCATAAATAATAAATTACCATTCTCTGCTGTAGACGAAATTGTAGACGACAAAGTCCTTCCTAGTTTAAAGGCAGCTTTTAACCTAACCCAGTTATTGGAAGAGTGAGATGTAAGCAACTTATGGGAGTAAACTGCATATTGATTTGCTAACTGATGAAAAAAATGTGAAGGGTTGGAATCAGTATTTGTCTGGTTCCATTTATCTATTTTAATGTCAGATATGTATTTTTATTGTGTCGAGTTTCCCGCCGCATGGGCCTCAGCAGCTCCAGGCAATACTTTATTGACACCTATCACAACTGTACTTGTTGCAGGAAGTTCCACATCTTCTTCACCAGCATTCTGAATGGCTATATCAGTAGTCATATTTCCACCTTGTTCAGATGCCAAGTCGCCATGATACAAGCATAGTTCACCTGCTGTCGATAGTGGTGGAACTGGTTCTAGTTCAGCAGCTTGCAGATTAGGTGCCTGCCCAGTCAGTATTGTTAATGTTGCATTAGAATTTTCATCACAGGGAATCTTGGCAGCTATATGTCCAGTAGCAATTGCGTCTGGTGTGCTATCATATAGATGGATAAAGCTTCCTGCAGGAATCGTTTGACCTGCTAATAGAATCATGGTAGAGTCTCTGACTTCGGTACCACCAGTCGGTTCCTGCGCCGCGGCAAACATAGATGTAGTGGTCCCAATGGTTGCAAAAATCATCATAGTGACCACAAGGGTTGAGATGGTTGTAGCAAGTAGTTTACTTTCTTGCATAAAGCAACCTGTACTATGTTATTAATAAATTTTGTAGTATAACCGACAAATGTACTATAAAAAGGAGACATACTTACATACTTACAGCTCATACACTATCTTCAAAAATGTATTAAATAAAAGAAGAGGAGTAGCTAGCGCATCTTCAAGTTAAATGCTTTCAAAAGGTTTGGATGAATTTGAACGTGTACCACCATCATAATATCCGTAGGAGAAGCCTTATTTTTAATTGAATTATTAAGCTGCATGAGACCATTTTCCAAAGTAACAACATGAGCTGAAGAATTTCCTGTCGCTATAGGTTTAAGTTCTGTCTTAAATATATCCTGAGCCTTTGTGGCTAGCGCCTGGGCACTTTGGTAGTCAGTCATATCTACCAATGTATAGTTTCTGCCCTTATTATCCAAGTTCGCCATTATAGAGGCAGAGGAAGACATATCCATTGAATTCATATTCGTGCTGCTATTACTATTACTATTATTATCAGCCATATCATCCATTGTCATAGAAAACGAATTATTTTCAGTTGTAACCATATTTGACATGTTTGTCATATCAAAATCAACAGCATAAGCATTGCCATAATCGATAAGTATACTATCGACAAGATCTGCAAAAGCTATCGATTGAATTGTTCCATTCTTTTCTACTTTGGTGTTTGCTTTTTCACTACTGCCACCAAATATACCACTTAGAAAATCTATACCTTTCTTTATGAAATTTGAAGAGTCTCCCTGTCCCTGTTCAATTATGGTAACAGCTTCGGTAACTGCTGCATTGATATCAGATACAAGCTGCTTTACCCTTTGTTGCTTTTCTGAAGATGATGTAATCTTTTGTAAGTCATCCACTGCTGTGGAAAGATCGTCAGCAGTTTTTTGGTTCTTTTCTGCGATCTCTACGATTATACTAGGAGTTAGAAGCGAAGCAGCTTTATTCGCATGTTTCTGGGCCAACGATAAATTATTGCTTGCAAGATTTGTCTGAACTAGGCCTGCCTCCACTTTTAATTGGTCTGCAAACGCTAAAAACGAGGCAGTTTCATCGGTGGTGAACATGTGGGCATATACCTTTTGATTCAGAATATTACTACCACTATTTGAGAAAACTGTACTAAGGACAATTCCCGTAACTAGAAGAACTAAAAAGAGCTCTCTTTTCATGTAATCACATCCTATGTTATTTTGGTTCTCCCATAGAGCACTTTTTGGAATGAAGTCGTGATCATATGAATATTGAACAAAGAAATAATCAAATCCGCATATAAACCAGCAGCAATGCTTTACTTTATTGAATCATAGTAGTACGATCCTTTTTCAAATCAAATAAAAATAAAATACAATTGCTTATTTTATTATATTAGTTCTGTGGTACATTCGTCGAATGTACTACTAAGGTTAATAGTGTAATTATCCATTTGTTAAAGTATATTGCAAAAACCAATCTTTACTAAAAATAGTTTCGTAATTGTAGTATTCTTTTTCATCATTTTTGCGACAAATATGTCTCTCTACTCTGGTACCGCTTATGGACATGCAACTCCAATATCTTATTCGCCTCCTGCTAACGCTGTCATTAGTTCGCAGCAACAAGGCAAATCATTACCGGATAAAGTAGTAATATTGTTTTCAGAGCGACCAGAACCAAAGGTAAGTTATATACACATCACAGATCCAGAAAATAAAAGAGTAGACAATAATGATTTCAAAATCACGGGACAAAATGATAGAGAAGCTACAGTTACTTTAGATAAAAATAAACTTTCAGATGGAGTGTACAGCGTTTCATGGCTTGTGCTGTCACGTGATGACGGACATATAACCAAAGGTTCTTATGTATTCAATATTCAACCTCCTCAAACACAACAATCGCAACAAGAAATAATTTCGACCGGTCAAAATGCCAATGCCTTCTCAGAAAGCTCTGTAGTAGATAACGTAAATTTGACACTGAGAATTACACCATTTTATGTAGGACAAAATACTTTCAACGTGACCCTAACCAATGAATCAGGCATGTCTCCTACTAATATAAGAAATATAATTCTCTCATTTAGTAATCCAGGGGCAGAAATAGGGCCAATAGTTGTGAATCTAAATAAAACAGGTCAGGGAGAGTTTTCGGCTCAAGGAAGTTACTTGAGCCAACCAGGTAACTGGGAAATAGGGGTTACAGCGCAGAGAAGTAGAGCCTATGATCTCAATCATGCCTTTGAGACAATGATAAAAGCTCATACTGTTAACAATACGACCTCTTAATTGTTCCCTTCATCGGGTTTTATGAGATGTGTATCCATCCATATTTCACACAAGGTAACAAGTTGCATTGTATTGGAGTTGTATCGAAGTATTGTCATCACCAATGTCGCCAGGATGGAAAAGCCTATTCATTTATCCATTTATCAGTACAGGCCTTCAAGATAAGCAGTAGTATTCCTTACTTCTTGTTTGCTTTTCCTAAAGCATAAAAGAAAATTTGTCTAAGCGTAGTAGGAAACCATGTACACACTAGACTAGCATCTGCAAACCTCACTAGGGTGTTGTGGCTGATGTTTTGTTCGTCGTCATCATTGTTGTTGGTGCCGCTATATGTTGAATTGCAGTTCCATGAGCCGACACGGTAACAGAAGAATATCCATTTTCATTAAAATTCAGTGTCTGATTTGATGTATTAACTAGCGAAATATCGCTGATATTATTGGGTAGCTCTGCATGATATAGACACGACTTTCCTTCATCTGACAAGTCTAGGCTATTTCCATCAATAGTGCCATTATTGATAGCATTACCAATATCCAAAGTATTTAGATTAGGGGCAATCCCTGCCACTACTGTTACTTTTGATGTTCCGTCTTCATTACATGGAACTTTTAACGCAATATGGCTATGCCCTTCTATACTTGTAACAAATGGCGTAAAGTCCATAAGGAGTATGTAATCTCCACTTGCTAATTGTCCTGTTAATGGAATATGTTCAGAGATAACAAGATTATCTATTATGTGCTCTGCATGCTGTTGTACGGTGGTACTATTATCTGTTAATGGTATTGATTGACTATACACATTATCCATTCCAGGAGAGGTTAATAGGATAATTGCAAAAGAAGTTGCAAGTCCTATGAATAGCTTTCTAAATATTACGCTAGCATTCAATTCTGATATTTTAGTAATAATCTCCAGTAATAATAATCAAACTGCAGTTGTATTACATAGCACATAGTGCAATACTTTTCTCCAATGTTGTGCACATATACTACTACGTCTATGTTCAAGGATCCGGTATGCAATATGATGGTGGATGAAAATAAGACACAATATACCTCACAGATAAACGGACAGAAAGTCTATCTATGTTCTGTTCAATGCAAAAGTCAGTTTGATCAGAATCCGAGCAAATATGGATACTAAGTAGGGCATTCAAACGACTAGTGTACAGTTCCTACAAAGTTGTAACCTGACTTTTCCAACCTATCTTTAATTTCTTCTTTTGTTATGATTGAAGGATCAAACTGCACAATAACACTATCTGTCAAGTAGTCAACATCTATTCTTTTAACACCGTTTTCATTTTTGAGTTGTCCTTCTACAATTGATTTACAGGATATGCATTACATGCCGACTACTTTGAAATAGGCCTTTTCCATTTCATTCAGAATTTAGCTTCAAGATTGGTCTCTATTAGATTAGACTCTTCCTCTTATTCAATTCCTGCAAACTTCCTCTTTATAGACTCTATTCTTCCAGCATGTTTTTGCTTATATCCGGACATACAGTCGGTACAACAGAAAAATCGCTCAAAGTTTGCAAACCTGAAAATATAGGGGTGATCAAAAATAGGCCCCTTACAGAATTCACAATCTAGCTTAATTCTTAGCCCTCTTTTTATTATAGATTTAATATCCTCTTGCCGATTATTTCTTTCAGTTTCATTTCTTGCTGCTTTAGCATTCTTGTTATCATAATCACCTTGTATCTCAAGTTCTGGCTTCAAGATACTTTCCTTTTCTATTGTGTCAAATCAAATATTGGAGATACTGACTTTACGAATCCAACATTAACAAGTCTGGTAAATCTTGCCTTAACAGTGGGTGTCGTAAGGCCAGTCTCACGTGAGACCTGACGAAACGATTTGCGACCATCTTTTAACAATGATTTTAATATAGATACATCATAATCGTCTAGTTGATAGGGCATAATGACACTAGAAATTCAACCTTATTATATAGTTTACAATTGTAAAGGTCTGATCTTATACATACCTTTATCATTGATAAATTATGGTAAAAAGACAATCTCGTATAAGTGAAAGTATAATGGTTGATGAAAACTTGAAGAAAGCAACACTCCATAGTCATCACAAAGGTGGCAGTCTTCATAAAGAGACGGCGAAACATACTCTCAGAGGCATTATTGATACCAGATTTCATGCATGCAGCATTAACTGATGCATTATTCTGGATGGGACTGGGAATAATATTGCCCGCAGGTTTTGCGGCGTCGTATCCGGCCATGTATTGGGCTATGAAACGTCAACAACGACAACGGCAAGAACCTAAGGGAACGACATAAATAAAGGCAGCGTATGCCTCTCACCTTAAACAATCTGGCGCAATATTATATTTATCCTTCCATGGATTGTATGTCAGACATCCTTCGGACTCCGTAATCTTTTTGACTCTTCACGTGTCTGCTTTATAAATTCCGTCACGGCGTAAAGAAGGAAAGTCAATTCATTGTCAGAATAGGAAGAAAGGACCTTATGCATTCTTTCGTGAAGAGGTGTAAAAGTCATTTCAATTTTCTTTTCCAATTTCTTGTTTCTGATCGGCTCCACAATGGTTTTACGCCTGTCTTTTGGATCATTTGTCCTTCTTACATAACCTGCTTTTTCTAACCGGTCAATCATTCCTGTTATTGCACCGGTAGTCAGACCAGTCATCTCTCCTAGCCTCCCAGCTGGCATAGCTCCAAAGCGGTGGATAATGTCCATGCATTTATGGTCAGTGATATACAAGCCAAGTTCATCTGCTAAGGCTTGGTGAAACATGACTGCTTCTGTTGACATTTCTCTAAACTTATCGACGATATTTTGAATTGTCTCCTCCCGGCTCATAAACATCTAATATAGTATTAGATAAATATATATTAGTCTATCACTATCTTGGCCACTAAGAGAGTGACTAGCCAAGCGAATTTACGTCTAGGGAGCTACATTCATAAGAACACCATTAACGTGATAGCAATAGCCACTCTGATGATCGCAATAAGTGCACTAGGGTCGATTGGTGAACGCAGTATAAATGCACAGATGATGGGAGATCATAGTGGTGGTTGGGCCGGAAATATGACATCCGGTCAACAGCAACAACATGAACAGAAGGCGATCAATGGAACAATTAATTTAGAACAAGTCATTTTTCAAGCAATCAATTCTAGAATAAATACATCTCTAACTCAAGCCATGATCTCAGCAGAGAGGTCAGTAGGCAGTGACGCATTTGCAGTAGCAGCATTTGGTTCTGAAGAAAGTGGATACTTTGCATATAGGATTATACTTGCTACACCAGAAATGAAATTCTATTACGTTAAAGTTGATCCGGGAAACGGACAGATATTGGATACACAGGAAGTATCTCAAAAGGAATTAGATAAGATGCATAAAGAACATTCAGCAATGGTGGTAAGTAATGATGGTAATGAAAGCGACAGCCTTAGCGGCTTCCCATTTATAATTCCACATTAGGAAGAGAGAAAACTGGAAATATGATCTAACCAAATCTTTCTTTATCTTTTTATTCCCCTTGTATCTAATGATGTTCTGTTTTCACATGTACAAGTTAAGCAATGTTGAGATGGATAAAACCTGTTTAAACAGTTAGAGTTAAAAACGTAGGTGTATACCACCGTTCTATTGCTATCCAAATGTAGGTATCTATCTTAACATGATTCAACCTCAACCACAATTTCAGCGTCCTTTGCTTCGAATAGGCTCAATTGCATTTCTTGCAGGTGTAATAATAGCAGTTGTATCTACCGTAATCCATCCTTCAACAGAAGATCCATTTGATCATCCGCTTGTATTTGCAGAGTATGCAAGACACGATTCATGGATAGCTGTTCATATTGGCCAATTAGCAGGTGTAATAATGGTTTTTGCTGGGGGATTTGTGGCTCTCTACCGTTTGCTTGTACAATCAGAATCAAGCACAACTTCTATATTAGTTTGGATTGGTCTGGCACTTGCTATAATGACAGCCAGTGCTATCGCTGTCCTTCAAGCTGTAGATGGAATTGCACTCAAGATGGCAGTAGATTCATGGGTTGCTGCTCCTCCTGAGGATAAAGCCATCGTCTTTAGAGTCGCAGAAGGGATTAGGTTTATTGAATATGGTACCAATAGTATTTTTCGCATTCTTCAAGGGTTAGTTGCAATAATATTTGGTGTTTCAGTTGTAAAGAGTAAGCTTTTCAGCAAATGGATTGGAGAAGCAGGAGTTGTTATAGGTGCTATTACCATTTATGCTGGCATAGAGGTAGCTTATTTTGCTCTTGGATATGATAACATTGGCGGCGTACGTGGGATTTCCATGATAATTTATTTTATTTGGGTTGGAATTCTAGGTGGTCTTATGTGGAAAAAATCAATATTAATATCAAAAAGTAATCATAAAATTTGATTATTAGAAGTTTGTCTTCTGCTTACCATGATCCCAAGTTAAATAATATTTTGGACTAATAATGTGATACATAGACACACTGTCAATGGTGCTACAGGAGACTCAGATTAATTCCTACAGTGTAAAGACAACCGTAGCTGAGTCTGGACTCACCTGCAGCAATGTTGGTGAGATACTTATCTGACCCCGTAAGCTACTGTGAAATATGATATTTAGCCAATAATAGTTCTGCATGACTCAGCGATTGAAACACCCTAAATCGTCTTTAATGTTTTTTCTTCTTGTTATGTTATGTCATGAGGCAAGCTGTGCTAACTGCCATTTTGATTACCATATTTATCATAATAAATCAATTTCAGTAAAGGAATCCTCTCAATTCTTTCGGGCTTTTTCAGCTGGATATCCTATACAAATAATTCCTGTGGGTTTTACATCCTTAGGCAGTTCGAGTATTGCAGACACTATTTTATCCTGAAATGCGCCTACAAAACAAGCGCCAATCCTTTCATTTACTGCCGTAAGTAAAATAAGCATTGAAGCAAAAGCACCATCTATTATACTATAAAACTCCTTTCCTCGACTACCATAACGGCTAATCGAACGTGAAGTATTAGAACACACAACAATTAGCACCGGGGCCTTTTCTACATATTCTTGATTTACAGCTACCTTTCTCAATTTTTTCTTGATTGCAGGATCCTTTACTATTATAAACTCCTGAACTTGGGTATGACCAGCACTAGGAGCCCTGTGTGCATTTCTTATTAGTTTCCTTATTATTTCGTCTGAAACCTGCCTAGAATTGTACTCTCTTATCATCTTCCTTTTTCTGGTAACATCATTAAAATCCATAGAATTATCGGGCCATCATGTTTGTTTTGAAATAGACGCTATAAGACGTTTGCTTTTCCTAAAGTAGATAATGCTACCAAAGATGACTCCCGCTGACAAAAGAATTGCTAAAATGGTAAATGAATCAAACGAAGGAATGTAATCCTGTTGACTCTCTTCCCCTCCACTTATTGGACTTTGGGCAGACACTGATTCCTGAAGTGATATTGAGGGTGGAGATGTAATCGTAAGAAACGAAGCTGCGACTAAAACTCCTATACCAATAAGTGATTCAATCTTTACAGTTTTGCTAAACTTTTTTGAGGGATTATATTGAAGTGGGAAAGCGTCCCTTTTACGATCATCGGATGATTCCATACTGTATAAATTAATTTTTTTTCTACCTTGTTCTAGTCTACTTTTCTTTAGACTAGCGACTGCCATGAGGCTGCCATGTAACTTAATTTGATGATATCCTCCAAGAATAACCATCGGTAATATTAATAATAATTTAATTGCTAAAATATTTCCATAGGAACTTGTAAAGATTGCTTCGGCTGTATGTAAATGGATCCAAGCCATATATAGACCGGTTGTCCCAATTACACCAAGAGATACGGTGGCTATCAGAGAAAAATATGGAAGCAATAAGGCAAGAAAATATGAGCTATTATGTACATTATCGATGTCAAGGGGTCTACCTACATGATCATCAGTATAGCCATTATTTTTAATTAGTAGTCCTATTGTTGTAAGAAGTATTGTTGTAATGTAGAATAATCCTCCAAGCCATATTGATACAGCCATAAAGTGAAGCCAATCTAAAGATATAGCCAGCGACGGAAGAAAATAAAGAGCAGTATTATGACTAACCATACTATTTGAATAGATGCATACTGCACCTGCAATCAACACAGTATATAACAGGCCATTGAAAAGAACTCCTTTCTTCTTTTCTGTCTGGCCTTTTTTTATGGAGAATTTTTTTTCACATATATAATACGCTATAGAGGATGCTATAATTATCAATGAAGTTATTACTCGTATATTCCATACAGGACCAACAGGAGTTGAGGATAATATGGTAAAAGTAGTACTAACATCTATTCCAAGCTCGGAAGATAAACTAAATGCCTGAAGCAAGAACAATGAAGTTCCTGAAAGTAATATAGCTATACCGCATGACAAAAGTATGATAATAAGTCGTTTTAAGGGGTATGGCGTACCTGTATTGATACTATCTTTGTTACGAGCTAGCGGCAAGTGATTCTGAATTATCCTCTTAAAGAATATATGACTAAATATTATACCAACTACTGCAGTCTGAGATACTATTAAGGGAGTTTTTAGTAGGGCATCATAATATGAAGTGACTGTTTCTGTCTGCGGCATAAGTGAAGACGATTCAGGCGAACCAACCTGTGAATATGATCTGAAGAATGAAATATCAGAAAAATAAATTAGCGGAATTATTCCTGTTATTAAAGATCCAAGAAGAATTTTTTGATTGTAAGAAAACAAGTTTCCATAAGTGGTCATAAAAAATAAGAAATGAAAAGGCGATAGATGGGTGGATATTGTTCTCTCTTTTTTTACTATTTTCTATTGTGCATTAGTTGCATTTTCAAGCTCTAATAATTTCTTTACAATCTCCTGGTTTGACATCATTGGTTCTGGAAAGCCCGCATCTGAAACTGGTAGTGGACATCCAAAGCCTCCCATAATTGACTTTCTTGTAACATTTGGAGAGATTTCAACTGTAGAATTATCTGAAACAGGAGCAGACTCTCCTCCTCCTGGGCTACAAGTCCATGTGGCGTTGAATGAAGTACCATTTATATTTCCAAATACTGTATAGTTGTATGTAGTTTCTACTGTAGGAAAGAATGATGCTTCATAGTGACCTGGATCCCTAAATGCTGGTTCAAAATCTAGTGTTCTGTTTTTATCTCCTGCTGAAACATCTACCTTTAACATTGACTCTAAGCCCTCAATAGGCTTGGTACCATTTGCCTGCGAATTTACTGGGTCAGATGGATCTGGCCAATATGCAAACAATTCTACTCCTGACTTTTGGTCGACATACAATGGTTCACCTATTGATCCCACCACAAAAAGGTAATCTTTATCTCCAATTGTAAATAACTGTCTTTGGTGTGCAAACGCCATATTTTGCAAGATTCCTGTCGAAGAAAGTACGAGTATTGTAGCGATAGAGATTGTAGTAATCGCAATTAAATCTGGTTTGAACATTTCTTGAAAAGTCTCCTCCGAGTATTATTTAAGTGATCTAGTACATGCATCGAACCAGTTCGATGGTTGTACTAGTGAATTTTTATATCATGACTTATAATCTACATACAATACAATACTTTGGGACAATGCAATTCATAAAACCTTCTATTCATAGTTTAGTAACCAACAAGGCTAAGCTACTAATTGTGATATCCATTGTTGCAGTAGCAGTCCTCTCTATCCCAGTCATACTTCCTCACCTAAATCATCCAACTATGATCTACCATATTGTATTGCATATAGCCAGTCTCATCGTAGCAATTTTCCTTACTGTCATATCAGAAGTGGCATACAAAAGAAGCGGTAGTCCAAGAATATTGTTCATGTTCTTTGGATTTCTTGCACTAACAATAGTAGAATTAATATATCTTTTTGATGCCACTTGGGATATAGGAGAAGTCGCTCTTCCCTTTGTCCATATCGAATTACCACATATAATTCTATTAGTAATGCTCACTTTATTTGGAGTCGGTATAATAAAGGTGAATAATTGATACATGATTAAAAAATCAGACTCTACTTCAGATAGTCCGAAAATGCTAGAAGGACCTGATGGCGGTCAATATTGTTATGAGCTAAACAACAGTCAAAATAATATTATGAAAGTCATTAGTCAATATCCTGGTATCCGATACAAAGAACTTGCACGGTCGACAGGTTTTGCAAATGGTGTATTAACATATCATTTGAACATCCTTGAGCAATTTAGATTTGTAAACAAGTTTAGACATAATAACATAACCAGATATTATCCTCGTAGTATTCCAAGCGGTGATTTAAAGATCATTTCACATCTTCGAGTTTATTCTGAAAGAGAGATAATATTATTTTTGCTTAGTCATGACTTCTGCACTTTCAGCGAGATAGTAGAGCATTTGAAAAAAGCTCCATCTACCGTATCATGGCGTCTAAAAAGATTGTGTGAGGATGGGACTTTGGTGGTTCATCATGGAGGGTATAACCTTTATCGAATAAATGATAAGAGATTAGTGAATCAAATGCTTCATAAGTATAAGGAAAGCATCACAGATAAAGTTGTTAATAACTTCATTGACATCGCTAATGAATTGTAATTTCTGTATAGTCATAATATTTTAACAAAAATATTGAATATGGCATCGGATGATCTTTGTTAGAGATCTAGAAAAGAATCTCTCTATGGGTCATACATGAATATGAAATGAATGAAGGAAGAGTGACGAATTTCACAAACTATTCCTCCATTCATAATGAAACAAGACGCTGTTCGCAGTCTGTTGTAAGCTAGTATGAAGTGTTATATTTTTTCTGGTACGTTCGACGAATGTACTAGTTAGACTTGTGTATCTTGCTATAACTAGAGAAATGGAAAATGATCAATTGTAGTATTAACAATCAAATATTAAACATGCGTGAAAAATACAAGAAATACTAATAACATTTTAATTTAATCAGCAGGCTCTCTATTCAATGATTAAAGCTCAGATAGCAATATCTGCGCAACTATGTGTACTAGGAGTCTTTGTTAGTGTAGTTAATGCATATAACAATAGTATCCCAGTCGATGCCCATAATTTTTCTCCAAACTCTCTATCTACATTCATTAGTCTTGCTCATGAAGCAGATGTTGAACTTTCACTAGCAAATAGCAACTTTCCTTCAAATATTACCTTGGCTCTTTATCACGGTAAAAATGCGGTTAAACTTTTAGACGATGCTTATCGCCTTGATGACCACATTATAGATGATACTGACTTTATAAAAAAATATAACGAAGCCCAAAATAGTAAGAATACAACTATCCAAGGATTAGTTGTTGCAAATATCGTAGATCAAATACTTAGAGAATATGGTAAGGCATTTGGCATACATTATGATTTGACAAATATGTCAAACATGAATATGAATATGAGTATGAATATGCAGAATATGTCTAATTCAGATTCGGTTATTTCTTCGCCCCTTTCTTGTTTCTCAAATGAACCATTTTATTCAGATGTAGAGAAAAATGAAAACAATAATAATTATACTGACATAATTAACTTTGATAAATATCAGAGTACTCAAAAACTTTCGGAAAGCGTTATTCAAATTTTTAACAGTAGGCTATGCCCACTAGCAGAGTCAACAAACAATGATAACAAGACTGCCGTCATCAGGATACAAGATAGTCTAATCGATCTTAAGAAATTGCTAAATAACAAAGCTTCGGCTCAAGATATAATGATGCTAGTACATGGAAATCTACATCCAAACCTGCAAATGGCCTATAATCTAAAGCTAAAGCTAAAACAATGATCTTGTACTACTCATTTTATGGTATAGATGTTTGCTTTTTATCAATTTACTACCAACTAGTGAATTGTAATTTCCTGTAGGCGTAATATTTTAACAAGAATACAGTACCGGATATAGAAATATCTTGACATCAACTTGAAACCGCAGGAGACTCAACATGAACACCGGTTAGGACAGATCGTTGAGTCCGGCCTGCGTGTCTCAATGTTTGGTATTTGGTAATAGATTAATGGAGACAATCATATTAAAGACATGATTAACCTTGTTAATCTCACGAGATAAGAAGAAACCACAGAAGACTCAAATTATGGCTCAGAACGAGGACAAGACGGGAGTGGAAATTATGCACTTGAACAATGGCACTGGAAGTAGTATCTTAAAACTACCGAATTGGTAGACCTAATACCAATTATAACCCCTCTGGAAATTGATAACTCTTTGGTATCATTTTTGGAGGAGTGCCATATACTATTACAATTTCATCATGTTCATTTAATTTAATTCCTCTATAATCTGTTGAATTGCTTACTCTATTCCCATTCATGTATACGTTCAACGTATTATTGTTACTGCCATCTTTTCCAACATTGTTATCAAAAATTTGGCTGTTATCAAATTTCTGTTTCCATACATCAAAGAACTCTTCAAGTATAAAGTCTCTCTTTTCGGGAGACTCGATATGAATAATTCCAGTATCATCGTAAGTATGAAGCCAATAGATGCATTGATAGACACAAGAGGTTA